>OCTA010005723.1_pt1 | contig 10705 bp, 11 predicted proteins | sample 1538991 | NCBI WGS metagenome assembly OCTA01 (sample SAMEA3539302, study PRJEB22396) | soil metagenome | biome: tundra; feature: field; material: soil | place: USA | collected 2010-05 | depth 0.15 m | reverse complement strand
TGTTTGCCGGGCAGCTTGGGCGGACGATCGAGTTCCGGACCGATGACTGGCGGATGCACTGGCTTGGGGAATTACGCCTTCTGTATTTAGTTTATCAGGAGGAGGCGCAGTTGCGGCCGCGAAGCCGACTCACCTCCTATCCGTTCCACCGCAATCCGGACGTCATGGACGTCATGGACGCGGTGTACCCCCAGTCGGATGGGTCGGCGCATTTGTTTCTGTCCGGATGCGCGCGCGCACCTGCCGATAACGGATTCACGCGGCGTCGAGGTAGAAGGGGCTTCGCTCGGAAAGCCCGTCCTCGAGATGCGGGAAAAGACAAGGCGGTCCGAAGTAGTGGCTGCGGGCACCGTGCACGGTGTCGGGGAGGGCTGGGCCGAGCATGTGGCCGGTCACATGGTTAGCCAGAAGCCAAGAACGGGGTTTTCTTATGCTCGTTTTCGCCCGGGTGAGTGTCGTCGCCGCCGTTGAATCCATGCGATGACGCCTAGGCTCGCCAGGACCATGGAATACGTAGCCGGCTCCGGGGTGGTGTTAACAGAAATGTCACTTATAAACGTCCAGACTGAACTGGTGTCGTAAAGCGCAAGGGCAAACGACGTCCCCGATGCGCCGGGAGTCTCCATTGTATAGGTGACGCCCTGCCCAACGTTGCCACTGTTTACCGAGAGTGAATCGATCACGTTGTTGCCCGAGTCCAGAAGCTGAAATGTCGCGTCGTTGAACGCATCCCCCGTGAACGAGACCGAATTGATAAGCGTCTGGGTAGAGAAATTCAAATCGTAGAGAAACACGAGGCAAGGGTCACTGTAGCTGCACGGATTACCATCGAGGCTCACCTGACTGCCCCCTGATGCCCATCCCTGGAATTCGATGGGAATACCTGAAAATGGTCCGAGGGGATCGGTCGTTTGGCTGACTTCCCCCGATTCGAAGCTGCTTCCGACCGGCCACGCTGGGCTGGTCGCCGGATCCGCAGTCACGACCAAGCCGGCCATTGCAGCGCCAGCCATCGTTAAGAATAGCACGAGTAGCCTCATAGGTAAATCCTCCTGAACCAGGATTTCCATGCGGGCTTCCTGGCCCCAAATAGCATAACATGCCAAACCCGGTCGCCCCGATTATTATTGATTATTATTAACATATTTTAATTATGATCGACCTCCGTCGCTTGACGCTAAGATCAGATCAGAGCCGCTGGGAGAAGTGGGCACGCAGCCGGCAAGCCTCAGTCCTTACGAACGGATTACGGCCTGGTGGACGGGATCCTGCGATGGGTTCACGGCCGCATTTGGTCGAGGCTGTTGAGATAATCGTTCAACGCTGGGCGACTACACGATCTCGGGGGGCGACAAAACATGCGGGGAGTGGGTTGGATCTCGGTCCAGGATCTTGCCGCGGGGCGCGGGAATGGGCAGTTGTTTGATGCTATTGCGCTCGGCCTGCTCGTTGTACATCTGGGGGTTCTGGACCTGCAGGTTCCAGAAGCCGGTGATCAGAAACAGGAAGATGAGGACGCCGGCGTATTGGAAGAAGGCGATTTTCCCGGCGGCGAGTTTGACGTCTTCGCGGCGGGCCTGTTTGCCGGGCAGCTTGGGCGGACGATCGAGTTCCGGACCGATGACTGGCGGATTCACTGGGCTTGGGGGCTTTCTGTACTTAGTTTATCAGGAGGAGGACCGCCGCGCGGCGCCTAGAGGGTCTGCGGTTCGGCGATGAACAGGCGCGGATCGAACCGAAAGCGCCGAGGATCGCTCCATACGAGACCCCCATCCCGGTGTGCCGGGGATTCAGCAGGATGTTGAACTCCTCCGGAATGATGACCGAGGGAACCTGAACGGCTAGCTGATTGACCGCACTCACCCACGAATGGCCTACTGCCTGGCAAGATACGACATCGCCGACGCCCTCGAACCCTAAGAGCGCTGGCGTCTCGTGCAGGTCGGTCTTCGACCAAACATAGCCCCGCGGCAACTGGCTCTTGTCAAGATGGACCAGAATCTCGATGCACGCCAGGGAGAGGTGCTGCGCCGCGTATAGCATAGGAGTGCCGATGGGATTCCAGCGGCCTCCGGCTAACATGGCACCCGTATAATCGCCCGCTGCCCGCGCTGAACGGTGCATTCGGTAGATTTGCATTGCGGATATCAGGATAAAACGCCGTAGTCGATGCGAAGCAGGACTTCCAAAACGCGGCGTTGTTCGGCGGCCTCACCTGTGGCAACAAGATCTTGAGGAGATCGCCCGCCGAAGATATCGCGTGGTGCATCCATCCAACTGCGTGCCTTGTTTTCGTCGCCGAATACTTCCACCGCGCGGTTCCAGATGGATCTGGCGTTCGGGTGTTCAAGTTGCGCAGCCAGTTGTTGCGCCAGCGTAGGACTTTGCAGACTCCCCATACCCATTATCCTAACCGATTTCCGGGGGAGGAGTTGATGTGCCGTACAGCATGAGCCCACGGAGCTAGCTAAGCTATGTGAGCCGCATCGAAGAGCAAGTTTTCGATTGGGGCAAGAGCGAACCGCTGCCTCAACCGCGAGAGCGCCAGATGTTAAAATCGGACTTTATACTCCTAATTCAAAAGACTGTGGGGGGGCGCGCGGATCATGTCGAAAAACGGAAGTTCCGGCTGTTTTTGCAGCGGATTGGCGGTCTTTTTGTTCCTGCTCTACAGCGCGGCGGGCTTTGGCGCGCCGCCGGCCAAGGCGATTCACGGCGATGCCGCGCCGCAGGCGAGCGGGATGGACCACGATCATGGCGCCATGCCTATGGATATGGATATGGACCACGATCACGAGGCGATGAAGAAGGGGGATGCAGATCATGAGCATGCGCACGCGGGGCATGCGCACGGCGCTATGACGCCGGCCGCGCCGGTGGTCTGGTCCCTGTTACTGGCATCGTTGGCCATCGCCGGGGGGCTGATATGGTCGGCCCGCCGCGCTCTGCGAAGGAGCCCACCGGTAGAGTCCATGGCGCGCGCGAATGTTCTGGACCTGCCGGTGATCGGGAAGATCCTCCGCTCGCGCCGGTTTCTTGCCTTTTTGATCGCTCCAACCATGGTGGTCTTCCTCCTGATCGTGCTGGTGGGCCTGCGTGGGGAGCAAGATACGGGTAATCCGGCAATCCTGCTGACCTGGATCCTGTGGTGGCCGGCCGTAATCTTGACTTTTTTCCTGGCGGGGCGTGTCTGGTGCTCGTTTTGCCCTTCTGGCTACCTGGGGCAAGCCGCGCAGAAGATCTTCTCTTTGCGCCTCAGAGTTCCAGGCATGTTGAAGAACATGTGGTGGCGCCTTGGTCTCTTTCTGGCGCTGACGTGGGTGACGACTCTATGCGCGCTGGATCGCTGGCCGCTGGGCACGGCATGGCTGGGCTTGGGATTGACCCTGGGTGCCATCACGCTGGCCGTGGTGTTTGAAAAGCGGACGTTCTGCCGCTACGTCTGTCCAGTGGGGGGCGTGTTCGGACTGTACTCGATGGCGGCTCCACTACGCCTGGCAGTGAAAGACAAGTCGCTCTGCGGGCACGCTTGTTCCGGCAAGGACTGCTTTGAGTCGTGCGCCTGGTTTCAGTTTCCGCCCGCCATGGACCGGGGCGCGGAGTGTTCGCTGTGCCTGGATTGTGTGCGCGCCTGCCCCAAGGACAACATTGCGCTCCGGACCCAAGCGCCCGGCGCGGACCTGGCCAGCTTCCACAGCCATAGCAAGTCGCTCGACGAAGCCTCGGCAGTGGCGGCAGTGTTGGGCGTGGCGCTGCTTCAAACGGCGGTGATGTTGCACGGCTGGAGCGGATGGGAGGCGAAGGTTGGCACCTGGTTGCACCTGGCGCCTGGCCCAACGCTCTACACGATTGTCTACGCCGGGGTGGGCGCCGTCCTGCCCCTTTTGTTGCTGGCGCTGGTTTCCTACGCGAGCCAGGCGCAGGGACAGGGCGGCGGGGGTCTTGGGCGCGCGCTGCGCACGTATGTTTACTGTTTCCTGCCACTTGGCCTCGCGCTGCACGCGGCCCACAACTTCCATCATCTGTTCGGCGAGGGCGCCGCAATATGGCCGGGTTTGAAAAAAGCGCTGGCACAGTACGTTGGCTGGACCAGCTTGGCCCCCCCGCCGGAGGCCGCCGCCTCCGCTGCGCCCGACCTCTTGTTCCTGCTGCAATGGGCCACCCTGATGGGCGGGCTTTACCTGACCTATCGTGTAGGCGTTGCGCGGGTGCGAGGCAACGGGCTGCCGCCGGAGCGGGCGTTCCGCTCGGTATTGCCGATTCTTCTATTTGCCGCCGCGTATACGGTGATGAACGTTTTCATGCTCTCGGCTCCCATGGCGCACCGGCATTGAGCTTGAGCACCTACTCATACCGGAGCGATGTCATCGGGTCGACGGCAGCGGCGCGGCGGGCCGGGCCCCACGCGGCGCCGAGACCGGTTATGGCCAGCAGCGCCGCCACAGCCACGAAACTTACGGGATCGCTCGGGCGCAGGCCGGGGACCAGGAACATGGCCAGCGGCTTCACCAGGAAGAAGGCGCAGAGCAGGCCGGTTGCGGAGCCGATCAGGATGAGCTTCGCGGCGCCGGCCAGGACCATGAGCGCGATGTCGCGCCGGTCCGCGCCCAGCGCCAGGCGCACGCCAATCTCGCGCGTGCGGCGGCTGACAGAGTACACCATCACGCCGTACAACCCAATGGTGGCCAGCATCAGGCCCAGCACGCCCATGCCTCCCAGCAATGCCGCGCCCGCCTGGCTGGGAAGAAACGCCAGTCCGATACTGGAGTAGAGCGTAGCCACTTCCAGGCCGGCATTCGGCTCCACCCGCCGCAAAGCCGCGTGCACGGCCTGCAACTGCGTGGCCGGCGGAGTGGCGCTCCTGACGACGAACTCCACGCGCGTGCGATCGTTATCGATGCGCGACAAATCCTCGTAGAGCTGCGGCTGAGGGTCTTCGCCAATCGAGAGGTTCTTAGTGGCGTCGACGATCCCCACGACCACATAAGGCGATTTGTTTTCTCCATAACGGAACATGCGGCCCATGGGCTCGCGATCCGCCAGGTATCGCTCGGCAAATGGCCGGTTCACGATCACGGGACGCGTGGCGGCGTCGCCACCTGCCTGGAATGTCTGCCCGCGAGCGATGGAGATGCCCATGGCACGGAAATAGTCCGGCGAGACGGCGTTCCAATAGTAGAAGGTGTTCACCGTCTTGCCGGTGTCCAGCAGCTTGAGCCCGCCTGCAAAGCGGGTGCCCGCGGTGAATGGAATGACGCGCGCCGCCGCCGCGGATTCGATGCCGGGGAGGGCCGTCAACTCGCGTAGCGCCGCAGTGACGTAAGCCCGCTTCCGCGCGACATCCTTGTATTCTTGTGGCGGCAGGTTCACATCGGCGTAGATGGTGTGGCGGACGTCGAAGCCGGGGCTGATGGCGTTCGATCGCCACAGATTCCGCAAGAACAGGAAGCCCGCCGTCAGCACAATCATTGAAAGCGCCAACTGCGCTACCACCAACCCGCGTTGCAGCCGCATGCGGCCCTCGCGGCGCAGGCTCGGCGCGATCGTTTGCCGGACAGATCGCCAGGCGGGCAACAGGCCGCAAGCCACGGTGGCGAAGCTGGCGAGCAGGATGGCGTAGAGAGTCACGCGCCAATCGAGCGTCAAGTGCAGGCGGATGGGAATCGGCACGGGCAACCGGAGTTGTTCGACGGCCGAGGCCATCGCCTCGCGCAGCACGAGGCCGAAGGCCACGCCCACGAGCGAGAGCAATGCGGTTTCCACCAGCAGTTGCTGGACCAGGCGGCCGCGGCCGGCGCCCAACGAAAGGCGGATGGCGAGTTCCTGGCGGCGGGCGGAACCGCGCGCCAGCAGCAGGCTGGCGACATTCACGCAGGCAATCATCAGGACCAGCCCGACCACCACCAGCAGCATCGCGAAGAACAGACCGACAGTCTGCATCTCAGTCTCGCTCTTGATGCGGTCGAAGCCGCCGACGGCCGCCACCTGAGCGCCTTCCGCGTAACGAAACGGCTCGGGCATGGCCTTGTCGAGGCGCTGCGCCACAGCGACGAGACCGGCGCGCGCCCCACCGATCGTCATGCCGGGCTTCAGGCGGGCATACAGGGCCAGGATGGTGTCGTCCAGGTAACGCGGAACAAACACGTCCGGCGAATAGCCGAAGCCGATCAGGGAACGGAAGTCCTTCGGCAGAATCCCAACCACGGTGTAAGGCCGGCCATCCAGACGGATCGCGCGGCCGACGACGGCGGGATCGCCGCGCAGGCGCGTGCGCCAAAAATGGTCGCCCAGCACGGCCACCTCATTGGGGTCCTGGGGCAGGATGCCGCGTCCCAGGGCCACCGGAACGCCGAGGGCGGTGAAGTAGTTCTTGGTGAGCAGCACGGCGGAGATTTGGCGCGTTTCGGCGCCATCGTTCCAGTTGATGTAGGTCTCTTCGTTCTCGCCCACCACGTCCTGAAACAGGCCGCTCGAACGCACGAACTCGACGGCCTCCTTGCTGGAGTGGCTGTTGCCGGCCAATTTCACGGACACCACGGAGCGGGCATCGGTGACGGAAGGCTCGCTGAGCAGAAACTCCACGGCCATGGAGAAGATGCCGGTGTTGATGCCGATGCCCAGGCCCAGCGAGAGCAGGGCGGTGATCACCAGCGCGGGGCTGCGGCGGAGGCTGCGCGCGCCATATACGACATCGCGCCAGAGGTTCTCGACGAGCGCGAAACGCCACAGGTCGCGGGCCTGCTCCTGGACGACGGTGGTATTGCCCATGGGAATGGGGTTGCCGTGCGCGGCGGCCATGTCGCGATGGAAGGCCAGCTCCGCTGCGACATCCCGCTCCATAGAGCGGCGGCGGAAGAGTTTTAGAAAGAGGCGGCGCATGGGTTCTCCTCAGGGATTAGGGTTGACGCGCGAGCACGCGCTGGACTCCCAGCGACAGCCGGCTCCAGGTTTCCTGTTCGGTGGCCAGCAGCTTCTTGCCGCGCTTGGTGATCTCGTAGTATTTGGCTTTGCGGTTATTCTCCGAAACCCCCCAGTGGGCGGCGATGGCGCCGTCGAGTTCCAGGCGGTAGAGCGCCGGATAGAGCGATCCTTCCTCCACTTTGAGCGCCTGGTCCGAGAGCAGGTGGATGGTTTGCGCGATGGAATAACCGTGCAGGGGACCGCGTTGCAGGGCGTGCAGGATCAGCAGGTCGAGAGTGCCTTGGAGCAGCATGGGGGAATCGGATTTGGCCACGGATGCGTTTCCTTTGACGATCTATGGGTAGTATGGGGCACATTGCCCTAGATTGTCAAGGGGAGTGCGGGGATGGGCCGGCAATACTGTGGCGCACGCTTTAGCGTGCCGCGGCGAACTTCAGTTCGCCGTCTGGCCGTGGGCTGAAGCCCACGGCGGCACGCTGAAGCGTGCGCCACAGTATTGCCGGACCTGTCACCGTATTGTGCGAAGCTCTGTAGTTAGGAACGGCGATACCGTCAACCAGCCCGTCCAAGCCACGTCCTTCGTTATGAGTAGCCCGCATCACCCGGTTTCATACGGCAGCACAATCTCCACCCGATACCGGCGGTCGCCGCTCTGGGTGGCCATGTCCGCCCGGTCGCCATACCGCGCCAGCAATCGCCGCTGCACGATCTGCAATCCCAAGCCATTCCGGCGCGCGGTCGCACCTTCCGGATCGAACGGATTCTCCACGCTGATGTGCAGCGCGTTTTCCACCCGCCAGGCTTCCAACCGGATGGTTCCGCCTTCCAGCATGCTGGCGATGCCGTGCTTCACCGCGTTTTCGACCAGCGGCTGCAGCAGCAGCGGCGGCAGCAGGCCCGCTTCGCATTCCGGCGCGATGTGCTGCTCCACGCGCAGCCGTCCGCCAAAGCGCACCTGCTCCACTCCCAGATAGTTGTGCGCCAGAGATAGCTCCTCGCTCAGGGGAACGGTCTCGCGCTCGCCCACGCGCAGGCTGCTGCGCAGAAAGTCGGAGAGGCGCACGCACATCTCGCGCGCCCGCGCGGCATCGATGCCCGCCAGGGCGCTGATCGAATTCAGGCTGTTGAACAGGAAGTGCGGGTTGATCTGCGCCTTCAGCGCTTTGAGTTCGGCGTCGCGCGCCGCCACCAGCGCTTGCATCTCGCGGTTCAGTGCTTCCTTGGACTCCTCCACCGACGCTAGCGCGTAATGCATGCCGGCGGAGAGCAGATAGAGCAGCACGCCCATGCCGAACAGCAGCGGCGCGTGCGGCCGGAAGCGCTGATCGACCGAGTGGAAGGTATCGAAGCGCGAAAGCAAAACCGCCATGCCGCGCGCGATGGCCAGCAGCAGAATACTGCCGCCGACCGCCGCGCCGAAGTTGGTCGTCAGAATGCGCGGCATCGCGCCCGACCGCAGCGGCGTCATGCGCACCACGTACCACGGCGACAGGCAGACGAAAGCGTAAACCACGCACGCCGGTATGACGATGGCGGCGCTGGCCTCCCATCCCAGGTTGCCGGAAGCTCCCAGAACGTAGACCAGCAGGGCGGCCAGCGGAACCCAACCCACCAGATAGATGGCGAGGGCTGCGCCGGAGACGAGAAGCGGGTGCATCCGGGCGCCTCAGTTCTTGACGCCCAGTCCCCCAAAGATCGTGGCGCCCCGCACGATGAGCCGCTTGGGATTGGGCACCAGCCGGAGATCGGGCTGGTGGGTCTTGTCTTCGTGACCTCCGAAAATCCCCGCCACGTGCACATCGACCAGCCAGGTCTCGGGAACCCGAATTTCGAAACCGCCAAAGATGGCGTTGACGCTGACCACGGCCTCGTCCGCGGACATCGTGGCGTTCCGCAGGTCGAGCCCGCCGCCGCCGAAAACCGCCACCAGATCTGCGCCCTTGAAGTCGCCACTCACCTTTCGACTGCTGCCGCCGAATATGGAGAACATGTTGCAATTGCCGGGGGTCGCCGGCGCCCCCCAGTTCCACCGCACACCGGCGGTGCCGACGACGCCCTTGCCTTCCAGCGCTCCCCACAACATCATGAAGCCGAATGCGATGATCGCCAGGGGCCACAGGCTCCAAAGACTGACATGGTTCAGAAACGGCAAATGAATTTTGTCGGCGATCAGGACCACTCCCACCAGCATGGTGATCGCGCCGCCCGTGCGCGCCGAGGTGTTCCGCGAATCCACCACCTTAGCCAGACCGACGGCGATCAGGATTACCGGCCAGTACTCCCAGAGGAAGCCCACCGGTACGCCAAAGTTGTCCAGCAGAAAGAGCACGCCGACGGCGACGATGGCAAACCCGAAGATCAGGCCGCCACTGATGCTGCCGCTGTCCGGATCCGATGCGGGTTGCCAGGTTCTGCGGTTGCGGTCTTCCATATCTGCTCTCCCTGATTGCAGGTTAGCCCACCCGCGCGCCTAAGTCCTGTGTTTTTCGGCAAAAACCCCCGCCCAACCGGTGAGTGGCGATCTGCCGGGGTGACGGGCGGCGGCGCCCGCACGGTCTTCCACCTTAGTTTAACGGTGAACGTACCATCAGATTCTGCCGATAGTTACGGTATGATTTCGATCAAGAAGCTCATCGAGCGAGCTGGGGAGGAAGTCCTTCAGGCAAGCCTGGATTCTTACCGCTCGGTGCTGAACGCCATAGGGGAGAGCGGGGTGCAAGCCTGCCCGCAGGTGGGCAACACGTTGCGCCAGAACCTGCTCCAGCTCCAGGCGGCGCTTTCCGCGGAATCGACGCCAGACCACCTGCACCAGACCGGCCAAAAGGCGGAAGCCGAGATCGCCCAATGGGGCTGCGGCGCCGCCGACTACTTCAAGCAGAGGGCCGGTGACGTCAAAGAGCTAATGCTGATACTGGCGAACACCGCGGAACTGACGGGGGAGCGCGATCAGCGCCATAGCCGCCAGTTCCAGGAATTCACGGCACGCCTGCGAGCCATGGCCGACCTGCACGATTTGGTGCTGATCCGCGATTCGTTGGTGAAGAGCGCCATCGATCTGAGGACCTGCGCCGAGGCGATGGCCGAAGAGAGCCAGCAATCGGTGGCCCGCCTGCGCGCGGACGTGAAGGTGTACCAGACGCGCCTGGACGACGCCGAACGGCTGGCGGGCCAGGACCCGCTCACCGGACTGGACAACCGGCGGCGGGTCGAGTCCGCGATCGAGTACCGCATCGGGCGGAAGACGGCGTTCTCGGTCCTCCTCCTCGATCTGAACGGGTTCAAGCAGTTGAACGACACCCTCGGCCACCTGGCGGCCGATGAACTCCTCAAGCAATTCAGCGCCGAGCTGAAGTCCGGCTTCCGTCACACCGACGTAGTCGGCCGGTTCGGCGGCGACGAGTTCATCGTAGTTCTGGATGGCGGGCTCCAGGATGCCAAAGCGCACGTAGAGCGCATTTCCCGCTGGGTATTCGGCGACTACACAATACACGTGGGCGATACCAACCGGAAGGTCCTGCTGAGCGCCGCGATAGGGGTGGCTGAATGGCAGGCTGGGGAATCGCTGCGGACGTTGCTGGACCGCGCGGACGCCGCCATGTACCGCGACAAGCGCGCTACTCCGGAGCCTCGCACAATACGGTGACATGTCCGGCAATACTGTGGCGCACGCTTCAGCGTGCCGCGGCGAACTTCAGTTCGCCGTCTGGCCGTGGACTGAAGCCCACGGCGGCACGCTCTCCAGAAACCCACCCCCGAAACTACGCAGCTTCTACGAGTTGCAGAC
>OCTA010005722.1_pt1 | contig 10706 bp, 11 predicted proteins | sample 1538991 | NCBI WGS metagenome assembly OCTA01 (sample SAMEA3539302, study PRJEB22396) | soil metagenome | biome: tundra; feature: field; material: soil | place: USA | collected 2010-05 | depth 0.15 m | reverse complement strand
CTTCAGTGCAGCGGCGGGCGCATTCTCAATCCTTCCGTCAAGCACCTCGACCAATCCGTGTGATCTGAATGGCGATGGTGTCGTAAACATTCTAGATGTTCAGGTCGCAGTCAACCAGGCCCTGGGTTCCATTCCCTGCGGTAGTGCCGATCTGGACGGTAACGGCGCGTGCACCCTTCTCGACGTGCAGCGCGTCGTCAATGCCGCGAACGGGCAAGCCTGCAAGGTGGGCCAATGAGGCGAATCTGGTTACAATCCCGGAGTGCCCGCGCCGGTTCCGGTCATCGCGACAATCCGGGTCCGTTCGGAACAACTTGCTGAGAAGCATCTCGACTGCCGGAGAGATTCTCGTAGTGGACCGCGAACACTTCCAGGTCGCCGTAGAATCGGCTGGACACTCTGCCGATTAAGGACCCATGATGTTCCACAAATCCTTGTACGTCTTTTCTCAAAGCAGCCCACGTATCGACACCATTACCTTCGCCCACCATCATAACGCGATCCTTGAGAATCATGTAGGATGGGTGGAGCGTCGCGACAGCATCCTTGAGTGGAATACGGTTGTACGAGTAAAACGTGCGGTCGCGCAGAGCGAACCAGAACGTGATAGCCCCGTAAGCCGAAGAACCTCTTGGGATCAGTCTTTGCAGTTGGGTCGCCACGCTGGAATAGTCGGCATCCGCGGATTTCCGGATCAACATGGCATTCCCGATGAGCTGGGTGATTACCACGATCAGGACCACGGCTCCGGCAAAACGGCGGAAGCGCTTGGCCTGCCACGTTGCAAACGCGGCGGCGCCAATAAGAATCGCCAGGCACGGCGCAACCACGGCAAAATAGCGGGGAGTTTTGTTCACTAGGTACAGGAACCACAGCAGACTCGGCGCGAGAGCAACCAGCCCCGTGAAAGCAAATGCGCGATTCCTGCAATACAACAGAATCACGCTCGCCACAATCACAACCGCAATGTGGAGGCGATACGGGATATGAAACGGAAGTGGGATCCGCTGACTACTTGCGCCGACAAAGTCCGCGTAGCGCCAGCGTTCCTCCTCGATCTTCTGTTCAATGGTCATCGAACTGCCTCGGCCGTACTCGTGTTTGAAGGCGGCATAGTTGCTCGGGCTCGATTGTATCCATACGGCGAATGGAATCAACGTGATTCCGGCTCCGAAACAGAATGCCAGGAAGCGCGATTCCCTCCAAAAGCGGTATCGACAGTCGATCAGGATGAGCAGCGTTATCGACACCGCAATAGCGATTCCGTTCACGTGATAGTTGATCGCAACACCTGCTGAGAGGCCGGCTAACAGCGGCAGCCAGAATCCCGGGACCCTTCGGGACCACGCCCACAGAAGGAACGCAATCGTGCCGAAGAGTGCGACGTAAATCTCCGGCCTGGCCGTGCGGCCAGCGACAAAAAGGAAGTTATCCGTCGAAACGACGAGAGCGGCGGCGGCACCGGCCGCACGACCCACCAACGCGGTTCCCAACAAGTAGACAACGGGAATCAGAAGTAGCCCAGCGAGCAACGACGGGAACCGCGCTTGCACGAGACCTTCGCCAAATGAGCGAAAGGCGGCATAGAGTGTCAGTGCCATTGCCGGAGGCTTCAGTGCCATCGCGGAATAGCCGCTGTCGGCGGAGGTGGGATTTCGTAGGCGCCCCTCATGAAGCAGGGTGTATGCAGGAATCGCGTACCAACTCTCATCTTCGACCCAGCGAGCCTTGAACAACGGCAACTCCTGGAGCAAAAACAAGAACATGGCAATTCCGATCCACATCGTTGTCCGCCAATTCGTCATGAGGCCTCGCTCCTAGCGTCACGCCCCACCAGTGATTGGACACAGTAAGGCGTCTGCACCTTGGTGGCTAGAGCAATTCAACCTCCTTTGCTCCGCGACCCATTAGGGAGAGAATCTCTGTTTGGAGGCCCCACCGGGAATGTTCCAGAAATCCGCACAGTTTCCAAAATCATAGTACTCCGACGATTTCTACCACCGGCCTGGAGGCGGCGGGGACGACACGGAACGGTGCCCTGCCTGGGTTTTTCCTGTTACCTATGTACTGATCGGCCGGGTCATCGAGGCCAACCGGCGGTATCTGTGGCCGCCGGCACTGATCTCGGTGCTGGCGGTGACGCAGGCCATCGCGCACAGGGTGTTCTGGGTTTTTACCGGATTTCCCACTGCCGTCGAGGCGCACGTGGGTCGTGCTGACAATGTGGGGAAGCCGTTTCAACGCAACCTATCCCGCTTCGATGCACGCCACTCCAGGGATCTCGTTTCTGTCGTTTGTTGAGTACCTGCTGCTGATCACCGGACTCGTGCCGTGGTTGCGCTACATCGAGGCGTCGCGCCTGAAAGTGGAGTAGTTTGCCGCGTGACGATTGGAGCAGGACCCCGCCTTCATGCGGAATCGCGGGCGGCGGCGGAAACCGAAATGGCTTCCGTCATGTTCGCCACCACGCGACCCTGTTCCTCCGCGGTCATCTGATGGAAGAGCGGCAGAATGATGGTGCGATCCTGCGCGGCCTCGCTTTCGGTGAGCGGGCCGACGGCCCGATACTGGCCGCCCTGGTAAGCGGGTTCGCGGTGCGAGCACATGATGCCTCGCCGGGTGGCGATGCCGCGATCGAGCATGAACTGCATGACTGCGGTCTGATCGCAATCGGCGGGGAGGCGGAGCGAATAGCTCTGCCAGTTGCTGCGCGCGTACGCGGGTTCGGCGGGAAGGGTCACGCCGCGCAATCCGGCGAGTAATTCGTGATAGCGCGCGGCCAGTTCGCGGCGGCGCGCCACGATCCCAGGCAGGCGTTTGAGCTGCTCACGTCCCACGGCCGCCTGGATATCCGTCATGCGGTAGTTGTAGCCGAGCTCGGGATACTCTTCGAAGGTCACCTGGCTGGACTTGTGGCGGACGGCATCTGAGACGCTCATGCTGTGCTGACGCCAGAGGCGAAACTTGCGGTCGTATTCGGGATTGGCGGTGGTCAGCATGCCGCCATCGCCGGTGGTGATCACCTTGCGGGGGTGGAAGGAGAAGCAGGCGATATCGGCGTGCGGCTTGCCGATCTTCTCCCAGTTTCCTCCCCACAGGATTTCGCTGCCGATGGCGCAGGCGGCGTCTTCGATGACGGGAACGGCGTGGCGGCGCGCGATGGGCAGGATGGCCGGAAGGTTCGAAGGCATGCCGATCTGGTGCACGCCCAGAATGGCACGCGTGCGGGCGGTGATCGCCGCCTCCAGAAGATCCGGATTCAGGTTGTAGGTGACGGGCTCGATATCGACGAAGACCGGCATCGCGCCGCAGTAGCGGATGGCGTTGGCGGTGGCGATGTAGGAGTGGCTGACCGTGATCACCTCGTCGCCCGCTCCGACGCCGAGCGCGAGCAGCGCAAGGTGCAGCGCGGTGGTGCAGTTGGAGACGGCGGCGGCGAAGGGTGCACCGGTGAACGCTGCGAATTCCTTTTCGAATGCGGCCACTTCCGGCCCTTGCGTGACCCAACCCGAGAGGATGGCCCGGCGCGCGGCCTCCGCCTCGGGTTCGCCCATGAGGGGCTTGATGATGGGGATGAAATGGTTATCCGCCACGGCTCGCCTCCTCTTGTGCGGCCCGCTGGCTTGGCCGCCACCGCACCAGACGGCCCACAACGGGATTGACCTTGGGTTCCGGTCCGTATTCCGGTTTGAAGTTCATGGGCGCGTGAAAGGGGGTGGACCTGACGGTCAATGCGCAGCTACCTCCCAGTTGCGAACGCACTCGTTTTCAAGCAGCTCCAGAGGGGAGCGCCCGGTCGCAAGATACCAGTCGCGGAGCTTCGCCAGGCCCTCCGAGAAGCCAATCGACGGCTTGAATCCGAGCAGTTCGCGGGCCCGGCTGCAATCGGCGTAGAGGCGCAACACGTCGCCTGGGCGGGGAGCATCATGTATGACGTTGGCTCCGTCAAGGCCCGCAGCGTGAGCGACCGCCCCGGCCAAATCCCTAATGGTAATTTCGACGCTGCTGCCGAGGTTGATGGTCTGGCCAATTGCGGCATCACAGGTCGCCGCGGCCGCAATTCCCCGCGCAGTATCGGTGACAAATGTAAAGTCCCTGGTTTGAGAGCCATCGCCGAAGACCACCATGGGGAGGCCGGCAAGGCAGCGCAGCATAAACTTGGGAATTACCTCGCCGCTATCGCCTTCGTGATGGCATCGCGGCCCATACGCGTTAAATGGGCGCACCACCACTGCCGGGTAATCGTAAGTTCGGTGGAAGGCACGGACGTAACATTCCCCGGCAAGTTTGGATGCGCCATATACCGTCATCGGGAAGGCCGGGTGGTCTTCGGTCATAGGCGCCCATTTAGCGGTCCCGTAGACCTCCGAGCTCGATGTATATACGAACCGTCTCACTCCCGCATCCCGCGCCGCGCTCAGCAAATCGAGGGTGGCCGTAGCGTTCACTTCATGGTTTTCGCGCGGAGAGTGAATCGAGTGCCGCACTCCCAGGCAGGCTAAATGGAAAACGATATCGATCCCGTGGAGCAGTTCGGCCACGCGGCCGCGGTCCCGGATGTCGGCCACCACCAAGTCCAACTTCCCGCCTGCGGCGTCTGGCACGTTTTCGCGACGGCCGTTCGCAAGGTTGTCCAATACCACCACTCGGGCACACTGCGGAAGAAGCTGGCGGGTGAGTTCCGAACCGATAAAGCCGGCACCGCCGGTGACGAGAACATTGGCATCGGAGAGTTGCATAGAAAACTTTAGCTGTCACGGACCGGATATTGCCGGTTCGTCCACCACAGGTAAGAGCTCATTGCATACCAGTTTCGCTCACATGTTGCCGGCATGCAAGTCCAGGTAGCGTCCCTTCAGCGAATCGCCTGCCCCACCACGGCGCCACAGGATACGTGATTGTAGTTCGGAAAGCATGGACTTAGTTTCCAGCCAGTACGTCTTTCAGTGCGGCCAGGGTCTGATCCTGCTGTTGTTCGGTCATGCCGGGGTAGATGGGGAGGAACATGGTGGAGCCGGCAGCTTCCTCGCTGGCCGGGAAGTGTACGCCCTCATAGTGGGCGGCGTAAAACGGTTCCTGATGCAACGGTTGGATGCCCACGCGGCAGGAGATGCCACGTTCGGCCATGCCGCGCAGGAGCGCGTCGCGCTTGACGCGCGAGTCGGGCCGCACGCGGATCAGGTACGAGGAGTAGGCGTGCGTGGCGCACGGCGGCACGTAGGGCGGCTCAATTTCGGCGATTTCGGCCAGCGCGGCATTGTAGCGGTGGGCCTGCGCGGTGCGCTGCTCCACCATAGCATCGAGCTTGGTCATCTGGACGATGCCGATGGCCGCCTGAATATCGGTCATGCGGTAGTTGTAGCCCACCTCGCCATACTTCTGGACCAGGACGCCCTTGGCCTTGTGGCGGTCGAGATCGGAGATGGAAGCGCCGGCGGCGCGCAACACGCGCGCCTTCCCGGCGAGCTCGGCGTCATTGGTGGTGATCATACCACCCTCGCCGGTGGTAACCATTTTGCGTGGATGGAAGCTGAACGCCGTGGGGGACGCGATTCCGCCCACCCGCTTGCCGCGGTAACTCGCGCCGAGCGAGCAGGCGCCGTCTTCGATGAGGGTCAGGCCGCGCCGCCGGGCCAGTTCCACGAAGCGATCCATATTGGCGGGGAGGCCGATCTGGTGCACGACCAGGATGGCGCGGGTCTTGGGCGTGATCGCAGCCTCGGCGGATTCGTGATCGAGATTGAAGGTCCGCGGGTCGATATCGGCAAACACGGGCTCGCCGCCCGCGTGGTGGATGGCATTACAGGTGGCCATGCAGGTGAAGGAAGGCACCACCACTTCCACGCCTGCTCCAACACCGCTCAGGTGCAACGCCAAGTGCAGCGAAGTTGTGCAGGCGTTGGTGGCCACGCCGTACTTGGCGCCGACGTAAGCGGCCACGGCGTTCTCAAACTCCATCACCTTGGGCCCTTGGCTGATCCACCCGGAGAGAATGACCTCGGCGGCGGCTCGCACCTCCTCTTCACCCAACCACGGTTTGAGCAGCGGCACCTGTCCGGCGAAAAGATCGGATGCGTTCCTACTGTTTGACATTTCGATATCTCCTGACCTACTCGCTCCGGGACCGGACTGGCCTGACTTGACCACACAGGCGCAACCACCAGAAACGCAACAGATCCTTCAAGGATGCCAATACGATTCTCGGATTGCCGGCGGTGGCGACGCCCGTCGTCCGGGCCTGGTAGGGAACCTTCACTTCCTTGACGCGAAGGCCCATGTCGTGAGCCCGAAACAGTAGCTCGGGGGTCACAAATCCCGCGCTTCGCGAGATCACTTCCACCCGGTCCAGATAGGACTTCGGATAGAGCTGCGTGAAGTTGTAGTCGCTCAGGCGCAGGCCGAAAAAACAGTGCAGCATTGCGAGGTTGATGTGCGAAATCACCTTCCGGTACGTGGAATACCCTGCCCGCTGCTCGCGCGCCGCCACCACAATATCGGCCTCCGCCAGCAGGGGAAGCATCCGGTCCAAATCACGGAGATCCAGCGCGTAGTCCATGGCATTGTGGGTCACTAATTGGTAGCGCGCCTGACGGAATCCGCGGAGGATCGACTCGGCCTGGCCCATGTTGCGCGGGTTATGCAGCACGACAACTTCCGGGTGCTGGGCCGCCAGTTCATCGGCGATGCGACCCGTAGCATCGCGGCCGCAATCGTCCACAATGATAATCTCGAAGCGTTCAAACCGCGGACGAAGGGCTTCCAACGCCCGCGAAATCGTCTCGCGAATGCTTGCCTCCTCGTTGTAGCCCGGGAAAATGACGCTGATTTCCATTGGCTACAGCACCCGTCCCCAGTCGAATGCGTCGTCCACCAACCCTCTGATCCTGGCTGGCGAACCGAACACCAAAGTGTGGTCGGGAACATCCTCCAACACCAGGGAGTGCGCTCCGACGATGGATCCCGCGCCGATGTGAACCCGCGCCATGATCCGGGCGCCGATGGCGATGAACGCTCCCCGGCCCACCGTCACCCGGCCACCCAGGCAGGCCGCAGGGGAAATCGAAACCCCGTCTTCCACCACGCAATCGTGCTCCACCACCACCGATGTATTGACCACTACCGCGTTCCCGAGTCGTGCATTGGAGTTCACTACTGCCTGAGGGCTGATCATGTTTCCCACTCCCATTGTCGCACTGGCTTCCACCACGGCCTTGGGATGGATGACGTTGACCAGTGCGTGTCCTTGATCCTGAACCCGCTGGCACATTTCCAGGCGTAGAGCCGGTTTGCCCACCGAAACCACGAATCCTACCTGCCCGGCCTTCCGGAAGAGAGCCTCCCGCAGGCTGACCACCGTAGCCCCGTTGATCGTTTTGCCCCACAGCGATTTGTTGTCGTCGGCAAATTGGATCGACAGGTCGTCCCCGCAATCGCGCAGGATGTCCAGAACCACGCGTCCATGGGCGCCTGCGCCAACGATGAATATGTCCATATTTCCGGGCGTCTCCAGCGGTTAGCGTTGCTGGGCGGCCAGGGGCGTCTGTGCGGCGGAGCACTCACGCACGGCAGCAGCCACCTCTTCGATCTGGGCCGCGGACAATTCGGGGAACATGGGCAGCGAAAGGACCTCTTCGGCCGCCCGCTCGGAGTGCGGAAAGTCTCCGGCCTTGTGCCCGAGTTCGGCATACGAAGGCAGAAGGTGGATGGGAATCGGGTAGTGAATTCCGGTCTGTACCTGGCGCGCCATCAGCGCACTTTGCAGGGCTTCACGCTGTTTGGTACGCACCGCATAGACGTGGAAGACGTGGCGAGCCCAGGGCATGACGTGCGGCGTCTCCACGGCGGCTCCGGCCAGCAACTCGCTGTAACGCGAGCCATGCGCGCGGCGCGCCTCGGTCCAGGCTTCCAGGTAGCGGAGCTTGACGCGCAGAATTGCGCCTTGCATTCCCTCCAGGCGGTAGTTGTAGCCCTTCAGGACGTGCTGGTATTTCTTTTCCGCGCCCCAATCTCGGAGCATGCGGATGGTGCGCGCGTATTCGGCGTTATTGGTCACCACGGCTCCGCCTTCCCCGTAGGCGCCCAGATTCTTGCCGGGGTAGAAGCTGAAGCAGCCCATGTCGCCGATGCTGCCCACGCGCCGCCCCTTGTATTCGGCGCCATGCGCCTGAGCGGCGTCTTCGATGACGATGAGTTTGTGACGGCTTGCGATCTCCAGGATGGGGTCGAGATCGGCTGCCTGCCCGTAGAGGTGAACCGGAAGGATGGCCTTGGTCTTGGGCGTGATCGCCGCCTCAATGCGCGCCGGGTCGATGGTGAACGACGCGGGGTCGATATCGGCGAAGACGGAGGTGGCGCCGGTATAGCCGATGGCCGCCGTAGTGGCAACGAAGGTGAAGGGCGCGGTGATGACCTCATCGCCCGGCCCGATGCCGGCCGCGAGCAGCGCCAGGTGCAGCGCGCTGGTGCCGGAGTTGACGCCGATGCCGTGGGTTCCGCCACAGTATTGCGCGAACTCCTTTTCGAAACCGGCGACTTCAGCTCCGAGGATGAACTGGGAGTTCTCCAGAATGTGCTGAATTGCCGCATCGATCTCGGACTTGATCGAGTGATACTGGGCTTTCAAATCGACAAATGGAATCATAGGATTTCTGGGGTCAGCGGGTGGCGGACGGCATGGATTTCCGCGGCAGTTCGACGAGGCGTCCGCGATCTTTCATGGAAAGGGTGGCTGCTTCCAGAATGCGCACCACTTCCAGGCCGGCGTATCCATCGGTGATGGGCGCGGCGCCGCTGGCAATGCAATCGGCGAAGTGCTTGACTTCGCTGCGCAGGGCTTCGGTGTTCTCCAGGTGCGGCGAACACATATCCCCGGCGCGGTAGTTCACCAGCATTTTGTAGACGTCTTCCGGGGTATTGGTGACGGTGATACCCCGGTCGTAGATCTTGAGTTTTTCCGAGGCCTCCAAGTCGTCGTACACCACCATCTGCTTGCTGCCGCCGATCAGGGTGCGGCGCACCTTCACGGGCGACAGCCAGTTGACGTTGATGTGGGCGATGACGTTGGCTTCAAAAAAGGCGGTAATGTACGCGAGATTCTCCATGCCGCCGGCGACGTGCCGGATGCCGGTGGCAGCCACAGCGCAGGGCATCTCCGGAAGCGCGTACTGCATGATGGAAAAATCGTGGACCGCGAGATCCCAGATCACGTCCACATCGCGCTGGAAGAGCCCGAGATTGATGCGCACGGAATCGTAGTAGAGCAGGTCTCCGAGGGCCCCGCTGCGAACGATCTCGCGGATTTTGCGCACGGCGCCGGTGTACACGAAGCTGTGGTCCACCATGAGCACCAGTTTGCGCCGCTCGGCCTCTTCGATGAGGGCGGATACCTGTTCCGAACTGCTGGCCAGCGGCTTCTCCACGAGGACGTGCCTGCCCGCCTTGAGCGCCTGCATCGCCAGGTCGAAATGCGAGGAGACGGGAGTGGAGATGGCGATCGCCTGGATCCGAGGATTGGCGAGGAGCACCGAATAGTCCATGGTGACCTGAATCGCGGGGTAGCGATTCTGCACGAGCGCCAGCCGCTCAGGACGAGTGTCGGTGACACCAATCACCTGCGTCTCCAGCGCTTCCGAAAAATTCCGTACCAGGTTAGGACCCCAATACCCGTAGCCGACTACTCCGATACCGATCATTCACTGTCTCCTCAAGTCCCGCCGATTATAAAGCAGGCGGCCTGCCGGTTTACGGCTCGCTGCGCCGCTGGCGCACATCACCCACGATTCGCGCCGGGACGCCGGCCACGATCGCGTAGTCGGGGATGTCGCGTGTGACAACGGCTCCGGCTCCGACCAGCGCTGACTGGCCGACCGTCACCCCGCCCATGATGGTGCAGTTGCTACCCAGAGACGCCCTAGCTTTAATGCGCGTCTCAAGAACCTTCCAATCGGCTTCCGACTGCAAACTCCCGTCGGTGTTGACGGCGCTCGGGTACGCATCATTGATGAACATGACCCCGTGGCCGACAAACACGCCATCCTCGATTGTCACACCGGAGCAAATAAAACTGTGGCTGGAGATCTTGCAGTTCGCACCAATGGAAGCTCCCCGTTGTACTTCGACGAAAGCTCCGACTTTCGTGCCGTCGCCGATCTCGCAGCCGTACAGGTTGACCAGATCCGGCTGAAAAATCCTGACGTTCTGGCCTAAAACGGTATCCGGCGAGATCATCGTAAGTTCTTATGATACTCGGTCTCTGAATGGATGGCTAGACTGCTGCCGGGTGGAGGCGGTACTAGTACGGGGGGAGACGCGATTTACATAGGGAGCGGCGGCCGAAACGGGGGCGCTCGAAACACCTCCAAAGAGAGCAGAACTGCCCCAATAGCCCGCGGACTCCTGGCGCAAGCCCGCGTTAGCCGCGAGTTCGACAGCAGGCATAGCCCGGAGTGATAACTGGGGTTGTCGCAGCCATTCTTCCTTAGCCACTCCGCTCCCGTCGTCCCGTCATCCTGCCTCAAAATCTGAGCGGCAGTACCCAACGGACGGCGCGCGCTCAACTTCCCCGCCGATCCATGGCTTCCCCGTAAAGGTCCTCGTACGCGCTGATGGTCCGTTCCAGACTGAACTTCTCCAGCAGTCTTTCCCGTCCTGCCCGACCCATCTCCCGTGCGCGGTCGGGATCGCCTGCCAGCGCCAGGAGAGCCGCC
>OCTA010005721.1_pt1 | contig 10706 bp, 6 predicted proteins | sample 1538991 | NCBI WGS metagenome assembly OCTA01 (sample SAMEA3539302, study PRJEB22396) | soil metagenome | biome: tundra; feature: field; material: soil | place: USA | collected 2010-05 | depth 0.15 m | reverse complement strand
CTGCAGCCGCCGCTCCACCTGCAGCCGCCGCTCCACCTGCGTCCAGGCCGCCACGGCCGCCGCCGGCGGCTTCGCCTCGAGCGGAACCGCCGTCCCGTCCGGCTTGGCCCGCCGACCCGCCAGCCGGGCCCCCGCCGGCCGCCGCCCCTCCGCCCCCGCAGCCGCCAAGCGCCACCAACAACGGCAACGCCAGGTGCGTCAAACCCCGTGAAGTCACGAGGTCCAGCCCCATGGCGCCCCGCAGCCGATCCCAACCATCGTCACCCTAAGTCACGCGGTCGCGGAAAACTGGGTCATTGATCTCGAAGCTCGAGGGCCAAGGCGCTGGACTGTTCTCGGACGCTGGCGGCACCATAACGGAGTGCGATCCGTTTCCCCGCGCAGACGTTCGTGGAATTACGGCACGCCCCGCCTCACAGGCGCCGCGCTCGCGCTTGGGCTGCTCTGGGCGAGTGCTTCCTTCGCGGTGACGGTCACCATCCACAACGACGCCCCGCGCCTGGATCAGAATGGCGACATCGTCGATGGGCACGACGGCGCTCTGATGCGTTTTGGCGGGACCTACTATCTCTATGGAACCGCATACAACAACCAGAACGGGTTCGGCTTCAGCAACCGCTTCGTCGTGTACAGCTCACCGGATCTGGTGAGCTGGACATTTCACGGCGACATTACCGATGTGATGGATTCGCAGTGGGGAATGTATTTTCGCCCGCACGTCGTGTTCGACGCGAACACCGGGAAATACGTGCTTTGGTTCAACTGGTACCCGCGCGGCGCCGATTGGGCGGGGCAATTCGGCGTGGCCACCGCGGATCAGCCGTGGGGACCGTTCACCGTGCAGAACTCGAACGTAAAATTTCCCCAGGGGAACAGCGTCGGTGATTTTGCCGTCCTGGCGGACGACGACGGCACGGGATGGTGCGTGTACGGCTGGCACAACGGTGGGGTGGCGAAGCTCTCGTCCGACTATCTGTCGATCGGTAGCGGCTATTCGCCGATCGGAAGCGGAGAAGGTTTTACGGCCTTCAAGCGGAGCGGGATCTACTACTACCTCTGGGGGAACCTCTGCTGCTTCTGCGCCCAAGGTTCGAGCGTCCAGGTGGCGAGGGCCAGCGTGGCCACCGGACCCTTCACGACCGGCGCCAACATCGCCGGGGCGTCCGTCCACGCCCAGCCGCTCGGCGTTCTGCAAATGCAGACCACCGCCGGGCCGCAGTACGCCTACCTGGGCGACCGATGGCAGTCGACGCCCGACGGCGTGAAGGGGCACGACTTCATCTACATCAGCGAACCCATGCAGTTCTCCAGCAATGGAAGCATCTCACCCCTGGCCTCGTTCACGAACAGCTTCACGGTCGACCTCGCGCCCGGCACGCCTTCGCTCGGCCCCGCCGTGACCCGAAACCTCGCCAAAGGAAAGACGGTCACCGCCTCCAGCTCTTACGAAACCGGCGGATGGGGACGCGTCCACGTGACCGACGGCGGCAATTTCTCTCAGACCGGGGTCAGCATGGGCTGGAGCAGCAACGGCACGCTCGGCGCCAACCACACCGAGTGGGTAGCGGTCGACCTGGGCGATTCCCACGCGGTCGATCGCGTCGTGCTCTATCCCCGTGTCACGACGGGCGGCACCGGCACGTGCCCATCCACGATCCCCGACGACAGCCTGGCGGGAGCCGGATTCCCGTCGGATTTTTCCATCGAGATGTCGATCGACAATGCCACCTGGACAACGGTCGTATCGCAGACGGGCTATCCAGCCCCGTACATCGTTCCGCAGCGGTTCCCGATATCGCCGCAGATGGCGCGATACGTTCGGATTACCGGTAGGCAGTTGCGCCCGGTCTCCGGCGAGTACAGGCTGCAGTTGGCGGAAATCGCTGTCTACGAATCGGCGACGGGAACTGGCGGCGGCGGTGCGGGAGGCGCTGCCGGCGGCGCCAGCGATGGGGGGGGAGGTCAGGGAGGTGAAACCGGTGGTGGCGGAGCCACCGGCGGCGGTGGTGCTGGCGCCACCGGTGGCGGTGGAGCTCGGGGAGGCGGCAGGGGCGGCGGTGGAAACGGCCAAGCCGGTTCGGGTGGTGTCGGCGGCGCTGCCGTCCAGATCGGATCCGCCGGCGGCCAATCCGGAGCCAGCATGAGCGCCGGTCAAGGCGGGGGCGCCGGTAAGGCCGCCGCCATGACAACCGGTGGCGCAGCCGGCTGTGGTTGCTGGGCAGGCAGTGATGGCAGCGCCGAGGACTGGTTCGCCGCCGCGCTCGTTGGCATTGCCGTCGCCGCAACTCGCCTGCGCCGGCGCCGCGAGTAACCACCGCAGAAACGTGGTCGGTCATCCGACGACGGGTCGCCAGGACGGAGCCATGCTGCGACCGCGCGAGCAACGGTACGGAGGGCGGGGTTCGACACAGAGGCGAGGATAGGCAGGCTTGGCCCGCCGGAGCGAGGCGGGGTGCGGGGAGGCGCGTGCGGCAGCGAGCCGCCTCCCCGCTCTATGTCAAGGCGCTGGAAAGATGCTCACCGTCATCGTGTCGGTCGTGGGTTTGTTGTCACCGTAGTTGCTGTCCCAGTAAAGGAACGAGATTGGGTTGCCGGTCCCGGTGTAGATCATGAAGTAGATGTGATCGTTGCGGTAGGGTCCCCACCAGTTCTTGCGCGGGCCGCCGCCAGTATTCGTCGTCCCCTCATCGACGCCGACCCCGAAATCGGTCGGCCCGTCGTTGTTGTTGGCGCCGGCGCCGGTCGCCGCCCAGTCGTCGTACTCCGCGTCGCCCAGCCCCACACCGCCGCCGCCGCAAGGTACCCCCCCCGAAGCCTCGAGCAGGTACACGGCGTTGCTGTCGCCGGCCTGTGCGCTCTTGACGACGGTCTTCACGTCGGGAACCTGCACCGTCTCGCGGACCTTGGTGCCGATGTTAGGCGGTGCCGGCGCGGGCGGCATCGGGCCGGGAGTCGGGGTATCCGTCGCCGGCGGGGTTGTCGCGAGCAGGAACAATGAAACCGCGATCTGGCCCGAAGACGCGGCGCCCGAAGCGACCAATTTCAGCGTCAACGGCGTCCCGGCCCCCGTTACGATCATGTAGTAGGTGTGATCGGCGCGGAAGCCGCCGAACCACTTCATGCGCCCCGGACCAGGCGCCACCTTGTTCGTCCCATTGGGCGGGTGGATCTGCAGCAGACCAACGTCGATACCAACGTCGGTGCCCCCCACGCTGTCCATCGCGCCCGTGCCGCCCGCCGCGCTCGCGAACTCCGCGTCTTGGACCTGGCCGCCGACGGATACGCTTCCGATCGCCTTGAGCAAGTAAAGGGCGCCCTGCGTGAGGCTGGTCTTGAACGAGACGGAGCCACCGCCGGCCGGAACCTCGATCGTCTCGACCGCGGCCGCGTTGTTGCCGGCCGACCCGCCGGCGCCGCCGGAGGTGCCGCCCGAGCTCCCGTCTGGCGTCGCGCCAGCTCCGCCACTGCCCGCTCCGGCGTCGAGGGAAGAGTTCCCACCGCCGCTGCCGCTGATTCCACCAGCGCCGCCGCCCCCGACGCCGGCGCCGCCCCCACCCCCCGACCCGCCCGAACCGCCGGTGCCGACGACGCCGCCCGAGCCGATGCCGCCACCCGAGCCGATGCCGCCCGAGCCGATGCCGCCACCCGAGCCAGAGCCTACCGAACCGCCGCCGCCCTGGCCGATATTACCGCCCGCTCCCCCGGCCGGCGTGCTCGAGGATGACGCGCAGCCCGCGGCCGCCGCCGCCAAGATTACGCCGAGCGCCCAACCGAATCCGAGCGGGGTTACCGTTGCTGTACGTAATGACATGGCTAGTTGCACCCGATCCGGTTGTCGTCGATCGCGAGATCGTCGAACCATATGATTCGAGCCCCCGGCAGCGGCGTCTGGTAAGTCGTGGAGCCGACGATGACCGCCGTGTACCCGTTTGAAACCTTCGTACACGTCTTCCCCGTGAAATCGATCGACGTCACCTCGGTCGAATCGGAGAAGAATCGGTAAGTGGACGCCGGCCCGTCGACGTACCACTCGGCGCAGTGCCACGCGTTGTCGTACTTCCAATTGTACGGCGAGCCAACTGCGCAACTGTCGGTCCGGTTGTAGATCCATTGGTGCATTCCGCTGGTCTCCTCGACGGTATCCACCACGTGGTTGGTGCCCTCCGCGCTGAGCAGCGTCACCCAGGTGTTGTGAATGACGCCGGAGGTGGGCTTGGGGTCGGGAACCTGGACCTTATAGAAGATCCGCCCCCAATGCCTGGTCGTTATGTCGCCGAGCCCGGCCAGGCTTTTCATGGCGCGGGCGGCTCCCTTCAGCCCCAGGTCGTCGGTTTTCAGCGACATCTTTCCGGAGTGAACTTGATCGGTCGCGAGCGCCGCGTTTTCGGGCGATGCCGGGCCGAAACCGTTGTACTGGGTCCATCCCGTGGGAAGCTTTCCGACGGTTCCGGTCTCGAAGTCCTCGCAGAATTTGTACTTGCCGGCCGCGCAGCCCGCCTCCGCCGAGACTCCCCCCTCACCGCCTGCCGCAATCCCCGCATCGACGTGACCGCCGCCGTCCGCCCGCGCACCGCCCGTCGAGGAGCTCCCCGCGCTGCCGCCGCTGGAGCCGCTGGAGCCGCCCGCACCAAATCCACCGGTCGAGCTCGCGTCCACACCCGAACTGGAGCCGCCGGAGCCTTTGCTTCCCGAGCTGCCCCCTTGCAGCGGCAACATCCCGGCCGCGCCGCCGGACGCAACCCGACCGCCGGAGCCCGTGCTCGGAGCGGAGCTCCCGCCGGCCGAGGAGCCGCCGTTCCCGGATGAAATCATGCCCGCCCCGGAGCAACCGAGGGCGGGCCCAATGAACAACACGACGAGCGTTCCGATGAGCGTTCCAGCGCCGCGGTGTGAGGTGACCGTCACTGAGTCCTAAGTTCCGGATGGCCTTCAAACCGGTTCAACAAGGCGGTTCAGCACGGCCGGTTCGCCGTGAACCGCTTTTCCAACCAGGCGGAACTCTTGAGTCACGTGGGATACCTCGTCCATTGTCCGACTCGCCGGTGGCCCTTGGTTGTGCTGCTTTTTGGGTTGGCGGCAGGCTGCAACCAGGAGCAGTCGGCTAGTGGCTCGGGCGAATCCGGAGGCGGCGCGACGGGAGGCGGCACCGGAAGTGGCGGATCCGGCGTCGGTGGCGCGGCCAGCGGCGGCTCCGGATTCGGTGGCGCGGCCAGCGGCGGATCGGGCGCAGCGGGCGCTTCCGCTGGGACGGGCGGCGGTTCCGGTGGCAGCGGTGGAACGATCGCGACCGGCGGCAGCGGTGGGACGATCGCGACGGGAGGCATCGGCGCGGGCGGTCGCGCTGGGGCCGGCGGCGCGTCGGTCGCGCTAGCCTCCGGAGGCAGCGCGGGGGGCGCGGCCGCAGGCGGTTCTTACGGCGGCGCCGGAGGATGGTCCCTCGGGGCGGCTTCCCGCTGCACGGGATCGCCTTACGCCGTCTGCCAGGATTTCGAATCGACCGCCGAGGGTGCGACCCCGGGTGGGGATTGGAGCTTACCGGGCACGAACTACGGCGTGGGGACCGTGGTCGTCGCCTCGGACTACGCGGCCCGCGGCAGCCACTCGCTCAAGGTCACGATTCCCGCCGGCGACAAGTCGGCGGAGCATTACCTGCAGCTCAAGAACCTCGGCCCGCTGGCAAACGGGCACTTCGGGCGGATCTTCTTCCGTGTTCACAGCCCGACGACCACGCCGTTCGTGCACTGGGACCTCATCTTGGGCGCGGGGCCGTACATGGGCCAGAACCGCCGCATCCGCTGGGGGGTGACCGGCTCCGGGGTGGGGACGAGCAACGGCAATTGGTCGTGGATTTACAACATCGAGCAGGGCGACACCGGGACAGGATCCTCGGTCCACCCGATCGCGAACACCTGGATGTGCGTCGAGTGGCAGTGGGACGCGTCGAATCAGGAGGTCCGGTTCTACTTCGATGACGCCGAGGTGCAGGCCTTTCACCTCGACACGAAATTGCCAAACGGCACCGGCTTGCAGGTCCCGACGTTCAGCACGCTGAGCTTCGGGCTGGCGAAGTACCAGGCCACGAACGCGGACCTGGTGTTTTGGATCGACGAGATCGCCCTCGACACCCAGCGAATCGGCTGCGCGAACTGATCGCGCAGCAGCGATGTTTCAACCAGGAGCGAACATGCGACGAAGGTTACCGGGACATCCTGAGTGGACCCTGCTGGCGGGCGGCGGGAGGACAGGCATCTTCGGAAGGTGGGTGCGCCAGGACAAACCGGCGTCGAAAGAGGAAATGCGCTGTCTTAGCCTTACGCAATTGCTCTTTGCGCTCTCGGTCGTGGCTTTGCCGACCTCGTGTCTGAAAGGCACGACCTCGGGCAGCCAGACCTCCGGTGCCGGCGGCAGCTCGCCTACCGGGATGGGAACGGGCGGCAGCTCGTCCGCCGGATCTGGTGCGAGCGGCGGCTCCAACAGCGGCGGCAGCGGCGGCATCGGAACGGGCAGCGGCGGAACAGGCATCGTGATCCTTCCACCCGACGATGGAGGCGCGGGAGCCGCCGGCGGCGCGGGAACCGCCGGCGGCGCAGGTGCGACCAGCGCCGCGGGCGGCGCTGGCGGTACAGCCACGACGACCAAGATGGCATGCACCGACAATCCCAACCAGCAGACCGCGCTCCCCTACACCCAGGGATACACCATCAGTGCCTCGGCCAAGAGCCAGGCCAACTCGATCGTTCAATCCATGACGGTGACGCAGAAGGCCAATCAGCTTCGTGGTACCCCGATGGGTAATTACGTGAACATCTTCAATACCCCGGACGACGCCACGATCGGGGTCAAGGGGTTTCAGTTCAGCGACGGACCCCGGGGTGTAAACCTGGACGCCTACAAACCCACCGGGAGTCAGGGATACTCCACCGTCTTCCCCGTTGCCTCTGGCCGCGGCGCGACCTTCGACCTCGATCTCGAGAATCAGATCGGCGCCGCCATGGGCGACGAGCTCATCGCGGCGGGGCGGACGATGCTGCTTGCGCCAACTGTCAACATCCTCCGCCACCCAGCCTGGGGACGTTCGGAGGAGACCTACGGCGAAGACTCGTTCCTGCTCGGCCGCTTGGGCTCGGCCTTCGTCCAAGGTGTTCAGACTTATGCTCCGGCCTGCGTCAAGCACTACGCGGCCAACAACATCGAGCAGAACCGCGCCACGGACGTCGCGCAGATGGACGAGCAGACGCTGCAAGAGACCTATGCCCGTCACTTCGGAATGATTGTCCGCGACGGTGGTGTTTCCTGCGTCATGGCGGCATACAACCTGATTCAGGCGCCCCAATCGGGTAATGCGCTCAATTGCACGCAGAACAAGCACCTCCTCACCGACATCCTGCGCACGGAGCTCGGATTCCAGGGGATGATTCTGTCGGATTGGTGGGCGATGCCGGGCGGGTCAGGCCCCAGCGCGACGCAGAAACCCACCGACACGGCGCAAGCGATCTTGGCCGGCCTCGACATGGAGCTGCCCTGGGATCTGAACTTCACTACGCTCGAGAGCCTGATTCCCGCCAGCGTACCGCTGAGTGACCTCACCCAGGCGGCCCTTTACGTCGTCAACGAGAAATATCGCTTCAACGTGGCGTCCCTCAAGGGTTCGGTGGGCCTCAAGGCGCCGACCACAGCCGTCAACGGGTCATTTTCGATCACCAACAACAGCGCCCATATCGCGCTCGCACAGAAGGCAGCTCAGGAGGGAATCGTGTTGCTCAAGAATGACAACAACACCCTCCCGATCAAGACCGACGGCAGCATCAAAACGGTCGCGGTCGTCGGGTTGAAGGTCGGCTGGACACTCCCAGGGGTCGGGGCGAGCGGCACGGTTGACTTCCCCAAGGATGCTCGCATCGGCGATCTCGGGAGCAGCCGCGTGAATGTCGATCCCACCAAGGCGATCGGGCCCTTTGCCGGCATCCAGGCGGCCGCCCCGTCGGGCATCAGCGTTGTTGTCGACGACAGCGGCGGAACCTCGGTGGCCCAGAACGCCGACTTCGTGGTGGTGGTCGCGGGGCTGACGCCCGAAGACGAGGGCGAGGAGTATACGATCAAGCCTGAAGACTCCGATCGCGACAAGAGCTTGGCGCTGGACGGCAAGCATGGCGGCACTACCCAGAACAACTACATCAAGAGCATCGCGGCGCTGGGCAAGCCGACCGTCGTGGTCCTGGAAGGGGGCAGCGTCATAGACGCGTCTTCGTTCGTCTCCGGCGTTCCCGCCTTGGTGATGGCCTGGTACCCGGGCCAGTCGGGCGGCGCGGCCCTCGGCTCTCTTCTCTTCGGGAAGGCCAACTTCAGTGGCAAGCTCCCGGTCACCTGGACGGCCTCGCTCTCCGACGAGCCCCCCTTCAGCGGCAACGGGAACGGCGGCGGCAACACCACGCTGATGTCGTACTATCTGGGTTATCGCTGGTTCGACAATCAAAAGAAAACCCCCCTCTACGCCTTCGGACACGGTCTTTCATATTCGGCGTTTCAATACAGCAACCTGCAGGTTCCCTGCAGTACGGTGACTCAAGGCGGTGTCGTCAACGTGACCGTCGACGTAAAGAACACCGGCACGATGGATGGCGACGAGATTGTTTTTCTTTTCGTCTCCTGGCCGAGCTCGACGGTGGCGACCCGCGCAAACGGTTACCGGGAACTGAAAGGGTTCCAGCGCGCGACCATCCCCGCGGGGAAGACCGCAAGAATTCCGATACCGATCCGCGTCTCGGATCTCAACTACTACGATACGAGCTCGGGGACCTGGAAGATTGAAACTGGCCCCGTGAAGGTGATGGTTGGATCGAGCTCCGACAATCTTCCGCTTTCGGATGCCTTCACCGTCACCCAGTGACATCCCGCTGGAGAGCCAGGAGCCAACCATCCCCATGAGCCCGACCCATCGCGCGATCTCCCGAACCCGGATAATAGGGTTGCTGACTCTTCTGCCGTTGCTCTGGTCCGGTTTTGTTCGCGCCCAGGCCGCCGATCCCTCCGCGTCGGAGGATGACACCACCCCAGCTCCGAAGCCGGCCCAGGCTCCGGCCCAGGAATCGCCCCCTCCACAGAAGGCCAACGAATCGGTGGAGCCCGCGCCCCTCGGCCCGTTCGAGCGGCTGCCGCCGTCCGCCTATCCGGAGTGGAAGACCCGCGGCCTCTACGGTGGGTCGCTCTGGTCCAGCAACAACATGCACGGGATGCCGTGGCCGTACTATCCCAAGACCGGAATTGGTGTCTCGGGCTACGCCTGGATCGACACCGGTTACGAATCCATCGTTCGCGGTAACAACTCCGAGCCGAACTACAAATACCTGGTCTCGCAGGGACGTGCTCTCCTACGGGTCACGCCGACCTACTCTCCCGGCACCTGGTACGCTCAGGCACAAACGGAGTTCGTGGGCAACAAGGACCAATCCGTTTCCCAACCCGATGTCGTCGACATTGATGACCTCTGGATACGAATCGGGAAATGGAGGAGCTGGGATGTCCAGATGGGCCGCTTCGAGGCCTTCGAGGTGTATCACTTCGGCATGGGGATGGACCTCAACACGCTCGAGCGGCAAGGAGCGACGGACCTCGTTCGACCGGCGCCCGATGTCTTCGAGCTGGGCGGGAACTCCAATATCGTTTACCGGCAAAGTGGAATTACCAATCTTGCCTTCCATCTTTACCCGACCGACTTCCTGCGGTTCGAGCTGCTTGGACAATTTGGCTTCGATACGGCGTCGGCCATCGACACCCTGGGCGCTAGGCCTGCGGTCGTCTTCGATGTCGGTTGGCTCAAGATCAAAGCTGCGGGGGACGCGCGAAAGCAATTCCCGGTCGCCAACAGCTCCAAGGAGAGTCGCTGGGTTCGCGGTGGCGCCGGCGCGGTTCAGCTCGTGCTGGACCCAATCGTCGAGCTCGGCGTCAACGTCGCCTACGGTAAGGTCGACCACTACTCCCCGACGAACAGCACCGACCCGAACGCGACGATGGGCGACCACGATACGGCCGGGAGCGTCACCGACCTGGACGTCGGGGCGTTTGCCAACCTCCGTCTCTTCGAAGGACTCCTGGTTGGCGGGGGCGCCAACTACGATCAGGAAACCGACCAGCAATCTGGAAGATTCACTCACCTCCAGGCGTTCGGTGCCCTGCAGTACCTCTTCAGCAAGCAGGTGTTCGTGAAGGTCGTTGGCGCCTACGCCCGGGCACACATCGCCCAAGGGGGGGTCCCGCCCTGGGACGACACGATGGAGAGCGTCCGGGTCCGGCTCATCTGTCTGTTTTAGAGGCGTCTGCTTTCGATAGCTGGCGTTTGACTTCCTTACGATGCCTGCCGCCGCGCTGGTGTACACGCTTGCACCGGGTCGAACAGGTCTGAATTTGAATCCCTGCTGCGCCGCATACTAGACAAAGCCAATGTAGGTTCTTTACCTTCATACATACCGAGCATGGAAAAGTCTCAGCTGAAATTGCTCGCTCCAGCTATTCCGCTCTCGGCCTTGTTGCGCGCGGCACAGGCTTTTGTTGCCTCCGAGGCAACAGGTGAGGCCCCACCCGCTCCATGAAAGCCCGGATCAGTCGCTTATGTAGAAAATAATTGTTGGCCCGATTACTGCTTTATTATCTGTCTGTGTCGGACCGACACCTTGCGAACAACGGCAAACCCCGAGCGATCGGGGGACGCA
>OCTA010005720.1_pt1 | contig 10706 bp, 2 predicted proteins | sample 1538991 | NCBI WGS metagenome assembly OCTA01 (sample SAMEA3539302, study PRJEB22396) | soil metagenome | biome: tundra; feature: field; material: soil | place: USA | collected 2010-05 | depth 0.15 m | reverse complement strand
CCACCGGGCTGGTGGAGCCTCCTCCGGTGGCGGTCGGGATGTAGTTGGCCCCGCCGACGCTGACCGGACTCGGGTTGGGCGACGAGATGGCGACGGTCTGCGCACCCTTGCCCACGGTGATGGACAGACTGGCCGTAGCCAACTCTGCGAGAGACGATGAATCGGTCGCCGTCACAGTGAACGTCGTGGACCCCGAGGTGGTCGGCGTACCCGAGACTGCCCCCGTCGAGGTGTTGAGGCTAAGGCCGGCGGGAAGAGAGCCAGACGTGATCGACCAGGCGTAGGGAGCTGTGCCATTGCTTGCCGCTAAGGGCGCCGAATAGGGGTTGCCCACCATTCCTCCCTGAAGCGACGTTGTCGTGACTACGAAGGATGGCGTAGACAGCGAAGCTGGCGCTGCACCGAACACGGTCCCATTCAGTTGAGCGATGCTCGGACTGGTCGTGGTGCTCAATGTATAGGAGACACAATTGCTTGGACTGTTGGTATAGGCAAATGGCGCAGTCACCTGCTGCCACGCGCCGGTCGTGGGGTTGAACCAACTGAGCGTGGTGCCGCTCGGGGGCAGGTTGACGGCGTTGCAGTCCTGGATCGTCACCTGTTGGAAGCTGCTCGGCTGAGAGACCACCACGTCGAAATAATGGGTTCCGTTAGGCAGTGATGTGACCGGGTCTGAGCCGTATGTGGTCTCTGCAAGAGTGTCGACGCTGGGGGAGCCACCGGCGGCTGTAGCTGTCACTTGGTTGGATACCGTGGATGCTGTCCCACCGGCTGAGGCAGTGGCCGCGTTGACAGTGGTCGATGCGCTCGTCCCGGCATAGTTGAGGTCACCCGGATAGCTCGCGGTGATCACATATGGTGCCGACGCGGCGTGCTCGGTGAATTGGCAACTCCCCGTGCCAAGCGCGTTCAACGTGACCGAACAGGATCCACCCTGGCCGTCAGTTATCGCAACGGAGCCACTGGGTGTCTGTTCGCCCCCGGCCACGCCCACATGATATGTAACGGGTCCCGGATTGATCGGAAGCGCAGACGGGATCAGAGTGATCTGCGCCGAGGGCGGCAAGGCGATTCGACCGATGCTCTGCCCAGAACCGTGATCGTTGCCGAACCACATTGCCCCGTCCTTGCCGACCGCAATCGACTGGGGAAAGTAGTTTGTCGGATCAGATTGCTGGCTGTGGTCCGTGTAGTAGGACATCTGGCCCGAGGTGGTGATTCGTCCGATCCAGGGCATCGCACCTTGATTGGTGAACCAAAGAGCCCCGTCAGTGCCGGTCGCGATGCGCCATGGAACATCGATGGTGTTGTCGCTGTAGTGGGTGACACTCCCTGAAGTGGAAATCCTTCCAATGGAGCCGCTGTTGATACCGGCGCACGTGCCGGAGTTTGTGAACCAAAGTGCCCCATCAGGTCCGACTGCGATCGAAGTTGGCTCTGAGATGCTCGCGTCCGTGAAGTTGCTGAAGTGGCCTGTCGTAGTGACGCTGCCGATGGAGCCACAAGTGCTGGACGACCGGTTCGTGAACCAGAGTGCCCCATCAGGCCCAGAAATGATCGACGTAGGCTCAGAGACACTCGGGTCCGTGAAGTTGCTTACCAGGCCTGTTGCCGGGTCTACCTCGCCGATGGAGTTGTTCCCGCTGTTGACGAACCACAGTTGGCCATTCGGCCCTTTGGTGATGGAGTCAGGCGTGGAGATGCTGGCGTCGTTGAAGTAGGTGACCACATCAGTGGACGGATCCAACCTGCCGATATTGTTGGCTCCAGCATTGGTGAACCACACCGCGCCGTCGGGGCCAATCGTGATACTTGTCAGACCGGTCATTCCAGGGTCTTTGATGGCCTGGATCACCGTTCCCGTCGTGTTCATCTCGCCTATCGAGTTGTTGGTGCCATCGGTAGTGAACCAGACGTTGCCCAACGCATCGGTCGTGACCGCAGACGTGGTTGCCAAGCGCGCGTCGGAGTATTCAGTGATCGGGATGTAGCCCCCTACCCAAGTGCCTGCGAGTCCTCCGTAGTTGAAGGTGCCGTTGCCTGCGTAGGTCTGGCTCGTGACCTGCGAGAGGGTTCCACCTTGGTAGTTGTAGTTGCCAGTGAACGTGAGGGCCTGACCGGAGGCGATTGATCCGAATCCCCAGTTACCGCAGCCGAGGGTGCCCGACGTGATGGGGTCCGTCTCTGTAGACGCGCCGATCGATATCGTCAATGTCCCCGTAATCGATGATATTCCCGACGAATCTGGGGCTGAGAAGTTGATTTGTCCTCCCCAGGTACCCGAAACACCGGGAGCCGAGTAGGTGCCAGACCACACTCCGCTCGGAGGGATCGGAGGGCAGGCATATGGAGCCACAGAACCAGTCGTTGCGCTCTGTACGGTGATGGTCTGCTGGACCTGGGGTGCGGCGCTGTAGTTGGCGTCACCGGCCTGGTTGGCGTCGAGGACACAGGTGCCCGCTGCGGTGAACTGCACGACGCCGCTGTTCAGGGTGCAGCCGGTCGAGGTGCCGTCGAGGCTGATGACCACCGGGCTGGTGGAGCCTCCTCCGGTGGCGGTCGGGATGTAGTTGGCCCCGCCCACAGAGACCGGACTCGGGTTCGTCGACGAGAAGGCGACGGTCTGGGTCGCCAGAACCCTATACGTCCAAGTGTCACCAAGGATGCCCACACTTCCCGAACCGCCGAACAGGACGACTTTGCCCGTGGCCGAGTCGAACGCCATCGACGCGTAGTAGCGCGCGGGAGGGCTGGTGGCCGGGGCCTGCTGGGTCCAGTTGGTGCCGTCGTAGGTCCACGTGTCATTGAGGAGGGGGTAGCCGCCGAACAGGACGACTTTGCCCGTGGCAGAGTCGAACGCCATCGACGCGGTGTCGCGGGCGGGCGGGCTGGTGGCCGGGGCCTGCTGGGTCCAGTTGGTGCCGTCGTAGGTCCACGTGTCATTGAGGAGGGGGTAGCCGCCGAACAGGACGACTTTGCCCGTGGCAGAGTCGAACGCCATCGACGCGGTGTCGCGGGCGGGCGGGCTGGTGGCCGGGGTCTGCTGGGTCCAGTTGGTGCCGTCGTAGGTCCACGTGTCATTGAGGATGCCCGCACTGCCCGAACCGCCGAACAGGACGACATTGCCCGTGGCCGAGTCGAATGCCATCGACGCGGTGTTGCGGGCCGCTGGGCTGGTGGCCGGGGCCTGCTGGGCCCAAGTTGGCACGGACGATGCGGACGCCGGCGACGACCCGACGACCAAGACCGTCAACATCAGCACCACTGACCCGACGGTCGCCACGCACGACGCGCCCAAACTCCTGGCGTTCTTTCTAGTTCGCACGACAGCCCCTTAGCCTCGATCTTCCGAATTGCTGCCCCTGACCCCTCGTTCCTGGGTTCTGACTACGAGGCGCCGTCCTTTCCTGCGCTGGCCGCCCGCCGATACCGACGACCCCGATCATCGGTCTCGTCTCGATCTCAATATGGCCCTAGCGTCCACCGTACGGAGGAGCCGTACCACCGGCGTACCGTTGAACCGACTGTCCGTGGCCCGCAGCGTTGAGTGTCTCTGAACTCCGGATGGATGGGGCGCCTACCCGGTGTGGAATTGACCTGCAACCGCAGACGCGGGATTCTGTAGTCAGGCCACCGAGGCGGCAGCCTCGAACTCGATAGGACACTGGTAGTCCAGCGCGGCCTTGTTGCATTCCCGGTTGCAGAAGGTCTCGATGTAGCCGAACAGAGCCGCTGTCGGCTGGAGGAGTCAGCCAGCCGACATTCCGACGATGGGCTTGTTGAGGGTCATCGCCCCGGTGGATCCGTAGAAGGCGGCGTCGCCGTAGGCGAAGATGCCACCGTCGCTGGCCACCAGCCAGTAGCCCTTGCCGTCAGGGGTCGAGGCCATCCCGACGATCGGCTTGTTGAGGGTGATCGCCCCGGCCGACCCGTAGAAGCCGGCGTCGCCGTAGGCGAAGATTCCGCCGTCGCTGGCCACGAGCCAGTAGCCCTTGCCGTCAGGGGTCGAGGCCATGCCCACGATGGGCTTGTTGAGCGTGATCGCCCCGGTGGACCCGTAGAAGGCGGCGTCGCCGTAGGCGAAGATGCCGCCGTCGCTGGCCACGAGCCAGTAGCCCTTGCCGTCAGGGGTCGAGGCCATGCCCACGATGGGCTTGTTGAGCGTGATCGCCCCGGTGGACCCGCAGAAGGCGGCGTCGCCGTAGGCGAAGATGCCGCCGTCGGATGCCACCAGCCAATAGCCCTTGCCGTCAGGGGTCGAGGCCATGCCCACGATCGGCTTGTTCAACACGGTGGCCCCGATGGAGCCGAAGAACCCGGCGCTCCCGTAGGAGAAGATCCCGCCGTCGGATGCAACGAGCCAGTAGCCCTTGCCGTCAGGGGTCGAGGCCATCCCGACGATCGGCTTGTTGAGGGTGATCGCCCCGGCCGACCCGTAGAAGCCGGCGTCGCCGTAGGAGAAGATCCCGCCGTCGGATGCCACCAGGTGGTAGCCCTTGCCGGTCGGGCGGGGCGAGGAGATGATGGCAAACGGCGTCCCCGTGAGCTCGGCGATGGACGGCGTCGATGTGGCAGAGAGCTGGATGGTGTAGCACCCCGTCGCTGAGATGAGGGTGCCCTTCACCGGGACCCAGATGGTCCCATTGAAGTAGAGGACCTGAAGGTCGTAGCTGAGGCTGCACGACTCGATCGTCAGGCTCTGGAAGGCGCTGCCCCGGCCGACTGCCACATCGACGAAGGCCCTTCCGTACGTCGGATCCCACACGGAGATGGCCCCCGGTTCCGGGTTGGTCGTGTAGACGCCGACGGTCACCGAGCCGGCACCGGTGGCCGAGGCGATGATGGTCGACCCCACGGCGGCGTACACCGAGCCGGTGGCGGAGTCCGACGAGCCGCTCTGCGAGGCCACCGTGCCGGGCACCGGGGCCGGGGGTGGCACGTGGACGACCAGCGTCGTCGTGCCCGTCGATCCGGCGACGGTCGTGTCACCCGAGTAGGTGGCGGTGACGGTGTCGGTGCCGGCCGGGGCGTTCGAGGCGGTACAGGTGCCCGAGCCGGCGGCGAGCGTGGCCGTGCACAGGGTGGTGGATCCGGTGTCGAAGACGACGGTCCCGGTCGGGGTGCTGCCCGGGGCGCTTACCGTGGTGCCGAAGGTGACGCTCTGTCCCCAGGGGCTCGGTGAGGCGGACACCGTGGCCGTCGTCGTCGACCGTGCCAGCACGGTGAGCGTGGTGGTGCCGGTCGATCCGGCGAGCTCGGTGTCGCCCGAGTAGGTGGCGGTCACCGTGTCGGCGCCGGCCGGGGCGTTCGAGGTGAAACAGGTCCCTGCTCCGCCGGCGAGGATGGCCGTGCACAAGGTCGTCGACCCGACGGTGAAGGTGACCGTGCCCGTCGGGGTTCCGACCGCCGAACTCACCGTGGTGCTGTAGGAGACGCTCTGGCCGCTCACAATGGTCGGGGGAGCGACCGTGACCGAGGTGGTGGTGGCCCCCTGGGTGACCGCCAGAGCGGCGGTCCCGGTGGACGCGGCGAACGTCGAGTCACCCGAGTAGGTGGCGGTGACAGTGTCAGAGCCGAACGGCGCGTTCGACGCCGAGCACGTGCCCGTCCCTCCGGCGAGGGTGGCCGTGCACAGGGTGGTGGCTCCGACGGTGAAGGCGACCGTGCCCGAAGGGGTGCCCGAGGACGCGCTCACGGTGGCGCCATAGGTGACGGCGGTCCCCAGGGCCACGCTGAAGGGCGTGGCGGTCGCCGCAGTGGTGGTGGTCATCCGGTTCACGGCCAAGGGGGTGGTGGCGGTGGTCACGGCGAAGTCGGCGGAGCCCGGCGCGTAGGTGCCGGTGACCGTGTCACTGCCGTTGGGGGCGTTCGACGCGGTGCACGTGCCCGTACCACCCGAGAGCGTCGCTGCGCACAGGGCGGTGGCGCCGATGGTGAAGGCGACGGTGCCGGAGGGGGTGCCCGCCGGCGACGTGAGGGTGGCGCCGTAGGTGACGCTCTGGCCGGTCGAGACCGAGTTCGGGGTCGCCGTGACCGCCATCGAGGGCGTCGCCGGGTCGACCACCAGGGTCAGCGGCTGGGACGCGGTGAGGAAGTTCACATCGGTCACCGTCACGGTGAGCGGAGTCGATCCGATCGCCGAGGGGGTGCCGGAGATAACCCCCGTGGTGGCGTTGAGGGTGAGGGGCGAGGGCAGCGACCCGGAGGTGATCGACCAGGTGTAGGGCCCGGACCCGCCGGAGACACCCAGGGTGGTGCTGTAGTTCACACCGAACTGGGCGTGCGGCAACGAGGTGGTGGTCACCGACGGCCCGGGGGGCACATCGCTCAGGATCAGGCCACCACCCAGGGTCCCCCCGGATCCGCCGGCGTAGCAGACGGCCGCCGTGGGGCAGGCCACCGAGTCGAAGAGATCCACCCCACCGCTCGGGATGGTCGCCGGCGTCCAGGTGGTGCCCCCGTCGGGGGTCGAGGAGAGGACGCTGCTGGTCACCGGCGTGTTGGACCCCTGGTTGCTGGAAGTGGTGCACGCCAGCGCGGTGGCACACGAGATGGAGGTCAGGGTCGGCCCAGGCGGGCCGGCGCTCTTGGCCGTCCAGGTGACGCCCCCGTCAACGGTGACCTCGACCTCGGGGGATGTCCCGAGGTGCCCGGCCGCCACGAAACAGTCGGACGTGGTGGGGCAGGAGATCCCGGCCAGTCCGGTCGCCCCGGGCGGCACGGTCCGGGTGATCCAGGTGGCACCGCCGTCGCCGGTGGTCACGATGGTCGGGTTGTAGGTGCCGGTGGCGAAACCGATGCCCACGCAGACGGTGGTGCTGGGGCACGAGAGCCCGAGCAGGTAGGCGGCGGTCATACCGGTGGCGGCGGCGGCCGTCCAGGTGGCACCCCCGTCGGACGAGGTGTAGACGTTGGCGGCGCTGCTCCCCGACTCCGACGCCACGCAGACGGTGGTGCTGGGGCACGCGACCACGTCCAGGTTGTACCCGGTGGCCGGGGACACCGGTGCCGGGAGTGTGCCCTGAGTCCAGTTGGTGCCGGCGTCGGTGGTGTACCAGGCCGAGGTTCCGACGATCGCGCAGGTGGTGGCGTTGGAGCAGGCGATGGACTCGAGGTAGTAGGGGGCCGAGGAGGGGACGCTCTGATGGGTCCAGGTGGTTCCGCGGTCGGAAGTGGCGAGCACCTGGTTGCCGGCCAGCGCAAAGCAGCTCGCTGTCGTCGGACACGCGAGCGTGTTCACGTTCCCGGTGCCGGGCAGGGTGCCGTTCGTCCAGGTGGCACCCCCGTTCCCGGTGGTGAGCACCACCCCGCCGGAGGTGGGCAGCGCGAAGTCGCTCCCGGCGGCCACGCAGATCGATGTGGTGGCACACGACACGCCGGCGAGCCCCGTCGTCGTGGCCGGGATCGTCTGGGGGCTCCAGATGGTGCCGCCGTCGGTGGTTCCGATGATCCCTCCGGAGCCACCCGGCCCGGGCCCCCCGGGGCCCTGTCCGGAGGCCTCGCACACCAGCGCGGAGGCACACGAGATGGCGTAGAGGCCGTTGATTCCGGCCGGAACGGACTGGGCGGTCCAGGTGGCCAGCGACGAGGCGCTGACCAGGACCACCGGTACCAGCGGAGCCCCGCCACCCGGGTTCTCGTCACCGACGGCGAAGCAACTGGTGGTCGTGGAGACACACGAGAAGTCGACGATGCCCTGGAGCGTCGAGGGGGTCGACGCCGAGGTCCACGTCGAGCCGCCATTGGTCGTCACCATGATGCCCGTCCCCGCTGCAGTGGACTGGCGGGTCGCGCAGGTCGAGCTGTTACTGCAGGCGATGGGGCCGACCCCGGTGGTCGCAACCGGGACCGTCTGGGCCGTCCAGGTGCCGCCACTGTTGCCGGTGTGCAGCACGGTATAACCCCCGGGCACTGTGGCCGGTACGAAGCACGTTGAGGTGATGGGACAGGAGATGCCGAACGGCGTGTCGCCACTGGGAAGCGTGAGCGTCATCCACGTCGAACCGCTGTCGGTCGTCTCGACGGCGAGCGAGTTGCCCGTTTGGTCGGAGCCGATGGCGTAACAGGTGGTGGTGGTGGGACATGAGAGGGCGGTGAGCTGGCCGACCGCCGCGGGCACCGTGAGGGCGTGCCAGGTCGATCCCCCGTCGGTCGAGCCCGCGATGATGGCCGCGGCCGGCCACACACTCAGGGGTGACTCGCCGAGGGCGTAGCAGACCGTGGCGGATGGGCAGTCGACGCCGCCCGCCGTCCCAGGGGTGAGTTGGGGAACGAAGCCGGCGCTGACCTGCCATCCTGCACCGGTGGCACCGGCCGACTGCGCCTGCAGGCCGAGCGCCCCGGCCAGTGTGGCTATGACGAGCACGATCGCTGCCGTCGCGGCGCACAGCCACCGTCGTCCGCCGCCCGAGGTCCGTCGAGTGCTACGACCATCGACCGGGCGCACCTTGCCGATGGTGGCGGCGTGCGTCAAGGAGTGGAGTTCCGATGCTCGAGTCCGTCGTGCGTGCTGTTCCATCTGGGCACTGGCTCCTTGGTCGTTGGTGCGCCACGAGATGCCACGAAGCGCTGCTGCAATCCGTCCGGTGCGGTGACCGCCGGGATCCTGCGTCGCCTGTGTCCTCGACAATGACGTGGACTTGGTGTGAACGGTCTGGCAACGGACACGGTAGGGAGCACCCGTACCTCTGGCGCATCGCCGGCGTACCGCGGTAGCCATAGACGCGATCCCAGAACGGCCACCCCGGATGGTGCGCCAGTGGGACGGCGGCAGTGGAGGCTGTCCGGGTGCTCATGTCCTTCGTGGTCCGGTTGGTCCCCCGGGAGCTGGAAGCCGGCCGGCTGGTCGGCGTCGTGGTGGCCGTGGGCAGTGGCCTAGAACGACCCGTGTCCTCAGCCGACGAACTGGTACGGTGCTTCCGTGAACACCTGGCAGGGGGTGACAGCGCATCGGGGCCAGTCGGGCCGGACGACATCGAGCGTTGACTGGGCAGTCTCCGGATTCCGGGGAGTGCGCCTGTTGCCTGGAGTCGGAACATCGTCGGCGTGGACCGGCGATGCGCAGGCGTGATCTCGGGGGGCAGGCATCTGAGGGCATCCTGATCGGGCGCGGCGAGGAGCTCGCCGAGTTGGAGGCGCTGCTCGTCGACGCCAAGTCTGGACGAGGTCGTTCGGTCGTCCTGATCGGTGAGCCCGGCATCGGGAAGACGACGCTGCTGTCCCGGCAGATCGCGGCCGCCGACGGGATGCTCGTCCTGCAGGTCCGAGGGAACGAAGCCGAGTCGCATCTGGCCTATTCGTGCCTGTTCGATCTCTGCCGGCCCCTCGTCGACCGATTCGACGCCATCTCTCCCCATCACGCCGGGGCGTTGCGGAGTGCGATGGCACTGAACGCACCCGGCGACCACGACTCCCTGGCCGTCGCTGTCGGACTCTTCGAGCTGCTCGCCACGACCGCGTCCGATGTGCCCGTCCTCGTCTCCGTCGACGATGGGCAGTGGGTGGACTCCTCGAGCGCGGAGGCGATCGCATTTGTGGCACGTCGGGTCGGACCCGTACCCCTCTGTGTCATGGTCGCGACGCGGGACACCGGCGTCGACCACGACCGCTTCTCCGGCGTCGACCACGACCGCTTCTCCGGCGTCCCGCGATGGTCAATCGGACGGATCCCCGATCCGGAGGCGATGCAGATCCTGTCCCTGCACGCGGTCAGTCCCGTCGAACGGACGGTGGGCGAGCGCCTGGTGTCCGAGTCACAGGGCAACCCGCTCGCGCTCGTGGAGCTCGGGGTACTCCTGAGCGACGAGCAGCTGTCCGGCCGGCGCCCGCTCCCCGATCAGTTGCACGTTGGATCAAGTTTGTCGCAGGTGTTCGAGCGAGAACTCGCCCTCCTACCGCCGGAGACGGCCCGGCTGTTGGCGCTGGCCGCACTGTGGGAGGGGAACTTGCGCGACCTGGAGGACGCACCATCGTTGGGGATCGATCGCCGCCACCTCGGACCGGCGGTGCAGGCCGGCCTCGTCATCGTGCACGACGGGAAAGTCGTGTTCAGGCATCCGCTGGAACGCGCCGCAGCAGTGGGCAATTTCGACGAAGGGACCGTGCGAGGCTTCCACCGCGCCCTGTCCGAGTTGGCAACCGATGACCTCCAGCGCGTCGCCCGTCACCTCGCGGCTGCCACGGATGGACCGGACGATGCCGTCGCGGCGGTGCTCGTCGACGCAGCGCAGGCAACTGCCGTGTCCGAGTCCATTGATCTCTACGAGCGCTCTGCCCAGTTGTGGGTCGATCCCGAAGACTCGGCGGTCAGTCTCATACGAGGAGCCGAATCGGCGGCGCTCGGAGGTTCTGCACTGCGGGCGCAATCCCTGGCCGAGCGAGCAGGCATGATGGCCGGTAGTCCGTCGACGGCGCTCCGCTGTTCCCACCTCCAGGGCAGACTGGCGCTGTCCGGTGTCCTGCCCATACCCGACGGGAGGCGGGTGCTCGCCGACGCGCTCGAGATCGCCGTCGGCACCGACCCGGATCGCGCGGTCCGCATCTGCCTCGATGCCGTCCTGCTCTCGGTGGTCGTCGGTGACCGGGCTGGAGCCGTCGCCATCGCCAGAAGGGGCGTGCTGCTTGCCCGATCCGATCCGCGAGCTGCCGCGACCGCCGACGTAGCCGACGTCGTGCTCGCCGGCGCGCTGGCGTTCGACGGCTGTCCG
>OCTA010005718.1_pt1 | contig 10708 bp, 5 predicted proteins | sample 1538991 | NCBI WGS metagenome assembly OCTA01 (sample SAMEA3539302, study PRJEB22396) | soil metagenome | biome: tundra; feature: field; material: soil | place: USA | collected 2010-05 | depth 0.15 m | reverse complement strand
CATGATCTGGATCAGCTTCATCCACACCCTATTGAGGAGAACCTAGTTTGTGGACCGGTTCTAACAGTCCGGTGTGCCCGATCAACTGTTTCGCGAATGCTACTTCAAACGTTACGGCCCAGCTCTCGGACTACTGGACCTTCAACCCGACAACACTCAATGAGGCACGCTTCGGGTTCTATTCGGAGTACGACACACAGGTGTACAGCACCTTTGGCCAGGGATATCCGGCCAAGCTTGGCCTGCAGTACGCGAAGGCCGATGCGTTTCCCACGATCAGCATCTCCAACGTCTATGGCTTCGGTCCGGGCGTGTATTTCATCGACAAAGAGAACCTGTTCGATATCTCGGATACCGTGACGCTGATCCGTGGTCGGCATTCGTTGCACGTCGGCGGACAGATGGTGCCGGAGCGCGTGGATGCCAATCCATATAGCGGGACAAGTGCTGCCAGCCTTGGGTTCACGGGCGGCTACACGGCATCCAGCAACGGCACATCCTCGACCACGGGTTGGTCCTACGCCGATTTTCTGCTGGGCTACGCGCATAGCTGGTCGGCGAACGTCTATCCAGAGTATGGCGGGCGACTGAAGAGCTGGTCGGGGTTTGTGCAGGACGACTGGAAGTTCACTCCGAAGCTCACGTTGAACCTGGGCCTGCGGTATGAGGCGAGGACGGGTTGGTCTGAGGTACATGGCAACATGCGTCTCTTTGATCCGACACTCACCAATCCTTCGACGAACACATTAGGAGCTATGTGGTACGCCAGCACACACTCAAATGGCAGGACGGCGGCAGAGGCGCCGCGGTACAACAACTGGTATCCGCGGGTTGGTTTTGCCTACCAGGTGTATCCCACGACGACACTGCGCGGCGGCTTCGGCATCTACGCGTATCAATGGAATGCCAACTGGGACAACCCCGGCATCGGTCAGGCTGGCGGCTCCAGCGGCAACGAGTCGGACGCCACCAATAACGTGCAGCCGGTGGTCACATTTAGCGACAGCGGCAACACAAACTTTCAGGGAGCGCAGGGCTCGAGCATCAACGCTCGCTACCAAAACGCTCCTAACCAGCCGAACTCCTATAACGGGCAAGGCGTAGGGTACCAGCAATACCATTCCGCCATCCCGGTCCTGAAGGAATGGAACCTCGATCTCCAGCAGCAGCTGTCCACCAACATGGTGTTCGAGCTAGCGTATGTGGGAAGCCGGGGAACGAGTCTTCCCTTTGTCATCGATATCAATCAAGTCCCAGAGAGTCTTCTTAGTTCCACCGATTCTCCTGGCTCTCGCCCATTTCCTCAGTACCAAGGCATCACCGGCTTTACCCCGCAGGCCGTTTCCAACTACAACGCTCTGCAGACGACCTTTGCGCGCCGGATGAGCCATGGGCTGGAGTTCAACGCGAACTACACTTGGTCGCATTTCCTGTCGATCCAGGACTCTTCCGGATGGAACTCATTGCAGGGGACTCAGAGCTACCAACGGTCATATGATCCGGCTGCAAACTATGGTGCGTCGAACTTCGATGTGCGCAACATGTTCAAGGCGCAGGCCATCTATCAGCTGCCCTTTGGAAAAAACCGCATGTGGTTCAACAAGAGCGAGGCACTCAATGAAGTAATCGGAGGCTGGACGGCCTCCGCAACCTTTGTCGGCCAGGGGGGGCATCCATTTACTCCCACGATGTCGGTCAATAACAGCTACGCGCAGGCAGGAAGCTGGTATCCAAATCAAGTGGCGAGTCCCATCCTTGCCAATCCGGGCATTAATGGATGGTTCAACACTGCGGCCTTCCAGGCTCCTACCGCTGGCACCTTTGGCAACATGAGAAGAAACAGCGTCTACGGGCCGGGGCTGCACGAGATGAACGCGTCGGTGCATAAACGCTTCCCGATCATTGGCGAACGTGTTGGCTTTGACTTCAGTGTCAATGCAACCAATGTCCTCAATCACCCGTCGTTCGGACAGCCGGACGCGACGATCGGGCCGGGCCATACGGCCACGATCCGGTCGCTGACGGTCGGCGGTCGTGGGATGGAAATGGTGGGCAAGATCATCTTCTAGGATCTACTAACGTGAATAGCGCCGGTCGCAGGCAGGCCGGGCAGGACGTCGACTGCCCGGCCATGCACGAGATCAGCATTTCTTCATCGCGGCTGCCTCTACCGTCTGCCAGCTTCCCGTTGCGAGACGTCATCTGCGTTGACGACGACCACAAGAGTCCATACGACGTGCGGAAGGCGATTCGATCGCGCATCCGACAACAATCAACGAATGCGTAGGTCGCCTGCGAAACCAGCGGAGGATTTCGGACTATGCGGAATATGTACGACGATATGTATCTTTTGCCCATTCGTTTCAGCGAAGCAGGGGCCCTATTGAAAGAATTATCGATGACTTGACGTCTTTACTGAGGGCAGAATTCGGTTGTCAAACGCGAGAAAACGTTTTCCAAAATGCGGGTAGCAAGCCAAGAGCATCAGCGACTTAAACTACCGAGGAGTCAGTACTAAATATGCCTCCAGTGTTCCTTCGCCCGCGGAATACATCTGAGTTCCGTACCAACCCAGTCGCCGCACGTGCGGACAACCGGGCTCAGTTGTCGGGAGACTCTTGAGGCAGCGGGGCGAACAGCCTGGCTTGGTGCATATCTTCTCGGCCATGGCCCTGCTCGACCAAATGCGTCGCAGATGCTCCGACAAGAGACTGTGATGCCGTAATATACCTGATAAGGATAAGAAATGAAGACGAAAAGCTATCTACTACGTGTCCTCGCATTGGGGCTTATTGTTATCGGCGCCACCTTAGCGATCGTCGGGCCGGCAGTAGCCGCCCCGACCCGTCCCATGGGCCCGTGTGACGTCTACGCTGCCGCCAGCGACCCATGCGTGGCCGCCCACAGCAGCACCCGCGCGATGTATGCGTCCTACAATGGCCCTCTTTACCAGGTGCTGCGTCAGTCCGACGGCAAGACGCTCGACGTTGGTGTTGTGCAGCCCAGCGCCACGGATTCGGGCGGATATGCCAATGCCGCCGCGCAGGACGCCTTCTGCGCCAACACCTATTGCTGGATCATGACGGTCTATGACCAGTCCGGCAAGGGCAATCACCTCACCCAGGCGCCGCGCGGTGCTTTTAGTGGTCCGGCAACGGGTGGCTTCAATAATATTCCGGTCGCCGACATGGCCCCCATCACAGTCATGGGCCACAAGGTCTACGGCGTTTTCATCGAGCCAGGCATGGGCTTGCGCGAGGATGATCCCAAGGGCGTCGCCGTGGACGACCAGGCCGAGGGACAGTACTGGGTCGTCAGCGGCAAGCACTTCAACGGCGGCTGCTGCTTCGACTACGGCAACGCCGAGATCGACAGCCACGACGACGACGCCGGCACCATGGAGACCACCTACTTCGGCACTGCCACGTCGTGGTATCACGGCAACCCACCCGGCCCGTGGGTGATGACCGACCAGGAGAACAATCTTGTAGGCTGCGTGAACAAAGGGGACCGGTCCAAGCTCTGCACGAGCCTGCCCAATATGACCGCGCGCTTTGTCACCGGGATGGCCAAAGGTGAGCCGCACCACTGGACCTCGATGGGCGGTGACTCGCAAAAGGGCCCCCTGCAGGTCATGTTCGATGGGCCGCGCGTCGATGCCGGCTATGACCCCATGCGCAAGCAGGGCGCCATTCTGCTCGGCAACGGCGGCGATAACAGCGTCGGCTCGCAGGGCACGTTCTACGAGGGCGCCGTCACCGCTGCCAACACCTTCCCGACAGACGCCACCGACCAACTGATCCAGGCGAACGTCGTTTCGGCAAAGTATGCCGTGCAAACCGTAAGCCTGGCGCCGTCTTCGGCGGTCAACACGCCCCCCCGTGTGCAGACCTTTACGCCCGGCTCCTCGTCCCCCACAACGGTCACCTTTACCAACAGCACGGACGAGTCGGCGATCGGCGTCAAGCTGAGCCTCAACACACCCAAAGGCTGGACTGCCGTCGCCTCCGGTGCATCGACGTTCTCCGAGCCGGTTGCACCCGGCGCCAGCGTAAGCGCGACCTTCAACGTCACCTCCGGCCAGTCGTCCTTCAACGGCGACCTGGTAGCCGACGCTTCCTGGAACAGCCCCAGCGGCAAACACTCCGATACCACGGCAGAAAAAGTTCGCAATGTTCTCCCCGTTAAGATCAACGAGTTCAGTGCCAACACGACCCAGCCGTTCATCGAACTCTACAACGAGAGCTCGAATTCGGTGGACCTCTCCAACTGGACGCTGACGGGGCATCCCACCCAGCAAGCCATCTTCTCAACCGTGAAGGTTCCCGCTGGGACGAAGCTAGCGCCTCAGGGCTTCTACCTGCTTGGCCTCTCCAACTCCGGCCTTTCGGTGCCGGCGCGCGCGGGTGACAAGACCCTGTTCGTGCGCAGCACCACCGGGATGAGTCCCGGCGATACGGTGAGCATCGATAACGGCGCAGGCGCGGAGACGCGCAAGATCGCCACCGTCGGCACCCCGGCCACCGCCGCGACCACCTTGTGGGAGCCTCTGCCCGATGGCCCGGTCATCACCATCCCGGCCGGCGCAACCAGCGTGCCCGTCACCAGCGTAGCGGGACTCGAAGTCGGCCAGAAGATCGCCCTCGGCTATGGCGCGACCTATCCGGCCGTGTCACGCAGCACCGAGCGCTACGAGATTGCGACCGTCACCGGGGTCGGCAAACCCGGAACACAAGCCCTCCTGGGTGCGGAAGCGCCCGCCGGCCCGACCAACATCAAGGTCACCTCCGTCGCCAACATCTCACCCGGCGACAAGATCCGGCTCGATGTCGACAGTGTTGGCCACGGCATTGAGACAGTCACCGTCAAGAGCGTGGGCACGCAGGCGGTCCGCATGAATCTCCTTGCCGACACAGCAGCCGGCGCGACCAGCGTCCAGGTGCGGGGCGGCGGCTTCGGCGGCGGTGGCAGCACCCTCGCGGCGGGCGATCAGGTCATCATCGGCACCCCGGCGACCTGGCAGACGGTAACAGTCTCGGCGGTCAATGGATCTGGCGCTGCCGGGATGGCCGTCACCTTCTCGCCCGCACTCAAGGTCGCGCACTCTACCGGCGAAAACGTTATGAATCCCGGAACGGGTCTGGAACTTACGGCTCCGCTCAAGTTCAACCACTCCGCCAACCTTCCCTTCAGCGATCGCGGCACCGGGGTCACCTTCCAGCCGGCTACCGCCTTCGCCCACTCCAGCAACGAGCCCATCCAGGCACTCGGTACCGGCATTACGCTGGACGCCGCGCTCGCGAAGGAGCACGCGATCGACGCGGCAGTATACGACGCTTCCGTGACAACGGCAGGCTACCAGGGCACACCCGCGCCCAATCAGTGGCTCGGCGGCCCGGCGCTCTCCTCCGCTGCCGGCAATATTGTGCTGCGTGACGCAGCCGGTCTCGTCGTGGACAGCCTCAACTACGGCTTGGTCGTCGATCCCTGGTCGGCCGAAGGCTTCCAGGGCAACACCCCAACGGAGACCAGCGGATGCCGAGTACCGGCACTGGGAGCGGCCGGCGGTGGATTTGGACGTGCTGCCGCGCCAGTCAGCGAACCTGCCCGAAGCGCAGGCCGTTATCCCGACGGCACCGACACCGACTCGAACTGCAAGGACTTCCATGTCCAGTCAGCCGCCACACTGGCCGCAGCCTCGGCCTCCGGCGCAACCAACCTCAAGGTGGCCAGCGTGGAGGGCTTCCGCGCCGGCCAGACGATCCTCATCGACTCGGGTGGCAATCTGGAGCGTGGGACCATTGCATCGGTCGGCACCCCAGGCGCTAGCTCGGCCGAGGCGGCCGTGGCTGCGGGCGCTACTTCGATCCCGGTGGCCAACGCCTTCGGCTTCCGCCCCGGCCAGACCATCACCATCGGCGAAGGAGCGGAGCGGGAGACGGCAGTGGTCGCTGCGGGCGGCAGGCGAGGCGCTCCGGCGGTGACCATCGAGTCCCCGCTCAAGTCTGCGCACGCAGCCGGAACGCAGGTCGCCGGCACCGGCATCACGCTGACCTCCGCGCTCACCCACGCCCACGCCAGCGGAGCGCAGATCACCGACCACATCCCAACCCCAGGCGCTCCCAATCAGTACTAAGCGACCAGTGCAGAATCGCGAAAGCGGCTTATCGTAGGGTCTGAGGCCGGAAGGGGTTTCAGACCCTATTAGGGCTTTCGCATCCAACTCAAGCCATCCGGACAATACTCATCGAGCGAAGCAAAGAGAACAACCATGAAGAGCAACATCCGTCGTAGCCCATTGCTCACACTGGCATTTTCCTTGATCTGCCCCACGCTGACAGCGGCGGCCCAGACCAGTCTGAGGCGCGAAGTTGGGGCACGACGGCGGCTCCCATCGGTGTCGAGGCTGAGGAACTTGGTGCCGGAAGTGCTGCAGCCGGCGGAGCAGATGTTTTGCTATCGATGTGGAAGACCTGTATCTCCTCGATCCCAGAGAACCGTGACGGCTCAGAGGTGGCCCGAGGCCGACCTCAATTCTCCGGCGTCCCCTTTTCCACGGCGACCCAGGCATTTCCCCGCCAATATCGCAACTCTATATAGCTACCCGGAAAATGCCGCCCCAGAGAAGACTGAATGGCGGTGGATGCAGTCTCAAGCGAACCGCTCTCTGGCTGCCATTTCCCTGCAAACAGGGAAATTAGCAGGGAAATCGCAGAATTTGCGTCGATGTCCCGGCCTAAAGTCAGCCGATAAGCAACAGATAATACTGCGTTTATGGCCTGCAGTTGGTCTAAGAGTGGAGAAACAAAACAGGGAATAATTCTGGTGTATCAGGGAATTGATTTCCCTGTATTGGGGTCTGAACACAGAATCATCCGGAGGATTTTCAAGTTGCTCCAAACGGAGCAATTTGGACCTCTGGGGCAAGCGCAAATAAAAATGCTGCGGTACGAGCCGACATAGAGGCGCAAAGGAAATGAATCCTAGCGGTCACGGCTGTCTCCGACTGTAGGCGCGGTCTACTGGAAGGAAACGGCGCCACTAGTTGTGCTGCCAAACACAATTCCGACGAGCTCCCCGCCATCCGCTTGGACGGCTTCACTTTGAAGTTGACCGAGGCGGGATGAGAAAACGTATACTGGCGAGCAACCATGAAGATCGGAATCTGTATAACCGCCGTCATCACTCTCGGTTGCTCGATTGGATTTGCGCAACCGACCGCCAAGCTTACCGTTGATGCGACCGCACCGGTTGCGACAGTCAGCCCAAGGCTTTATGGGCTCATGACGGAAGAGATCAACTACTCCTACGACGGCGGCCTATATGCCGAGATGATCCGCAACCGTACCTTCACGCCGCAGACGGATCAGTGGCGGCCGGTGGTGGACGACGGCGCGAAGATCAGCTGGGAGCAGGTAAAAGAAGGACCAAGCAAGGCGCTCGATCACAGCCTGAAGGTCACTATCGCGGCGGCTTCAGCGAGCGCGGCGGCCGGGCTTGCGAACAACGGTTATTGGGGGATGGCGGTGCGGCCGTCGACCACCTACGCGGGGTCGTTCTACGCGTCTACGCAGGGCGTGGGGCCGGCAACCCTGAGGCTGGTTAACGACAACACGGGAAAAGTTGTGGCGCAGGCCAAGGTTGAGACCACGGACGACGGCTGGCACCAGTACAGGTTTTCTATGACTACCGGCGCCCAGGTGAAAGCCGGTGAAGATAACCACTTCACCATAACGTTCAATCGGCCAGGAACCGCGATGCTGCAACTGATTTCGCTGCTTCCGCCGACTTATCACGACCGGGCGAACGGCAACCGTCCCGACCTGATGAAGCTGATGGCGGCGATGAATCCGCACTTCCTGCGCTTTCCGGGGGGCAACTACCTGGAGGGCAACATCATCAAGGATCGCTTCGACTGGAAGTCGACGATTGGGCCGATGGTAGACCGGCCAACCCACCAAAGCCCGTGGGGATACCGGTCCACCGACGGCATGGGCCTGCTGGAGTTCCTGGAGTGGTGCGAGGATCTGAAGATGGAGCCGCTGCTCGCGGTGTACGCGGGGTATTCGCTGCGCGGCGAGCACGTAACAGGCGCGGAGCTGCGGCTTTATATTCAGGATGCGCTGGACGAGATTGAATATGTCACCGGCGGAACGGATACTAGGTGGGGAGCCGAACGTGCGAAGGACGGGCATCCGGAGCCGTTTCCGCTGCACTATATCGAGATCGGAAACGAAGACTTCTTTGACCGGTCGGGCAGCTATGAACAACGCTTTCCCGCGTTCGCAGAGGCGATCCGCAAGAAGTATCCGCAGTACAAGCTGATTGCGACGACGCCAGTGAAGAGCGGCGATCCCGATCTGCTCGACGACCACTACTACCGGTCGCCAGAGGAGTTCTACGGGATGGTGCATAAGTATGACACCGCCGACAGAAATGGCCCGAAGATCTTTGTCGGCGAGTGGGCGACCAGGACCGGTTCGCCGACGCCCGACTTCGACGCCGCGCTGGGAGATGCCGCGTGGATGACGGGCATGGAGCGCAATAGCGATCTGATCCTGATGGCCAGCTATGCTCCCATGTTCGTGAATGTGAACCCGGGCGGGATGCAGTGGGCGACCGACCTGATGGGCTACGATGCTTCGCGGGCCTACGGCTCCCCATCGTACTGGGCGCAGGTACTGTTCGCGGAGCACCTGGGAGACCATACGGTGAAGACCACGGCGGAAAGCCTGTCGGACCGCGTCTTCTGGTCGGCGACCGTGACCGGCAACAAAATGCTGCATCTGAAGCTGGTGAACGCGACCGACCAAATGCAGCGATTCAGCATGGAGATTGTGGGTGCGGCGTCCGGGACGGCAGCTGGCCGGGAGTTGCACGCCGGCAGCAAATGGGAGACCAACACCATCGATCATCCCGATCAGGTTGTTCCCCAACCGGTGAAGGTCACGGTGCCTTCCGGTGCGTGGAGCTATGAGCTACCCGCAAATGCGATTCAGGTGCTTGAAGTACCGCTCCGCGGCAGGTAGCAGGAGATAGGATTGGTAAAAACCATGTGCGATCGATGGACTCGGCGGGACTTACTCAAGACAGGCGCTCTTACTGGACTCGGAGCGTTCTTTCCTTCAGCGATGTATGCGCAGTCTGCCCGTGCCCATAGCACGATGCTCATTGACGCGCCCCTATCCCCGTTCCCGATGACCGCGGTCCGATTGTTGGATGGAGACTTCAAGCGCGCCGCGGACATCAATGAACGCTATCTCGATTCCCTGTCCGTCGACCGGCTGCTGCACACCTTTCGGCTGACCGCGTCCATCCCATCGTCTGCGACTCCGTATGGCGGATGGGAGCTGCCTACGTCCGAACTGCGCGGCCACTTCGTCGGCGGTCATTATCTCTCCGCAGTGGCGTTCGCCTATGCCGGCGCCGGCAACACCACGCTAAGAGACAAGGGGAATGCCATTGTGTCGGAGCTCGCCGCTTGTCAGAAGGCGAACGGCAATGGATATCTCAGCGCCTATCCGCCGGACTTTTTCGAGCGGCTGGCGCGCGGCCAACAGGTGTGGGCCCCGTTTTACACGTACCACAAGATCATGGCCGGCTTGATCGACATGCATCTGCAGGCGGGCAACCAAGAGGCGTTGAGCGTGGCCGAGGGCATGGCCGGCTGGGTGTCTTCGTACTTCGCCAACATCGGCGACGACCAGCGGCAGCGGATGCTGCGCACCGAGTTCGGCGGGATGAACGAGGCCCTGGTGAACCTGTATGCGATTACCGGCAAAGAGCGCTACCTGAACACCTCGAGGCTGTTTGAACAAGCGTCGTTCCTGGACCCGCTTGCAGCCCGGCGCGATGAATTGCAGGGTTTGCATGCGAATACGAATGTGCCGAAGATCATTGGTGCGGCACGAATGTACGAGCTTACGGGCGACCCACGCTACCGGACCATCGCGGAATATTTTCTGGAGGAGGTGCTGGGAGCGCGCAGCTATGTGATCGGCAATACCAGCGACGACGAGCACTGGCGCACGCCGGCGGGCAACCTGACCGGAACCCTCAGTTTGAGAAATGCAGAGTGCTGCGTGGCCTACAACCTGATGAAGCTCGATCGCCATGTGTTCGCGTGGACTGGGGACGCTCGCTGGATGGACGCGTATGAGCGGACACTCTACAACGCGCGGCTGGGCACGCAGAATGCCGACGGCCTGAAGCAATACTTCTTCCCCCTGGCGGCAGGATACTGGCGGGCCTATGGATCGCCGGAAGAATCTTTCTGGTGCTGCACGGGAACAGGCGCCGAGGACTTTGCCAAGTTCGGCGACACCATCTACTTCCACAAGGGCAATGACGTGTACGTGAATCTCTTCATTCCGTCGGTACTGAACTGGGGCGAGCAAGACTTCAAACTGAGGCAGGAGACTCGTTTCCCGCTCGTGCCGGCGACAGAGCTTACGGTGAACGTCGGCAAGCCGCAGCTGCGAACCATTGCCATTCGCGTGCCGGGCTGGACGGCGGAGGGCGGCCAGGTCGCCATCAACGGCAAGCCGCTCGACGCCTTCGCCGAACCCGGCTCCTACCTGTCGATTACCAGGCTTTGGCACGACGGAGACAAGGTTTCCGTCAAGCTGCCGATGTCGCTGTGGGAAGAGAACCTGCCTGGCGAGATCGGAAGAGCGTCGTGTAGGGAAAGAGTGTAGATCTCGGTGGT
>OCTA010005717.1_pt1 | contig 10710 bp, 8 predicted proteins | sample 1538991 | NCBI WGS metagenome assembly OCTA01 (sample SAMEA3539302, study PRJEB22396) | soil metagenome | biome: tundra; feature: field; material: soil | place: USA | collected 2010-05 | depth 0.15 m | reverse complement strand
GTGATTCCGCGGCGAATCGTTTCGTCCTCAAGGCGACGGTGTATCCGTCCAAAGATTCCGTTGGTTTCGTCGGCTACGGCGATGCCGACCCGTCCAACGTTTCTCTGCTGGTTCGCGGCGCCGAGATGCGCATAGCCGAGACGCGCGCTGTTAATCGCCCGCGATCCCACACCCTTCGCTCGGAAGTGTCCATACTGGGAATCGCTTCTTCGAAAGGTCCTGGCATGTTATGGTGGGGTGTTGACCGCGACGGCGAGACCGCAGAGCGAAGACCCTCCCAGGGCTCAACCCTATAACCGGTCTGCAAAAGGTCCGGCCCTTTCCGTAGTGCTGGTTGTAATGAGCAATTCAGAGTTACGGGAAACAACCACGTTCTCATGTCCAGACCCTCGACAATCAGTGCGAACTCTGCGTGTCAAACCGTGCTGGGGCAACTCTCCAGGCTCCAGCTTCCTCCCCCTACGGTTACGGTTGTGCTGCTCATTGCGTGCGTCTTTTTGCTCCGCCTGCCGAGCGCTCTCGTGCCGCGCGAACTGAATGTGGATGAAAGTCAGATGCTCAGCCAGGCCATGAAGTTCCTGGCTGATCCAAGACCATGGCTAGCTGGCGACACCGGAACCGTCGGACCACCTAATTCCTACCTCATATCGGTTTTTCTGTTGATGGGGTTCAAGCCTGGATTCGTGCTGGTGCACATGTTGGCGAGTGTCCTCGTTTGCTTGCAAGTCCTTGCGGCGTACTTGACGCTGCGACGGCTTGGATCGGCAAAAACTGCAGCGCTGGGAGCTTTTTTGATGGTCATATTGTATGGCCTTTCAACCCACCAAGATTACCTGCACTATGCGAGCGAGCTGCTGCCCACGTTGCTATTGATGATGGGCTTCTACATGTTCCTGGTATGGCTTGACGAACTCGATAGGCGTCGTGTCGGCGGGCAGTTGTGTCTCTTGTTCTCCAGCGGTTTGGTGCTAGGAACCGCGCCGTGGTGTAAGTTGCAGGCCGTGCCAATTACCGGTTCACTTGGCGTGGTAATCTTGGCAGCAATCTTCAGAGATAGAGGTTCTTCCTTCAGCTTCTCGTTGCGAGTGAAGGAGCTGATCACATTCTGTGCTGGAGCCATCCTGACTACCTGCGTCATGCTGGCTGTAGTGGTCAAATCCGGGGCGATTAATGACTTCTGGTATTCCTACATCCTAAACAATTTTGCCTATGCGGGCTCGTGGAGCTTGTCTAAAGGTATCGTGAATTTCCTGCTTGTCTTCCTGACGCCCCCAATTCATCAACTATGGCTTCTCGCGCTCGCCGGAGGTCTGCTTGTCTACATTGCCCGAGGCACCGACATTCTGCTTCTCCTTAGAAAGAGAAAATGGGCATTCATCGGCCTCCTCGTGTATGCCGGAGCGGCCCTGTTCGCAGTGTGCAGGCCGAGATTTTTGGTCCCCCACCACGCAATCTTTCTGGTGCCTCCGATGATGTACTTGACCGTAATATCTTTCTACGTCTCGCCAGAGATAACCGATCCAGCAAAACGCCGACAGGCGCATCACCGAATGATATTCGGTTTAATCCTGGTTCTGTTGTTCGCGACATTCGATGCAGTCCAATATGCAACTATGATGGGCGCTATCCGCAAGTTACGTCACTCCCCACATTGGGATCCAAGAATACCCAAGGCCGTTCCTGAGGCGCCGGCGACGGCTTCTTACAACAGAATAACCACGGTTAAGCATATCGTCGCTGGATTCATGGCGCCCGATTATTGGGAGGTGACAGATTCGAACGAAAGAATTGCCGAGGTCGTCCGCGACATTCAAACAACGTACCCAGTTCGGAGTCTGGCTATATGGGGATGGGCGCCCGGGGTGTATGTTCTCACCGGGATACCTCCGGCAACCCGCGACTCAGTTGGATTCTCTGTCATCAGCCCTGGACCAATGCAGAAGTACTTCCGGGCGCGCTTTCTTGGTGACTTGCGTGAGAAGACCCCCGACCTATTTATCGACGCCGTCGCGCCTGATGCGTTCATGTGGCACTGGACCGAGAAAGATGGCTACGAATCCGATCCCCAACTTCAGAAGCTTATTGACGGCAGATACCTCCTCGTCGACGAGTTGACGCTGGTAAAAGGGGCAAAGCCGATAAGATTCTTTGCACGCCGAAGAGTGTCGTTGCAGCCGCAATAGCTTCTCCGAACTTCTGCCGGTTGCTGCCCATCCATAGCCCAATATTTACCGAAGCGGACGGACATCATTGGCGCTACTGAGTCTGTTCGCGTAGTCATTGCAAGCCACATTTCAAAAGGAGGATGCTGGCGCGTTTTCCGCCTGGATCTCTGCCACCTTCATGTGCTGCAACAGCCAAGGCCTGCCTGGTTCTCTGTGTAAGCGCGTATTTCATAGGAACCGACAAGGGGAGTTGCATTCGTCCTCTCGCCTCGATTAAATCATCCCTGCGCCTATGGAGACAGGTTCCGATCTTTGCAAGTCTTAAGACTTTCCGCGAGCATCTGCTCGGCACGCGAGACAATTCCGCTTGCGCACACTCCCTGGCTGCCACGCAGTTGGGCCTGCGAGCCGGCCATCTTGATCACCATACGTGCAAGACGGACTGGGTAAAACAGCGCGGCATTCCGGATCTCGGCAAGAACCTCCGCGGTCCGGGTGCCCAATCCCCCTGGCCCATGCTCTTCCACCGTGATGATGCCGCCCGTCTCCCGGCTAGCGCAGCGGACCGCGTCGGTGTCGAACGGCATCAGACAGGGCATACTCAGCACTCGGATCGAAAGTCCCTTGCTGCTCAGGGTTGCCGCTGCATTGAGGGTCTCGCCCAGCATTCCGCCCGTACTGATCAGAGTTAGGTCGTCGCCGTCTTCCACCCGGATGGCACGACCGATCTGAAAATCGACCGGCGCCTTGTGCAGAATGGGCTCTCCGGCTTTTCCCAGACGCAAGTAGGCAGGCCCCGCATGGGCGATCACCGACCGTGTGGCGGCCCGCACCTCTACCGGGTCCCCGGGCGCGATCACGGTCATGTTCGGCAAGACTGACATGACCGCCAAGTCTTCCACCCCATGGTGGGTGTAACCATGGCTCCCGTATGCTAGGCCTCCGCCGACAGAAACGATCTTGACGTTCAGGTTGTGATAGCAAACGTCGTTGCGGACTTGCTCCAGGCAGCGCATGACGGGAAAATTGGCGATGGAGTAGGTAAATACGATTTTACCCGTCAGTGCTAGGCCCGCCGCGATCCCCGTCATGTTCTGTTCCGCGACGCCGGCATTGAGGTAGCGCTTGGGGAACCGGTCGGAGAACGCTTCAAGCACCGAGTAGCCAAGGTCGCCGCAGATCAGCCAGATCCTTTCGTCGGCTTCCGCCAGCTCGCACAGCTCATCGATAAAAGCCGATCTCAAACGTTGGCTCCGATCTCGACGAGAGCAAGCTGCAATTCTTGGTCAGTGGGACTGGAATAGTGCCAGGAAAGCAGGTCCTCCATGAAGCTCACGCCCTTCCCCTTGATGGTATGTGCAATGGTGATGCTGGGTTTGCCCGTCTCGAACGGCAGCGCGTCGAAGGCATCCGCTAATTGCTGGCAGTCATGGCCGTCGACTTCCCTTACGGCCCAACGGAAAGCCCGAAGCTTGTCGGCCAGCGGTTCCAAGTCCAGAATTTCCTTCGTTCTGCCGAAGCTCTGGATCTGGTTGTAATCGATAATCGCAGTCAGGTTGTCCAGCCGATGCTGGGGCGCGAACAGGAACGACTCCCAATTGGAACCCTCGTCCAATTCGCCATCGCTGAGCAGCACGAACGTCCGGAATGGCAAGCCTTCGCGTTTTGCAGCTAGCGCCATTCCACAACCCACTGGGAGTCCGTGGCCGAGAGAACCGGAGGAAAACTCCACCCCCGGAACACCACTGGTGACGTGACCAGTCAGGCGCGATCCATTTTGACAGTAGGATGCCAATTCCTCCGTCGGGAAAAACCCTCGCTCCGCGAGAGTGGCATACAGGATGGCAGCTGCGTGCCCTTTGCTCAGGATCAGACGGTCTCTCTCGTGCCAGTCAGGATTCGCAGGGTCGATGCGCAGCACCCGCCAGTACAAGCAGGCGAGAACATCGGCGATGGAAAGACAGCTCCCGAGGTGAGATGCACGGGAGCGATACACCATTTTGACCGCTTGCGCGCGGATCAATCTAGCGCGTTTTCTGATTTCGTCAGGCGTCTCACTCACGGGTTATCCTCTGTCGGTGCCATTCTATTGTCTTCTCTAAACCGCACTTGAGGTCGATTCTTGGGCGCCAGCCGGTCGCATTCGTCAGGCGGGTGATATCCGCTTCCAGGTGCATCACTTGATCGCTTTGGTAGGGGATTTCTCCAAATCCGATCGGCAACGAAGGATCGATCATGTCACGGATTTGTTCCACGATGCCGCGGATCGTAACCGTAGTTCCCGAGCCCAAATTGAAGATCCCGGTGACCTCTTGTTCCAAGACGGCGCAGATCGCTTTTGCGGCATCCTCCACGTACAGGTAGTCCCAGACCTGGTCGCCCTGGGTCAACGCGGGTTTTTTTTGCCTCAGCAAGTCAACAATGACCGAGGGTAACATGTGTCTGCCATCGTCGCCCGGTCCGTAGGCCGAAAGCAGCCGCAACCATACGTGGCGGATGCCCGCCAACTCCGACATTTTCGCGGTGGTCAGGCCTGCGGCCAGTTTGGCAACTCCGTAGGCGGTTACCGGTCTCGGAAATATATCTTCCCGCAAGATGCCCGTGCACGCGCCATACTCCGCTTGCGATCCCAAACCAACCCAGACCTTGCATCCCGCGGCTTTCGCCGCTTCCCAAATGGCCAGCGTACTTACGACGTTTTGCGATATCTGTAGCGGATTATTGCGAAACTTGGCCGTAACCCCGAACCAGGCCAGGTGAGCCACCGCATCTATCGGCTGCTGTTCAATGACTTGCCGCAGTAATTCTGCGTCCGCCAGGTCGGCATACAAAGGCCGTACCTTGTGCAGACAATCCTGCAGACGGATGCGCGATCCCCAAGGTCGAAGCAACGTCGCGACCTCATGTCCGCGGCTCAACAGATGCCGGACCAGCGACGACCCGAGGAACCCTGAAGCGCCTGTGACGAGACAACGCATTCGCTCCTCTCTTTGCAGGCGGGATCACTCTCTTATCGACCAGGGGAACGTGTTCGTGATCGAATCTGGCCGAATACGCGGCGATCTGCTCAAGACATTTCTCGCGCGCGCTTTTGCCGTGCAGGCAGTCACGGTACCAGTCGATAGTCATCGACAGAGCTTCCTCGAGGTCCAGCGCCGGACGCCAGCCTAATTGCTGTACCGCCTTCGAACAGTCGAGTTGGAGCATTTGCGCCTCATGAGGATTCTCTCCTCCATCAATCTCCCATGTCACGGGCGAGTTCCAGGCAGATGCGATCCTTTCGACGATCCAGCGCACAGGCCGCGAATCACCGGGCTTTGGCCCGAAGTTCCATGCACTCGCGAAGGAACTGCCCTGTTCATGTAGGCTTTGCGCCAGCATCAGATATCCGCGAAGTGGCTCCAGGACGTGCTGCCATGGCCTGGTCGCCTGCGGGTTGCGGATTTTCAGTGACTTTCCCTCCGCAAAGGACCGGATGGCATCGGGTATCAACCGGTCCCGCGCCCAATCTCCTCCCCCAATCACGTTTCCAGCGCGCGCAGATGCGAGCGCCAAAGGGCGCGCATGACGGCCGCAAGTCTCGAAGAAGGAGTCGCGGTACGCGCTCACCACCAGTTCCGCGCAGGCTTTGCTGTTGCTGTACGGGTCGCGTCCCCCAAGACGATCAATCTCTCGGTAACCCCAAACCCAATTGCAGTTCTCGTAGCACTTGTCGGTTGTGATCACCACGACCGCGCGAACCGACTCCGTTGTGCGCACACCTTCCAGCAGGTTCGCAGTGCCAAGGACATTCGTCCGGTAGGTAAGAATGGGATCCTCATAGGATACGCGCACCAGCGATTGGGCCGCCATGTGGAACACGATCTCAGGCTCGGACACCGCCAGCGCCTTTTTCAATTGAGCCAAATCGCATACGTCGCCGGTAATCGACCGTATACCTGACGCCACCGATGCAGTCTCGAATAGGCTGGGACAGGTGGGTGGAGCAAGCGAGTATCCCGTGACATCCGCGCCCAATCGTTGCAGCCAGAGCGACATCCAACTGCCTTTAAATCCCGTGTGCCCAGTCAGGAGAATTTTCTTGCCCAGCCAGAACACGGATCACCAAACCTTCCACGGCGCTTTGCCTGTCGACCAGAGGACCTCAAGTAGGTGTTTGTCATGGAGCGTGTCCATGGGCTGCCAAAAACCACGATGTTTGAAGGCAAACACCTCACCCTCGCGTGACAGCCGCTCCAGAGGTTCGCGCTCCCAAATGGTGTCATCGCCCTCGATGTAGTCCGCTACCCGTGGTGAAAGTATGAAGAATCCGCCATTGACCCAGCGGGCGTCACCCTTGGGTTTTTCGGTGAACTCCGTAATCTCGCCATCCCCTTGGATTTCCACGGCACCGAACTTGCCGGTAGGCTGCGTGGCGGTGAGGGTCACAGCCTTGCCGTGGCGACGGTGAAACTTGATCAGGCTGCGGATGTTGACGTCCGACAGACCGTCACCATAGGTGAAGCAGAACATCTCGTCATCTTGCACATAGGACAGGATTCGCTTCAGTCGCCCGCCCGTCATTGCGCACGCCCCCGTGTCCACGAGCGTCACGCGCCATGCCTCGCAGTGGTTTTTGTGCATCTGGATGCAGTTGGCTTTGATGTCGATGGTCACATCCGCTGAGTGAAGAAGATAGTTGGCAAAGTATTCCTTGATAACATAGCCCTTGTACCCCAGGCAGATGACGAAATCATTGATTCCATAATGGGAGTAGGCCTTGAGGATATGCCACAGGATGGGCTGGCCTCCAATTTCGACCATGGGCTTCGGGCGAACGGTAGTTTCTTCACTTAGGCGACTTCCCAAGCCTCCTGCCAGAATGACGGCTTTCAATGATGCCCTCCAGCTGACCGCTAAGCATCGACTGGTGTCACGCAAAGAGCAGACCCGCTTTTCATTGCAAACCCCTCGCCATCGGGATTGGTGGGGCGGCTCGCTGACGCAATCAGATTGCTGCCGAGATTACGGCACATACAGGGTCGGCCCCGGAGAGTTGCTTTGTATTCCACAATCCTGATGTTGGGTACCAGAATCCGGACGGGAATCTGAAGGGGACCCTGCCGGCCCATCTTGCGAGAGGTGTCCAAACTAATTTAGTTTCTGCAATTGACTGCCCGCAGGGTCGCAGAGAAAAACGGCGGCTGTAAGAGTCGGGCCCTCCCGGCGCAGGCGTAGACACTTCGGCCACATGCGCCAAGGCACAGAAAATGTTTGGACAGCAATAGAGTTGGCCAGCTTTAACTCGCTACGTGGATAAGCGAACGCAGGTCGGTTGGCGATAGCTGATTGCGTTCGAGAAGGCGACAGTGACGGCAGTCGCTCAGAAAAGGTCTGGCGCTCGTTCAGCGTTCTTTTCCCGCCGCCTCCTTGGTCTGAGACGCTGGGACTCTGCTTAACTACTGACGCCGGACACAGCGGACTTCTTCTGCAGCAAGGAGGTATTTGTGGATCTTAAAGAGGAAGATCCTGAGGCCTACATGGAACAGCCTATGCAGTGCCCGATAGAGAAAAGATTGAGGCCAAACCGCACGCGACGCAAGGGACCTTCTGTCACCACGTTGGAGTGTGTAATAGAATCGTTGCATGAGTTCCAGCAGGGCCTCTGCACTCCGAGACCAAATACTCGATCGGGTGGAAGAATATTTTCACGAGCAGTTCCCCATCCGGCCTTTCGTGGCCGGGGAGTCGGCGGTTCCGGTTTCCGGGAAGGTCCTGAGCAGCGGCGACTTGCGGACTTTGGTGGACGCTGCACTGGATTGTTGGCTGACCACGGGCAGGTTCGCAACGGAGTTCGAACGCCGTTTCGCCCGGTATTTTGGGGTGAGAGGATGCTCGCTGGTGAATTCAGGTTCGTCTGCTAATCTGGTGGCTTTTACGGCCCTCACGTCTCCGAAACTTGGAGATCGCAGGCTTAAGCCGGGCGATGAGGTACTCACTCTTGCCGCGGGGTTTCCAACCACGGTAAACCCCATTATCCAGAACCAGTGTGTTCCAGTTTTTGTCGATATTTCGTTACCAACGTACCAGTTGGATGCTACCCAGTTGGAAGGTGCTTTGAGTGAGCGGACGCGGGCGATTATGTTCGCCCACACCCTAGGTAATGTCTGCGATCTAAACGCCGTGGTCAGCTTCGCAAAGAAGCATGACCTATGGCTTGTCGAAGACTGTTGCGACGCGCTGGGCTCGACTTACAAAGGTCAGTTGGTGGGCACGTTCGGCGACCTGGCGACGGTCAGCTTTTATCCGGCGCACCACATCACCATGGGTGAAGGCGGAGCAGTTGTGACCGACTCGTTGTTGCTGCAGACACTGGTTGAGTCCTTCCGTGACTGGGGTCGCGACTGCTGGTGCGAACCGGGCAAAGACAATACCTGCGGGAAGCGGTTTCAGTGGCAGTTGGGGGAACTACCCCACGGATACGATCACAAGTACACCTACTCCCACGTCGGCTACAACCTGAAAATGACCGACATGCAGGCTGCCCTGGGCTTGTCGCAACTGGGCCGTCTCTCGAGTTTTATTGCGTCCCGCAAGAAAAACTTCCGGTATTTGTATGACCGACTGAAGCCTTATGGAGACCTCTTAATTCTGCCGGAGAGTTATCCCGAAGCGGATCCAAGCTGGTTTGGTTTCCCGCTGGGGGTCCGTGAAGACGCGCCTTTCACGCGGAGTACGCTAATCGAGGCCCTGGAAAGCCGCCGGATTGGAACGCGGCTCCTGTTCGGCGGTAATCTGGTGCGACAGCCTGCGTATCAGGGACTCAAGTACAGAGTAGCCGGGGAACTGAGGATCACGGACTACGTCATGCGCAACGTATTTTGGATCGGCGTATATCCCGGTCTCACTGAACCCATGCTGGACCAAGTCGTGGACGCGTTTTCCGTGTTCATGCGGGACGTCAAAACGTCGCCGATGGCGCTCTGAACCGGTCCTGGCGAGTCTTCGCTAGAGGTTATTACGTGTTTTGTCGCAGGCGGAGTTTGCATTTGCACTGGTGTGGACCGCACCTTTCATGACCAAACGACTGATCAGCATCGTCACCCCCTGTTACAACGAGGAACTCAACGTAAGAGAGATCTACGGGAGGATGCGGGCCGTAATGGAGAAACTGCCAGAATACCGCTACGAGCACATCTTCATCGACAACGCATCATGCGATGCGACAGTGTCCATTCTGAGGGAAATTGCGGCCATCGACAAGAACGTAAAGGTCATTGTCAATGCCAGGAATTTCGGCCATTTACGCTCGCCCATGCACGCATTTCTGCAGGCTCGCGGGGACGCGGTTGGCATCCTTTACGCCGATCTACAGGACCCGCCCGAACTGTTCCGAGACATGATCCGGGAATGGGAGAAGGGCACACCAATTGTTGCCGCCATCAAGAGTGCCAGCGACGAAAGTGGTTTGATGCACGGCATCCGGACGGCCTACTATCGTCTCGTGGCGAGCCTCACCGACATTAAGGTGCTGATTCACTACACGGGCTTCGGCTTGTACGACAAGACCATTGTAGATATTCTGCGCGAGAAGTTCACCGATCCGTATCCGTACTTTCGGGGCATGATCGCGGAACTTGGTCTCCCTCATGCAGAGATCGAATACAAACAGAAACGGCGAATGCGCGGCATCACCAAGAACAACTTCTACACGCTTTATGACCTAGCCATGCTGGGAATCACCAATCTGTCGAGGGTTCCTTTGAGGCTAGTCATTTTCTGCGGGTTTTTCTCGGCGATGACCAGCATGATCCTGGGCATATTTTACTTTGTCTATAAGCTTGTGTACTGGAACAGTTTTTCCGTCGGGATTGCACCGCTGGTATTGGGGCTGTTTTTCCTCGGATCCGTTCAACTTTTGGCCCTGGGCATCATCGGAGAGTACGTCGGCTCCATCCACACGTTTGTGCAGAAGCGGCCGCTCGTGATCGAGAAGGAAAGAATCAACTTCTGACTTCTGACCGTTGCGATCAGCGAAGGAGAGGCAAGCAGGACATGAATCTCAAGAGCGACATCCCACCCATTTGCTCAGGCGAAGTTCTGATGCAGTTGGCCATTCGCTGAAGGCAAACGTTACGGCTCTGGACGGCCAGATGAAAGGCCGCTCCGCAGTTCTACCGATCGGTTGAAACCCGAACACTTACCGGCGCCGGCACGTGCTCCCTTGTCGATGCCGTCGGCGAACTGGACAGCACACCCTGTGTGCTGAAGTGGAAGACCGCCTCCGCCCGCTATCCCGAGGAGCCTGACGGTATGGCGGCCCTAAATCCGCAACTGGTTTGCTATTCCTGGATGACTGGGATCAATGAAGTCGCTCAGGTCGTCTTCGTTCGCAAGCGCATGGTTGAAGTCCAGTACCTGCAGGCCACCATCACCGACCAACAGCGGCAGGAGTTGGCCACCCTGGTCGACGACACCGTCCGCAGCATCGAGTCGGGACTGTTCCTGCCCCACAGCGGCATCCGCTTTCCCCAGAATCCTTGTACGACCTGCCCCTTCCTCGGGC
>OCTA010005716.1_pt1 | contig 10710 bp, 9 predicted proteins | sample 1538991 | NCBI WGS metagenome assembly OCTA01 (sample SAMEA3539302, study PRJEB22396) | soil metagenome | biome: tundra; feature: field; material: soil | place: USA | collected 2010-05 | depth 0.15 m | reverse complement strand
GCCACGTCATAAGGAGCCAGCCCAGTTCGTAAGGGCGGCACTCGTGATCAACAGGGCCCGGCCGGTACACCCGGTCGAGCGCTGGCAAGCCCATCCCGGGACGGATCCGGGTGGATGCCGCGCGGAGCCCGCGCACCACCTTCCGCGGGTCGCCGCGTGCCACCTTGCGCCAGGTAATCGGCGGCTCATCGAGCACCAGATCCTCGCCGGCCTCGGGCGGACCCTGCAGCCAGCGCAAGCCCTGGCCGATGGCGTCGAGGTGGTCCGCCCCGCCCGCGTCGGCCAGGTCGAGCAGCGCCATCGGCGCCATCGCGTGCTGATGGACGGTGTACACCGGGTAACCCTCCACGACCTCGCCGGTGCGCGAGTCGTAGTGCCACCACCACTGCCCGGCGGGTCCCTGCGCGGCGCAGATAACCCCGGCCACGGTGTTGGCCACGGCCAATGCCTCGGGATCGTCGGCGCTGCCGTGCAGCCGGGCGAGCGCCTGGATGGGATAGACCTGATCGGCGAAGCTGCCCACGTGCGCGCGGTACCACGGGGCATCCCCGCCGGTGGTGTGCGGATAGACGGCAGCGCCGCGGGCGGCCAGCAGGCGCCCCCGCGCGGCCGCCAAGTGCTCCTCCACGTCAGCGTGCCCGCGCGCCGCGACGAGCGCGGTCACCACCCACGCCGCGGCCAGCACGTCCACCGGGCGGTCGGGCCGGTCAAGCTCGGCGAGCCGGCCCACGGCGCGGAGCAGGTCGCCATGCTCCGCGGCGGCGCAGGCCCAGCACACGATGGCCGCGTCGCCGACATTGGTCATGCTGTCGAGACTTTTGGCCAGCCGGCCCAGCAGATCGTGGACGGTCAGCCCGCCCAGCACGTCGCGCTGGTCGGGCTCAGCCAGCCGCATCAGGCCCAGCGCGGCGATCGCACCGTAGCGCAGGCTCGTCCCGGCCGGGCGCAACTGCCAGCCGCCGTCTGGCGTGGCCGCACCGGTCACGGTGAACACGAAGTCCCCGCCGGTGTGCTGCTCCGCCAGCTGGCGGAGGGAGATGCGGATGAGCCGCTCCAGCAGGGCGGCACCCTGGCTATCGCGCTCGGCGACCAGGCCGAGCCGGGCGGATCGCGGCATCACCGTGACGCCGCCCCGGGCAAGCACACGCACCCCGATGCGCTGGCCACGCAGCGAGTCATGAGTGCATGCAATGCCCAGCCTCCCAACACGTGACCCCACTCGGCCCGACTGCGGCTAGCTCTCTCACCCGCCGCATGGCACTATTCATGCGAAATGCTGAAACTACCCTTATGACGCTCTGCCTGTAGGGACCGATGACGATCAGGGCGCCGCTGTTACCGTTTTGTTATCTTTGCCCAGTGACACCCGGTAGCCGTTGCGCCTCGGCTCCTTCGGCGGCGGCCAGCGCGGGAAATGCCTGCCGCAGCGCCAGCCTCCAGTCCCCGATCGGGCTGAGGCCGGCCCGGCTCCAGGCATCGTGGCCCAGCACGCTGTAGGCAGGCCTGGGCGCCGGGCGGACATACGCGGCGCTCCCTACCGGCCGCACCCGGTCCGGGTCCGCGCCCAGCAGGCGGAATACCTCCCTGGCGAGCCCGAACCAGGTGGTCTCCCCGGAACTCGTGGCGTGGTACACACCAGCGGGGGCTCCGGACCTGACCAGCGCGACGATCCGGTCAGCGACATCCATCGTCCACGTGGGCTGCCCGTGCTGGTCATTCACCACGTCCACGTCCGGCCGCTGCTGCTCCAGCCTGATCATCGTCCGTACGAAGTTCGGCCCGTGCGCCCCGTACAGCCAGGCAGTCCGGACGACATAACCGGTCCCGTCCCGCCGGTCCAGCACGGCCTGCTCCCCGGCCAGCTTGGTCCGTCCGTAGGCCGTGCCGGGCGACGGCACGTCGTCCTCGGCATACGGTCGCCGGGCCTGCCCGTCGAATACGTAGTCGGTCGACGGCTGGATCAGGCGGACGCCGGCCGCGGCGCACGCCGCGGCCAGGTCGGCGACCGCCTGCCCGTTCAGCCGGAGCGCGGCATCCTCGGACGTCTCGGCGGCATCCACCGCGGTCCAGGCCGCGCAGTTGACGACGACCGCCGGGCGCCAGTGCCGCAGCGCGTCACGGACGGCAGCGCCATCCGTGATATCCAGCTCGGCGCGGGTCAGGGCGGTCACGGTCTCGCCGCTGCGCTCAAGCACGCTGACCAGATCCCGGCCCAGCATCCCGGCCGCGCCGGTGACGAGCCACTGGCTCATCGGGCCTGCCCGCCCGGTACCGCCTCGCCCGTCCCGCCGGAGCCGCTCCGCACCGGCGAGGCCTTTTGCCTCAACGGTTCCCACCAGCCGCGGTTGTCCTCGTACCACCGGACGGTCGCCTGCAGGCCTTCCTTGAACGGAGTGCGCGGGGCATATCCGAGCGCCCGCAGGGCCGAGTCGTCCAGCGAGTAGCGCCGGTCGTGCCCTTTGCGGTCCTCGACGTAGGAGACCATGTCCCAGCCCGCGCCGCAGCAGTCCAGCAGTGCCTGCGTGAGCTCGAGGTTGGTCAGCTCCGCGTCACCATTGATGTGGTAGAGGCCGCCCCGGGTGCCGCGCTCCAGCACCAGCTGGATGCCCCGGCAGTGGTCGTCGACATGAATCCAGCCGCGGATGTTGCCGCCGTCCCCGTACAGCGGGACCTTCCGCCCGTCGAGAAGGTTCGTGACGAAGAGGGGAATCACCTTCTCGGGGAACTGATACGGGCCGTAGTTGTTGCAACAGCGGGTCACGCTCACGTCGAGCCCGTGGGTCCGTGCGTAAGCCCGGGCCATGAGGTCGCCGCCGGCCTTGGCGGCGGCATAGGGCGAGTTCGGCTCCAGCGGCGCGTCTTCCGTCCACGCGCCCTGCGCCACGCTTCCGTAGACCTCATCGGTGGAGACCTGGACCACTTTGCTGACCTGCGCATCCAGGCAGGCCTGCAGCAGGACCTGGACGCCGGCGACGTTGGAGGCGACGAAATCTGCCGCCCCCGAGATGGACCTGTCCACATGCGTCTCGGCGGCGAAATTGAGCACCGCGTCATGGCCGGGGAGAACCGAGTGAAGCAGCACCGGGTCGCAGATGTCCCCATGCACGAAGGTGAAGCGGGGGCTGCCCGAGACCGGCTCCAGGTTGGCCAGGTTTCCCGCATAGGTCAGCTTGTCCAGCACGGTCACCCGGGCATCCGCAAAGCCCGGATAGGCACCGCCCAGCAGCATGCGGACGTAATGCGAGCCGATGAACCCGGCTCCGCCGGTTACCAGGATTCTCATTGCGGCACCTTACCGTGGTTCCCCCAGTGGCCTCCCCCGGCAGACGCCGCACCCGGCGCAGCCGAGTACCGGGTCAGGGGGCGTCGTTGCCGTGCGGGCTGCCGGGATGGAAGGCATTCTGCGCCGCGGCCAGGCCGTCGGTGAGGAGCGCCTCCACCGCGTCCGCACTGCGGTCGATCAGATACGGCAGTTCCTTCCGTTCCGGGGCCGCGAAGTCCCGCAGCACGAACGCCGCCGGGTCCATCCGCCCCGGCGGACGGCCGATTCCGAAACGCAGCCGGTGGTAGTCGCGGGTGCGCAGCGCGGCAGTCACCGAACGAAGTCCGTTGTGTCCATTGTCCCCGCCGCCCATTTTGAGCCTTATCGTTCCGAACGGCAGGTCCAGCTCATCATGGAGCACCACGATCCGGTCGGCCGGCAGCCGGTAGTAGTCCCGGAGCGCCGCCACGGGACCGCCGGATTCGTTCATGAAGGTGACCGGCTTGGCGATGGTCACCGGCAGTCCGGCCAGCCGGCCATCACCGACGCTGGCGCGGAACTTACTCCCGCGCAGCCGCGCGCCGGCCCGGTCGGCGAGCAGGTCCGCGACGAGGAACCCGGCGTTGTGCCGGTTGCCCGCGTACTCCGCACCCGGGTTGCCGAGCCCGACGATGAGCCAGCGCTCGTCCGCCATGCCGCACCCGTCTCGGCCCGGCGCCCGCCGGCCCCGAAAGAACCTCAGCCTGACTGCTCGCTACCCGGCTCGCGCCGGGTCTCGCCCTCACCCTCCGGCACCGGAGCAGGCTCTGCGCTGACGGCTTCGGCCTCCGGAACGCCGAGGTCGGCCTCCATCTGCTCGGCGGTCGGCGCCGCGATCACGTGCAGGATCAAGGTCTCGGGCTCGACGACCAGCGTGGAACCTTCGGGCAGGTCCAGGTCGCGGGCGTGCACCGCCGCGCCCACCTCCATGCCCTCCACGTCGACTTCGATGCGCTGCGGGATATTGGTCGCCTCGGCCTCGATCGCGATCTGGACCTGCTGCTGGTCGAGCAGCCCGCCGGGGAACACCTCCCCGGACACCTGAACAGGAACCTCGACGGTGACCTTCTCGCCGCGCCGAACCAGGATCAGGTCCACGTGCTCGACGGAGCCCCTGATGGGGTCACGCTGGATGGCCTTGGGCAGGGCCAGCTGGCTCCCGCCGGGCAGGCCGTCCAGCCGGAGCAGCGCGTTCGAGGTCTTCAGCGCCATCATGACCGCGTGACTGGGGAGCGTGACGTGCCGCGTTTCCGTGCCGTGGCCATAGAGGACGGCGGGAACCCGGCCCGCAAGACGAGCACGGCGGGCGAAGCCTTTGCCGAACTCGGTGCGCGGCTCAGCGGGGATGCGGACCTCGGGCACGGTACTTGCTCCTTAAGACAGCAGACCGGGTTGCGGCGCGGTGCACGGTAACCCAGTTCGGCAACCCTCATCGTCTAGCTGATCAGCCGGACGCTGGCGCAGACGGCCAAGCGCGCGTGCAGGCGCGCCTCACGCATTGTAGCCCAGGAACCGCAGGCATGAACCCAGCGTCCTACCGCGCGGACGGCCTGTCTCTACACCGCCCCTACACCCGCCATAGCGGCGCCTGCCTTTGTGGCCAGCAGCGCCCACAGGAAGTCCTCACCGAAGCAGGCCCCTGCCCGTCTGTCTTCCTCATCTGCCGGAGCACGCGCAGCGAGAAAGGTGTCCTGTCCCACAGGGCGCGCCGCCGCAACCATCCGGGCAGGCTCGGCCTCGCACCAGTTCAGGGCTTCATCGAGCTTGGAGAAGTCAAGCGGCCGCAGCTCAGGCGGGGCCGGATCGAGCGGCACCCGGGTGTGCTGCGGGGAGATGACCCGGCCGCCGCCTCGACGGTGTGCAGGTACCAGGCGAGCACGCGAGTGACCGCATCCTGGCGGACCTGCGCGGTCTCCTGCGCCCGGGCCAGGTCGGCGGCATACACCCGCAGCAGGTCGTGGAACCGGTACGCATCCGGCTCAGGGGAATCCAGCAGATGCGCGTCGACCAGCACCTCCAGCGCATCCGCCACCGCGCTTTCCGGCTGCCCCAGCAGAGCCGCCGCCGCGGGCAGCCCGATGGATGGCCCCTGCCATAGGCCCAGTAGGCGGAACGCCTGGGCAGGGTCGACCCCGTCGGGGTTGTCCCGGCCCGGCAGGCTGGCGAAGCTCACCTCGAAAGACGCCCGGAACCCCAGGGGAGAACTCTTGGGGAAATGGCACCGCCACGCGGCCAGGTCTCTCGGATCGGCGGGGTGCTGGGTGGACCTCGGCCGGTGGTCACCGGGGATCCCTTGATCGGGTGGCCGATTACTGAGGCGGCGTACGCGGTGCTGGGTGAGGCACGGTGAAGCGCGGCGGCGAGGATACTCCCGCATGGTGGCCCTACGCCAACGAGTTCCCCCGCTGGCACGTCTGGCGCGGAGTCGGCGGCCTCGCCTACGCGCGCCTGCCCGGCACTTCACCACCCCTCGTGGTGCGCGCACAAGACACCGTGCATCTCCGGAACGAGATCAGGCGGCCCGAAGACAAACGCCGCCTCAACTTACAGTAACCGGAGACACCCTCGCCCAGATGGGCCTCGCTCGGTGGTGCCATGACGGTGACCCGTGCATGGCACCACTCGCGCCGTCACCTATCCCTGATACTTGACGTCCGGCTTCCTAACAGGCGGATCGGTGACGGGCTCAGCCCCGTCCACGTCTGGCGCGCTGGGCGCGTCGTGCGGGTCGGATTCCTGGCTGGCCGTTGCGGGAGGCTGCTGCTCATCGTCGGCTGGTGACTGGCCTGTTACCTCGGTGTCCCCCATTTTTGTTCCCTTCCTGCCCCGTTGGATCGAGCCATTGACAAATCGACGGCAACAGAATACCGGGATAGCGGGCCAAACGTGAGGGATGCCCCTTAACTCGTATTCAACCTGCGGCTTCTTTGAACGTGACCAGATTGGCTCGGACCTGCGCTGACTGGGCGTGATCACCAAGCTCTTCGAGCAGGTGAAGGGCCTCGGACAGCAGCTCGCGCGCTTCCCGTGAGTTCCCGGCCCGCCGCTGGGCGGTCCCTAGCCGGTGGAGCGTCAGCGCTTGGCCATGCCTGTCGCCGATGTCGCGCTGGATGGCTAGTGCCTGCCGATGGCAAGCTGTGGCCTCGTCTACCCAGCCACGGTCGAGGTAGGCGGCGCCGAGGTCGCTGAGCGACTCAGCCTCGGCGTCCCGGTCGCCCAATTCGCGGAAAATAGCCAGATTTCGCTGCAGACACTCGATCGCCTCGTCGTATTGGGCCAGCTCACGGTAAGCGCAGCCGAGGATGCCCAGCGCGATGCCCTCGCCATAGCGCTTGCCGACCTGCCGCTGGATCCCAAGCGACCTTTGCGCCGCAGCCAGCGCCTCCGTGAACCGGCCCAAGTCCAGGTAGGCCTTGGCCACATTGGTCGCGACCCGCGCCTCGCCCTGTGCGTCGCCAGCATCCTGGTACAGCGCTAGGGCCTGCTCGAAACAGGCGACGGACTCTTCCATCCGCTGCTGGCCGTAGGCCATGCCGAGGTTGTTGAGCATCCAGGCCTCAGCCAGCCTGTCCCCGGCTTCCCGGGCACTCGACAAGCCAATCTGGTGGGTCGCCACCCAGTTGGTCCAGTGGCTGCGCCGGTAGAAGAAGCTCATCGCAGCGGCCGGCAGCTTCCAGGCGATCTCGTGCACGCCCGACTCGGCCGCCAGCCGGACGGCCGCCACCAGCCTGGCGCGCTCCGCCTCGCACCAGTCCAGCGCGTCATCCAGGGTGCTGAAATCGAGCGGCCGCACCTCAGGCGGCGGCAGGTCGAGCGGCACCCGGGTGTGCTGCGGGGAGATGACCCGGGCCGCCGCCTCCATCGTGTGCAAGTACCAGGTGAGTAGGCGGATGATCGCGTCCCGGCGGTCTTGCTCGGTCTCCTGCGCCCGGGCCCGGTCGGCGGCGTACACCCGCAGCAGGTCGTGGAACCGGTACGCATCCGGCTCAGGGGAATCCAGCAGATGCGCGTCGACCAGCACCTCCAGCGCATCCGCCACCGCGGCGTCCGGCTGCCCCAGCAGAGCCGCCGCCGCGGCGAGCCCGATGGACGGCCACGTCCACACGCCCAGCAGGCGGAACGCATGGGCCGGGTCGACGCCACCTGGCTGGCCGGAACCCGGCAGGCTGGCGAAGCTCACCTCGAAGCACGCCCGCACAGCCAGGTTGCCCACTCGCAGCTCATCGAGCCGCCTGTGTTCGTCGGACAACCGCCGAGCCATGGTGCGCACATTCCAACCGCCCCGCGCGGCGAGCCGGGCTCCCGCGATCCTGATCGCCAGGGGCAGGCCCGCACAGGCGGTGAGGACCTGGCTGGTCGCCTCCGGATCAGCCGCGGCGCGCTCAGCACCGACGATGCCGGCGAACAGGGTGCGGGCCTCGGCGGGCTCCAGCACATCCAGGTCGACGAAACGGCTTCCGGCCAGGTCGGGCATCCAGCTGCGGGTGGTCACCAGCACCGCGGACGAGGCGGATCCGGGCAGCAGCGGCCGGACCTGGGCGGCATCCTTCGCGTCATCGAGGACGATGAGCACCCTGCGGTCCGTCAGCCGGCTCCGGTACTGCGCCGACCGCTCCTCCTCACCGACCGGGATGTGCGCCGGGTTCACCCCAAGATCCCGCAGGAACCGGGCCAGCACGTCGCTGGGCGGAGCCGGATGCTGGGTCGCGCCGAGCAGGTTGATGTACAACTGCCCGTCCGGGAACTCTGCCCTGAGCAGGTGAGCCGTGTGAACGGCCAGCGTGGTCTTGCCGAGACCGCCAGCTCCGATCACCGCCGCCACCGCGACGGCACCCGGGCTGTCCGGCCGGCGCGGGCCCGCCAGCAGGTCGCGCAGATCCTGCACATGCTCAGCCCGGCCGGTGAAGTCGGGGATATCGGCGGGAAGCTGCGCCAGCTGGGGCAGCGGCTCCGCGACCGCCTGCGGGCGGGCTCCGGGCGCCCCGGAGCCCGCGTCATCCGCCAGGATCTGCTGGTAGAGACGCTGCAGTTCAGCGCCGGGGTCGACGCCGAGTTCCTCGGCGATCACCGCACGGGCCTGGCCGTAGGCCTCCAGCGCTTCCGCCTGCCGGCCCGAGCTGTGCAGAGCGCGGATAAGCAGTGTCCACAGCCCTTCCCGGATGGGGTGATCCGCGAGGAGCCGGTGCGCGTCCGCCACCACCTGGGCAGGCCGTCCGCACGCGAGGTCGGCCTCCATCCTGAGCGCCTGGGCTTCGAGGCGTGATTCCTCGAGGCGGCTAGCTTCCGCGCTGATCAGTGCCGACGGGGGCACGTCGGCGAGCGCGCCGCCACGCCACAGTGTGAGAGCCTCCGTGAGCAGTTCGGCGGCCCGGCGAGCATCCCCGCCCGACAGTTCGCTCCGGCCTGCGGCAGTAAGGGCAGCGAATCGTTGGGTATCTAGGTCTTCGGGTGCGAGCAAGATCTGGTACCCCGGTGCTCGCGTGACCAGAACCCGGCCCTCGGTGTCACCGATCAGCTTGCGGAGCCGGTGCACGTAGACACTGACCAGGTTGGTGGCCGTGCTCGGGGGCTTACCTGGCCACGCTTCCTCGATCAGCCGATCGGTCGAGACGACCTGTCCCGGATTCAACAGCAGCACGGCCAGCACCGTGCGCCACTTTGGTGCGCTAATCCCGGTCCAGCCTCGCTCGGTCTGGACCTCTAGGGGTCCCAGCATCCGAAACAGCACCACGCCGCCCTGGTTGAGACTGTCGGTGCGCGTCCGCCCCTGGCAACCGTTTGCAGGTGGGGCTCGACGTCACTCAATCACGGATGGAATCAGCCGTAAAACGGCCTGTTCACGGCGCGATCCCAACGACACTGGCGGGCTGCTCGCCGCTCAATCAACGATCAATCATGACGCAATCGCCCGCTGCCATGCTCACAGGTAGCCACGGCAGAAGAAACGGCCGGCGGCGAGACCGGAAACGGCGGACGGCAGCGCGGGGGCGCAGTCCGCAGCGATCCTGGTCAGGGCTGGGCTCGTCACCCAGTCCTGATCAGGTTCGGTCATCGCCCGGGCCGGCCCCCGCTGATGACCTGAGCGTGGGCGCTGAAGTCCGTGCCGAGCGGGTGGCCGCCGTCTTCGTCGCTTGCGGGGGCGAAGACAGCGGTCACCTCCAAATCGGCCGCCCGGCCAGGGCGGGTTCAGTGGCCGGGGTGAATTATCAGCACGGTCGCGACGACGATGGCCACGACCAGGCTGAGAGCAGCGATGGTGCGGGTCATCAGGTCACCGACTGACCAGGCAGCTCCCGCGGGCTCAGCCGAAGCGGTCGAGGTCGAAATGGTCGAGGTCGAAATGGTCCAGGAGCGCCGCGCCGTCTTCGGGCACGGAGATGCGCAGGGTGATGGTCTCGGCTTCGATCCGGATCGCGAAGTCGAAAAACGGGCAGCAGGCTTTCTCGCGTTGCGCCAGCCGGATGATCGCCCCGATCTGATCGAGATCATCACGCAGGCGCAGCGATATCTCGGTCGGCGAGACCCGGGCGGCCGACACGGCCTGCGTGGCCAGCAACTGGCGCCACTCGCCGAGCTGCGTCCGGGCGGATGAGAGCGGGAGGCTGCATGCGATGGGAACATCCACGCCCACCAGCGTATGGTGCCCGGATTGAGCCGCCTCCGTCTCCGTCTGCGGCGGCGCGGTCGGGGCTAGCTCAGCTCTGGCCGTCGAAGAGGCTGGTCACCGAGCCGTCGCTGAACACCTCGTTGATGGCGCGGGCGATCAGCGGCGCGATCGACAGGACGGTGAGCTTGTCGAAACGCTTGTCGGCGACGATCGGCAGCGTGTTGGTGACGATCACCTCGCTGACCCTGGAGTTCTTCAGGCCGTCCACCGCGTCGCCGGAGAGGACGCCGTGCGTGGCCGTGACGATCACCTGGTCCGCGCCCTCCTCGAAGAGCGCGTCGGCCGCCTTGATGATCGTCGAGCCGGTGTCGATCATGTCATCCACCACGATGCAGGTCCGGCCGGCCACGTGCCCGACCACCTCGAACATCGCGACCTTGTTGGCGACATCGGGGTCGCGGCGCTTGTGGATGATGGCCAGCGGGCAGCCGAGCCGGTCGGTCCACCGTTCACAGACCCTGACCCGCCCGGCATCCGGCGCCACCACGGTGACCTGCGACAGGTCAAGCTTGCCCTCCAGATACCCGGCCAGGATCGGCAGCGCGAACAGGTGATCCACCGGGCCGTCGAAGAATCCCTGAATCTGGGCGGTGTGCAGATCCACGGCCATGATCCGGTCGGCACCCGCGGTGAGGAACAGGTCGGCCATCAGCCGGGCCGAGATCGGCTCCCGGCCGCGGCTCTTCTTGTCCTGGCGCGCGTACCCGAAGAACGGCGCGACCACGGTGATCCGCTTGGCCGA
>OCTA010005715.1_pt1 | contig 10710 bp, 10 predicted proteins | sample 1538991 | NCBI WGS metagenome assembly OCTA01 (sample SAMEA3539302, study PRJEB22396) | soil metagenome | biome: tundra; feature: field; material: soil | place: USA | collected 2010-05 | depth 0.15 m | reverse complement strand
CGAAGAAGCCCCATTCCGAATCGACGAAGCAGAGAGCCGCATTGATGGGGATCTCTGCGTCACCAAACGCTTCGAACACAGCATTGATCTGCCAGGCGAATCCTGCGACCAGCTTTGTGTGGTCATGTCCGTTTACGTAGAGACGCTGGTCAGTGGAGAACAAGCCTCCAACATCTCTTTGTTCGACCTTTCCCGTGTAGTTCTTAGCGTCGATGATCCAGATACCCGATGCAGCGATGGCTAGGTGGTCGATGTTGGCCCGAGAGCCGGGGAGCTTCCGATCATGGAGGAGGACGGCACGATCACCTACAGACTTGACCAGGAGAGATGCCAGGCGACGCTCGCCCGTAGATCCCTTGGCCCAGGGGAGAGACCGAGAGAACGGGGGTACGTGAGATTGAAGCCACGTACGTCCGGCAGCCTGACCAGCATTGTGGTGACGCTTCCCTTGGTGGAGACTGGTGGAACGAACCGAGAGATCGAGATGCTCGAAGTTGCTGGGCTGGATGGATGATGTCCACCCCCAATTGACACAACAGTCACCAATACCGCTCCGGTGGTAAGCAGAACCACGACGGTGACAGCCAAGAGCCTCCTGCGTCGGCGCCGTCGTCGAGCCTCCTCGAAGAGAAGCTGAGGCCCGTCCATCGTCGGATCAACACGGGGGGTGTCGACGACCGTCACGACCGGCCTAGCAATCGCAACTTCATAGGACTACTATGACTAGGACCATGATCTCTGTCAACATCGACCGCTCTGAACCCGTAGCCCTTCACGACCAGGTGGCGGCTGAGATCCGGCGAGCCATTGCCGAAGGTGAAGCGGGACCGGGAGAGCGTCTCCCGCTCGCCAAGGACATCGCAGCCATCCTCGGCGTGAACAAGAACACCGTGCTGCGGGCCATGCACATTCTCCGAGACGAAGGTCTTCTGGATTTCCAGCGAGGTAGAGGGATCACTGTGGCCGGAACGCCCCAACGGAGTGTGGTCGTGAAACGTATCCGTGAACTGGTCGAGTTTTGTCGAGTCCAGGGCTATCGACCCGAAGAAGTGATCCAGATCATCGAGGGTTTCTCATGATGTCCAGATCATTGACGACAGGAAGACCTTCATGACCCTGCTCGACGAGCCGTCTCTGGTCGAGGAACTCGATGCTCAACTCCTCTTCAGGGAAGCACGGCAACGTCGTCGGCGTCTTCGGATGGTCCGCTCCATCTTCGTAGTAGCGGTCGTCGCAGCAGTGGTAATGGTTGGATTCGAGCTACACGTGATTCCAGGGCCAGGCTCACGCTCGCATCCGTCAGGCTCAAGGCCACCATTGGCCACTGACACCCGTTCAGGGGCAACGCTCGTCTACGCATACAACAACCTCCGAGTGATCAACGCAGACACCGGCGCAAGTCGCTCATTGCCCCTGCCCGGACCCCAAGGTGGGAGCAGCGACCTCTCGATGGTCAGGATTGGAGGTTCGTTCCTCCTGAATCGGGGCAATACGGCATGGCTCTATCGGCCCGGTCTGCATAGTCCACTAGTCGACCTCGGTCCTTCGTTGCGGGTGATCCCCGGACCGACCGCTAATGAAGCATGGATCTGGTCGGACCGCTGCGCTACAACCGTTGGCTGCACTAGTCCTGACAACGGACGCCAGCAAGGCGAAGTCCGGTTGGTGGACGGTTCAGGGGATCAGGTCGGTTCGCCGATCTTATTGCCCGGCGACGCCGCCTGGTTTCCAACAGGTGACGTGGTCAATAGCGGGATCGTTTTGGCCAATGTCTATGCAGATCCACAAGCAGACGAGATATGGAACCCAATGACCAACCACGTAGTTCGGATGTTGCCGGGCGCTGACGTGATCGCTGCCACTGGCGACGTGGTGGCGTGGAACACGGGAAGGGCCTGCCTGCCACATTGCATGGTTCAGTTCACAGATGTGCGAACTGGAATAATGCAGACGATCCACCTGCCATTGGGCGTGATCGGCACCGACGAAGGGGCGTTCTCGCCGAACGGTTCCACTTTCGCCCTTCCGGTTGGGATTGGGGGCTCGCCGGGAACTCATCCGGGCGCCGTGGCCTTGATGGATCTGCGGACACAAGCGGTCAGACTTCTTCCTGGCACTGAACAGGCACTGGGTCCAACCTATGGCCCGCAAGTTGTCTTCTGGTCAAGCAGAGGATGGCTCTTTGTCGCCATAGCCGGAGGTACCCACGTACTCTCGTGGCGACCGGGAGATCAGAGGGCGACGGTGCTGTCCAAGGTGAGACTTCCGCCCTTATCTCTGAATCCACCACAGTTCCAGACCGAGTACCCAACCTTGATTGCGATGTAGGCCCGAGTCGGATCTCGCAGTGCCTACTCGATCAGGTCGTGATCTCGAACTATTGCTCGTCTGCCTGGAGGAGGTTGAGTCGACAGGTCGTCTTCCTCGCCCTCCGGTTCAACACCTACCAGAACGAGGCATCCGCCGACCCTGAACCCGACCATGGGACACAGCAGGGAAGGGGCGCCCAATGGGGACAGGGCAACCCGTCGATGGGTTGCTCGGTGAGCGAACCACTTCGGGTTGGGGGACGACCTTGTGCCGAGGGAACACCGGTCCGTCGGGCCGCAGGCGGCTCATCGGGCTCCACCGGAAACGGCTCCGCTGCGGCCCACGGAACCCTTGCCGCCTCGGCCTCGAACTCCGCTGCGGCCCCCAGCGTGGACTTCACACTGTCGGCGACCCAGACCGGTGCCGGATCGCAGTCGACTCTGCTGACCGGAATCGGCTCGTTCGACCTCGCCCGCGGCGTCGGGGAGGTGGCGGCGACGGTACCGGCCCTCTCGTCCATCGTCGGCGGCGGAACCAGCGACTCGGTCACGCTGATCTCGGACGGAACGAATCTCTACCTGAACCTCCCCGCCCTCTCCTCGTACCTCCACGGGACGACCTGGTTCGAGACCTCCCTGGCCAGCTTCGGGTCGCTGAACACCGGATCGTCCGGTTCCCTGTCGCTCTCCGCCCTGGCGGATCCGGCGAAGGTCCTCGCCTTCCTCGGCTCCTACGGGGGACCGGTGACCAAGGTCGGGTCGGTCGACCTCCAGGGTATGCCGACGACGGAGTACCGCACGACGATCTCCCTGGCCTCGGTCGCCGCCCACCTCCAGAACGGGTCCCAGTCGTCTGCATCCGGAGCGGTCGGTCCAGGTGCGAAGGCACTGCAGCAGCTCGGCTCCACCACCGTCCCGGTGACGGTGTGGATCGGAACTGACGGCTACCTGCGGCAGGTCTCGGTGACGGTCGACACCAGTCACGCCACGATCGGAGGCATCCTCGGCGACTTGACCTCTTCGTCGCTGTCCGGCTCGAGCAACTCTCAGTCCCATGCGACGACCACCGTCACCGTCGGGCTCTCCAACTACGGCACCCCGGTATCGGTCACCGCCCCGCCGGCGTCCGAGGTCACCAACCTCGACGGCGCGGCGTCCTCGCTTCGAGGGGCCGCCTCGAAGCTGGGCGGCGCCCTCTCGGGCATCGTCGCCAAGGTCTGACCCTCACGAACCGCCGGCTCCGGGCTCACGGGTCTCGGCGCCGGGAGCGGAGGCCTGCCTTCGCCCCGGTACCATCGTGAGCCATGGCACGGGCCTACGACGTCGTCGACATCGAGAAGAAGTGGCAGCAATTCTGGGCCGACGAGGGTTTCTACGAGGTGGATGCCGACGACCCCCGGCCTCCGTGGTACGTGCTCACCATGTACCCGTACCCCTCCGGCCCGGCCCACATGGGCCACGTGCGCAACTACACCTTCGGCGACCTGCTGGTGCGCCATCGGACGATGCTCGGCCACGCCGTCCTGTCCCCGTTCGGATTCGACTCATTCGGGCTGCCCGCCGAAAACGCCGCCATCAAGACGGGGACCCACCCGCGGATCTTCACCGACGCCCGCATCGCCGAACTGAAGGAGTCGATCACCTCGCTCGGGGCCGTGTACGACTGGCGACGGGAGATCCGCAGTCACGACCCCGAGTACATCAAGTGGAACCAGGTCATCTTCCAGAGGCTGCTCGAGGCAGGTCTGGCCTACCGGGCCAACGCCCCGGTCAATTGGTGCCCCGGCTGCCAGACGGTGCTGGCCAACGAGCAGGTGCTGGCCGACGGCACCTGTGAGCGCTCGGGCGACCTGGTGGTCAAACGCGATCTCGAGCAGTGGTTCCTGGCGATCACCCGGTATGCGGACGAGCTGCTGGCTGGTCTGGACGACCTCGAGTGGCCCGAGCGGGTCAAGACCATGCAGCGCAATTGGATCGGCCGGTCGGAGGGAGCCGAGTACGACCTGTTCGTCGAGGGGCGCGACGGCTCGGACGGCCGTGATCCGCTCTCGCTTCGGGTGTTCACCACCCGGCCGGACACCTCCTTCGGGATGACCTACGCGGTAGTTGCCCCCGAGCACCCGCTGGTCGATGCCCTCACCACGGCAGACCACCGTGACGAAGTTGCCGACCTCCGGGTCAGGGCCGCGGCCAGCACCGACGTGGAACGGATGTCGGAGAGCGGCTCGGCGAGCCTGGCCAAGCGCGGTGTGTTCACCGGCTCGTGGGTGATCAACCCGTTCACCGGCCGCCCCGCCCCTGTCTACGTGGCCGACTACGTGCTCATGGGGTACGGCACGGGCGCCATCATGGCGGTTCCGGCCGAGGACACCCGCGACTGGGACTTCGCACAGGCCTACGGCCTTCCCGTGGTGCGGACCGTCCAACCTCCTCCGGGCTGGGACGAGCACGGCGGGCCCGACGGCGGACCCGGGCGCGCCTATACCGGCACCGGCGAGAAGATCAACAGCGAGTGGCTGAACGGCCTGGACATCCCCACCGCCAAGGCCCGCGCCATCGAGTGGCTGGAGTCGGAAGGCATCGGCGAGCGGAAGGTGAACTACCGGCTGCGCGACTGGCTGGTGTCCCGTCAACGGTTCTGGGGCTGTCCCATCCCGGTCGTCTACTGTGCCGAGCACGGCATCGTGCCGGTGCCGACCGCGGAATTGCCGGTGCTGGCCCCTGACGACGTCGAGTTCCAACCGACCGGTGAGTCACCCCTGGCCACCAACCAGGAGTTCCTCAACACCACCTGCCCGGTGTGCGGCGGGCCGGCGACCCGCGAGACGGACACCATGGACACCTTCGTCGACTCGTCCTGGTACTTCCTCCGGTTCACCGACCCGTGGACACCGGACCTGCCCTTCGACCCGGTGGTGGCCCGCCACTGGATGCCCGTCGACCAGTACATCGGGGGGATCGAGCACGCCATCCTCCACCTCCTCTATGCGCGTTTCTTCACCAAGGCGCTAGTCGACGTGGGCCTGGCTCCCGAGGGCATGCGCGAGCCCTTCGCCCGCTTGTTCACCCAGGGGATGATCCGGATGGACGGCAAGAAGATGTCCAAGTCGAAGGGCAACCTGGTGGCACCGTCGAGCTACCTGACGACCGTCGGGGCCGACGCGCTCAGGCTCTTCCACCTCTTCGTGGGGCCGCCGGCCGAAGACGTGGACTGGACCGACCAGACCGACAGTGTGATCGACGGGTGCGGGCGCTTCCTCGATCGCGTCTGGCGCCTCGCGGTCGGTGCCGACGGAGCGCGACCCGAGGACGTGGGTGGACCGTTGGCCCCCGGGGACCTCGAGGTCCGACGGGCCACCCACCGCCTGATCGACCGGGTCAGCCGCGACTACGAGCGCTGGTCGTACAACACGGCGGTGGCGGCCTGCATGGAGTTCGTCAACCTGCTGCATCCCTATGTCCGTGACGGTGGCCGGCGCGTTGTCATCGACGAGGCGGTCGACACCCTGCTCCTCCTGCTGGCTCCCATGGTTCCGCATGTGACCGCCGAGGCGTGGGAGCACCGGTACGGTGATCACATCCACGCCCTCCCGTGGCCGGTGTCGGACCCGGAGTTGGTCACCGAGGAGACGGTGACCCTGGTCATCCAGGTCAACGGCAAGGTGCGTGATCGTATCGAGGTGGCCCCGGACGTCTCCGAGGAGGACGCCGAACGTCTGGCCCTGGCGTCACCGCTGGTGGTCGGAGCGCTCGCCGGAGCCGAGCCCCGACGGGTCATCGTCCGACCCCCGAGGCTCGTCAACATCGTGGTGTGACTACCTGAAGCCGGCCAGGACCTCTGCCCACCTGTCGGGGTCCATTCCGTAGGGGGCGTAGAAGCTGAACCGGTCGACCACGCCGCCGAAGCGCCGGAGGACGGCCGGTGCGATCTTGTCGAGGGCGCCTACCACGGCGAAGGTGTTGAGCACGTCGTCGTCGATGAGGTCGGCCATCTCGCTCCAGGCCCCCCGCTTGGACAGCCTGTTGAGCTCGGTCTGGAGATCACCCCAGCCGTGGAGTTCCAGCACCGCACGGTAGGCGGGGGTCGAACCGTAGAAGGCGAGCTGCTTCTTGGTGGCCTCGATGGCCGCTTCGAAGCCGGCGTCGTCGATTCCGGTGACCACCATGCCCGGATAGGAGATCTCGATGTCGGAACGGGCCCGGCCGCCGGCCGCCAGACCGCGTTCGAGGGCGGGCACGGTGACCTCGCGCAGGTAGCGCTCGGTGGTGAACCCATGGGCGATCATGCCGTCGGCCACCTCGCCGGCGACCTCGGTCATGAGCTCACCGACGGCGGCGAGGAAGATCTTCGGGTTGCCGAAGGGATTGGGCCCGGGGTCGAACATCGGGGTCATCAGGGTGTGCCGGTAGAACTCGCCCCGGAACGCCAGGCGGCCGCCGTCGGACCAACTCGACCAGATGGCCCGGATGGCCAGGATCAGCTCGCGCATCCGTGGGGCCGGATGCGACCAGGGCATGGAGAACCGCTTCTCGATGTGGGGCTTGATCTGGGAGCCGAGGCCCAGCATGAACCGTCCCTCGGAGATGGTCTGGAGGTCGTTGGCCAGCATGGCCAGCGTCATCGGGTTGCGGGCGAAGGCGACGGCGATGCCGGTGCCCAGTTGCAACCGCTCGGTGTGCTCGGCGGCCAGCACCAGGGGGAGGAAGGGGTCGTGGCCTGTCTCGGCCGACCAGATGCCGTCGTACCCGACCTGCTCCGCCTGTTGCGCGGCCTCGACCACGCCGCTCGGATCGAACCCGATTGCCCCGTCGATGTCCATGGACCACGGTATCCCGGCCATCAGGGTCAGAGGACCTGGGGAGATGGGCTCGACCGGTCATTGCACGGGCATACCCGGTGACCCACAATTGACAAGTGAGCAACCATCAAGACGGTTCCGCCGGCCGGGTGGGCGACCCGCCGACGGGTCCCGGGGGGCCGCGTGCGGTCCCCGAACTGGCCGGTTACGGGGATGCGGTGGTGCTGCCGCCACGCACGGGGTGCCCGGGGGACGATGGTGTCGGCGGGGCCGAAGGCCGGCCGGGCGGTGTGGACGGGGGCCCGGTGACCGACGACGATCGGAACCGCTACGGCCTGCTGCTCGACCGGGCTGCCGAGAGTGGCCTGCTGGCGTCCCACGAGTACGAGGTCCGGCTCCGCGAGTTGGCCTCGGCGCCCACCATCGAGGAGATGAAGAGGATCGTCACCGAGCTCCCTGCGTTCACCGGGTCGCTCCCGACGGCCGGGACCGCCGGGTTCCCCGGGCTGAAGGAGCGCCGGAAGCGCCGCACCAACGCCTGGCTGGTCCTGGTGCTGGTCCTGGTGCTGGTGCTGGCGGTGTCGATGGTGATCGTGTACGTCTACGCCCAACACCTGACGCGGCTGCACGGCGGTGGGCTGTGGGTGCCGCAGGGGCCGGGCGTCAGTGCCCTTCGCCCCTGAGGAACTTCTCGAGCTCGGCGGCGATCTCGTCGCCGGTGGGCACGTCCGCATCGAGGCCCATCGGCTCGAGCTCCTCCGAGTCGAGGGCGGCCTCGAGGCGGTGGACCATCTCGAGGTGGTCGTCATTGGCGCCGATCAGGTCGTCCACCTGTTGGCGGGTGACCTCTCCGGCCGCTCGGAGCGGAGAGGAGTCCAGCACCGTGCCGGTCACGGCGCACAGTCCCTCGATCAGGGCGGCGCTGGCCTCGGGGTAGGGCATGGCCGACACATAGTGCGGGACGCGGGCCCACAGGCCGATGACCGGGATCCCGGCGTTGCCGAGGGAGACCTCGAGGGCCGCCTGCACGCCGGCGGGCACTTCGAGGGTGCCGTGCACGGTCCCGACCCTGCCGGCCAGTTCGACCGACTGGGGAGGAACGGTGGATGCCAGTCGCACCGGCCTGGTATGGGGCGTCGGTGCCGGGAACGCCCCGAAACCGACCACCGTGCGCACCCCGAGGTCTCGCACGAGCCCCACGACGGCTTCGATGAAGGTGGGCCACCGGAAGTCGGGCTCCGGACCGGACAGATAGAGGAGGTCGGCGCCCACCCTGTCCTTGCCGGCCACTACCCGGATGGCCGGCCAGGTCAACTCCGTGGTGACCCCGTCCTCGAGACGGGCGATCGGGCGGCGGGCGCGTTGGTCGATGAGCAGCTCGGTGTCGAACGTGGCGACGACGGCGCCCGGCGCTGCGGTCAGGAGCTCGGCGATGGCCGCGGATGCCCCCATCCCCGCGTCCACCCAGCCCTCGAGGGCGACCACCAGCACGGGACGGGACAGTCGCGAGGCCGAGGGGGGCTCCCACTCCGGTTCGTACCGGTAGAGCGAAGCGGAGCTGTGGCCGGTCACAGCGACTCCACCTCGGCCAGCGCCCGTTCACCCAGGCGCCCGACATGGGCCTCGAACTGATCGACCCCGGTACGGTCGCCGGCCGCCGCCCCTCCGGCGTAGCGCACGTAGACCCCCTGGAGGATGCAGGCCAGCTTCCAGAATCCGAATGCCCGGTAGTAGGGGACCGACGAGACGTCTCGGCCGGATGCCGCTGCGTACCGGGCGAGGAGGTCCGCGCGTCGGGCGAAGCCGGGCAGCGTGGTCGGGGCCACGCCGAGGAGTGCCTGGTCGCCGTCTTCGGGCTCGGCCCAGTAGACCAGCAGGAGCCCGAGGTCGGCGAGCGGGTCGCCCAGAGTGCAGATCTCCCAATCCAGGATGGCCAGCACGTTGCCCTCGTCGTCCAGGACGGTGTTGTCCAGCCGGTAGTCCCCGTGGACGATGGCCACACCCTGCTGCTCGGGGATCTGTGCGGCCAACAGCTCGTGGACCCGGTCGATGATGGCGGGCCCCGGCTGGCCGTCGACGGTCGATTGGGTGAACTGCCCGTGCCACCGCTTGAGCTGGCGGGCGATGTAACCGTCCCGGCGGGCGAAGTCGCCGAGCCCGATGGCGTCGACGTCGACGGAGTGGAGCACGGCCAGGGTATCGACGAGGGAGTCGCCAGCCCGCGCCCGACCGGCCTCGCTGAGCTCGGCGGCGGCGCCTTCGTCACGCAGGATGTGGCCTTCGACGAAGGACATCACATAGAACGGTGCACCGTTGACCAATTCGTCGGTGCACAGGCCCAGGGTGCGGGGCACCGGGACCCCGGTCCGGCCCAGGGCGCTGATGACGGTGTGCTCCCGCTTCATGTCGTGGGCTGTGGGGAGCACATGGCTGACCGGGGGGCGCCGGAGGGCGTAGGCGTGGCCGGCACGATCGGTCACCCGGTAGGTGAGGTTGGATCTGCCCCCGGCAATCAGGTCGAAGTGGAACGGCGGCTCTGCCCCGGCGATGGTGGCGGCCATCCACCCGGTGACCGAGGCGCGGTCGATCCCCTCGACATCGGCCTCGGAGGTGGGCGTAACGACTTCCATGCCCACGACGCTACCCGCGGTGGAGCTTCCCCCCGGGGCAGGTGCGACGGGCCGGCCCCGGCCCGGGAAGGCCCGGCCTCGGCGGATCACCCGGTATCGTCGATGAGATGGTCGACGTCACCGATGCCACGTTCGAAGAGGAAGTACTGCGGCGCTCGTCCGAGCTCCCGGTGGTGGTGGACCTGTGGGCCCCGTGGTGCGGCCCGTGCAAGACGCTCGGTCCGATCATCGAGCGGGTGGTGGAGGCCACGGGTGGGGCGGTGGCACTGGCCAAGGTCAACGTAGACGAAAACCCGGCCATCGCCGGCAGCTTTCGGGTGCAGTCGATCCCCGCGGTGTTCGCCCTGGTGGACGGCAAGATCGTCGATCAGTTCATTGGGGCGCTGCCGGAGGAGTCGGTTGCCGAATTCGTCGCCAGGCTGGGCCCGACGCCGTCGGACGCCGATCTCCTGGCAGCCGAGGGAGTGCGGTCGGGCAGTGAGGAACCGCTGAAGCGCGCACTGGAGCTGCAGCCCGATCACCCCGGTGCCATCTGCGCCCTGGCCGGGATGCTGATCGCCCAGGGGAATCCCGACGACGCCATCGGACTGCTCAACCGGATTCCCGAGACGCCCGAGACGAGGCTCCTGCTGGCCGAGGCCCGTTTGTCCGCCCAACAGGTCGACGTGCAGGGCGCGGACGTCGCCGGCCTCCTGGACGGGTTGTTGGACCGGGTACGCGCCGACCCCTCAGCACGCCAGGAGTTCCTCGACCTGCTCGAGACCCTGGGGCCCGACGATCCTCGCACCGCCGACTACCGGAAGGCGCTCGCCGCCCGCCTGTTCTGAGCGGCGAGCAGCACCGCCGACCCGCGCCGCCCGATAGCGTCACGGTCGTGCGCGCCGCCAGCCTCAGACTCGGGGACCGGACCTTCGACATCGGTGACCGTGCCCTCGTCATGGGCATCCTCAATCGGACGCCCGACTCGTTCTA
>OCTA010005713.1_pt1 | contig 10713 bp, 10 predicted proteins | sample 1538991 | NCBI WGS metagenome assembly OCTA01 (sample SAMEA3539302, study PRJEB22396) | soil metagenome | biome: tundra; feature: field; material: soil | place: USA | collected 2010-05 | depth 0.15 m | reverse complement strand
ATTCTCGCTCCGCAAGAACGGGTAGTTTCTGAAGCCCGGCATCGCAAAGAATCGTCATCAATACGGCTCGCAGCCGCCAGCCGATGAATAATATCTCTGGCCCTAATGTGCGGCGGTTTTGGGACGAACAATTGCGAGAGCCCTCTGGCTGAAGTGGTCTAAAGAGTGCTCTCACGGCGCGACAGGGTGAAACATCGGGATTGCAGTCCTCAAGCAGTATTGTTTGAAGTCGTTGGAGGACTTAGGGACCTAAGAAGCTCCGACGCCCATCGGGACTGTTCTATTTCTTCTGCCCATGTAGGACAAATTCGCCGTTCTTAAAACCGGATTCCATTTCCCATGCGAACTCAGGGTAGTCGCGCTTGGCTCCGTGCATTGCTTCACGGGCAGTGTTCTGGGTCATCGGCGTTGCCTGCTGGGGACTACGGACAAGGCGAGACGATTCGCCCTTGGTGGCTCCTTCAGTATGCAACCATGTGTCCATGCATACAATTATCTCACCGGAGTCAATTCTGGATTGAATGACGGTGTTGAATGCAAACAAGCTGCCTGCGGGCCGTTCTATTTTTTGCCCGCAACAGTTGGCCGAGGACGCGCAATCGAAGTATGCTGGGCGAGTGTCAAATCTAGACAAGTCCTATCTTGAAGAACAGCGCGAGCGGCGTCGCCTTGCGGACCATTACGCCGGGATGACCGATGGCGAACTGCAGCGACTGGCGCTGAGTGCGGAGTCTCTGACCGAGGCGGCGTGGGAGGCGCTCGAAGATGAGATGGACCGCAGGCACCTGAAATGTCCCAGCGATCCCTTGCCTGAGCAGCGACAGGAAATGGAAATGCGGGAACTCGTCACCGTCCGGCAATTTCGTGATCTGCCGGAGGCCCTTCTGGCGAAGGGCTGCCTGGAATCGGTCGGGATCGAATGTTTTCTGGGGGACGAAAATCTGGTCCGGTTGGACTGGTTCATTTCGAACTTCATTGGAGGCATCAAACTCAACGTAAAGGTCGAGGACGTAGAGAACGCGCGGAAGATTCTCGACGAGCCCATTCTCGAAGGTCTTTACGTGCAAGGCATAGGGCTGTACGAGCAGCCACGCTGTCCGAAGTGCCAGTCGCTGGACGTGAACTTCAAGGAATTGGCCCGGCCCATTGCGTATATGAGCGCATTCCTGCGCGTGCCCGTGCCGGTGCACCGCCGAGCGTGGAGATGCCATGCATGTGACGCGGAATGGGAAGACGATGAAGGTTGATGGCGGCGAAACGGATTCCCATTCCTGAACCGGCGGTCGCATACTTCAATGGCCAGTACCCTGACAAGCGTAAGATTGAAGAGGTCAGTGGAGGAGGCGATGAAAAACATTCTTATTCTGATGATCTTGACCCTATCCGCATTCGCCCAAGATCAATTGGGGCCGATAGCCATGGCGGCTTGTGGTCCCAAGGATTCCAAGTTCGACGTGAAGCTGGACGATGCCCAGCACACAATCGCGCAACCCGATTCCGGGAAGGCGCTGGTTTATTTGATCCAGGACATTGGCGTAATGAACTGTCTGGGAGCCTGCCTGACCACCAGGATCGGGCTAGACGGAACCTGGGTGGGGGCAAATCAGCACAATTCTTATTTCTCGGTGTCGGTGGAGCCGGGTGAGCATCATGTGTGCGCCAGCCCGCAGTCGCGATTCTTGCCGAAAGCGTCCTCTAAATACGCAGGCGTCCTGTTGGCGTTCGCGCATTTCACGGCCGAGGCGGGAAAGGTCTATTACTTCCGCACGCGAAGCTTTGGAAGCCAAACCCAAGCGATCTTCGACCTGGATCCAGTGGACGTGGACCAAGCCAAGTATCTGATTACCTATTATCCCCTCAGCGTTTCTCACCCGAAGCCGTGAGTCGGGGCATAGTGTCTATCTGATTCCTAGCGCAGCAAAGCCTTTGCGGATTACGTCCTGAGTGTCTTCGGCCAGGTTCAAGGGCGGCAGTTGCTCGCGGGTAAACCAGCGGACTTCGGCGGCGTCGTCAGCTGCCTGGAGTTCTCCTCCGGTGCGGCGGCAGAGAAAATCAATCAGCACATAGTGGTACTGCACCCGCTGTTCGAGGTTGCGCAGGACACGGTCGTAGACGCCAAGCAGTTCCCCGGGCTCGACAATGAGTCCAGTTTCTTCGCGAGCCTCGCGGATGGCGGCTTCGCGGATGAGTTCCCCGACTTCGAGGACGCCTCCGGGAATGGACCACTGGGCCTGCAACGGCGGGTGCGCGCGCTTAACGAGGAGAACGCGGGAGTCCTCGATGATAATGGCTCCGACGCCGACCAGCGGGACTTCGGCGAATTCGCGTTTCATGGTGCAAGCATTCTAAAGCGAATCCAGAGTTACGGTGACCACTGGCAGCAGCCGAGCTTCCCTCGGCATGGCCCGGGTCAAAGACCCGGCCCCACACGAGCAGCCCCCCACAAGCCATTCCGCCACCAGCATTTCATGGCTTTTCTCCGTGACCCCGCGTCTCTATGGTTAAATGTGGTCGTCTATGGCGCTCGAAGAATACAAGCGGAAACGGCGGTTCGAGGAGACGCCGGAGCCTCCGCCAAAAGTGGCGACGAAGGCCGGCAACCGCTTTGTCGTGCAGAAACACGATGCGACAAGACTGCACTACGATTTTCGTCTCGAGATGGAAGGTGTGCTGAAATCGTGGGCGGTGCCGAAGGGGCCATCGCTCGATCCCGCGGACAAGCGACTGGCGATGCATGTTGAGGATCATCCAGTTTCGTATTTCGATTTCGAGGGCACCATTCCGGAGAACAACTACGGCGCCGGAACCGTGATCGTGTGGGACGTAGGTACGTGGCAGCCACTCTCTCCTGTGCCGGTGAATGGCAAGTACGTGCCGGGAACAGAAGCGGAAGCCGCGGCCATGCTGGCCAAAGGAGATCTCAAGTTTCGTTTGAACGGTAAACGCCTGAAGGGCGACTTCGCGCTCGTCAAGATGCGCGGGCGTCGTCCGGGAAGTAAGGGCAACGAATGGCTGATGATCAAGAAGCACGACGACCATGTGGTCGAGGGATATGACATCGAGGAAATTGACCAGTCGGTGTTGAGTGGCCGCAATCTGGCAGAGGTTGCGGGCGATGCCGGATCGGCGGAGTGGAAGAGCCGGCCCACGGGACGCGGGAAACTAAAAGCCGCATGGCTGGCGGATGCTGTCGCCAAACTTGATAAGAAGAAAGAACGGAAGGCACTCAACACAGAGGTCGCAGGGGACGCAGAGGAGAATAGGCCGTCAACGCTCACTGCGCGCAAGGAAACAAGGAACAGCAAAGGGGCTTCGAACGCGAAGATTCCAGAACTCAAATCCTCTGCGTCCTCCGCGACCTCTGCGTTGAGTTCATCGCCTGGACCTGTGAAGCGCCCCGTGCCGGCGACAATCCATCCCATGCTGGCAGAGTCGGTAGAGAAGCCGTTTGACGGGGCGGAGTGGCTGTTTGAGATCAAGTGGGATGGATATCGGGCTGTCGCCTTTATCGAAAACAGTAAAGTGAGGCTGGTGTCGCGAAATCAGAATGATCTGACTGCGCGGTATCCCGAGTTGAAGGACATGGCCAAGTTCGTCCAGGCGAAGACCGCGATCCTGGATGGCGAAGTGGTGGCGCTCGATGCCAAGGGCAAGGCGTCGTTCAGCCTGATGCAGCAGCGCACCGGATTTCGACCTGGCGGCAAGCGAGCGGTGGGAAATGCCGATGTGCCCGTGCTGTATTACGCGTTCGACCTGCTCTACCTCGATGGCTACGACTGGCGGCGCGTGCCGCTGGAGGAACGGAAGCGCAAGTTAGAGTCGCTGGTGTTGCCAGGCAACGCAGTGCACTATTCCGATCACTATGAGGAGCGCGGCAAGGCCCTGTTTGAGATCGCGCGGCAAAGGGGACTGGAAGGCATTGTTGGCAAGAGACGCTCCAGTTACTACGAGGAGCGCCGCAGCAGCGACTGGCTCAAGATCAAGATTCGGCGTCGGATCGAGTGTGTCATCGGCGGATTCACCGAACCGGAAGGCAGCCGTGAGCATTTTGGATCCCTCGTGCTAGGTCTGTATGACAAGCAAGCACGTCTGATTCATGTAGGGCAGGCGGGCAGCGGCTTCAATCAGAAATCGCTCGGCGAGATTTCGAAGGCATTGAAGAAGTTGGAGACCAGCAAGAATCCTTTTTTCGGAGAAGTTGAGGCGCTGCGGAAGGTGAGCTGGGTGAAGCCGAAGTTGGTGGCCGAGATCGAGTTCGCGGAATGGACCGGGGGCACCAGCGACGGCAGCGGACCCAAGATGCGCGCTCCGGTATTTCTTGGACTACGCGACGACAAAGATCCGAAAGAGTGTCTGCTGAGCGAGGACAAGGCGTAAGCCCTACATCATGCGCTACCTGAAAATCGGCGCCCTGGCTTTCACCAGCCTGGTCGTTGGAGCCGCGCTATTCCTGATTGTGGCTGACCGGTTGGGCCAGCCAGCGCCACCCGATCCGGCCGCCCTGATCACCAAAGCTCAACAATATGACGTTCACATCAAACGCGATACGTTCGGCGTGCCCCATGTAATCGGGCGCAAGGACGTTGATGTCGCTTTCGGTTTCGGTTTTGCCCATGCCGAGGACGACTTTGCCACAATCCAGCAGGTGGCACTCACGGTGCGTGGTCAACTCGCCGCGACCGAAGGACGAAAGGCGGCGGTGACGGACTATCTCGTCCATCTGTTCCGCGTTTGGGAGACCGTCAATGCCAGATACGAAATTGATCTGCCGCCGGATGTCCGACATGTGATGGAGGCCTATGCCGACGGCGTGAACTATTTCAGTGGCGAAGGGTGGCACGTAGCGGGCGGCTTTTTCGCCGGGTCACCTTTCATGCTTCACGGTCACAACGAGCATCTCGGTTGGGACAACACGGTGAATGAGCCACCGTCTGGCTTCGTCTTCAATTCGAATAACACGCCGTTTCATTCGACTGCGCCTGCGGACGACCTTAAGCCACAGGCCTTCTCGCCGACGCTGGGCATTCAGACCAACATGACGAACCGCGCCTGGCGTGCCCTTGAGACCTACGGGGCAGATCCCCGGATCACGGCCGCGTCATTCCGCGCCTACAAATATGATCTCAGCTACAGCGCCCGATCCGATCTCGCGCAAATCGTCGCGAACATCTGCGCGATCGATCCTGGCAAAGATGCAGATCTTCAGCAAGCGCAAGAAATTCTGAAACACTGGGATAGAGAGACCGATGTTGCGAACCGGAATGCGGCGCTCGCTCTCCTGATGGGCCAGCCGGTGCTCGTGGCTAAAGAGCAGGGCACCAGGTCACCGCCGCAGCCGATCGATACCTTGCGCGAGGCCATCCAGTCGCTCAAGATGCACTTCGGACGTCTCGATCCGGAGTGGGGCGAGGTGAACCGCCTGCGTCGCGGGACGGTTGATCTGGCCATCGACGGCGGCCCGGATTCCTACCGTGCCGTCTATGGAGACAAGCAGTTGGACGGCACCCTGACGGCGATGGCAGGCGACACTCTCATCATGTTCGTTTCCTGGGACAAGTCGGGTCAGCTCACTTCGGAGAGCATCCACCAATTCGGTAGCGCAACCATGGACAAGAGTTCGCCGCATTACGCGGACCAGTCACCGCTTTTCGTTGCCATGAAAACGAAATCCGTCCTGTTCACCCGGGCGCAACTTGCCGGACACGTCGAAATCGACTATCGACCAGGAGCGCGATAGGACTCCGGCATCGAAGGAACCGGCCGTTCAGAAGTGACTTCAGCTACTTGATGTCCTTCATCGCCAACATTGTGCCGTAGTCGCGGCCGCCGGGGTCGACGGCGCGGGCGACAACGGCGGCGAATGCGTCTCTCACTTCGGGATACTTCGTCGCCAGCGCCTTGATGACCGCAACATTGTTCTGGTAGGCCTGCGTGGTATTGGAAATATCTGCGGCCTGATATTTCACGATCAAATCCAGATCACTGCCCACGACTTCCGGGAAGACTGCGGTGAGCTTGTAAGTGGCGGTTCCAGCAGTGAGGTCAACCATTTTTCCGTTGCCCGGGATGTCGGCTGGCTGGGCGCTCTGCGATTCGTCATAGAGCTTGTCGGTGGCCAATGTGCTCATGAAGTTCAGCGGGGAGATCAGGCTGCGGGCCTCCGCATAAAAGAAATATGCGTTGTGCACCTGGCCCTTGGCCTTGTAGTCGCGCGCGCGCGTTAAGAACCACTCGCTGTCGTGTCCTGCGACCTGCGCGGCCTTGATGTAAAGACCGCCCAATTTCCAGTCGGTTCCCCCCTGCTGAAGAATCAATGAAACCATGGTTCGTTCTTTGGCCGAAGTTGAGTCTAGGAGGACGATGGCATACTTGCCGGCCGGAAGGTTGTCGAGATAGAAGACGGCGCTGTTGGAAGTCTGGCCTGTTTTCCCAAAGACTCCGCAGTAAAACTCCGCGTGAGGGGCAGGAGTCGTGCCGTCGAGCAGGAAAGCACCTTTCACGGTTGCCTGGGCCCCGGCGAGATCCTGCTGGTGATCTTTGACCGTACCCTCGATCCCAGAGAAGTCCGAGGCGAGGCTGGGGATGGCGTTCTGCCTCAGGGAGGCAATGTCACCCTTGGCGGTCATATCGAAGAAGCGCTGTCCGGCAGTCGTAACGGCCGTGCGGGCGGCGTCTTCCATATCACTCGACATTTGACAGCTCTGCGCACGGGCGTTCAACGGCAATAGTCCCGATACGAATAGCGCGAACCAGAGAGCGGGAACAAAGTTGCGAGTGGCCAGATTCATTGGTCATTCCGCCTTTACTTTCATAGAGTTGGCAAGGCTGGACCCAGTTTACGCCTCTTCAGCGTACCTTGATAAGATTTTGCATAGCCCGAAATGGTTGACTGCAATCGGCTTACCGAGGTCGCCAGTTCGTGCCATAGCATCTAAAGAGTGCAAGAGAGTAGTGTTAAGACGTTCCACCTGGTGGGACGTCCCGCCCTGCCAGCCTTCTCAAGCCGTACCGGTGCTAGAATTCCGGTAATGGTGGCCTGCGGTGTTCCCCGAAATGAAGCACCTGGAGGAATTATGAGCACGGGAATGAACGTCAAGAGAGTGGCCGGGTGCATGGTCCTGTGTTTTGGCATTTTGTGCCTTGGGATCGCGAGCCAAGCCAGCGCCGAGACTTCCCAAAGCCACCGGAAGTCGAAGAAGATAGTGGCACTGCCTCCGCTGCCTTCTGGTCCAACCGGACCAGTCCAGCAGATTCCGTTGGATTCGATCGCGCCGGTGCCTCCGCAAGTAAGTTATCAGAATGCACAGCTGACCATCGTAGCTCCCAACTCAACGCTGGGTGACATTTTGCGGGCGGTACGCAAACAGACCGGCGCGGAGATTGAGGTTCCCTCCGCGCCAGAGCGCGTGGTGACCCATCTGGGACCAGGGCCGGCTCGCGAAGTCGTGGCCGAACTGCTCAATGGATCGCGGTTTAACTATGTGCTGCTCGGCTCTCCTTCCGACGAGGCGCAACTCACGCGCGTGGTGCTCGTGGCAAAAACAGGCTCCGAAACTGTAAGCGCTTCGAACGCTCCCTCACTGGAAGAACAACAGCGACTGGGGATTGTGCCTCCGACGGGTAACCCTGGGGCTGCGCTGCCCGAACAAGGACCCGAGGCCACCGACGCCGAGGCGACCGAAGACAACACAGACGAGAATGCCGATCAGGCCGCACAGGAAGCGGAACAACAGCCACCGCCTTCCGATCAGCCCGGTGTGAAGACGCCGCAACAGATGCTGCAGGAAATGCAGCAGCGGCAGTTGATGCTGCAGCAGCAGCAACCGCCGGGGCAGCCGCCGATTCCAGGCGCGGGCATGCCGCCGCGTCCACCGCAAGAACAACAATAAGTCGTGAAAGGCCCCGCCCTTAAGGGGCGGCCCTTTGCAACTTCTGCCCTGACCCTTGAAGCCATCTCTCCCCGGTAGCCAACTGCAGACTCCTCACTTCGCTCGGAATGAAAAGCTTTGGTCGAGCGACGAGATCCCAGTAGCCCCTTAGCTAGGGCCGGTTTGCGCGGATATTCTCGGAGCGTTGCTGGGAGCGATTCATCATAGGCGAATTGTGCTCCGCGATGGTTCTCTGAAGCAGGTCCCAGTCGCGCGCCACCTCCGTTTCGGATATACCCTGCGCCGATCGACTCCGCAGTTCTGATTGAAGGCGAGCTTCGAGAAGCCGACGCACCAACTCAGGCGGAGCGTTACCGTTCAACACATTGTTGGCGGCCACACCGATCTGCACCTGACGCTCTCCCACCTGAACTTCAATGACTGGCCGGCCCTGATTATCGACACTGGTCTTTGCCTTGGATTGCAGCTTCTCCCATACCTTGTCGGCATCTTGTTTTTCCGGGTACGTACCCGCCAGAAAATGCTTCAGTTGGAGCTGATAAGCCTTGCGATCTTCGCGGTCCAGAGGACGTTCCCGGTTGCTGCCAACGACGAAGACCATTGCGTTGCGCGCTGGCTCGAAGTGGCCCGCGCCCGTGCCCACGTAGACGGCAGCCACGCATCCCGCAAAAATCGGGCTGACAGCAACGCTGGGCACAATATATTTCTTCGATTTGAAGAAGGACTCAACCACTCCGTGAACGGTGGTGCTGCGAGGCATACTTCCGGGCACCTGCGAGATGATGAACCGGGAAAACTGGAGTTCCGGATGGCGGTCGCTGAAGCCAGTCAGCATTTTTGCCATCTGTTTGGGCGTGGTGATTCCAACATCGGCGACCAGGCTGCGATGCAGAGATTTCGGGTAATAAAAGTTGAGGATGCCTTTGGCAAAATCCGCGCAGTTGCTAGAGACGAGGTGGAAATGCGATTGATTCGCCGAAGCGTTGTAATCGCGGATCAGAGCCCCGTCTTGCGTAGAGGTTGTTTCAATCTCCAAGCCGTAGATGGTGCGATCGTAGGAAGAACCCACGAGTTGATACCAGTTTCCGCCAGGAGTTTCGCCATTTTTCGCATCGGGCGCGACGTCTTCCAGATACCTGCGACGGTAGCGGTCGCGCAGGAAGGCGGCCATCTTCGCATTGGCAAAAAGCGGCACATCTTCAGGGCGTTCGACCGCATACAGATAGGGGATCAAGGGAATCGCGATCCAATCGTGTCCGCCCACGCCGTCGTAACGGCTCAGGACGACGCCAGTCTCTCCGGGAGCGCAGCGGCGCAAAACGAGAGGGGTTTCAGCGCAAACACCGGACAGATAAACCGCGGCATGGCCTGTCGCGGTGAAAAATCCCATCTTGCCGTAGGGTTCTTCCAAAAGAAGCGTGGCCGAGGCACTCGCGAGAGAGGCGCAAGCCAAAACCATGACGACTAATTTGCCAAACCCGCGCCGCATTGTTTGGATGTGGCGTGAATGCATGGTCACCCCAGACGAACGAACTAACCTGCTTATTAAGAACCCTTTAGAGAGAGATTAGTTGCTGATAATTAGCAACGCCAGTTACGGAAGGGTAAGGAATTCGGTTGGAATCGAGAGATCCCAAGATGGCGAACATAAAACGAATTGAGGAGTACATCGGCGGCAGGATCAGCTCTGTACGCAAGACTATTCGGTGGATCTGATCAGATGCGTTTTTGCCCAGCGGGCGCCTTCGGCGACGAATTCGTCCTCGTCTCTCGACAATTGCTCAAGCAGGGGTAGGAATTCTCTGTTTCTGCTGTTGCCCATGGCGATGGCGGCGTTGCGGCAAAGGCCGGAGCGCTTGGTACGGCGAATGGGCGATCGGCGGAAAACGGCTCGGAATTCCTCCCCGGACATCTCGGCTAGCCAGGCGAGGGCAGGATTTACCAGGCCCGGCCGAGGCTCAAATTCAGGAGCGGTCGATGCCGGAGCCTTGCGGTTCCACGGGCACACATCCTGGCAGATATCGCAACCGAAGACGTGGCGGCCCATGCCGGCGCGAAGTTCTTCCGGGATTGGTCCGCGTTTTTCAATCGTGAGATACGAAATGCACTTGTTGGAATCAAGTTGGTAGGGCGCGAGAATCGCGTCCGTGGGGCAGGCTTCGATGCAACGGGTGCAGGTGCCGCAACGGTCTGGGGCGGGAAGGTCGGGCGCGAGTTCAAGCGACGTGAGGATTACGCCTAAGAACAGCCACGAGCCTTTTTTCTGGTTGATGATGCAGGTGTTCTTGCCGACCCATCCCACGCCAGCATACTTCGCGAACACGCGCTCGACCACCGGTCCGGTATCGACGTAGCTGCGAGTGATGAGGGCCGGCTGGAGTTCCGCCGGCACGGCCTCATGCAGCGCGGCTTCGACTTGCTTCAATCGGCGCAGGACCGCCTCGTGATAGTCTTCGCGGCTCCAGGCGTAGCGGGAGATCCATCCGCGGCTCAGGTCGTTTGTTTGGGTCGAGTAAGGATTCTCGGTGTTGTAGTTGATGGCACAGACGATTACGCTCCGGGCCCACGGAGCAACGCGCGCGAGGGAGGCTCGTTTGAGATCGCCTTTGTCATCGCGCGCCTCCAGATATTTCATTTCGCCGGCCCGACCCGCAGCGATCCATTCAGGAAAGTGTTTGAGTTCGGAAGTGTCGGCGGCGGGAGCGACACCCGCGAGATCGAAACCTGCCTCCTCGGCGGCAACTTTGACGATGGGTTTAACGTCGCTGTGGTCGCTTGCCAACGATCACCTCGGAGCAGGCGGTGGCGGAGGGGAAGAACTGCT
>OCTA010005712.1_pt1 | contig 10713 bp, 8 predicted proteins | sample 1538991 | NCBI WGS metagenome assembly OCTA01 (sample SAMEA3539302, study PRJEB22396) | soil metagenome | biome: tundra; feature: field; material: soil | place: USA | collected 2010-05 | depth 0.15 m | reverse complement strand
TGCGGCACGAGCACGAGAACGACTGCAGCTGCGGCCACTTGCCAGAACTTTTGAGAGCGCCAAGGATGAACGTTGGGCGACGCAGCGACCACGGCCGCGGCTGGAGCCTTGACTGCCGCTCGGGGTTCGGACCAGCGGGCCCCGATCGCGAACATGAGGCCCATCACCAAGCCGAAGAACACCCACCCGTAGATCAGGTGGTCGGCGCCGACGGCGAGCTTGTTGTTTGACAAGTTACCAAGCATGACGATGAGATAGGCTCGAGCCCAGTTCGCGATGATCGGCACCACGATGGAGATGCCCACGAAGATCCAGCGCCGTCGCGCCGACCGGTAGTTGAGATAGGCGAACAGGGTGCCTACCACCAGCGAGGCGATCAGGTAGCGCACGCCGCTGCAGGCCTCGACCACCGACCAGTTGCCCGTTGGTATGGCGAATTGGTTGCCCTCCCGGTAGACGGGAACGCCGCTTGCGCGAAGGGCCAGGACAGTGAAGTCGGCCGTCCACGACATCAATTGCGGCAACAGGAATTCGCCGATAGGCACGGCGAAAAACAGGAATCCCAGCGGAAACAAGATGGCTCTGGCCACGGGCAGGCCGAGTAGCGCCGGCACCGAAAGCACGAGCAGTGCGGTCAGCGCGAGCTGGGTGACCGAATTGACCGCCGCCAGGTCGCCGAGCAGCCACGTGAAGGCGATCGCGGCCATCGGCAGCAGCATCCACGCGCACGGCTGCGGCCGCAGCGCGGCCAACACGTGACGCTGGCGCCAGATCAGCCAGAGCACGATCGGGGGCACGAGAAAGGCGTGGGCGAACGTTTCGGAGCGCCACCAGATCGACACCATCGCCGCTGCAGTGTCGTGGTAGGCGACGAGAACGGCGGCGAGCACCAGCACGAGCGCGGGCAGGACCTGGCGCCACGGCGTGGCGCGCAGGGCGGGAGTGCGCAGGGCAAACGTCAATGCATCAACCCAGGTTGCGCGCGACGATCGGCCCGAGCCAATTTGCGACGCTGATCGGCATGCGCCGCCACGCCTCGATCAGGAGCCTGTACTTGGCGTTGGCCGGGTTGTTCTGCGGTACGGCGTCGCGCTTGTACAGGCAGTATTCGTAGTGCAGCGGCTGCGGCTCGAAGCCCCAGTTCTTCTTGAACGCATACGACCCCGAGCCCCGCTTGCTGCGTCCGAAGTCAAAGACCTTGAGGCCGCTCTGGCAGGCGCGGCGCATCAGCTCCCAGTACTTGAAGTCATTGGCTGCGAGTTCGCGCGCCGCTGCGTCGTCGCCGGCGTAATACGGCAAGACCTCGTCACGGAAATAGAAGCTCAGGACGCTGCTCAGGGGCTGGCCGTCGGCGCCCGTGACGGTCTGGACATCGCAAAGCGTGCCGAACTCGCGCCGCAGCGCCTCGAAATAGCGCTTGGGCAGGCCCGGCGTGCCGTGGCGATGGACGTTGTCGGCATAGAGCGCAAAAAAGCGGTCGACGCCAGTGTCGAGCTCGCTGCGCAAGCCCTTGGCAATGCCCTTGCGAACCATGGCTCTTTGCTTGCGCGGAATGGCGAGCAGGTTGGCCTCTTCATCGGGCAGGATCGGCTTGCGGAATGTCACGTAGAGGTCCTGCAAGGGCCAGTCGGCGTGACGCTGCGCGACGTTGCGCAATTCCAGATGGGCGACGCCCAGGCGCTGCGCCAGCTCCTGGGCGGATCGCTCGAGCGCGTCGGCAGCTTGCGGGTTGTCTGCGGCAACGCCGCCATACACCGCAAAGGGTAGGCTGACCAGCGAGTGGCCGAACAACAGGCTTCTCACGCGCGCCAGCGCAAGCACCCCCTCGATACGGCCCTCAGCTTCGGCGTAGAGGAAATGGGTTTCGTGGCGAAACACCTGGCGCAGGATGCGTTGCCAGCCAGCGCGGTGAAAAAAGGTCGCCTGCGGGCAAGCCGTGACGAAGGCGTCCCACTGCGCGGCCTTGTCGGGGTCGTCGAGGGGCAGTCGTCGGATGTCCGGCACCATGGGCTCCTGCCGCATCAGTGCCGGCTCGCGGCGGATAAGCTCGCGGCGGATAAGTTTGGGCGGCCGAGAAACAGCTCATCCATTCGTCCCCAGGCGAAGTCGGCGAGCAAGTGCTCTAGCCGGTCTGCCATCCGCCCGATGTTGACGTAGTGGCGAAAACGCGTCCTGGCGCCGATGCCCGCGATCCGGGGCTGATCGACGTCGATCTCCCATGGGTGGAAATAGAAGACTGCGGCTTGACGGTCGACGGAGTTGACGCGCCTGAGCATCCAGCGCGACATCGGATAGGGAAGAAGTCGAAAGTAGCCGCCGCCGCTCGACGGCAAGTTTCGGTTGAAAAAACGTAGCGTCGTCGCCGGGATTTCGATCAGCTCGGCGGTGATGCGATGTGCGAAGCGCGGCGCCTCGGGCATTCCGTAGTGGTCATGTCGGATCGGATAAATGCTCGAGCTGTAGCGATAGCCGGCGCGTGCCAGGCTATCGAGGGCCCATAGGTTGCTCGCTCCGATCGAAAAGCTCGGAGCGCGATATCCCACGACCGCGGTCGCGCACAGGCCTTCCAGGATCTCCTTGGCGCGCCGGATGTCGTCGGCGAACGCTGCAGGGCTTAGGTCGCTGACGCGCTCGTGACCGTAGCCATGGCTGGCCAGCTCGTGACCCTGGCTAACGATGGAGCGCACCATCAACGGATAGCGCTCGGCGATCCAGCCGAGCGTAAAGAATGTCGCCTTGGTCTCGTGATCGGCCAGCATCTGCAGAATCCGGTCGACGTTGCGCTCGACGCGGCACTCGCGCCGATCCCAGTCGCTGCGGGCAATGTGCGGGGCGAACGCCGAGACCTGGAAGTAGTCTTCGACGTCGATCGTCAGGGCGTTAATGACGCCGGCAGCGGGAACGGTGCGCTTGCTCACGCAACACTCGCTCCAGGAGTGCGCCGTTGCTGCCATTGCCACAAATCGGCGGCAATGCGTTGCGCGGCCTGGCCGTCCCATAACTCAGGCACCCGACCGCGCTTGCCTCGCCCCGCCCGGACGGCCGCGACGCCGGCCAGGATGGCGTTGCGATCGGTGCCGACGAGCGTGTTCGTTCCCTGCTCGACGGTAATCGGCCGCTCGGTGTTGTCGCGAAGGGTCAGGCAAGGCACGCCGAGCGCCGTGGTTTCTTCTTGCAGGCCTCCGGAATCGGTCAGCACCAGCGCTGCGCCGGCGACGAGGCCGAGCATCTCCAGATAGCCCTGCGGCGGCAGGATGGCGACGCGCTTTGCATCCAGCAGATGGTTCAGGCCGAAGCGGTCGATGTTGGCGCGGGTACGCGGGTGCAAGGCAATGACCAGAGGCATATCGGCCGCCACTTCGGCGAGCACCGAGAAAATCGCGCGCAATGCCGTGTCAGTGTCGACGTTCGAAGGCCGATGCAGCGTGACTACGGCGTAGCCCGATGGATGATGCAGCAGGGCGGGATCGAGACCGTGTGCCTTGAGGGTCTCGGCCGGCGATCGTGCATGGGGCTTGTTCGTCAGCAGCGAATCGATCATCACGTTGCCGACGAATGCCACGCGCTCGGCGGCGATGCCTTCGCGCTCGAGGTTGCGGGCGGCGCTGCGCTCGGTGGTGTAGAGGCGATCGGCGATCTGGTCGGTGAGGAGCCGATTGATCTCTTCGGGCATTCGCCGATCGAAGCTGCGTAGTCCGGCCTCGACGTGCGCAACGGGCACGCCTTTTTTCACGGCGACGAGCGTGCACGCCAGCGTCGAATTGACGTCGCCAACGACGAGGACGCAGTCCGGCCGATGCTCGTCAAGCGCCGGCTCGAAACTGCGCATCACATCGGCCGTCTGCTGCGCGTGACTGCCGGAGCCGACGTTGAGGTTGAGATCGGGGCGTGGCAGGCCGAGGTCGGCAAAGATCTGCTCGCTCATTTCCTGGTCGTAGTGCTGGCCCGTGTGCAGCAAGAGCGCCGGCAGCGGCGGAGTGTGCGCAGCCAGCGCGCGCAGGATCGGCGCCATTTTCATGAAATTGGGTCGGGCGCCGACGACGCACATGATCGATCCTGCCCCGGCGCGTGATGCTGAGTGCGTCATCGTGCGGCATCGTCACGCGACTTGGAGATCGCGCGTATCAATTCTTGCAAGGTCTTGACGGCCAGTGCGACCATTCGCTCGACCCGCATCTGGCCGAGTTCGAGGCGCTGCAGGCGACCATCGAAATGTTGCGAGTCGAGATCTTCGAGCTTTCGCGACATGTCCTCGACGTCTTCCGGAGCCAGGTCGGGAAGAGCAAGGTCGATGTCGAGTGGGCCGCGCAGCGTAACGGCGGTGTCTCGAGCAGTGCCGTTGGGCGCGCGATCCAGCGAAGGTGTCTTCTTTGCAGGAGGGGCGGCTTCGGTCGCGAAGTCGCGTATCACCGTGTCGACGTCGGCAACCGTCAGTTGCTTGCGGTTCTCCATGAAGCCCAGAAGTAGCAAGCGATCGCAGATCGAGTTGATGCGGCGCGGAATTCCCTGGCTGGCGGCGTGGATCGCATGCAAAGCCAGCGGCTCGAAATGGGGCTCGCCGGTCGAGCCGGCGCACTTGAGGCGGTGCGGAATGTAGGCTTCGGTTTCCGCCAGATCCAGGGGACCAATGTGGCAGGTCGCTGCCACTCGCTGTCGGAATTGCTCCATCTCCGGCCTTTGGAGAGTCTCTCGAAACTCAGGCTGACCGACGACGAAACTCTGCAAGAGCGACTGGTTCCCGAGCTGGAAGTTCGACAGCATTCGAAGTTCCTCTACCGCTCGCGGGGTCAGGTTCTGCGCCTCATCGACCACCAGCAGGCATCGCTTGCCCTGCCGCACCTGGGTCAGAAGGAAAGCTTCGAGCGCCGAGAGAAGCTCGGCCTTGCGCATCGTCTGGACGTTGAAGCCGAAGGCAGCACCGACCATGCGCAAGATGTCTTCGGCATCAAGCTGGGAGGTGACGAGATGCCCGGCGACGATGTTGCTTCGCTCCAGACTTTTGAGAAGCCCGTGCAGGACCGTCGTCTTGCCGGCGCCCACCTCTCCGGTGATGACGATGAAGCCGTCGTTGCGTGCAACGCCATAGTCAAGGTACGCCTTGGCCCGGCTGTGCTGCTTGCTGCTGAAGTAGAAGTGGGGGTCAGGATTGAGCTTGAAGGGATGACTGCTCAGTCCGTAAAAGGCCTCATACATATCAGAACCGAAGGCCGAGCGTGGCCGACACGGCGTTCTCCGTATAGGGGTCTGACGGACTGCTGAACTCCGAGTGGCGAACGCCGACCAGCAAGGTGCTGCGCGAGCTGAGCTGGCCGGTCCAGTACAGGTTGACTGAACGCAGGTCTGTCGAAGGCGAACCGACGGTGCCGGAAATGCGATCGATCGACGCAACGAGGCTGACCGAAGACGAGGGCGTTAGCCGATGCGCCACGCTGATGCTGATGCCGCGCTCGCGAACCAGGTTGCCATTGGCGAAGTCATCGACGACGACAACGGCGCTGTTGAGACGACGGGCTTCGCTCTGCGACGCCGCGAACGTGACCGTGTCGCGGATGCCGAGCAGCGCGAACGAAAGCTGCTGCAGGTGCTGCTTGGTCACCGCAGCGGCCAGCGACCCGGCGAAAAGCTGCGTCGTCGGAGCGATTCCGTTCGCAGCGAGGAAATCATTGACGAGTGTAGCGCGCAGCGCCGGGTCGGGCTGAAGCGAGGCGAACTGCGCGAAGTAGAGGTCGTAAGCCGTCCCCAGGCTGCCAAAAACCGGCTGGCCAAACCCGGTGCTGATGTTTTGCGAGTCGGTGTAGCTCCAGACTGTGCGGGGGGTGCGGTGCTCGAAAGAGAACAAGTGCGAGCTGCCAAAGAAGCGCCGCTCAAGTTGGGCGGAGATCTTCGTTCGCTCGGTCGGCGACCAGTCGAAGCCGAAGCCCGGTGTGCTGTGGCTTTCCCTTTGGGCGCTCAGGATGTTGTTCGATTCGTCGCCCTCGATGAGCGAAACGCGCAGTTGCGGATCGACGGTGATGTAGACAATGCCACTGACAGTGTCGTCCACGGTTCGAGGGCCCACGGTGTAGTCGTACGCCAGATGAGAAGCGTCCGCCGACCAGCTCAGTACTTGGAGCCCGGTGACGCCTGCCACGTGGAGCGTCGCCTGCGTCGTTCTGTTGTTGGCGGCCTCGCTGGTGGAATTGTTGGACCAAGTCTGACTGACGCGCGCCTCGTAGTCGGCAAACCCCGCCAATCGGCCCTTCACGTAAGGCGAAAGCAAGAGTGTGCGGACCTCGGTGCGATTGCCGTTGATGAGACTCGAATTCGCCGAGCGCGTCCCGAACGCCGAGGTGACCTGCTGCGAGATGTTTGCGCTGGCGTCCATGAAGGCCCAGTTCTCGACGGCCTCGATGCTGGCGAGGGCATTCAGCGAGTTTTGCAGCTCGTTGCCCGACGACGTTCTGGCGTAGTCGACGCCGGTCAGCGAATAGTCTAAAAAGCCCTTGATCCGCCCCCCGCTGCTGCTGATGTGAATCCCGGGACTGACCTGGGTGATCAGGTCGGCTTGCCGATTGCTGCTGCTCAGGCCGCTGTTGTCCGTCAGTGTCTCGCTGATCGACAGGCTCGGCACGATCGAGAAAAGGCGGCCGCTCGCGTCTGGCGCGGGTGTCGTCACCTGCGCGTCGACGCCGCCCGACGCAACCACGAGAAGACTGGCGCTCAGCAATGCGCCGAAGCGAATGATGGCCCGCATCAGTGAAGCTCGCCGCCAGATCGCGCGCAGTCAAGCCCCACGCTTTTTTGGCGCATACCCGTACCCGTACCCGTAACCATAGCCATAGCCCAGGCCGTAATCACCGTAAGCCCCGCTCGCCTTCGACCGCGTCTGGTTGAGCAGCATCAGCTTGAGCGGACAAGCCTCGATCGTCGACAAGGCGTGCTGCACGGCCGACTGCAAGGTCTTGTCAGCGCGCACGACGAAGACGATCTGGCCCATGTACATGGCCAGCGCCCGCGACTCGGTCGTCAGGAGTAACGGCGGGGAGTCGAAAATAATGATCCGGTCCGAATAGCGCTTGGACATGTCGTCGAGCAAGCGTCGCATGGCATCGCTGGCCAAAAGCTCGGTGGCACGGGCGTGGGGGGTGCCGCTGCGCATGAACGTCAGCTTGTCGATGTTGGTTCTGAGCAGGACGCTCGACATCTCGGCGCTGCCCTCGAGCAAATCGAGCAGTCCGGGCCCGTCTGGAACGCCGAGCATCCGCGGCAGCGACGGCCGTGCCAAGTCGGCATCGACGAGCATGACCGTGCAGTCGAGCTCGGCGGCGATGCTCATCGCCAGATTGATCGACGTAAAGCTTTTGCCTTCACCGGCGATCGCGCTCGTCACCATGATGAGGTTGGCACGGGCCGGCGCAGCCGCGCCAGTACTCTTCGCATTGCTGATCAACGGCCGCTTGAGAATCCGGAACTCGTCGGCGACCTGTGAACGCGGCGCGTTCGGTGTAATGATATTGGCCGCGGCCAGAAGAGCGAAGTCGAAGTCGATCCGCGGCGACTGAACCAACGACGGGGTGGACCCTTCTGCGGAAGTACTGCCCGCAGGCTCAGCCAAGAGGGGCGACGACTGCTCCGCCCCATTGGCAGGCGCTGTCGAAAAACTCGCCGCACTTGGCAGCGAGTCCGGTGCAGGCGTCGAAGACCGGCCCATCGGTGCCGTGGGCACGTCCGGGGCCGCGACTCCGGCCTGTCGAAGCTGCTCGAGCCGTTGGGCGGCCTGTTCGATCAAACTGCTCATCGCTTCCTCGGCCTAGGGCACAGAAACAAGCGTCGTGGCGAGCAGAACTGCCACGAACGCTCCGAGCAGCAAGCCCGACGCGGCCATGAAGCGCATCTTGGCGTAGCGCTCGCTTTGGCGCTCGGCGTCGCTCATTACCAGCGAGATCACTCCGAGCATCGGCAGGTTGAATTTTTCGCGAAGCTCGCTGGCGCGTTGGAAGACCGGCCGAAGCTGGCTGGCCGCGAACGCCGTGAAAAGACCGACAGCGAGGGCGGCGACGAAAGCGAGCGACAGCAGTAACAGCCGGTTCGGCGATACGGGCTTGGGCGAGACGCGAGGCGGGTCGATAAGCCTGAAATCCGCCACCCCGGAGGCCGAATCAAGGTCGCCCGACATGGCCGCCGACTGGCGACGCGTCACGAGGTCTTCGTAATTCTTCTTGTTGATCGCATAGTCGCGATTGAGCTGCGCCGCTTCGGCCTCGATCTGCGGCGCGGTTTTGAGAAGAGCGCGCGCCTGGTTGACGCGATTGCTGAATTCCGCGACCCGAGCCCGCAACGAAGCGACCTGGACCTCCGAGGCTGCGAGCATTCGGGTCAGCTCCTGGTACGCCAGGCTGCTATTCGCGCCACCGGCCACTGGCGCTGCCATCGCCGCCTTGCGCAACTCGGCGACCTCCTTGCGTTTTTGGTCCTCGAGTTCCTTGACCAAGCGGCGAGCGTTGACCACGTCAGGGTGCTGCTCGGTGAAGCGAGTCAGCAGGTTGTCGAGATTTTTCTTCTGCGCCTCGATGCGTGCGTCGATGTCGGGCGTCGACACCGACAGGGCCGATTCCTGCAGCAGACTCTGCGTCGAAGTGTTCGCAGTCGCCGATCTCTCATTGTTGAGCTGCTGGCGAGTCTCGTCGCGAGCGGTCTCGGCTTCGCGCAGTTCGAGCCTGGCCTGCTCGAGCTGATTGCTCAGATCGCCCATGCGCGCGGCCGAATCCTGGCCATCACCGGTCTGCAAATCGATATTGCGCAGGCGAAACTCTTTCAGACGCGTTTCGGCGAGCTGGAGTTTGGCTTCGTAGGCCTTGATCTGTTCGTTGATAAATACTTTGGCCGCATCGGCATCGCTTCGGCTGGAGTTCAGCCGCGAGTCGACGAAGATCGATACGAGCGACTGCACCACACGCTTGGCTCGCGCAGGATCCTCGTCGTGGTACGCGAGCGTGTACAGGTTGTCGCGATTTGTGCTCTTGATCTCGAGCACTTTCATCAGGCTTTCGATTTGCTCCTCCTGTTGAGCCTTCCCGGCGTTATTCAGATCGAGGTCGGCCATACGGACGAGCTTTTCGATGTTCGGCCGGCTGATCAGCGTGCGGCCTAGCATCGCCACCTGCTGATCGATATTGGGCTGAATGGCCAAGCCCGACATCAGCGGCTTGAGAATCGACTGGGTGTCGACGTAGATTCGAGCGCTCGCCTCGTACTGGTTAGGCACCCTCAACGCAATCGTTACGCCGACGACCGCGGCAGCCCATGCGACGAACAGCCCGGGCCAGCGGTATTTCCACATGGCATGCAGGACGGCGACGATCTGGCTGACGGAATCCCGCATCGCATTTGGCTGCAGTTGTGAAGATGCCATGACTTGTTCAGACGAGATTGCTCGAATGTCGATTGTTTCAAAAGAAACTTTGCGGAATGATCAGAATATCGCCAGGCCTCATATCGACGTTGGCCGACACGTCGCCGCGCCTGATCAAATCCTTGAGTCGGACCGAATACTGAGTGCCACCGGCGCCGCCGCGCAAGATAGTGGCACTGTTGCCCGCGGCGAAATCGGTCAGCCCACCGACCGCGATCATGACGTCGAGAAGCGTCATGTTCTGCCGGTAAGGCAGCGTCTGAGGTTTCGCGGCTTCGCCGACGACCCGAATCTGCTCGCTGTACGGGCCAACAAAACTGGTGACAACGACAGTCACGACCGGGTCGCGGACGAATTTGCCGAGGACCTTTTCGATGTCGCGAGCAATCTCGGCTGAGTTCTTGCCTTGAGCTACCAACTCGTCGACCAAGGGCGTCGTGACTTTGCCATCAGGCCGCACCGGCACCGACATCGACAGCTCCGGGTTGCGCCAGACAATGATGTTGAGGTTGTCGCCGGGTCCGATGAGGTAGTTGTAGTCTGCGGTCGCGGCCGACGAAGGCGCCGGCGGAAACTGAGAGGTTGCGCAGGCGGCGAGCGCACTCACCGCCAAGCCGAGCAGCGTCCCGCGAAGCGCCCGAACGGCCAAAATGCAACAAGTATTCATGGCGCGTATGCCTCCTCAAATCCGTAGTCGAACATGTTGGTGAATCGGAAGCTGCAATCGTCAAATGCAGCGCTCGCAGGCTTGAAGCGAGCGGCTGTCGCCGACGCCGCTTCAAGCCACCAGGGGCATGGACGCTGACGGAATTTGAGAACAATCCTCTGCGGGTGCGGCATTGTCCACTTCGCCATGCGGTCCAAGGTGATGACTATTGCACACCATCGCGACATTGAGTGCATCCGTGGCAACACCGGCCAAGACAAGCGCATGGAGCATCGCCTGCGCCGACAACGATGCGACTGCACGCCCGACTGCCCCCACCGCTTCCTCAGGAGCATCCAGCCGCGCGCACCGCGCTAAGTCAGTACTCGCCAGTATTCGCGCGTGAGACAGCGTGAGGCCGACTCCATGGCCACGTCGGCGCCGGCAGGCCGGCGAAGGAAAACCTCTTCGCGATCCGACGTGACGCCGCGAACCGCAATGGGCTCAGCGCCGACCTTCGATAACATTCCCAGGGAGCAATCGTGATATCGGAAACTTCAACCTGGTGTCGGATTTCCTTACAGAAGATCGCCTCACGTGCCATCCGCAGCTGGCTCAAGATGCCTAAACGCGCTGTAAGTATATGATATAAAAGACTTTTCCACATTGTTGATGT
>OCTA010005710.1_pt1 | contig 10716 bp, 9 predicted proteins | sample 1538991 | NCBI WGS metagenome assembly OCTA01 (sample SAMEA3539302, study PRJEB22396) | soil metagenome | biome: tundra; feature: field; material: soil | place: USA | collected 2010-05 | depth 0.15 m | reverse complement strand
CATACAGCGCCCAGGACTTGCCCTTGGCCTTCATGCGGTCGAGCAGTTCCATGGCGCGCTTCTTGTAGAGCAGGAAGTTTTCGTCCATGATGAAGAACGAGCGGACGTTCATCGAGCTTTCCATCTCGCACATGGTTTGAAAGAGCTCCTCGCCGGTTTCGTAGAAGTTCAGAAACTTACCCTTGCCGCCGAAGAAGGCCGAAGTGGTGCAGAAGTTGCAGCCCATGGGACATCCTACGGAAGGAATGATGGTGGCCGCGGCTTGCCCTGGGGTTTCCGGGATGCGCAGACCCATCGTCCGGAGGCCGTATCCGGAAACGATGTGCGGATGCTTGATGGGCGCGCTCTCGTCCGCGCCCAGATAGCGGCGCATCCAGGAGATGCCGTCGCCGCGCACGATGTGATCGGCGTCGACGATCTTGTCAAGTCCGGGAATGGCCGCCACATGCCCGCCCACCACGATGGTGGATTTAGGCGACAGGCGCCGCGCGATGCGGCACATTTCGCGAACTTTGCCCACGTTGACGATGATGGACGAGATCCCCACCACGTCGTAGGCATTTTCGGTAAGCTCGCGCTCGAAGGCCTCGCGCGTGGGGAAGTCGAGGACCGTGCAGGGCGCCGGAATGTTTTCCTGGATCATCATGATGCCCCACGAACGGTGGAACATGCGCAGTGAGAAGGGCCCCTGTTCGCGGGTCACCTGATTGTGATACAGCTCCATGGGGTTCATGGCGCGGCTGCCGAACCGGTCGTTTTGCGCGTATGGGCCGAAAACGGCGGATAACAAGATTCGGGCTTCGGCGCCTTTTGGGTGTGGTTGCATTTTAGGAGTTTAAGTTCCCTTCACTTTATTGGTAACGCCATGCGGGCCGTTGGATCGTAATATTTGTGTAATTTCGGCCCCGCCGCGGCTCCGGTGGGGCAGACGATCGGTTTATGTCGTCTGCCAGCGCTCCCCGCCGGAGGCAAGCCACGAAAGGCGATGGTCTGCCCCACCACGGTGGCCCGTGTTCGGGCTAGCCCCGTTTTCGTTTTCCGGACAAATTTTCCTCTTGACTTAGGGTCGGGTTTACGCGTACTATCCCTAAAAGGCAACTTGCACGAGTTGTAACACTGTCGAAACGAGGGGCGCATGAGCGAAGATAACGGAAAGTTGAAGCGGCGGGAGTTTATCGCGGGCTTGGGGGCGGCGGCCACCGTGGGCTCCGCGCTTACCCAAATGGGATCGCGGGCGGAGGCGCAAGCGCCCAGTGTGCCCACCTTGGTGCCATCCCCGGACCCGCCGAGCGCCATGGTTCCGGTCAGTTGGGGGGGGGCGCCGGCTGCTCCAGCCCAGCAGGACGACGTACCCGACGCATTGCACAATCCCAACATCCTGGTCATCATCGTCGACCAAATGCGGCAGCCTCAGTGGCTCGATTCGGCGCACTTGCCGGCCTGGGAGGCCAGCGTTCCGAACATCCTGAGCATCTACAACAAGGCAGTTACCCTCAACCAGTACTATGGTGCGGCCACGGTCTGCACTCCGGCGCGCGCCTGCATGATGACCGGCCTCTACGCCCCGCAGACCGCCATGTACGTCACGTCGGACACTAATCCGGTTGTGCTGGACCCGCGCTACCCGACCTGGGGCAACGCGATCCAGAACCTGAACTCCGCCTATAGCGGGAATGTGTGGTGGTTTGGCAAGTGGCACCTCTCCGCTTATTTGGGCGGGGACCTGTCGGCCTATGGCTTCAAAACCGTCACCTACCCGAGCGCCAACTACCCCTCGCCCAACGGCTACGCCAACGAAGGCTCGGATGGCGGCCTGTTTGGCTGCCACCCGATCTCGTACACGTTTTACGATAAGACCCTCGCATCGGACGCCATGATTGAGCAGAATTTTGAAGGCTGGCTCAAGGGGGGACCCAGCGGACCCTGGTGCGCCACGGTCAGCCTCATCAACCCGCACGATATCAACTACTTCCCTTACTGGTTGACTCTGTATACCGGCGGTTGCCAGCAACCAAACAGCCCAGGCTACGGTACGGCGCCTTATTTCAATCCCCCCGCGCCACCGCCGAATAGCCCATCGCCTTTCCCCTTTTACGCCGCCAATGCTGTTCCCAGCCCTTGGAACTATGAATCCGTCAACGTCTGGTACAAGCCGCCGCTTCAGAATCTTTTGGTCAATGCCCTCAATACCCAATTCAACAACGGCAACCCTCTTACGTATCCGGGAGATTATACCACCCTCCTGAACTATTACTACTATCTGCAAAGCCTGGTGGATGCGCAGGTCGGCAACATCCTGAGCGCCCTCGCCCAGTACTCGCCTAGCAACACCGTAGTCGTCTTCACCGCCGACCACGGCGAGTACGGCGGGTCCCACAGTATGCGGGGCAAAGGCGGCGGGGTGTATGACGAGTCAATTCGCGTTCCACTATACGTCGCGATCCCCGGCGTGAAGCACAACATCACCCGCAACCAGATGTGCTCGGCAGTGGACTTCTTCGGCCTGATGTGCGACTTGGCCACCGGCGGAACAGGCACCTGGAGAACGGCTTATCCGGATCTCGCGAATCGCGAATCGATCTACAATTACATTTACCAGAACTCGGGCGAGAGCTATCGCACCGTTAACATACTCGTGAACGGCGCGACGCAGACCGCGCCAGTGCCCTACGTCATGCACACAGTGGACGAGGGCAGCCCGGGGGAGTTTGGGAACGGGCCGTCCTACGCCGAGCTAGCGGCCCCGAACCCCGTGAACAACCACATAGTTTGCATCCGCACTAAAACCACGAATGGCGGGAATAGCGGGTTTAAGTACGCGGTTTACAGCAACTGGGCCAGTTGCACAACAACCCCGAGTTCTAATCCTCAGGATTTCGAGTACTACGACTATCAAGACAGCATGGCAAACAGAGGGGAGGTCGGAAACAACTATTCACTGAACAGCCCTCTGCAACCGCCCGGCCCAAATAACGATACGAATAGTAAGGCAACGCTCAAGAGCATCCAAGGAGCGCTCGGCACTTGGGGCTCGCCGGACGGCGGCACGGGCGTTATTGGTACCGAACTCAATGCGACCCTGGTCGGCACAGGCACCGACGGGACAAGCCTGAGGTGCGTGCTTCTGGAGACCGCGCGGCCTGCCTACTTCAGTTACCTCGGGCAGACGACCTGCACGGTGCCTTCTTGTACGTAGGGTGGGGCTCTCGGAGGAACTATCGCGATGAACTTCAATGCGAGATCGGGATTCACGCTGTTCGTTCCGCTAGCGCTACTTGCTGCTCAAGCCGGCGCACAAACGACATACACCTTCGTAACTTTCACCGTGCCCAATTCGACATACACAGATACGGTCGGAATTACGGAAAGCGGGGATGTAACGGGCTATTACGGCTTACCGGCGTCTAATGACTCCGCTGGCTTTCTGCGCAGCGCGGCGGGCGCAATAGGCACTATTTCCTACCCCGGCGCGCAGGTTAGCGGCGCGTACGGCATGAACAAGTTCGGTGTAATAGCGGGAAACTACGCGAACGGAAGCAACCTCGGCGGGTTCTTTTACCGCAACGGGTCCTATAAGAATGTCGTTGTCAACGGCCAGCCGGCCCCTTTGAACGACATCAACGACTACGGTTACTACGTGGGTTGTTACGGCACACCCGGAGCGTGCACAGCGTTCGTTGCATCACCCAACGGCCAAATCACTCTACTCCAATATCCCGGCGAATACTACACGTCGCCCTACTGGGTCAAGAACAGCGGGGAGGTCATCGGTACCTATCTAGATCAGGTCGGACACATCCATACGTTCGTGTGGACCACCAAGGCGGGCTACAAAACGATCTCTGTACCCGGCGTGCCGGGTGCAACGATCGGCGACATCAATTCCAGCGGTGTGATGGTGGGGGGCTATTTCAATGGCGTGACCGCCCGCGGATTTGTATACCAGAAGGGCAAATTCCAAATCGTTCTCCCGCCGGGCGCAGACGGCAGCGGAATTAGTGCCATCAACAACAAGGGCCAGATCGCCGGCTCGTACACGATCCGGGGGGGCAGTGGAAACATGGGATTTGTCGCGACTCCCACTCCCTAGGCGGCCTCAATGCCCACACACTTCAACAGCGACATCTTCCCAAAAGCGTTACCTCGCCGACATATGCCGGTGTCGATGCTATTTGCGCTTGCGCTAGCCGCCACTCAAGCCGGCGCACAGACCAAGTACACGTTCACTACTTTTTCGGTGCCCAACTCCCAGGGCACGAGCGTCAGTGCGATCAGCGACAACGGCGATGTAACGGGCTATTACTTCCTGCCGGCCCCCCCGCCTTCGCCGCCACTCTCACTCACCGGTTTCCTCAGGACCGCGTCGGGCACAATAGCCACCATTTCGTACCCTGGAGGGACCGACACTACTCCAGGCGGCACGAACATTATCGGTACCGAACTCAATGCGACCTTGGTCGGCACGGGTACGGACGGGACAAGCCTGAGGTGCGTGCTTCTGGAGACCGCGCGGCCTGCCTACTTCAGTTACCTCGGGCAAACGAGCTGCACGGCGCCTCCCTGCACGTAACGTGGAGCTGTTGGAGGAACTATCGCGATGAACTTCAATGCGAGGTCGGGATTCACGCTGTTCGTTCCGCTAGCGTTACTGGCTGCTCAAGCCGGCGCTCAAACGACATATACGTTCGTAACCTTCACCGTACCCAATTCGACATACACGGACACGTATGGAATTACAGAAAGCGGAGACGTGACGGGCTACTACGGGCTGCCGGGCACGGGCCAATGCGGGGGCTTCCTGAGAGCAGCGAATGGTAAGGTAACCATTCTCTCGTACCCCGGCCAAAGCTGCACGGCGGCGTACGGCATGAACAGGTTCGGTGTCGTTGTGGGAACATACGGGACCGCGATCGACGGGTTCTTTTATCGCAGCGGCGTCTATAGCAATGCTCTCGTGAACGGCCAGCCGGCTCTGGTGAACGATATCAACGACTACGGCTACTACGTGGGTTGCTACGGTGCGCCGGGCGCGTGTACCGCGTTCCTGGCATCTCCCGGCGGGCAGATCACCATACTCCAATATCCCGGGGAATACTATACGTCGCCTTACTGGGTCAAGAACAGCGGGGAGGTCATCGGTACCTATCTAGATCAAGCCGGCCACATCCATACGTTCGTGTGGACCGCCAAGTCGGGTTACAAAACGATCTCTATACCCGGCGTGCCGGGTGCAGCGATCACCGACATCAATTCCAGCGGTGTGATGGTGGGGGGCTATTTCAATGGCGTGACCGCCCGGGGTTTCGTATACCAGAAAGGCAAATTCCAAATCGTGCTCCCGCCTGGCGCGAGCGACGGCTCTGTTACCGCGATCAACAACAAGGGGCAACTCGCCGGCGGATACTCGATCCCGGGGGGTACTGGAAACATGGGCTTTATCGCGACTCCCATCCCCTAGCCTAGGCGGCCTCAATGCTTACACACTTCAACGCCGACATCTTCCCAAAAGCGTTACCCCGCCGACATACGTCTGTGTGGATACTATTTGCGCTCGCCCTGGTCGCCACTCAAGCCGGCGCACAGACCAAGTACACGTTCACTACTTTTTCGGTGCCCAACTCCCAGGGCACGAGCGTCAGTGCGATCAGCGACAACGGCGATGTAACGGGCTATTACTTCCTGCCGGCCCCCCCGCCTTCGCCGCCACTCTCACTCACCGGTTTCCTCAGGACCGCGTCGGGCACAATAGCCACCATTTCGTACCCTGGAGGGACCGACACTACTCCAGGCGGCATGAACAGATTCGGTGTAATAGCGGGAAGCTATTACGCCGGGGGCACCCTCAGCGGATTCTTGTACCAAAATGGGACTTACAAGAATGTGATCGTCAATGGCCAACCGGCCTCGTTGACCGACATCAACGACAGCGGTTACTACGTCGGAAACTACGACAACCCTTTCATGGCCTTCGTGGCCTCGCCAACCGGGCAGGTGACGATACTCAACGATCCCAACCAATATGGCTCAAACAGAACGTCGCCAATCTGGATCAAGAACAATGGCGATGTGATCGGACGCTTCGAGGATCGCGCCCAGATCGAGCAAACATTCGTGTGGAACGCCAAATCGGGTTACAAGACAATCTACGTACCCGGCGTGCCGGGGGCCCAGGTTGCCGACATCAACTCCAGCGGCACAATGGCCGGGACATATGTTAACGGCAGCACGCATCTGGCGTTCGTTTACAGGAACGGCAACTTCGAAATCGTGCAACCGCCTAACGCCAGCTACAGTTACATCACGGCGATCAACGACAAAGGTCAACTTGCGGGCTACTGCAACTTTCCGGGCAGCTATTCTTTCGGCTTCATCGCGACTCCTGCCCCCTAGCACAGCCGCTCAGGTAACCACCTCCCATGCCTGTCGTCGTCAATGGCGAGATTCTTTCGCGAAAACTGATTCGCGAAGAAGCCCAGCGCTTAAGCGAAGCTCCCGACTGGCGCAACGTGCCCGATAGCTTCGAAAAGCGGATGCACTTGCAGCAGGCCGCCGAGCAATTCGCTATCGATCGCGTCCTGCTGCGCCAGGAGGCTGAAATGGACGCGCGCCCGGTGGATCCGGCACTGGTGGAAAGCGAGGTACAGCGGCTCCGGACCACAAACGGGTGCCGCGTGGTCTTCGACGATACCGCTCTGCGGCAGCAGATCGAGCGGGATCTGCGGATCCGGCAGGCCATCCAGGAGCGGATGGGCGCAGTCCCGCCGCCCACCGAGGAAGACATTGCCCGCTTCTACGCGGCGGAGCGCCACAATTTCCAACGTCCCGAGACCGTGCAAGCCGCGCACATCGTCAAGCATGTGGACGAAACGCACACTGAGGAGGAAGCTCGCGCCGGCATCGAGACCGCCCTTGCCGAACTGGACAGCGGCGAGCCGTTCGCCGCGGTTGCGGACCAACATTCGGATTGCAAGGGCAATGGCGGCGATCTGGGCGCCTTTCCGCGCGGTCAGATGGTGCCGGAGTTCGAGGACGTCGTATTCGCCCTGGAGCCGGGCCGGCGCAGCCCGGTCTTGCGCACTCCGTTCGGATTTCACATCGCCGAGGTGCGCGCCAGGACAGCGGCCGGAATCGCGGATCTGAGCGAGGTCCGGCACATCATCGAGCCATTCCTGGCGGCCATGAACCAGCAGAACGCGCTGCAGCGAGTGATCGCCGGCCTGCGCGCCAAAGCGGACATCCGCCGGACCTCGACGCGCGAAGCTGAGCGGCTGGGCGCACAGCGGGCGGCAAGCTGATGTCGCTGCCTCCACCGCCCTGCTGCGTCCCCGCGCGGGAGCGGCTTCTGCAACTCCAGGACTCCCGCCGCAGCTCCGCGGCGCGCCGGCGCGTGACTAGCTGCTCCACCGCCGATATGGTGCGGCTGGATGGCGGCAGGTTCCTGATGGGCAGCGAGTCCGAAGACGCCTTTGCGACGGATGGCGAAGGTCCCGTCCGCGACGTCATCCTGGACCCGTTCTATATTTCGAAGTACCCGGTCACCAACGAACAGTTCGCGGAATTCGTCAGGCGCACCGGGTATGTCAGCGGGGCGCAGCGCTACGGCTGGTCGTTCGTCTTTCGGAATCACGTGCCGGAAGCGCGGCGGGGCGCGGCGGCGGCCGGCACGCCCTGGTGGCTGCGCGTTGAGGGCGCCGATTGGTCGCACCCGGAAGGTCCGGACACCGCGGCGGCCGGACGCCCGCATCATCCGGTGGTCCAGGTGTGCTGGAACGACGCGCAGGCCTATTGCGATTGGGCGGGCGTGCGCCTGCCAACAGAGGCCGAAGGGAGTATGCGGCGCGTGGCGGACTGGAGCAGAAGACGTACCCATGGGGCGACGATCTGATGCCTGGCGGACGCCACATGTGCAACGTCTGGCAGGGGTCCTTTCCGGATCTGGATTTAGCCGAGGATGGCTTTTCCGCGCCCGCGCCGGTGGGCACGTTCGATCCCAATGGCTACGGCTTGTACACGGTTGTCGGCAACGTGTGGGAGTGGTGCGCCGATTACTTCGATGCGCAATGGCATCGGACGGCCACGCGGGCGAACCCATTGGGTCCCCCGCACGGGGAAACGCGCGTGATGAAAGGCGGATCGTACCTCTGCCACGCGTCGTTCTGTTATCGCTATCGCAACGCCGCGCGCACCGCCAACACGCCCGAGAGCGCCACCGGCAATATCGGCTTCCGCGTCGTGCGCGATGTGTAGATCGGCGCGGCAAGGCGGGCGGAGGCGTCCGTGGTAGTAAGGCGGGTGTCCACGGGCAGATCGCGCGCTTGGCATAGAATGACAGAAGCATGGCCTGCCAGAGCTTCGACCGGGCGCGGAACCGTTTCTTCCTCGACCTCCACGGCGTCCTCAAGCGCGACGCCGCGCGGGTGATTCGCAAACGCCTGGAGGAATGCAGCCAGTATGGTATCGACTCCATCGAGGTGGTTTACGGGACGCCGGATTTTTTCGACGGAAGCATCGCCAGCGCTCTCCACCACGTGATCACATCCGATTCGCATGTGCTTTCGAGCCGGCTGCCGGCGGAGTTTCTGGATGTCCCCGAGCAGTATACCCAGCGCGTGGCCAAGATCGTGCTCCCCTTGAAGCGCGAGCCTGTCACCCAACCGCGCGATGAGACGATGTGCTTTACCCCGTTTCCCGCGTCGCGCGAACGCGACATTTGGCTGCGCCGCATCTGCGAGAATCCCTTTTTTCCACTGCGCGAATCGCTCACCGCGGCCGAGGCCGCACGGTTTATCGGAGAAGGATGCACCGCTCATGAAATCCCGCATGAGACGGTATCGATGGAACAACTGGAAGCGCTGTGCCGCGCCTGGCAGCGCCCGCCCGGCCAGGAGAAAGCTCCGCAGACCCAGCCCTCGGCGGCGGAACCTCCCCCCCCGCCGCCTGAGCCAACCCCGCGCCAGAGATGGGAGCGGCTGTGGTCGGAAGCGGCTCAGTCGTTGGCCACGGGAGACTATACCCGGGCGCAGATCGAATTGCAGGCCTGCATGGAACTCTCCGCCGAGGAACCGGATAGCGTCCTTTTGGCGCGCACGCTCGGGGCCCTGGGAGATCTCGACCGGCTGCAAAACCGCAACACTACTGCCGAATCCTATTATCATTCCTCTCTGGCCGCATTCGATTCGGTGTCCCGGCCGTGCTCCGATGAGCGTCTGGAGGTGGAATCCCGCCTGGTACACGCTCTTCTTGGTGAGGGCCGGCTGGCGGAAGCCGTCGCAGTGTGGCGGCAGGAGCGCGAAAGATTAGCTGCCCAGGCCTCCCCCAGTGCGATGCAATCGATTTACGTCTTCTCCAATGAAGCCGCTCTCCGGGCACGTCTGGACGATCTGGAGGGGGCCGCGAAGCTTCTTGGCGAGGCCGTGTTCCTTGCGGAGAACAGTCCAACGCTGCCGCTGATCGCCTGCGCCAGCTTACGGCTGCACTTCGGGCTCCTGCAGGCCGCCCGTGGGGACCTGCGCGGCGCGCTGACGCAACTCTCGAAAGCCGCCGAGGAGTTGGAACTCTCGGGAGCGCCGGACGGATATGTAGGGCTGTGCTGGCGTGAGATGGCAGTGACGGCGGCGGAACTCGGTTATCGGGATCGCCCCGAGGCCATCCTACGGGATCTGATCGCGCGAACCACTGGCAGCGACGATGCCCAGGAACGGGCGCGAACGCAGTTGTGGAAGGCGTTAGGCGACGTGCTGTTCCGCCAGGATCGCTGGAGCGAAGCCGAAGCCTGTTACCTGCACGGCTTGGAAACGGCCCTCCGCCTGCATGCCGACATGCGCCGCGAGATCTTTGGGTTTCGGCAGGATCTGGGAAGCACATATACGCACGCGGGCCAACATCGGGAAGCGGAAGACCAGTTCCACGCCGCGCTGCAACTGGCCGCCGAAGTATTCCCGGCCCATCATCCCTCCGTGGCGCACTGCAAGCAGAATCTGGCGGTCCTGTATATCAGGACCGGGAGCCTCGAGCAAGCTCGCCTGCTCAATGAGGAAGCTTTGCTGGCGTTGGAGACGTTCTACAACGCGCCCCATCCCGACACAGCCAGCGCCCACCACAACTACGGGCTGACCCTTGTGGGCATGCAGCAATGGGACGAGGCCGAACGTCAATTGCGCGCCGCGCTGGCTATGTACGAGTCCATATTCGGCGTACTCAGCCCGCAACTGACCCGCTGCCTGACCAGCCTTGGAGAAGTGTTGGTAGACCGCCAACGATATACGCAAGCGCGGCCCGTATTGCAACGGGCCATCGATCTGATGGAAGCGCAGCGCTGGAACCCGATGCTCCAAGCCGAAGCGTACTGGGCCTTGGGACAGGCACAGTTGGGCATGGGAAACGCCAAGGCCGCGGCGAAATCGCAGCAGCGTGCGGACTATCGCGGCTGGCTGGCGCGGCAGCGCGAGCGGAAACGGCAAGCGTAAGGCGGGCGTCCACGCGGCCCGGTATAGAATGGTCTGATGCTCAGGTTTCCTTGCACGGCCGCGGCGCTTCTCGTAACGGCCGCCTTTGCCGCCGATTCTCATCTCAGCAACTTCCACCAGTTGACCCACGGAGGCCAGAATGCCGAGGCTTATTGGGCGCCCGATGGCAAGCGCCTGATCTTCCAGTCCACGCGTCCGCCCAACGAGTGCGACCAGATGTACATCATGAACGCCGACGGCTCGGACCAGC
>OCTA010005709.1_pt1 | contig 10717 bp, 10 predicted proteins | sample 1538991 | NCBI WGS metagenome assembly OCTA01 (sample SAMEA3539302, study PRJEB22396) | soil metagenome | biome: tundra; feature: field; material: soil | place: USA | collected 2010-05 | depth 0.15 m | reverse complement strand
CCAGGCCTGCCTTGCGCGGATCGTCGGGCGCCACCAGCGCAAGGTACTCGCGGGGCGTTCGGGCGCGGTCCGCGGGCCATAGCCGCTTCGATTCCAGGCGCGAAATGGCAGCCCAATACACAAAGTGGATGGCCTCGCGCCAAAGCCCGTCAGCGGCGACCCTGCGCGCGTCGGTCAGCCACAGTTGCCAGTCGCGGGCCGAGGCGGCTCCGGGGGCGGGAGCGTCGCTCTCGGGAACCAGCCGGATCCGCCAGCGGCGTTCAAGCTGCATCAGCCCCCACGCCAGCCCGATGCCCACTGCCAGCAGGAATCCCCACACCAGGGCGCGTCCCACCCACGCCGACCTGGCCCGCAGTTTGCCAAAGCTCGCGAAGAAATGGTTCAGCCAGTTGCCCAGCTTTTCCAGCGCCGTGTCGCGTTCGTCGGTTTGCTTCAGGTTGCGGAATTCGCTTCCAGCCAGCACCTGCTTCATGGTGCCGCGCTGTTGATTGTGATCGGGCAAGCTGTGGTTTGCGGCGTTGGCCTGCGCCAGGTCATGAGCCAGTCGCGCCTCCGCATCCTGAAGCAGCTGCGACGTGGTACGCGGAGTTGGGCGCGTGGTGTCCTTCGCGGGAGTTGCCGGTTTGTGCCCGGCGGCCGCTTTCCGCGCTTCGTCGGGCTCCTCGGCACGCGAAAACAGCACGCGCAGCCATCCGTAGCGCACCACGCGACGCTCCGCGGCTGCTCCCACGCCGAGAGGAACGCGGTCGTCCGGCCCCATCAGCGTCGGGTCGCAGGTGTTCATGTTCCGAGCCTTGGCGCAGGCCTGGGTCAGGGTCGTCAGTGCCATCAAATGCTGGCGGTAGTCTTCCAGCGATGCATCCTGCCAGCGTCCGGTTGGCTGTGCCGTGGGTGTGGCAACGGCTTTCGCTTGGGCGTTCGCGGCGACGGGCAACGCGATGCACACGGCCACGATCGTATTCCGAATTGAGCGGGACAGGGACTGCAACGCCGTCATGCCTGCTGCTCCTCCGGTTGAGCGGCCGCGAGCTCCCCGGCGGATGCGGTCGCTGGCGGATTGAGTCCGGCGGCATTCATCATCCACTCGATGTCGTACCCCTCGTGCCGTATCCGCTGATCATAGTAGAAGAGGGTAATCATCGGGCGCAGCGGTTCCGTCATGCGGGCTCTCCGGTATTCGACGCGAGCTGTTCTGGACTCGGTTGCGGCTCAGTGGGCACCGAAGGCTGCGCGACTATCAGAGAAACCTCTGCCGTTTCGCCGAGGACTGCATCGCTCTCCGCGGCAATTGACGCCGGCATCGTCTCCGCAGGCCGCGGTTTTGCGAGCACAGCAGGCATCCACGGCGCGGCTTCGGGCTCCGGTGCGGGCGCCGCAACCATGCCGGCCTGCCGCATCATCCACTCGATATCGAACCCCTCATTACGAATGCGCTGATCGTAGTAAAACAGCATCAGCGCGATGCCGTACACCGGTTTGGTCAGCGCCTGCACAGCGAACGAGGCGCCGTAGAACGTGAACAAAAAGATCATGCCGACCGTCTGCTCATGCTGGGGACTATTGGCGCCCGGAAAAAGAAATACGATGAACATCACCGGCAGACTCAGCAGCATGGCGAGCAGCCAGCCCAGAATCGCTCCCAGAACATAGAGCAGCAGCATGCGCAGCCGTGTTCCTTTGCTTAGCGAGGAGGCGCGCTTCAGAGCAGGCCACACGGCGAGCTGTTCCACCACGCAGGCAGGGAAGGCGAGGCAGAGGCGCAGCAGAATCCACAGGCCGTAGACGCCTGCCAAGCCCATAAACACAAACAGCAGGAAGGCGGAGGCGTTGCTGAAGTCCCCACCCGATTGCTTGACGAATGCCACCAGAACGCCCAGGACGACCGTAGTCGCAATCAAGACCATGAAGGGCGCGCCGCCAATGATCAGAACCTCAAGAGCGAAAAGCCAGATGTAGCGCCAGCCGCGCTTCCAGACTGCCTTGCATGCCTCGCGAATGGTGATGGTTTCACCCAGAAACGCCGCAGACGCGGCCTGGCTCAACGCAGCCATACCCAAAGCCGTTGCCCCAATGCAAAGCGGCAAAAAAAGCAGCACAGCGCACAGGAAGAATGCAATGCCGATTGCGGCCTGCGCCTCCGGACCCAGTGCCTTTGCCGCGCCCGAACCACTCCATGCAGAAAACAGAAAGACACCTGCGGCACACACCAGCACCACCCCCGCCGGGATGGCCGCTATACCGAAGAAGACCAGGAACCGCGAACGGTAAACCTGCGCGGTGCGGTCGAGTATCTCGCCCAGGCTTGACGGGCCCAGACCGGACGGGCGCAGCGATTCAATCATGCGGGCTCCCGTTCAGGCTCCCTGTCGGCCCCGCGGAGTTTGGCATGGCGTTCAGTTCTGGCTGGCCATGATCAAGTGCCGCGCCTTCCAGTGGTGCCTCGAAATGCGCGTCAAGCGCCAGCCCCGGAGGCGTCAGTCCGGCCGCTTCCATCATCCATTCGATGTCGTAGCCTTCCTTCCGTATGCGCTGGTCATAGTAGAAGAGCGTGATTCCCGTGGCCCCTATGGGCCCGACGAAGGTATTGGTGAAGAAGGCGACGACCTGCGAAATCGCGCTGAGCCACGGCGGCACCTGGCCGTGACTCTTGAATATCCCGATGAAAAAGAATGACTGGGTAATCAGCAGCAGTCCCATCTTGATTACGCCGACCAGAAGGAAAAGAACGAAGATGCGTCCGCGCGCCCCCTTGCTTAACTCAATGCTGCGGCGGATAGCCTGGCGAGCATTCAGATTCTCCACCACACATGCCGGCACCGCCAGGGCATAGCGCAGGCTCATTACAATGCCGTAGATAAGGGCCGGAAAAATCAGTAGAAAGAACGCGATAGATACCAGTCCGAAGATCATCGCCGCCTGCTGGTCGACAGTCCCGGCGTTCGGATGAGCCAGAATCCCCTTGGGGCGTACATAGATTAGTGTGAAGCCGATGTAACCGGCATAGAGGATCGCGACTGGCAGCCAGGCAATCACGGCGGTGATCGTCATCAGCCACACGTAGCGCCCAAATCGGGGCAAGGTACTAGCGTATGCGTTCCGAATCGTGGCCGGCTCGCCCATGTGGGTCCACGCCACCGCGCGGTTGATGGCCGCCACGGTCGCCCCCACCAGGAGAACAAGAATAATCCATTCGACGCCTGCGGCTGAATACACCAGCCAGAGGGCGTGTCCTTTTGGCAGCATCACGCCCAGGCCGATCTGTAACAGGCCAAGTACCAGCGACACACCGGCGTAGATCGAAAATATACCCGCAAACACCAGAAAGTTCGCGCGGTATAACTGGGCCGTGCGGTCGAGAATCTCACCCAGGGTGAGAGGACGGAGAGTAGTTTCCATGCCGTAGATCCTTCCAAATGCTGGGGGTATGCTTGCCGGGATACTAGCACAGCCTGAATGGCATCTGGCGGGCGAACATCACCGCTCCGATGGGCGGGCCACCTACCGCACTTTCTTCCTTGAAATGGGTAGATTTTACCCGTAGTTCAGCCGTGTCCAAACCCTAACCCACGCCATTTCAAATGGATCGAGTTTGGCCTTCCGGGTGCCACACTCTCAACCAGAGCGAGAGAACGGTCCGGAGGAGACGGATGCCCCAGGTGGCAACGCACTCCGGGCCGACGGGTCCTTCGGAGGCGCCACCATGAATGCGATGCTCAAACGCTGTATGCTCTTCGGCTCTTCGTTATCAATGGGCGTGTCCACAGGGCTACGCTGGCGGAAGGCGCCCCAGGTCGACAACCAGGCATCGGGGAAAACTCCAGAAGAGGATCGGGAGCTTCCGCCTGCATCTCAGCCGACTACAGTTGCTACCCTCAGGGGCACCGTGATTCGAAGCGGAGAGCGCTTCGCACTACGCGTCGCCGATGGCGCCCTCTACCCGCTCGACTCCACTGGTCGCGCCTGGCCCTTCGAGGGAGAGGACGTTCAGGTTACCGGGAACCTCGAGGGCGCGACCCGGATGATCCATATCATCGCGATCGAATCTGTAGACGATGCGCAGACAGGTAGTCTGATGACCGCATGACGCAAGTGCGTGTCACTGCAGTTGCTGAATCTTGGTGCCTTCTGGAATCTTGATGTGGAACTGGTCGTCGCTCAGGGGCATGTTCTCCGTGACCTTCTCAACGGTCAGCACCACCTGGTACTCCTCAAGCGGGCGCTTGATGGTCACAGTCGAGGGGTATTTGTTGTCTCCAAAGTCAGCATCCCTGCCATAAAACACCTGGGTCTCCAGGTTCCCCTGGTCGTCGTACAAATCCTGTTGATACGGCAGCAGGTCGTCCCGGTGAAAGTGAATCACGCGTAATTGCCGCAGTTCCTGGCTTCCCGGAATGGGGCGCATCACGCTGAGAATGTACTCCTGAATCAGCAGCAGATGCTTCTTTGAAGCATCCTCCACGGTGTCGGAGTCCGCGCTCACCGTGTATTGTTCGTCGGGCGATAGGCCACGCACAATGATGGCGTCCAAAAAGAAGCCGGGACGCATGTTTTCCAGCGTGTTCGGTGACTTCTTTGTCAGCTTGGTGGGTCCCTGATAAGCAGTTCCCTTCGTCGGAATAAGCAGCGTGAAGTTCTCCCCGTCGCTGGCCATATCAAACACCCTCGTGCCCAGAAGCTGAACCTGTCCGAGCACCCTCAACTGCTCCGGTTTGCGCATCAGAATGTGGCCGCGAAACGACGTGTAGTCCGTTGCCACGCCCTTTTCGGTCTTCATCACGCTGGGCTGAATCTCGACCGTCGCCACCAGGGTCTGAATGGCATCCCAGCGCTTGTTGAGCCGCGCAACCAGTTCCTGCGGCGCCACCGTCTGCGTCACGGTGGGCGCCTTGGGCACAGGCAGCTTGCGCGTCGTCCACAAACATCCTGAAACAAGCAGCATCGGAAGAGCCAAAATTGCGGTCGCCGCACGGCGACATCCAGCCCTCACCGCTCGCCTGCCTTCTTCATCGCGTGCCGGTAGCCGGCCACGTTGCGGTTGTGTTCCTCAATCGTGCTGGCAAACAGCGAGTGTCCCTGAGGATTGGCTCCTGCCGCGACAAAGTAGAGGTAGTCGGTCTTGGCTGGCTCCATGGCCGCGCGCAGCGACCTCATCCCTGGATTGGCGATCGGCCCTGGGGGAAGGCCCGGGTGCACGTAGGTGTTGTAGGGTGTGTCGTGCTTCAGTTCAGTCTCGTAGAGTTGCCCGCGCCAAAGCCGTGAGAGTTCGAGCCCGTAAATCACTGAAGGATCGGTCATCAGCGGCATGTCTTTGGCCATGCGGTTCTCAAACACGCCGGCTACAACGGCGCGCTCGCCATCCACAGCCGTCTCTCGTTCCACCAGCGAAGCCATCGTCACCACAGCGTGCACATTTCCCTTGAGTCCAAGTTGAGCGGCCGCCAGCCGGAACCGGCGCACCATCGTCGCGGCAATCTGGGCGGCCGGCGTCTTAGGCGCCAGGCGATAGGTGTCTGGAAACAGGTAGCCTTCCAGGCTCGTCGCCTGGGGGTCGAGATCCGCGATGGTCTCCGCCTGCTTCACCGCGACTTTCAGAAAATCCTGCCGCGGTCCAAACCCGGCCTCTTCCAGCCGGGCTGCAATATCAAAAATGTTTGAGCCCTCCGGCACAGTCACCGCGATGGTATACACGTCGGAATGCTGAATGCGCTCATACACCTCAGCCACCGAAGCCGGATGGTCGAACCGGTATGTGCCCGCCTTCAGCGTTCCCCGCTTCCACCAGCGCATCAGGTCGAAAGCGTAGCTGCTGCGCACTATCCCAGCCGCCTGCAACTGGCGCCCCATGTGAATCGTGGAGGAGCCTGGAGAGATATCGACAAACGTTTCGCTCGTCGGTCCGAATGGCGCAAACACAAACCAACCCGCGGCCGCGCCCGCCGCGCACAGCACCAGAAGAACGATCACTAGGAAGGTTCGGGCCGCGCCAACGCTGCTCTTTCGTCTGGTGATTCGTTTGCGGCGCGACATTCTCCTGCTGTTTCCCCTTCTGGTCCTTGTATTAAGAGACGCGAAAAACCCGCCCGGGATTCTTCGACTTTATCGATTGTATCGGGCGGTGGCTCTCCGCGGTGCCCCTCGGCTCTATGTCGGCCCGGCGGCTCCCCGGTTTCGGAGGGCTGATTTGAAGCGCATTGACTCCTGTTCCGCTCACAGAGACCCTTCCCGGGCTCACCAATCCCCTAAAACCCGGTCACACTGCTTGTCCGTAGACTCGGCCGTTCTTCCCGCGGCTCAGGCCGTTCTGTCAGCACGTTGCCAGGCCGCTGCTTTACGCTGGAAGGCAGGAGTCCCAAGCTGGAAAGCACACCACCACCCCGGTACCTCGGCCTCGACATCGGTTCGAAGCGCATAGGCGTGGCTGTGTCGGACGAATTGGGGTTCACGGCGCAACCGGTTCTCACTCTTGAGGTGCGGCGCAACCCGCGTGAAGACCTCCGCTCCCTGGCGCGCCTTGCGCGACGGTTCAGCGTGGCCGCCATTGTGGTGGGCAATCCGCTGCACATGTCGGGAGAGCAGAGCCCGCGAGCCGTAAAGACGCAGGCTTTCGCGGCCGAACTGGGTTCGTTGACTGGACTGCCCATCCACCTGTGGGACGAGCGCCTGACGACCCGCGAAGCGCACCAGATTCTCTACGAAGCCGGTCATCCCCGGCAGCAGCACCGCCGCATCGTTGACCAGGTTGCCGCCACTCTGATCCTCCAGTCGTTTCTGGACGAAAAATGCAGGGAACAAGGACTAGGGAACAGGAATCCGGAATAAATGCGATCAACTTCTGCCATCCTGAGCGAGCATAGCGAGTCGAAGGACCTGCTTTTCGGCCAGCCGCGGGCAACTGCGCCTCCTTCTCTGCCGCCCGCTAACCCAGGGATCAGTAGTTGCTGCCCCAGGGAAGACGTCGGCTAACTCGCTGTACTTATCAACCCCGATACCAACTGCGCGTGCATCTCCGCTTGCAAGGCCGCAAACAGCGGCTCCAGTGCAGCGCGGTCCAGGTTTCCCATCGTCGCAATCTGTCCCCACTTGTGCGCGCGCAGATAGTCGCTCTCGTGCGCAATCCTGAATCCGGCGCGAAGGCATTGCCGCGGGAACCCGGTCGAAGGCAGCGGAAACGTCGTGATCGTGGGCGCCGCAGTCTCCTCGGCCGCCAGCGTTCCAAGACCAATCTCGCGAATCTGCGCGCGCGTCCACTTGCCCAGCTCTCTGTAGTGCTGATAACGAGCCTCGCGCCCCGCCACCCCGCAGTAATTCCTCCGCAGCGCCTCATACACTGCGAACACCAGCGGCGACGACACCGTCGAAACCGGCCCCGACGTGCGCACCGCCTCCACCAGGTCGAAGGTCGGGCACAGCGTCTTTCCGTCAAGCCGTTGCATCGCCTGCTCTGAAATAAACAGGAACGCCAATCCCGCAAATGAACCCAGAGCCTTGCCTGAAACACCTGAAGCCAGAAAAAGCCGCTGCGTTCCCGGCCCATGCGGATCCACGGCGCCAAGGCTGCTCACGCAGTCGGCAGCCACCGAAACACCATGCGATTGAGCCAGCCCGATCAGCCGCGGAAGATCGTTGATCACTCCAGTGCTGGTTTCCAGATGCACAGCCCATACCCATGCCGGCCCTCTGCTCAAGGCCTCCTCGATGTCACGAAAGCTCCACGGCTTGCCCCACTGAAAGCGCAGTTCGCGATAGCTAAGTCCCGCCCGCGCAGCCTGCCGCACCAGCCGCTCACCGAACTCGCCGTTCGCGATCACCAGTCCCTCCGCGTTCCCAAAGGCGGCTCGCAGATTCGCAGCGACCACATCGTTGGCCAGCGTGCCTGACCCGCCAAGAATCACAGCCTGCATGCCGCCCATGAGTTCGCCCAGCCGCAGTCGCGTCTCGTCATACAGGGCGAGAAACGGTTTTCCGCGATGCGACACCGGCGGAGCTTGAAACGCCCTCACCACCTCGCCCGAAAGCTCCACAGGCCCCGGCAGCAGGCTCAGTGCATGGTTGCGCCGCCAGCGCGAACCGTAGAGCGGTAGCCGGCTGCTGAACTCCGGCGGAGGCGCGTCAAGCGACAGCCGCATGGGCACAAACGCTGCCGCTCCGCTGGCAACTGCGGGCCCCATCGGCCGAAAGCCCAGCTTGGCGTACATTGGCTGCCGCTCCACAATCCCCGAAATCAACAGGTCAGAGTAACCGTGCGCCCTTGCATACGCATCCACCTGCGAGAACAGCCCCGCCACCAGCGAGCCGTCGCGGAATTCGGGCAAAATCGCCAGCAGCCGCACTTCCAACGGCGCACGCAACCTGCCCAGCACAGCCGCATCGCTCAGCCGGCTCGCGATTGAAAACTCAGGCCCGTCGTGCACGGACACCATGCCCACAACGGCCCCGTCTTTGCAGGCGATAAAGTAGCGATTCCGCTGGTGAAATCGGTCGATCAGCTGACCATCAGGCGTCGTAGAATGCTGCCCGATTTCTTCCGCAAAGATCCGATGATTCAGCCGATGAATCTGCTCAAATTCATCGGGAGTTTCGGCTTCCTTGAATTGGATTCCGTGCATTGCTTCATACCTGCCGATTAAGTCACACAACTGTAACATGCGATCAACACGATCCGGAATCCGGAAATCAACCCCCCACCGACACCGCTGCAAACCCCGAACACGAGAGATCGCCAGGCGAACAGCATCCCTACTACCCCAGCCCCTGAACCCAGTCACAGCCTCTGAGCATAGCCGAAGGAAACCTGCGGTTCGGACGCCAACTCGATCAACCGCCTCCGAATTATCCACGGAAACTCGGACTCAGGACACTATCGGCTAATGTATTGCGTCTGGCTGTCGGTCTTGAATGTGAACGCGTCGCCGGGCAGTTGCTCATTCACTTTGATGTTGAAATAGACCGACACGCGGTACTGTCCGGGGCCCTCATCGAACACCTGTTTCAGGCTGATGGCGCGGTCGGTGTCCATCCATACCGTTACCTTGGGCAGGTTCCTGCGAACCTCGGGATCTTTGGCTACCAGTTCCAGCTTCTCGGTCTTGACTCCATCCAAGGTTTCGGGCCCAACATAGGTGATGTTCCACTTCTCGGCCATCGCTTTGCCGCTGGCGCCAAAGCCCAGCATCATGTAGCTCTCAAACTTGCTGGCCTTTGCGAAGGTGGTCACCTTGTTCAGGTTTCCGCCTTCCCAGAGTCTGAACGCGCCCTTCGAATACGTGTAGACCTTGGGTGTCGGCTTGCCATTGATTGTCTGGATATGCGCCGCCATCTGAAAGGAGGTCCCGGTGCGCTCGAAGTAGATCGTCCCCTTCTGCACTTCCCTGTCCTCGATCGGATCGGTTTGAACCGAGTCGAATTGAAAGTCGGCCGAGGTGGATTTGAACCGGGCCGCGGAGGCGTCCAGCTTGCGCAGCACCGAGTCCAGGTTTTCGGCCGCAAAAGCCGCCGGCGTGGGCAGCAGCCATAAAGCCATTGACACTGCAAAAACAAGTTTGCTCAGCGTGCGCATACACTTCCTTGATTTGTTTGACGCGCTCAGGCGCTCGATAGACCAAGACATCGGTTATCTGTGAGCCCAGACCTTCCAGGCCACGGGGTTCCCACGCTCGTCTCGCGCCAATTCCCAGCGCTCCAGGTAGACCTCGCCGGTGACCGGTTCAATCGCCTTGCGCAGTGCCTTCTTCACCACCGAGTCCGAAGCTGCCGCGGGAACGTTCACATCGGAGGCTTGCACTGTGATGACCACCCCATGGCCGCCGTCACCCACTATCAGCATGGGCTGCGTGGAGCCGATCGGCAGCGACGGCTTGTCACCGTAGTCCCACAGGTGCGGCGTAATAAAAATGAACGCCAGAATCAGCGTCACCATCACGTCGTAGTGAAAGTTGCCGCGTGGATAGGTCCAGTAAAAGTAACTCTTTAGGATTTTGTTCATTCTGCTTGCCGCGTGATCCTTTCCAGGCCGCCCATATACGGCCGCAGTGCTTCGGGAATGAGAACCGTGCCGTCGGCCTGCTGGTAGTTCTCAACAATCGCCAGCCAGGTGCGGCCCACGGCCAGGCCGCTGCCATTGATGGTGTGAACAAACTCGTTCTTGCTCTTGCCGCCCGCCGCCTTGTAGCGGATGTTGGCCCGCCGCGCCTGGAAGGCTTCAAAGTTGGAGCAGGACGAAATTTCGCGATAAAGCTGCTGTCCAGGCAGCCAAACTTCCAGGTCAAACGTCTTGGCGGACGAAAAGCCCGTGTCGCCGGCACACAGCAGCACGCGCCGGTAGGGCAGCTCCAGCGTTTCCAGAATCTCCTCGGCATCGCGCGTCAGCCGCTCGTGTTCGGCGTCCGATTCCTCGGGGCGCACAAACTTCACCAGTTCCACCTTTTGGAATTGGTGCTGGCGAATGATGCCGCGCGTATCCTTGCCTGCGGCGCCAGCCTCGGCGCGGAAGCACGGGGTATAAGCCGTCAGCCGGATAGGCAGCCGCGCTTCGTCCAGAATCTCATCGCGATACAGATTGGTGACCGGAACCTCTGCGGTTGGAATCAGCCAGTGGTCGTTGTCCTTGAACTCGCCGCGAGCCACTGCTTCTGCGTCGGCATCCGAGCACCGAAACAGGTCTTCGGCAAACTTGGGCAATTGCCCCGTCCCGAACAGGCTTTTGCTGTTCACCATGAAG
>OCTA010005708.1_pt1 | contig 10717 bp, 8 predicted proteins | sample 1538991 | NCBI WGS metagenome assembly OCTA01 (sample SAMEA3539302, study PRJEB22396) | soil metagenome | biome: tundra; feature: field; material: soil | place: USA | collected 2010-05 | depth 0.15 m | reverse complement strand
ACCCCGCACAGGTGCGGCAGATCGTTCTCAAGCTGGCGGCCAATTCGCGCGAGGCCATGGAGCACGGCGGGAAGTTCCGCATTGCGACGCGCAACGCGCCGGCGGACGATCCCGCGCTGGGGCGCAAAAGTGAGAGTGAATCGTACGCGGTGCTGGAGGTCGGCGATCGGGGGCCCGGCTTGGACGACCTGAGTTGGGAGCATCTTTTCGAGCCGTTCTTCACCACCAAGCAGCATGGGAAGCGAGGCTTGGGCCTGGCCGCCGTGCATGGGATCGTGCGCCAGATGGGTGGACGTTTGTGGGCGCACAGTGAGCCGGGAAAGGGCGCGTCCTTCCGCATTTATCTGCCGCGGGCGCAGGCCGAATCCGTCGCCCAGCCGGCTGAACGCGCGGACCGCCGCGGTTCCGCAACCATTCTGCTGATGGAGCAGAACGACGGCCTGCGGACGGTCGTGACCAATATCCTGAAGAAGCGCGGCTACCACGTGCTGGCGGCGCATGCAGTAGCGGACGCGCTCGAATTGGCGAAGACGCAGGGTCCGCCGGATTTGCTCATCAGCGAACCCGAGCTGGACCTGGCCAAACGTCTGGCAAGCCTGCAGCCGCAATTGCGGACGCTATTCCTGAATGGCCATTCCGATCGCGCGGCGGGGACTGCGACGCTAGGCAAGCCGTTCGAAGTGGAGACGTTGCTGGGCAAAGTGCACGAGTTGCTTCAGGCGTAGAGGCTCGCATCAATTCAAGTGACGGGTCGTCACCAATATCAGAAACCTGGCGCCGGGACGTGGCGCGGGCTTCAGCCTGCAGCGGGACTTCAGTCCCGCCTTTTCAGTAACTTCCAGATTAGGCTTCTGAAGTTCGCCGCGCTGAAGCGTGCGCCACAGTATTGCCGAACCTGGTGGGCCCGTGGCGGCTCGAACGCCAGACCTCTACCGTGTCAAGGTAGTTCCGGCCAATCACTTAGACCGAGTTTGGACCTCACACACGGACGCGGCGAATGGTACCGCGTTTGCTTTTACGCGCGCGGTCGTCTTCGCCTTTTTCAATGTTGTCGTAGCACGACAACAATCAATTCTTCCTATCAGGATGGGGCCACCAGGGGCGCCCCAGTGCCAAGGAGCCGCACCGATGTGAAGATCCGCGGCCCAGGGTTTTTGCGCGCGGCACCATGTGTGGGCTGACGGTTGGCGGCGGGAAAGGAGGCGAATGCGGATCATAAGTCTTGTTTTGCATTCGGGGAGCAGGCGTCACCGGCGAACGTTTGTTACCCGGTACGAGGTCGCGTTGACACGGACATGAGCTATCACAGTGCCCTGGCTACCGCGAAGTCTAAGCTTGGATGCCACGGCGCGGCCGCACGCGGCACGTGGGCCGATGTACGTGTTCGTTCACCCGGTCTGCCAACGCGCGTTTTGAAACGGGCTGCTCGGGTTCTTTGAGGGATGCCGTTATTTCAGCCGACCCTCCGCGCCCTGATGAAGCGCCGACTTGAGCCAGCACGGGCACTTCCGCTATTCCGCCAGATCCTCAATGGTGTGGAAGCCGCGCATCAGCAAGGCGTTTGGCATCGCGACCTGAAGCCGGCGACCATATCGTGGTGGCCGACTTCGGAATCGCTCATTTTGCCGAAACCTTGTTGCAGACCACCGTTGAGACCGCACTTGGGGACAGGCTCGCAAACTTCGCCTACGCTGATTCTGAATGAGATGTTCACTGGCGAGTTGCTCCGTGGCACGGGCCACAAACGCATCGATGCTGTCGCCCCGGACTACGCCTATCTTGACTCAGCCGTAGATAGCATGGTCCGGCAATCGCCCGCTGAACGCCCGGCGACGATTGCGCAGATCAGCGAAGTGGTATTCCGCGCGTCGTGATGGCAAACCACGTCACGCCGCCGCGCCGCCGTCCTTGATTGGCACAACTTTGCCGGCCTTGATTCGCTTCGCCGCCTTGGCGCGCTTGTCCTGAATTCGCCGCGTCAGTTCCTCCTGGCGCCGAAGCTGGACCACGGTGTACTGCTCCGTGATCTTCGTGTTGGCGTGGCCGGCAATCTGAGACGTTTCGATACTGCTGCCGCCCACCTCCTGCCGCCAAGTAATGTTGGCGCGCCGTAGTGAATGTGGTCCCAGACCGGGAAAGTCGCAGCCCTCGGCCGCGGCAGCCTTGTGAACTTCCTTCCGCACGCCGGAGTCCCACATGGGCTGCTGCCAGTCGTCGTCCTGCGGGAACACCCACGCGTCCGGGCCGCGGTGCTTTAGGCCAGCAATCCAGGCGCGGTAGCGCACCGTCAACGCGCCGAGCGCCAGCGGCCTCCGGCTCTTCGCAGTTTTCGGCTCGTCGATGTCGCCGCGCCAGTTGCGCTGCTCGATACGGAGGCAGCCCAGGTTCAGATCGACGTGCTTGATCATAAGGCCGGTCACCTCGGAGATGCGGGTGCCAGTGTCCACGCAGGTTTCGTTGATGAGCCGATGCGGGTCTTCCATACGCGCCAGTACTCGCTCCGTCTGGTCTTCATCCAGGATGCGCTTTTCGCGGACCTCCCACTTCTTCGGAAGCTTCACGCGGTGCATAGGGTTTGCGAAATAGTCCGGCAAAATCTCCCACTCCTGCGCCTTCGCAAAAATGCCATTCATGATGTTCCGAAGGTCGGCCATCATATGCCAGGACCCGCATTCGCTGTGGAGCCAATCGAGAATATCCTTGGTCCTGAATCCGGCCAGACGCGTGTCTTCCCAGCGGGGCAGAATGTGATTCTTCAAATGGTTGAGGTACTTCTCTCGGGTGGACGCCGCGATCAGGGCCCGGCCACCGACCTCGCGCTCGACAAAGTCACGACGCCACATTTCCGCAAGCTTGCCGAAGAGGATGGCTCCGACCTCCGGAGTTTCCCTCGCCGCCACCGTCGCCTCACAGTGCGACGGAGCTGAATTCAGTTCCCCCAGGAACTGGTCGCGCTTAAGCTCTGCCTGCTTTTTGCTGATGGCGTTCGCACCCTTGCTCCGTCCGATGATGTGGCGCTTCCGGCTGGTCTTGACAGTGCCGTCGGGCAACAGCTCATCGTCCCAGTAGCGAACGAACCAATAAGGCGTGTCCTGGCCCTTGCACTCGTTCACCGCTGGGTGTTGAACTCGTTGTTTCAACCTGACTCCTCCCGTCAGCATGAGGAGGTTACCGTTGTTCGTCGTCACAAGCAAGTCCCACTTTTTCAATTACATGACCATAGATCTGGCTGCCTCGCGACCGCATAGATAAAGGGTCTCCCTGGCGCGCGTGGCCCCGACATAAAACAACCGGATCACAGAGTCGCGTGGCGGACCGGGTATGTTGTATTGCAGGTCGCCGGCGCGGCTTAGATCCGGGAAAAGGTACACAACATCGGCTTCGCCGCCCTTGACGGGCCTGCTGGGCACGCTATCTTTGCGGCGGCGGCTGCCATCACGAGGTCATCCACCGCGGCCGCCCGGCGTGCGATTACATTCGCGGCTGGCTGGAGTACTGCCTGCAGGCCTACATTCGGCTCTCCGAGCGGCGCCCGGACTATTTCGCCGCGCCCGAGCCGTGATCCGCGCCGCCGTTTGCGTGCTGGGCGGCGGACCGGCCGGCTCGGCCATCGCGCTGCGGCTGGCGCAACTTGGCCACGCCGCGGTGCTCGTGGAAAAGTCGCTCTTCCCGCGGGCGCACATCGGCGAGTCGCTCGCGCCGGACATCCTCGCTATTCTCGAAACGCTGGGCATTCGCGGCGAAGTGGAAGCGCGAGGCTTCCTGCGTCCCGATGCGGCGATCGTGCGGTGGTGCGGCGAGTCCGCGATCCGACCCGCTTCCGGCGATCGCGGTTTCCAGGTGGATCGCGCGTCTTTCGATCTGCTGCTGCTCCGCGCACTGGAGCGCACTTCCGATGGCGGCTGGCTGGTGCATGGCCGCAATGAGTCGATCGAAACCCATTACCTCGTGGATGCCACCGGCCGGAGCGGCAGGCTGGGGGGACGCAAACAGCGGGTCGCGGCGCCCACGCTCGCCCTCTATGCGTATTGGCGCGAGACAGTTCTCCACGGCCCGGAGACGCGCGTCGAGGCTGGAGAATCCGAGTGGTATTGGGGAGCGCCGCTCCCGGACGGTTTCTTCAATGCCACGGTATTCGTGAACCCCTCGCGATGTGCCCGCGGGCACGCGGATTTGTACGGCCGCCTGCTGCGGCGTTCCGCGTTGCTGCAGGGCTGCCTGAATGGGCGCAGAATCACCGAAGTGAAGTGTTGCGACGCCACCTCGTATTGCGATGAGGATCCGGTTGCGGATAATCTGGTGAAGGCCGGAGAGGCCAGCTTCTCGATTGACCCGCTATCGTCTCAGGGAGTCCGCTCGGCGATGGGATCGGCGCTGCACGGGGCGCTCGTACTGAATACCATGATCCGCAGACCCGAGTCCGCACCGGCGGCGGCCGCATTCTAAACCGCGCGCCAGCGCGAGGCCGTGTCGCAGCACCGCCAGTGGGCGGGCCGGTATTACGCGGAGGCCGCACAGCGATTCGATACGCCCTTCTGGCGGAGCCGCGCCATCGTACAACCCTCGCCCGAGCAGATGAAGACGGATGCGGGGTCCGCTGAGACGGTTGGTCCCGATGCGCAACTGCGGCTCTCATCCGAGGCGCGGATTGTCGAGATGCCGCGCGTCGAGGGCGACTTCATTCTGGCGGGATCGGCTGTCGAGCATCCCAGCCTGGCAAGGCCGCTCGCCTACCTGGATGGGATCGATGTTCCCCGATCTGCTCGCCGGGTTCGCGTCCAGCGAACGGGCCTGCGATGTAGTCGCCCGCTGGCGCTGCAAGATGCCGGCGGCACAAGCCGTTCGGGTTCTCGCCGAGTTATTTCGTCTTGGCGTCTTGGTCCGTGATTCTCATCGAGGGTAACCGCCGTATAACGGCCGTGTCCCGGTCCGCCGCGATTCTACGCTATATATGATTAGCCGGATAGTTCCAAAGCAGGGAAAATATACTTATGGCACTGCTCACCCGTTATGACACGCCGGCATTCCTGCCGGACTTCAACGCCATACCCGGCCAACTGGATGCCTGGAATCAGGCCGTATCGGCGTGGTTCGACCAGATCATCGCCAATGACCAGAAGGCGCTGGGCGGTCAACCGTTGCAGTACTACAACGCGGCGAACTTCAACCCCGGCGGCATCGCGGTCGAACAGGCAATCACCTGGAACGCCTTCCCCAAGGAAACGCTCCGCCGGTACGGACGCGACCGCGCCCTCGTATTGGCCGACCGCCTGTGGCCGACCGAGCGATACCGAACCCCTTCGCCCGATCCCGACGACACCACCGGCACCGCAGGCATCCTTTACCGGCCGCAAGAGGAGTATTGCGAATGGCACGTGGTGCGCCGACCCCACTCCAACAAGATTCGCCGCGTTATCTTTACCTCCGAACCCCCCGAGTACTGGCAAGCGATGTTCGGCCTGGTTCCGGGCGGCACGAACCCGCCGATCGCGGACCAGCACTTCCCCGGAGACAAGGACGCCCTGCTCCGGCTCTACCACGAATTAGTAAGCCCGCACGTTCAGCTTGAGGATCTCATAACGGCAACGGATCTTGTCGACACGGCCAAGCAAGTGTGGGCTGTGAAGGGCCAGTACAACATTTACAACAAGTGGAACACGACTCTCGGCATTGCCCACTTGTGTTCGCCGCCCAACTCGCTGGTGGCGGAGATCCAATTGGGCGCCGACGCCACCGTCCGCTACACCGACCCGAAGGGCCGGCTGCTGGTGGAGCCGGAGGCGCTGATCGGCTACGCCGGATACGGCGGCTCCAACCGCAACAGCGACCCGACTATCGGCGCATCCGTCAACGCTCTGGCCCGGCTGGGCGCGAATGTGACCCTCCGCAATCCGGTCGGATTGTATATGGATCACATCGATCTGTCCGGATGGGAAGCCCCCGACAAGAAGAGCGTCTCCGATTGTGTCAGGATCGTGCGTGGCGTCCCGCAGATGATCGAGCGCATGATTGTCGAAGTTCCCGCGGGCCGGGGTTTTGAGGTCGGCGACTTGACGATTGCGGGTGCGCCGATTCGCTACGGCGGACAGATCGCCGAATGCATTACCGTCAAGCTGGTGGGCATCGCGAACATCCTGCCCGTGGCCATCGATCACCCGCCTTTCGGCCATCGGACCCGCCCCATAATCGATCCGTTTTATCCGCGGACGGTAGAGGGAGTCGCCGCCAAGCAAGCTGTGCCGCCGGGATCCACCGAGGCGTTCCTCAATCAAGGAACGGTTGAGTCGGCCGCGTTCCCCCAACCGCCCGCCGCCAGGGCCAAGCTGGCTGCATCGCGGGACGTGGATCGGGGCAAGTTAGGGATGCCTGGAAAGCGCCGCTACTGATCGAAAGGGATACCGATATGAGCAAGAATCAACCGATACCTGCAATCGAGGCCCAGACGCCGGAGCCGGTCCTCCCGATGTCCGATATCCAGGGCATCGTCGTGCCTGGGTTCCTGAAACAGCACCAGACACTGGTGGGCGTCGCTACGTCGGACAAATCCGCGGCGGTTTTCCTATTCAAGAAACTGCTGCGCGACTTGGCGGGAGACATATCCACGGCGGCCGAAACCCTGGACGATCGCCGGTGGCACCGGGAGGCTAAGGCCTCGCCAGCGCCTGAGGCCCCCGTGCCTAAAGCCCTGCTGGGGATCGGATTCACCTTTCAAGGCCTGCAAAAACTGACGCCGGGCGCGGCGAGTCTGCCGAGCGACGCCTTCCGCCAGGGCCTGGCGGCCCGCTCCGCGTTTCTCGGCGACCCCACCGATCCGGCGGACGAAGGCAATCCCAAGAACTGGAAAGTAGGCGCACCGCCGCACGAACTGGACGCGCTCTTCATCGTCGCCGGCGACACGCGTGCAGCGGCCGACGAGCGCTCGTCTGCCTTGTTGAGCATCATCGCGCAAGCCGGTCTGGAAGTTGTCTACAACGAAAAAGGGGACGTGCGCGAGGACTTGCCGGGCCACGAGCAGTTTGGCTTCGACGATGGCATCTCCCAGCCCGGCATCCGCGGCCGCGCTTCCGGCGATCCTGACGATTTCGTCACTCCGCGCCACATTGCGGCGAGCGAGCAACCGGAGCAATCCTTATTCGGCTACCCAGGGCAAGATCTCGTATGGCCCGGCGTGCTGGTCTTGGGACATCCGGCCAGCAGTCCCGATCCGCTGATTCCCGGGTTGCCGAGTCCGGCTATACCAGAGTGGTCGCGGAACGGCTCGTACCTCGTATTCCGCCGCCTTCGCCAGGATGTCGGCCTCTTTTGGCGAACCATGCGGCAGGAGGCGGAGCGTCTCGCGGCCCTGCCCGGCTTCGCGAAAATGACCGGCGTGGAATTGGCTTCGCGGATCGTCGGCCGCTGGCCTAGCGGAGCGCCGGTGAATCGCGTCCCGGCGGCCGACGACCGGGACCTCGGCCGCGAACGGCTGGCCAACAACCACTTCCGCTTCGATTCCGACGCCAGCGCCATTCCGCTGCGGTCCGGCTACATCGACAACTTCCCACAATCCAAGGCGGACCCGGCTGGCGTGACGTGCCCCTGGGCTGCCCATATCCGCAAGGTGAATACGCGCGATTCCGGCTCGGATACCGGCGGCCGCGATTCTACGTATATCCGGCGCATCCTCCGTGTGGGCATACCCTTCGGCAAGCCTTTGAAGGATCCGTACGCCCCTCCGGCAGAAGATCCGGAACACGGCGAACGCGGCCTGCTTTTCCTCGGCATTCAAGCGTCCATCGAGGATCAGTTCGAGTTTCTCATGACTCGCTGGATGGGCGATCCCTCGCGCCCGAAGATGCCTGGCGGCCACGACCTGCTCGTCGGCCAGAACGACGCTCCCGGCGAAGACCGCCAGCGCCGGTGCGTCATTTTTGGCTCGGGCGTGCAGCAGGCAAGCGTTGCGACGAACGCCCAATGGATTATTCCCACCGGCGGCGGTTACTTTTTTGTGCCCTCGATCACCGCCTTGCGCGACGTGCTCGGCGGGTAACATGGCGCGGGCACCCTGCCTGCCGCGCAGGCCACAGGACCTGGAAAGGCACGTTGCTTATGAGCGTGCCAGTGGGTGTAACCACTTGAACCGCGCCCGTGGCCGCGCCGGACGGAACGTCGACCTTGATGGCGGTCGGGGCGATGACGGTGAAGGTTGCCGCCGTGCCATTGAAGGTCACGCTGGTGGCGCCCGTCAGGTCGGTTCCCAGGATCACGACAGCCGCTCCTGCTTTGCCGAAGGCGGAAAGAGGTTTGACGAAGGGGGCGAGACCGTCTTTCGCCAGAATCGAATGGAGTCGCGTATTCGCCGACCGGACCGCTACCGATATCCAGGGACAACGTCCTCCGAAAGAGGCGGCTTTAGCGGAGCGCGATCTGAACAGACCGGCGATCCGCCTGAGGCCGGTGGTGCACCGTGGAAGGGGGCACGGGCGCGGGCGCGGGCGGCGAACGCGCGCGGCCTACGGCGTCGCGTCGAGCAGGGTGCACCCTCTCTAGGGCGCATGAAGGCCCTGGTCTTGGAGTGCCTCTCGCGTCGCCCATCCGCCCGCCGCCGGTCGCGGCGACGGACAACGGGCGGCTGGCGCCGGAACGGGCCGCCGGCATCAGGCTGCGCGAAGCGCCAGCCATGCGCCTGCGCTGCGGGCTACGCCGGTCCGAGGAGCGGCGCTCACGATGGGGCACAACCGCGACGGAAGCTGCGCTCCATGACTCTACGCGCCGAAGCGCCTGGACAGCAAATGATATACTGCTGTCATGACCGTCAAGAATGCGGCGTTCTTCGCATTGATCGGCATGGCGCTACTGACCGTTATGCTGGCGGTGGGCTTCATTCGTGACGTATCGGCTCTTCTGGCCGGTGCAATTGCCGCGATAACGGTGTTGATATCGCTAATCCATTTGCTGGCAAGCCTGAGTGTGGCTGTGTTCCTGTACGTGTTCTACAAAGCCCAGCGTTGAATCCGCAGAGCGCAGGCTGAAGACCTGGCCGACGAATCGTTAATGGTCTTTTTAGTGAAAATCGTTCTCGCTCTTGAAAAGCGACACGGCGATGTTCCTTCGGGCTATCGCCGAACGTGACTGAGAGGAATGGTCATGAAAGCGAATAAGGCTCTTAAACGATTAGCCAAGATCGAGGAGAGCGTGTCGGATGTGATGGAGCGATATTCAGCAAGTGCGCCCCACATACGAGAAGCGCTTCAAGATGCGAAGGCTGCTGTCACTCGGGCGAAGGAAGCTGTGAGTTTGCAGGCATCCTCCGGGACAGCGAACGCCCCGAAGAAGGCCGCTACCAAAAAGGCGCCAGTGAAAGTGCCACCAGCGAAGGTGGTAAAGAAGCACGGCCCAACAAAACAGGATTACGAGGGCTAAAATTCACCGCCCGGCAATGGGAGTAACGGTCCCGGCACGCCGCCATCAAGAACGATTAGCGCGGATGAAGGCCCTGGTCCTGGGCAGGATCTCGTCGCCGAGCTCGCGGACAGTATGAGATCTCTGTTCTTGGTTTCGGACGCATAAGGTGCATCGGGCGGCTCGCGCTGGTACAGGCCGGCGGCATCGCGCGCGTGAAGAGCGCGAAGTCGATCGGCGTCCGCTCAGGCAATTGGCCGTCGCTCCGGCAGGCGCAGGCGCTCCTGAACGCGCCGGACATCACGACTACTAAACTAAGGGGCTTCGTACAGGCCTAAGCCGGCGCAGGCGGAGCGAAACGGTGTTCCACATGAGGCCCCTTTCCGCCTTTTGTACGTAACGTCACTGGCGAACCTCCTCCCGGTCACCGCGCTTCAAAGTCCCATTCGGCCGACGCCCGCGCCATAACCAACGGCACATCCCGTTCCAGGGTGCGCCAGAGGTGGTCGAGGAGACGACGAATCGGGTCCTTGGCTTGGGGGCCTGGAACCCGAGGCGATGGCCTGCTAACAGGCTGCAGGATCGCCACAACGAACAACCCAAGCCATTCATATGGACCGCCAAGGCTTCTGACATTCTGGAGAAAGTTAAGAGAGCCCGCATCTCGCTGAATAATATTCAATCCGTGTGACGCACTACACTAGAGAGGTCGGCTGTTTCACGCGGTAGGGCAGCGCAGGATCAGTTCTCAACGGCATGCTGACAATAATGTCCTGCCCGGTGTGAGAACCCGCCCAAACAAACGTTATCAGGACGGGCAGACCACGGGTATCGGCAGCCATTGCGAACGCGCTGGCGGCCTGCCACGATTCGCCGCGCGATAACTTCCGCGCCCCGGCCACGAAACGTCGCCACTTATGATCGCCCGGCGAGGCGCGCGACGACGGTGACAGTCCTCAACACCAAGCGGTACACTGATTTTTCGACGAAAGCCTCAATGCCAACACAAAAATGAAATCGCTTAGAAACAAGGCAGACGAAGCGCAGCGGCAACGCATGGCCCAGCGGCAGTTGTCAACTGACTTCCTGAATCATGCCCTTGAGTGGCGCCGCATCTTCGCAGAAGCCTGGGGCACATTCCTGTTGGTCGTGGTTGCTGCCGGTGGCGAAGTCGTCGCTGCCAGAAGCGGCGGAGCCGTAACTCCGGGCATGCTAGCCGTGGCGCCAGGACTTATGGTAATGGCGATCATCTATTTCATGGGCACAGTCAGCGGCGCCCATTTAAACCCGGCGGTTACCTTGGCCTTCGCGGTTCGGCGGAACTTCCCGTGGAACC
>OCTA010005707.1_pt1 | contig 10721 bp, 6 predicted proteins | sample 1538991 | NCBI WGS metagenome assembly OCTA01 (sample SAMEA3539302, study PRJEB22396) | soil metagenome | biome: tundra; feature: field; material: soil | place: USA | collected 2010-05 | depth 0.15 m | reverse complement strand
GCTGGTCTCCAACCGGTCGTTTGAGCGCGCGGAAAAACTGGCAAAGGAATTTGGCGGCCGCGCGGTGCGATTGGAAGATTCCGCGGCGGCGATGGCGGAAGCGGACATCCTGGTCAGTTCGACCGGCAGCCCCGACCTGGTGTTGCGCCGCGAGGATGTGGCGAAGATTCTGCCCGCGCGCCGGAACCGGCCGCTGGTGTTAGTGGACATCGCGGTGCCGCGGGACATTGACCCGGCGGTGGCGGAACTCCCGAATGTTTTTCTTTATGACATTGACGACCTGGAAGCGGTCGTCCGCGAGAACACCAAGAACCGCGAGCAGGAGCTGGCGCGATGCCAGGAAATCATCCTCCAGCAGGTCGGGAAACTCATGTTGCGGTTTGCGGGCCGGCCGGTGGGGGCGGCGCCGGATGCGTCTTTGGGCGAGCCTGCCATTGCATTATTTCAAACAGCAGCTTGCGGCAGTTAGAAACTATGAAAGTGAGCGCGATCCAGAATCCTTAACGAACAACAAAATATGAAGACAAACATGTGGCTAAAAACAATGTCAGCGGGCCTGATGGCAGTACTGCTGATGGCAGTCGGAAACTCGACCACGGCGCTGGCGGCACCGCCCGTCTCGCAGGCCCAGGTCACGCTGCGTCCGCTCGTGCCGACGGAGCTGGTCACCTACTCGGTGCCCGCCCTTCAGCTGTCAGCCGGCCTGAATACGATTGGCATCGGTGAGCCGGCCTATCTGGAGGCCCTGGTCAATGCCGCCATCGTGCCGTCTAATATTGTCAGCGTCACCTGGACGATCACCAGCCAGCCCATCGGCTCGACCGCCACGCTGCTGCCCAGCCCGCTTGGAACCAACATCCCAACCTACAAGATGGCCGACCGTGAAGATAATAGCGGCAATCCTTTTGATCAGGTCGCCTGGCCGGGCGGGGTTAATACCGGAAGCGCGACCAACAACGGGCGCGTCTTGCTGCGCCCGGATGTCACGGGGCAATACACCGTGTCGGCTACTATTGTCCTTGGCGGCGGCAGCGGCACGACCAACCTGACCCAGACCATCACGGCCGGCACCTATCTGGGGGTCGAGACTTGCGAGCTCTGCCATAGCGGTGGCCTGATTGCGCCGGACATTTATCATCCCTGGGTCCAAACCCCGCACGCGACCTTCTTTCAAAATGCGATCAACGGACTAGAAAGCAGCCATTACAGCAAAAACTGCATCTCCTGCCATACGGTCGGCTACGACTCCAATCCGGTGGCGACCAATTATAACGATGGCGGATTCTACGATGTTGCCCAGCAGCTTGGATGGACCTTCCCGGCAACGTTGTCCCCCACCAACTGGGCGTATATGCAGTCGGCCTATCCCGCCCTGGCCAACCTGGGGAACATCCAGTGCGAGAACTGCCATGGTCCCGGCAGCCAGCACGCCTATTCGCTCGGCAACACCAACTATAACACCAAGACCTACATCGCGGCCGATTGCTCCCAGTGCCACGACGACACACCCAACCACATCAAGAGCGCCTAGTGGAGCAATTCCCTGCACGCCCGGACCACGCGCGTTCCCTCCGGTACTGCCAATCGCATGGTCTGTGTCCGCTGCCACACGGCTCCCGGCTTTCAAGAATATGCGGATAACTATGGCAACACCAACAGCTATGCCACCAATGTCGTTTACGAGGCCATCACTTGTCAGGCCTGCCACGATCCCCACAACTACAACAACCCTTACCAGTTGCGCCTCGGCACCAATTTCATGAATGTCGTGCTTTCGGATGGTACCGTGGTGACCAATGCCGGTGTCGGCGGCTTCTGCATGAACTGCCATCACATCCGCAACGGTCCGGCGGCCAGCAACGTGGCGAATTACCAGCAGGGCAAGCCCACCTGGGCTGGCGGCTCCAGCTTTGGGGTGCATGATGGCCCGCAGGGTGAAATGCTCGAGGGCGTCGGTGCCATCACTTATGGCCAGACGCTTCCCAGCTCGGCCCACCGCCATGCGCTCACCAACACCTGTGTTGACTGCCATATGCAAACCGTGGCTTCGACTGACCCGGCGTTCCTGCAAGCGGGCGGCCATACTTGGGAGATGAGCTACAATGTCGTCACTAATGGTGTGACGAACACGCTGGCCAAGGCAACCATCTGCGCCCAGTGCCACGGCAACAACGTGACGACCTCATTCGACTTCCCGGTGCAGGATTACAATGGTGACGGCATCATCGAGGGTGTGCAGACCGAGGTCCAGCACCTGCTCGACAAATTGTCCACCCTCTTGCCGCCTTCGGGTTACCAGGCGAATGCCAACAACTATGTTGCCGACGGCCTGGTCAAGACATCTATCAGCACTTATACCAACATGCCGACGAAGTTCCTGAATGCCGTCTACAACTGGCAGTTCGTCAACAACGACGGCAGCAAGGGCATCCACAACGCGCCCTTCGCGGTCGGCCTGCTCAAGGCTTCCATCGGCGACCTGACGGGCGACGCCAACAACGACGGCCTGCCCGATGCGTGGCAGATCAGTTACTTCGGCTCCTTCACCAATGTACTGGCCGCGCCCAATGCGAGCCCGGCGGGTGATGGCGTCCCGAACTGGCTCAAGTATGCGCTGGGCCTCAATCCCATGGTGGCCGGCATCGTCCTGCCTAATGGCGTGGTGTGGGTCAATGAAGACAGCATTGGTGGCACGACGAATACGATTCACATCTACACCGCCGCTGAAATCGCGTTCGACACGCAAATCGGCACGACCTACCAGATACAGTCCATCTCCAACCTGGGCGGCGGCTGGTCGAACGTGGGCAGCCCGATGCCCGGCACGGGCACCACCATCAGCTATCTGACCCCGACGCGCAGCGGTGCCCAGCAATTCTTCCGCGTGGTTCACACCCCGTGATCACTGGCTGAATCAAACTGAAATCGTCAACCCCCTTCCCGCGCGAGCGGGCAGGGGGTTTTATTTTTGCGGGTCGCCGGGTTTGTTTAGCGCCAGCCAGCCGGATCACTTATGGGGATTCGATTAATTGTTTGTCCGGCCGGAGCTAGAGCATTTCAAAAGATATAGCGATATTTTCAACAAATCGTTTGTTTTCAGGCGTTTTTATTGCGCCAAAAACGCTACATGATTTTTGGGAATGCTCTAAACAGAGTTGTAGATAAATGAAACTGGGAAGCTAGTTTTTAGCTGCATCCATGCGGGACATTTCCCGAGAGCGACGCAGTAGTGAAGAATTTCGGATGCCGGCAGAATGAAAATGCTTCCGAGACTTGACCAGGCCGGTGGATTACTTGATAAAGACTGCGTGCTGCCTAAAACGAAATACGCCCGCAGTGATGATGTTTGCATCGCCTACCAAATTACGGGCGAAGGTCCCGTTGACCTTGTATTGGCACCCGGTACGATGTCGCACTTGGACCTCGACTGGGAGATTCCCCGGCGCGCGCTTTTTTTTGAGCGGTTCAGCAAATTTTGCCGGCTGATTCGCTTTGACAAGCGCGGCACGGGTCTTTCTGACCGGCCGGTGAAAATGGCCACCTTGGAGGAGCGCACGGACGACATACGCGCGGTGATGGACGCGGTGGGCATCGAGCGCGCGAGTCTGCTGGGTGCTTCCGAAGGCGGCTCCATGGCGTGTCTGTTTGCCGCGACTTATCCCCAGCGCGTGTGCTCGCTTCTGGTCTGGGGAGCTCAAGCGCGCTGGATTGCCAGCCCCGACCATCCCTGGGGCCAGAATCAAGCGGAGCATGATCAAATGCTGGCCATGGTGCTCGATGACTGGCCTTCATTTGAATACATCACCGGACCGGGTGCGGGCGTGGGCACGGACGCCGATCCGGCACACATCGAATCCATTGCGCGTTACATGCGCGCCGCCGCCAGTCCCTCCGCCGTTTATGCATACGAGATGATGAACGGGCAAATTGATACCCGTCCCATTCTCTCTGCAATCCAGGCACCAACCCTGGTGATGAACCGCACGGGCGACCCTTGCGCCCATGTGGAAGCGGCGCGCGACATGGCCTCACGCATCCCCGGAGCCAGGTTTCTCGAGTATCCAGGTAACAGCCACTCGATGATGCTCGACGACATGGAGGTGATCCTCGCGGACATCCAGGAATTTGTGACCGGCGAACGACCCATCGCCTCATCCGATCGCATTCTGGCCACCGTGCTCTTTCTTGACGTTGCTTCCTCCACCGAGCGCGCCACCGAACTCGGCGACGCCGCCTGGCGTAATTTATTAAATGCTTACTACGTCATCGTACGCAAGGAACTCGCGCGCTTTCGGGGAAAGGAAATGAATACCGCCGGGGACGGTTTTCTGGCGACTTTCGACGGTCCCGCGCGCGCCATCCGCTGTGCCCTTGCGATCACCCAGACGGTCAAACAATTGAACATCGCCGTCCGGGCGGGCATCCACACGGGCGAGTGTGAACTCATGGGCGACAATGTCGGCGGAATCGCCGTTCACACTGGCGCCCGGGTCATGGCCATGGCGGCACCGGGCACAGTTCTGGTCACGGGAACCGTGAAAGACCTGGTTGCAGGTTCCGGCATTGAATTCAAAAATTTCGGGAGCCATGAACTCAAGGGACTCCCGGGAGAATGGAGACTTTTTATCGCCGATACTTGAGGCCGGCGGGATTGGAGGTCCAGCTGAGACCGTTTCCTGCTTACGCCCCGTGGTGAAACTGCGATTGTGAACTCTCCTTTTTAACTCGATCACTGCTTTTTTATCTGCTCCAAAGTGCTGATGCGCGATTGAAGCTTGGCGGCAATCTGCTTGAGTTTTTCCATCTGTTCCGCTTCCAGAGATTGAAGCTGTTTCTTGGCGGCCTGCAGGTCGGCTTCGGAGCCGCCGTTCTGCGCATCGGCGAGGTGTTGCCGGGCTTCGTTGACCTTCGCCTCCATTTCCGCCGCCACCATCGAGTAGTCCTGGAACGCGGTCACGCGCAGCAGCTGGCTGCCGTCCTCCACCGTGATGTCGGCGAGGTTGGTCAACGCAAGTTTCAAATCATTAACGGCCGCGGCGCTGGGCGCGGAGGAGCTGGCCATCACATTCGCGGGCGAGTTCGGTTGGGTCGCCGAGAGACGGGCGATGGCGCGGCTCAAGTCGGCTTCCAGCGCCGGTTCCCAAACGGCCGAGAGTTGCGGGAATGATTCTTTCTGCCCCTTGCAACTTACGGCCACGCCAAGGTAACAGGCATCGCCCTTGTCGAGGTTGAACGGCTTGAGTCCGTCAGCCGTGGCGGCATCGGCATCGGACGATGCCTTGAAGCGCGTCACGGAAATTTTTCCGTCGCCCGCCTGCTGGTATTCGGCTAGCAAATCATTGATCCGTCCGGCAAAGGCGAACGTTTCGGCGGGCACGCTGGTTTTGTCCAGCAGCGTGTAGAAATGGATGGTCACCGGGGCATCGAGATTCTTCAGCACGGCCCTGGTGCCGTCAGAAAGACCAGTGCCGCCGGCCACACTCTGGTTTTTGATGGTGTCGTGGTGGGAATACCAGAAGGCACCGGCGGCCACGCCGAGAAGGACCGCGGCGAGCAACAGAATTTTGGCGCCCGTCCCGGCTTGTTCGGTCTTCCGCTGAAATGAAGGTCTGCTCATAGCGATGTGTTTTTGGTTGTTGAACTCTGATAGGAATGATTTCAAAACTCCAAAAGGCAGACGAGGAAAAAATCCTTTGAGAGCTGGCCGGCACCTCAAAAATCAGTCATTTTGACGGGGCAGGACAAAAAAGGGTTAGTGTTCGGCAAGATTAGGAAAGCCCGTATTTTCCCTCGGTGTAAAGTTTCAACCAGCAAATGGGCGGTGAAGTCCAGTTCGTGGACCGCCTCGCTGTCCGTCGTTGCGGTCGCCGCTTATGAAGAGAACCAAAGCTCTGCGGTTTGAGAAAGCGTTCATGTTGATCGGGACGCTCGCGGGTTTGGTTGCGTTCCATTCCGCCGCGCGGGCGCAGGGCGTTCAACACCTGACCGTCACGCAGCCGGGCGGTTTTCCCGGCATACCGGTGATGACGGGAATCACGCAGGCCACGAACCGCATTACGGTGATGTGGGACGGGCCGTCCGGATATTACCAGCTTGTCAAAAAATCTTCGTTGAAGGATTCCGCCTGGCTCGCGGTCGGCGGGCGCACCTTGAACTGGCAGGAGACGGTGGCCATTGCGTCGGGCAACGCTTTTTTCCGGGTGTCCGGTCCGTCGGCGAATTACCTCGGCTCACAGGGCTGCACCGAGTGTCACGCCAATATTCAAACCACGGTGTTGAAGACGCCCCACGCCAGCGCATTTTCGGATGCGGGTTTTGCCACTGCCGGCGGTCAGACCAATCCCGACTGCCTGGCCTGCCACACGGTGGGTTACAAGCTGCCGACCGGTTTTGTCAGCAAGTCCGCAACTCCGAAGCTGGCCAATGTGCAATGTGAGAACTGCCATGGCCCGGCCGCCAACCATGCCGCCAACCCAAATGATTTCACCGTGATCCCGCAGGTTGAAATTGCCGCCACCCTTTGCGGCGGCTGCCATAACGGCCCCATGCAGCCGACTTACGCGGAATGGGACTCGAGCGGCCACGCTACTGTGGTGCCGGATGTGCTCCAGACCATGAGTTCGTCCACCGCCAACATCAGCAGTTGCGGTCGCTGCCATTCCGGCTCCGTCCGGCTGGCCCTGCTCGACGGCCAAAATCCCGTTGCGCTCACGAATGACCTGAACGTTCCCATCACCTGTGTCGTCTGCCACGATCCGCACCAGACCACCGCATATCCGGCGCAACTGCGCAACCCGCTGACTTCGACGAATTATTATTCCCTGACCACCTCCACGAATTTTGCCACGGCGTATAATCCCAATATCAACATCTGTGCCCAGTGCCACAACAGCCGAGGGGCCGCCTGGACGGACACCTCGCGGGCGCCGCATCATTCGCAGCAATATAATTTTCTGCTCGGCTCCATCGGCGAATTGGAAACTGGTTCGTCCGCGTTTAATCCCGGGGCGCATGCCGGATTGCCGGCCTCCGCGGATTATTCGCTTTCCGGCACATTTTACCTGACCAACCAGTGCGTTTCCTGTCACATGCAGAGTGACGCTCCTCCGGCCACCACCCAAAGCCATGCCTTTACGTTCGGGAACTACACCGTCTGCCTGAACTGTCATCCAACCAACCCAGACATGCTGATTCCGGAGGTCATGTTTCCGGCGGTCTCCAACCGCGTGTACAATTTGAAATATGCGCTGGATTATTGGGCCGCCAACAACGCGAACCCTGCCATCCAGACCAACGGGGTTTTGCCGTGGGAATATACGACGCCGGGCGGCTTGATCTGGCAGACAAACCAAATTGGGATGATCACGGGCTGGACGCAGGTGGACTCGGTCAATTTCACCGGGCCGAACACCGCCGGCCAGGCCTTGATTCCCCCCAACATCAAACGGGCCCGGTTCAATTTGTATCTCGTGCTGAACGACGGCAGCTTCGGCGTGCATAATCCATTATTTGCGTTAAATCTGCTGGACACGGCTTTTGACTGGGTGCTCCAGGAAATTAATAATTAATTCCACATGATAAAATTTTCATCCATCCGGCAACTCCTGCCTCGCGGCAAAAGTGGTCGTCGCCTGTTGGTCGCGGCGGGCGTGATGGTCTTGCTGCTCGCAGCCATCTCCTGCGGAACGGTCAACCGGGAGGCGGTGGCGCTGCCGGATGTCCCGGGCGCAAAATACATCGGCTCCTCGGAATGCGAGCAGTGCCATGATGAAATTTTCAAGGGCTTCAGGACCGCCGACCACGCCCGGCTCATGCGGGACGGGCCCAACGCGATTGATGTCGGCTGCGAGTCGTGCCACGGCCCGTGCAGCCTGCACTCGGATTCTGGCGGCGAGGTCAAGCCGCCCTACAGTTTCACCCCCGGTCGTCCGCTGCCGGCCGGACTCGCCGGGCCGACCCCGGGCGCATCGCCCGCGCGGGCGAAGGAAACCGTTTGTTACCAATGCCACGCGGATGTCCGCGGCCAGTTTGAACTGCCCAGCCATCATCCCGTTCCCGAAGGCCGGATGGATTGCACCCTGTGCCATTCGCCGCACAAAGGCAGGGTGCGTGCCGGCGGCGGCACCGCCCTGCTGTCGCAGGATGAAAACTGCCTGCAGTGCCATCCGGCCCAGCGCGGGCCTTATGTGTTTGAACACGAGGCATTGCGCGAGGGCTGCACCACCTGCCACACGGCTCATGGCAGTGTGAATGCAAAGTTGTTGACCGTGCGGGATTCAAATCTCTGCCTCAAGTGTCATTTTCAGCAGGTCCGGAACGGTGCCATCCTCATCGGTGGTTCGGATCACACCACGCGCCTGCAGCAGGGCACCTGCTGGACGGCCGGCTGCCACGAGGCGGTCCACGGTTCGCGCGTCAATCCGTCGCTCCGATTCTAAATCGCAATGGAAAGCCGATGAAAACGAAACCCTCGACAAAAAAACAACGACATCTGGCCGCCCGGCGGGCGTGGTATCGCCGTTGCATCATGGTTGGAGCTATGTTGTTGTCGTGCGAAACTGCGGCCCGGGCCGATGGCACGAACAGCCCGGCACTGATGCCGGCACAGTTATATGAGGGCGGTACGAATACTTACAACAACTGGGTGGATCTTTCCGTCGGCGACCTGATGGTGAACGGCAGCGCCGCGCAGGCGCAGCAGCAATACCAGATGCAAAAAGATGTCTTCGGCGGCATCAGCGACCTGCACCTGCAGCAGGATGTCGCCAAGAAAACCACGCTGACCCTGGACGGCCACGCGCTGTTTGACCAGAACGACTACAAACTAACCCTTGATTTGCGACGCGAAGATTTCGGCTACGTCCGGGTCAACGTCACCGACTTCCGGACCTGGTATAACGGTGCGGGCGGTTTTTTTCCGCCCACCGGCATCCAGTATCAATTGCCGAACGATGAATTATTCTTGGATCGCGGCGAATTCTCGGTCGAGGCGGGGCTGACGCCGAAGGATCTTCCCCAGGTCGTTTTCAAATACACCCACAGCTACCGCGACGGAGACAAGAGTTCCACCATCTGGGGCCCGGTGCATCCCGACGCGACCACCGCAGTTCGCGGATTGTATCCCTCCATTTACGACATCAACGAGAAGGTGGATAGCTACGCGCTGGATCTGACCCATCACATCCAGAACACGGACTTCGGTGTCGGCGTGCGTTACGAAACCGCGAGCCTATCCGACAACCTTCAGTCAACCTTCTGGCAGGGCGAACCGGTGCAGCGGGAAGTCACGAGCCAGCAGGGAACTTCGTATGATATGTTCAACGCACATGCTTTCACCGAGACCTGGTTCAAGAATGGCGTCTTATTTTCCACTGGCTACATGTTTGCGAATGTGAATGACAACTTTTCAGGAAGCCGCATCTACGGCGACGATTTTAATGTAGCCTACTCCCCGAACCCATTGAACGGTCTGGGCTACACCAGCCTCAATGGCGGCGCTCATGAGCAGGAACAGGTGGCGAACGTGAACCTGATGGCCACGCCTGTCAAATACCTGACCATCGTGCCGTCATTGCGGGTGCAGTCGGATACTTGGAACGCCAATTCCGCCGGCACCGGCACGCAGGGCACCGACACCAGTCCCTTCACCAGCACGAGTGACGGCGAGTCGCTGGACGTGATGGAATGTCTTGATGTGCGTTACACCGGCGTAACCAACTGGGTTTATTACGCCGGTGCCCAATTGACCGAGGGCAACGGCAATCTGAACGAAAATGGCGGTCTTACCTCGGTGAACGGGATTGGTCCGGTGCCCGTCCTGGAGATCGTCGATGAGACGCGCTGGTTCCAGAAATATTTCATTGGCGCCCGCTGGTATCCCGCCCGCCGCACCACCCTGGACTTTGGCGGCTACTACAAGAACAACCAGTACAACTACAACTTCCCGACGGACAGCACTTATAACGGCGTGTCCAGCGCCGACCGCTACCCGGCCTACCTGGTCATGCAGAGTTTTCAGACGTGGGACGGCAATGTGCGCCTCACCTTCCGGCCCGTCCGCAACGTCATCCTGGTCAGCCGTTACGAGTACCAGTATTCCACGATCAACACGGTCCCCGACTCGCTCTCGGGCTTGGGCCCGTCCGAGTCGTCCACCATGGACAGCCAGATCATCGCCCAGAACGTCACCTGGACGCCCGTGTCCCGGCTGTGCCTGCAGGCCGGATTCAACTATGTCCTGAGCACGACCAAAACCCCAACATCCGACTACACGCAATCCGTGCTCAACTCCCAGAACAACTATTACACCGTCACGCTCAATTCCATGGTAGTGCTGGACGACCAGACCGACTTCAACCTAGGTTGCCTTTACTTTCATGCCGGTGATTTCAACAACAACGCCGCCAATGGCGTGCCGCTGGGCACCGGCGCGGAGCAATACACGGTGACGGCGGGCATCACTCGGCGGATCACCCAGAACCTGCGGGTCAACCTCAAATACGCTTATACCCAATACGACGACTGGGCCTCCGGTGGAAACAACAGCTACGACGCCCAGATGGTTTACACCAGCCTTCAATACCGTTTCTGAATCCCGGCGTTATGCCATGGCGCGCGGACGCGAAACGCGCAAGGAAAAATGTGAACCGCTTTGGCAAAACGGAAGTGCTCGAAATTTCTGTTGCGGGCAGGAGCGGTTTGATAATTTGAATCTGTGGACC
>OCTA010005705.1_pt1 | contig 10721 bp, 10 predicted proteins | sample 1538991 | NCBI WGS metagenome assembly OCTA01 (sample SAMEA3539302, study PRJEB22396) | soil metagenome | biome: tundra; feature: field; material: soil | place: USA | collected 2010-05 | depth 0.15 m | reverse complement strand
TGCTGCCGACTTACTACGTGCGCATCGGACAGGCGATACACGCCATCGAAGACAGCTTTACGCACACGTATCGCACCCCCGACAGCATGCAGATCACCGTCGTCTTGGATTGGGTGGACGAGGCCAACGGGGATCTGGTCGAGGCGACCGACGGGCCACCCCACGCCACCGATCTCGACCGCTGTGATGATCCCGATGCCTTGCGACAACGGCGGCGCGAGCTGGCGACCGAAGCAGCCACCGCTGTCTTGCAGACGACGCTCGATCCCACCGAAACCAGCGATCAGAAGATGGCCGCCGTGGAGGTGATTCTGGACCAGTATCTCACTTACTCGCCGGGTTGCACTTTCGACAACGGCTGGTGCCAGGCGTCCGAACGCCAATACGGCAACGGACCCATCGGTTGCAGCGTAGGCGGGGCGGGGAACCGGACGTCGGCGTTGGGATGGGCAGTCATTCTCGGGCTGCTCACACTGATGGGACGAGCCCGGCGACGACGTCGGGGGGGCGCCAGCGTCGGCCTGACCGTCCTATTGATCGCCACCTTCGTCCCGAGCTATGCGTTAGCCCAGCCAGAGTCCAACCCGCAGAGCTCTGATACGTCTACCTCGGCAGACAAGCACACCGCGCCACCGCCCGTTACGACGCCGGTCCAGGAGCCAGGGCCGAAAGATCCATCTCAGATTGCCCTGGGTGCCTATCTGGGCGGTTCAGGATCGGTTGACAACGGGGCCCTCGCGGCCGCGCTCGGCGCTCGCCTACGTTTCAGCAAGCACTGGACGTTCGGGCTCGATGCTGAATGGAACCCGTGGATTGCGGTCAACGGCGTCACGACCGTTCGAGCGGGCGCTTTCAACGGGTACGGAACCGCCATATTGCGGCTGCCATTGGCGTACGAGCAATTCAACCTTCGGACGACCGCCAATCTGGGAGTATCCCGCCTGCTCATCGACTTGTACGGTGCACCCAAGGGCAGCACGGGGATCTACGCAGGGTTAAGCCCGCTGGGAATCGAATGGAAGATGTCCGGGCATTTCTTTCTGGTCGTCAACCCGCTCAACATCGCGGTGCCAGCCCCGCAGCTCAAGGGCGTTCCATTTTCCTACCCGCAGTACCGTGCCACAATCGGAGTCGAGGTGTACGGCGGATGAGGCACCGCGGCGGGAACCGCGCTTCAGAAGGAGCCGACGAATCCCAGACCGTTCGCCCCGACCGGTGCGATCTGGGCGTGGATCTCCCCGTGCCGTAGGTGAAGCCAGGGGACGGTGATGCCGATGCCGGTGCCGACCAAGGCGGCGACGCCGACGTCCGTCGGGAAGTGATCGCCCGACGCGACGCGCTCGACCGCCACACTGGAGGCAATCAGGCCGCCCACGATCCAGGGCCAGATCCGCTCGCCGTACCGCTTGCGGATGGTGAACGCAGCCACCGAAGCCATGGCGAATGCGGTGGCGACGTGGCCCGCATAAAAGGAGAGATAGCCGTCGCCCGAGGCGAGGGACGCGGGATCTCCCGCATATGTGCGGGGTCTCGGGCGTGCGACGATGAAGTTCGTCGCGTTCTGTAGTGCGGTGTCGATGGCGAGCGTCTCGGCGTACACCGCCAGATCCTCGCCGAAGGCGCGCCCAAGCCTGAGATCGAGGAGATCGATGAGGGGCAGCGCCGCCATCACTCCGTAGACCGTGACGTTGGCGGCGATGCCCGCGGCCGCGCTGTGGTTTCCCACGGTCCCGCGATCGAGGAAGTTGATGCTGGACGCGTCGCAGGGACAACTCTTTCGCGCCAGCTGGTCCGTAAAGAAGACGCGTACGAGCCCCACGCTGCCCGCGACGATCGTGACGGGAATGTCGACGGCCAGATGCAGCTCGTACACTTCGCGAGGCGGCGACCTCGGTACCTCCGCCAAACCCGCGGGCGGCGTCTGCAACTCCATTACAGGCGGGGACGGCGTTGCATCGGCCTGCCCGCCGACAATCAGCAGCGCCGCCATCAAAGTGATCACGCGTCTTCTCCCATGGGAGTGCGGCCGGTGGTGGGCCGGCCGGCGCTTACTAGGCGGCGGGGGGATCGGCGATGTGGAGGCGTCATTCCGGCGAGCTCCTTCCAAGGTGGCACTGTGAGATCAGAATCGGGCGCTGAGCGCGATGCCGTGCTGCCCGTCTCCCGCGATCGGTACGATAGCGACCGGCGAGGCATGCAGCGACGGGACCAGCACCCCCAGCGACGTGCCGACGACCGCCCCACCCACCACGTCGGTGATGAAGTGCATACCGCCGAGAACCCGCGCCGCGCCGACGAAGCTCGCCATCGCACCCCCAACGGCCATCACGATCCAAGGCGCTTTCGAGCGTGGGTGGAGCCGTCGCATGGTCACGAAGGTGGAGGTTGCGATTGCGAAGCTGATGGCGGCGTGACTGCTCAAGAACGACAGCCCCCCGTCGGCGCTGTTGCGATCGGAAAGCGGAGCCTTATCTCCGTAGAGATAGGGACGTGGCCGGCCCGCCGCCAGGGTCATCACGGTAGCGGCGGCGGTTGCGGCGAGCCCCGCCTCGGCGACGACCGCGGCGTCATTGAGGCCCGGAAGAAACCCCTCATCCAGGAAGAGCAGGGTCGCGGCCCCGGCGCCGATCGCGTAGAGACCGTAGTCCGACGCGGTTTGCCAGCCGGGGCTCCAATAACCCGCCGTCGTGCGATCGAGCGCATTGAGACCAGCGGGGTCGCAGAGCGGGGCGCAGAACGCCGGCTGCGAGCGGGTCAGCCGCGCCTCCGCGAACACGATCCCGATCCCCAGGATCGGCAGATCGATCTCGGCATAAAGCTGAAAGGCCGGGTGCAGGGGATTCTTGGGGCTCGGGACGATCGGGGTGAGCGCGGCGGCCTTGGCCGTCTTCTTGGCGTCCTCGACCTTTTGAGGCGGAGCCTCGGGCGACGGTGGCGCGATGACCAACGGATTTGCCGCGCGTGTCGGCGCGTCATCCGGGGCGTCTTGGACGGTGGGAGCCTCCGCTCGGGCGATGCCGACCGATCCAACCAACGCTATGAGTAGTGCGGAGCAAACGACGGTCGGTGCGTGCATCAGAAATTCGCCTAAACGCATGCCGAGAAACGGTATCGCGGGCGGGTGAAGGTACCTCCCTCGTATGCGCGGCCGACACCACGGGCCACACGCGGGCTTGACTGGCAACCGTCACAACTTCGTGCCGACAGCAATCCGCCCGTCACCATTCCGTAACGTTCTCGATGATCCTTCACGCTGTTCCGAGGGTTGCCCGGAAAGATTGCAAGTCCTTCGCCAGCGCCGCCGAGTCGGCACTAGGTTACGTCTCGATGGCCAAGGCGAAGACGAAGTCGGTGGCGGTGGTGGCCCACGCCGGCAAGAAGCTTGGCGATGGCTTGGGCGAGCTACGCAGGGTGCTCGCCGGCGCCGGTTACCCAGACCCGATCTGGTACGAGGTCCCGAACACCCGCAAGGCACCCAAGGCGGTGCACCGAGCCGTGAAGAAGGGTGCCAAGTTGATCTTCGTCTGGGGTGGTGACGGAATGGTTCAGCGCTGCATCGACGCCCTGGCCGGTTCCAAGAAGGTGGAGTTGGCGATTCTCCCGGCCGGTACCGCCAATCTTCTCGCCACCGATCTCCGCATCCCAAAGGACATCGCCAAGGCCGTCCGCATCGGCCTGCAAGGAACCCGGCGAAAGCTCGACGTGGGCGTCATCAACGGCGAGCGGTTCGCGGTGATGGCGGGCACCGGCCTCGACGGACTCGTCATGCGCGACGTGGACGGCGCCACGAAGCAGCGGCTCGGCCGCGTCGCCTACATCCGCAGTGGCCTCAAGGCGATGCAAGCGAAAAGCGTTCGCATGACCGTTCGCGTGGACGGCGCGGTCTGGTTCAAGGGCAAGGCGAGCTTGGTCCTCATCGGCAACGTCGGCACCGTAACGGGTGGGCTGGTTGTGTTTCCAGACGCGTCGCTTTCCGACGGGATGCTGGATGTCGCCGTGGTTACTGCAAGCAGCACGTGGCAGTGGGTTCGCGTGCTATCGCGCGTCGCGGGTGGCCACCTCGATCGCTCGCCGCTTGTCGAGGTGACGCGCGGGAAGAAGATCGACATCGCGCTCGCCCGCAAGATCCCCTACGAGCTCGATGGCGGTGCCCGTCCATCCGAGAAGCGGCTCAAGGTTCGTGTCAAAGCCGGGGCGATCACCCTATGCGTTCCGGCGGCCCGCGCGAGTGCTCGACCCCCGCGAACGCGGACGCGCGTCCCAGGCCTTCGTCGCGCCTCGCCCTCCACCTCCCGGCCCCGCACGCCCGCGGTCGATCCCGTGGCGTCCCACGCCGACCCCGCCCCGCCTCACGCGGAAGCACCCGACCCCGCCGGGCCAGCCGCCGCCGGGCCTTGACACGCCCGTGCGCCGACGGCCAGAGATTCATCGACGAGATCAGAACAGTCGACGCCACTTGGCTTCGAGCAGGCCGTAGGTGCCGAACGCGATGAGGCCGGCGGCGACCGCGGCGAGCCAGAGATTGCCCTGCGGCAGCTCCCAGACGGCGTGCAGAGCCCCCGCCGGGCCCCGCGCCTCGTGCGGGGCGCTGTTGATGGCCGCGCGAGCCACGAAGTATCCGCACGCCGCCAGCACCGTGGCCCGCGCAGCGAAGGCGATCCGACCCACCGCCGCCACGGTCTTGCACTCCCGCTCCGTCATCTCCTCGACCCGCAATCGCTCGCGATCGTTGTTCGGCACGAAGGCTTGAACCAGCTGGACCACCGCCGCCACCAGGATCCCGAGCGCGATACCGACGAGCAAGGGACGGCCGAAGGGCGCCGTTAGGACACGAGCAGAGAGATGCCGGGGTTCCGCGTCATTGTCCGTGTGCGCGCGCGACCCCCACCCGACTGCGAGCGCTCCGGCGGAGAGCGCCGTCCCCGCATAGACGATGGCAGCGAAGCCATTGCTGACCCTGCTCATCACCTGGCGCACCGGACCTCGATTGACGTAAGGCTCGCCCACCAGGACGAGAGCCGCCCGAAAGGCAGCGTGCGCGACCAGACCCAGCGCGAGGAACGCGAGCGCCGCGCGGCCCGCCGGCATATGTGCCAGCGCCACGAACGCGCCCGAGGGATCGGTCGCCTTGCCTCCGAGACCAGCTGCGGCCTCGGCCGCCAACCCACCCACCAGCATGAAGACGAGGCCCCTCGCCACGTAGCCGACGCGCGCCACCCGATCGGCCCAAGGCTGGACCCGGCTCACCGCCTGGCGCGCGGCCCTCTCGGTGGCCCGACCGAGATGTCGAGCTCCTGCGGCACTTCCCACCGCGGTAAGGTGTCCCCCCCGGCCGAGAAGTCAATGTCCGCTCGTATCGTTTGGCAACGCGCGATGGGCGTCAGCGCCGAGCTCGGCGCCCGAGGCGGAGTTCGAAGTAGCGCGCGCTCAGCGCCGGCTCGAGGCTGCGGGCACCGCGGGATTCGGCGCCCGCCAACGGGATTCGGCGCCAACGGATGATACGATCCCCGGATGATGCGCGCATCGGGGCTGACCGGGCTTGCCGTGATCGCCGCCGCGTTTGCCGCCTGCGCGCCCTCGCTCGCGACCATGCAGCCCGCCCACGTGGCGCCGAAGGGACACTTCCAGGCGACCGCGGGTCTCGAGGTGGGGATTCCCACCGGGGCGATCGTGCGTGCTATCGACGCCGGGAAGACCTTGTCCGACGCGGCGGCGCAGGGCAGCCTGACCGCCGACCAGGAGCGGCAGGTATTCGAGGCGGGGGTGAACGTGCTCGCGAGCCCGCCCTCCGCCGGACCGCACCTGGCGCTCGCTTACACGCCTGTCGAACGCTTGGAGATCGGCGTCCGCTATGCGGGGAACGGCTGGCGGGTGGGGACCCGCTACCAGATCCTCCGGCACGACGAGGCGCCGTTCGACCTGACCGTCGGCGCAGGCCTGTCACGCTCTGCGTACGCGATTCCGGTGGGCGACGTCATTCCGATCCTGCAGGTCGACGATTTCACCCGCTGGACTGTGGACGTTCCGGTCCTGGTGGGCACTTCGCGGAGCTGGTACCGGATCTGGACGGGCCCCAAGCTCCTGTGGTCGCACTTCGCCACCGCCCTGCGCCTGTCGATCCCCGGCGGCGACACGGAGCTGGCTAGCTTCGAGGGACAAGCCACCTACGTCGGCGGGCAGGCCGGGCTGGCGCTCGGTTACCGCCACCTCTTCTTCGGCGTCGAGCTGACGCTGGCCGAGGTGTTCGGCTCGGCATCGGTGACAGCGACCTCGCTCCCGGCGGTGAGACCCGTCGATTTCAGCGGATTCGTGGTCTATCCCGCGTTCGGGCTGTTGGGAGAAATCTGAATGGACCGACGCTTCGATCGTGGTCTTCGATGAGCACCGCCAGCTCCGTGCGAGAGACCTGGGCCCTGACGGGCGACGACGCCTGGCGAACGCTCGCAGCCACGGGCTGGATCAAGCTGGTGCGGGATGCTTTCGTCCGCCTTCGCGCCGCCGACGGGTTCAGCCACTCGCGCTCGCTCGCGTTCGTCACCTCCCTCGTGTTCGTGCAGGGGTTGATCGCCCTGGTGGGGCTGGCGGTCGAGTTCGGACAGGCCGCCTTCAGCCGCACGATCCTGGGCGCCATCGAGAGCGCGGTACCCGGACCGGCGGGAGGTCTCCTCACCAGGGTCTTCGCGCAGGCGCAACGGGTCGGCCTCGAGCACCGCCTCCTGCCGCTGGTGTTCGGGCTAGCCGGCACCCTGGTGACGGCCACGACCGCGACCGCGCAGCTCACCCGCGGGATCAACCGCCTCTACGGCATCGAGAAGGATGGGCCGTTCATCCACAAGTACGCCCGTGCCCTCCTGCTCGCCGTCGTAGTGCTCGCCGCCTTCATCGGCGCCGGCGCCATCCTGACCGTGAGACGCGACTTGTCGGGAGACGCCGCCGGCGGCGCCTACCTGGCGTGGCAGGTGCTCCGCTGGCCCCTCGCCCTGGGAATCGCCGCAGCGGCGTTCGGCGGAATCCTGCGCTGGGCGCCGCATCGCCGTCAACCGCACTGGTCGTGGCTCGTGTTCGGCGGCGTGATAGGCGTCGCGGGATGGACCATCGTGACGGTCGCTTTCAGCGTTGTCTTCCGGGTCAGCTCGTCGTTCGGCGAGGTGTACGGCCCGCTGGCTGGCGTCGTCGCGCTTCAGATTTGGACCTTCTTCTCGGCCGTCGCGATCTTTTTCGGCGCCGCCATCGCCGCCCAGCTAGAGGCCGTGCGATCGGGCACCCAAGCGTCGCCGCGCTGAGCCGGTTTACCACGTTCCGGCGAGAGCCACGCCGCTGCCGTCGCGGCCCATCATGGGCACCGCGACGATGCGTCGAGAGCGATCCAGCCGACGCCTCAGAAGCCACGATTGAACCGGCGCGGTGAGCGTCGACGCTACGGAGACGGTCGTGCCGACGCCGAACGAGATCCAGGCGGTCTGCCACGCGTCGCGCCCGTAGCCGAGATAGAGCAGGCCGGCGGTGTTGAGGGCAAGCCCGCCGAAGATGTTCAGGATCAACGCGTGGCTCTCATGCCGGGCGGCCTCGACCAACAAGGCGTGCCGGGCCCTGGCGGACGCCGGCTGGGGATCATGGCACAACCGCTCCACGTCGATGTGGAGCGGGTCTACGCGCTTGGCGATCGCGCCGACGGTGGCCTTGCCGGCGGTCACGTACAACGCCGCGCGGGAATCACTCCCGAGCCAGTCACCCGGGGCCAGCGCGGCATAGCCGGCGCTCCCCATCGCCGCGACGACGAACGTGGCGGTCCAGGCTAGGTTCCAGGTAGCGGCCTGGCGGAAGTCCTGGCAGATGGCGTCGTCAATTTCGCGCTCACCGGAGCTGAGATCCGCAAGTGGCGCGGCCATCGCTGCGCCCGCGACCACGGTCGGCACGAGGACGCCGAGCAAGAGCAGAGCGCGCATGAGGAACGCTAGCACGCGAGCACGACGCTGGCTGTCGAGCGGACATTCTTCTGACCTTCAACAGCCGCAAGGCAGAACGTCTCCGTCTATGCCGCACGCCCGCCCCGCGGACACGGGGTCTTGGGCGAGCCGGGGCGGCGCGAGTAACATACCCCCTCGCTATTGGACATGCGGCTCTCACTCCGAGCCCTCCGCAACGTCCAACCAGAGTGCCGCCGCGTCCTCGCAAGGCCCAACATGCTTCCCTTCGCCGCATTCGTCGTTCTGTTTCTGATTCTCTGGGGGATCCTCAGCCTGATGAAGCCGCTCGTGCACGGCGGTTTCATCCGGACCGCGCATTTCACCACGAAGTTCCGTTCTCTCGACTACCTTCCGGTGGTGGTCTTGCTGGGAATCGGCGCAGCCGTGTCGGCCTTTGCCGGCGACGCGTTCGTCGATCTCTCGGAGCTGGTGGTAGCGAAGAATCCGAGCCTGCAAGCGCTCGATCAACTCTGGCACGACAGCGCCGTCTCGGAACGTACGCCTGGCGCCACCACATTCTTCGCGGCGATGTCGGTGATCGGCGGACCCGCGTTCTTGGCGGTCCTCACCGCTCTCGTGGCTGGGACGCTATTCATCCGCAAGCGTCCTCGATGGGCCGTCTACCTTCTCGTCACCGCTGGCGGCGGTGCAGTCTTGAACCTAGAGCTCAAGCGATATTTCGAGCGGGCGCGGCCCGCTCTGGCGGAGATGCTGCGTCGCGCGGATGGCTATTCGTTTCCGAGCGGTCATGCCATGGGCTCGACTGTCGTGATCGGCGGGCTGACCTACCTGGCCCTCCGGGCCCTCACGACGTGGCGGCAGAAATCGGCAGTGATCGCGTTCGGCACAACGTTCGTCCTCTCCGTTGCCACCTCGCGGGTCTACCTCGGCACCCACTGGCTCTCGGATATCGGTGCCGGCGTCTCCGCGGGTCTGCTCTGGTTGGCGACGACGACGATCGGGTATGAGACCTTCCGGCGGATACGAGCGGTTCGCGACCTTCGGGCCCGAAACCGGCGCGACATCTCGCCGCCAGGAGAAGGCGCCCCGTAGCAGTATCGAGGTTGGCGTTCAGTAGCGGACCAATCAGATAAGTGCGCTGGATGTACCGGCCGTCTCGTTTTCGAACCGTCCGAGGAGGACGGGGATAACACGTCGAAGGGAGCGAGCAGCTTGCAGAATTGCAACCCGACGCATTCGAGAGCCTTACTCCGCCGATTGCTTCGTCGGTGTTAATTGGGAAGATCGGTAGCTGCGCTGGGGTTCCGCCCTGCGCGCCTTGTGTCCCCGCTCGTTGATTGCTCTTACTTCTATCCTCCCCTCGCGTTGGCGGCGCTTTCGCGTCGCTCATCCGTGTAACTTCGGGGATCCATGAAACACTGCGTTTGGCCGTCGGTCCGTCCGCTCGGTGGCGTCGTGTGTGGGCAGCGCATCGATCGGCCCCACTTCTTCGCACCTGCCCATCTTTCACTTGATCCTGAGTCTAGAGACCAAGGTTCCAGGTCGTTGACGTCGTTGGCGAGGAGAGCGACACTTACCGTCGCCTCCATGGCCCATCTCCTCCTCGTCGACGACGACAATGACATCGTAGAAGCGTTCGGTGATCTGCTACGTGAGGAGGGACACGAGGTTCATAGCGCCTCGACCGGCGAAGAGGGTCTGGTTGTTCTGAGAGCCTCACCGCTCCCCGATGCTCTGGTGCTGGACGTGGATATGCCGGTCCTAGGTGGTCCTGGGATGGCTCATAAGATGCTGTTGCACGACGCGGGAGAGGAAAGCGTTCCAATCATCCTCATGTCGGCAAGGCAAGACTTGCCACAGATCGCTCGAGAAATGGGAACGTCATACGTCCTCAAGAAGCCGACGACGATCGACACCTTTCTCACGTTGCTCGATCGAGCACTTCGCGAGCGACGAGGACCATCGTCCGCCTGAAGCGGTTTGCCCGACAGTTACGTTCCAAATTCACCGGCCCCGGACCAGGGTTTGAGACCGGCAGTGCTTTGTCCGGGCTCTCAGCCGCTCAGCCACTTGCTCGAGATGTGACAACGTATTCGTTGCGCGGCAGCTGCACGTAGCAGGTCGTGCCGCCCGTGGCCGATGAAGACACGGATACCTCCCCATGGTGCGCTTTGGCTCATACGGTTAGCGACTCGCGCGATTCGATCCGCGGGCGCTTCGGAAGCGCACATCCAACTTGAGCAGTAGCTCGACCGAGGCCGTGATCGTAGTCAGTGGGTTTCGCAGATCGTGGGCCAGCATGGCGATATCCCGATCCTTGGCGACGAGCGCGGCATCGCGGGCGACGAGTCCATGGGGAGACCGACGAACGACGGTACCTTCGCTTCCAATGGGCATACGTCATGGTCCCGAGCCTCGTCACGCCGGCGCATGAGCTTCTGGCAGCTGCCGTGAATCTGCCGACTGCCGACCACCCTTTCAGTGCGGAAAGCGCGGTAGGCCCTGCAGATCGACACCGGTCGGCACGGGTACCTTACCGGAAGGACAGTGCACCTCACGGGAGCGCGGGGTCCGAGAGCCGCATCCTCCCGTCCGAGCGGTGATCTACGCACGAGCACCGACGTTGACGCAGCGAGATCAGCACGCGCCCCCGGAAGCCCCCACCGAGGACTTGACGACCTATTTGCTGATGGTTCGCACTATTCGCGCCCGGCGGGACTTGGCGGTCGAAGGAGTGACTAGACCGCTTGTATGTTGACGCGATCGATCCGGTGTGATCAAACATTGGAATGG
>OCTA010005704.1_pt1 | contig 10721 bp, 6 predicted proteins | sample 1538991 | NCBI WGS metagenome assembly OCTA01 (sample SAMEA3539302, study PRJEB22396) | soil metagenome | biome: tundra; feature: field; material: soil | place: USA | collected 2010-05 | depth 0.15 m | reverse complement strand
ACTGCTTCGCCGCCGCCTTGGCCAAGCTCAGAGGCGTGGAAGTCGTCACGGGCGATCCGGAGTTCAAGGAGGTCGATGGTGAAGTGAAGGTGGCCTGGTTGCCGAAAAGCTAAACCTGCAAGGAGATGCCTCTTAAGCGAAACATGAAGGCCGCCGTGAGATTTGAGCGCGTTTTGAAAGACCGCCGGTGGGCAGAAGAATATTCTGAATTCACTTGCCTTGCGCCTCTGTTGCTTGGATAACTGGCCCATGCTTTGGCGGATAGTTTCGTCCTGAGCGACTCAGAGGGTGGAAAGGTTTCTGGAGCCTGCCCCCTGCGGGAAAGCCGGTGGCAGATGATGACGTTTGAAGTATTCTTCAAGGCGGCGAGCGGCCACGCGCCCTACGACTACCAGCGGCGGTTGGCGGGAGGCGACGTGGGCCGAGCCTGCGAATCACAGCTCATCAATGTCCCGACCGGCCTCGGCAAAACCGCCGCCGTCGTTCTCGCCTGGCTGTGGAACCGCTTGGCTCCCACTCTCACTACTCAACCCTCAGTTCTCAACCCGGCGTGCCCTCGCCGCCTGGTCTATTGCCTGCCCATGCGAACGCTGGTCGAGCAGACGAGAGACAACGTAGCCGAGTGGCTGGAGAATCTGGCCAAAGCACACCCAGACAACGCGGAACTGAAATGGCTGGCGGAACATTCGCCCGTCGTCCTCATGGGCGGCGAGGAGCTTGAGCTGGCCAGGCGCGAGTGGGACCTCTACCCTGAACGCCCCTGCATCCTCATCGGCACGCAGGACATGCTGCTTTCCCGCGCGCTTAATCGCGGCTACGGCATGAGCCGCTACCGCTGGCCCATGCACTTCGCATTGCTCAACAACGATGCCGTGTGGGTCTTGGACGAAACGCAGTTAATGGGCGTCGGCTTCGAGACCAGCGCGCAACTTGACGGCTTTCGCCCTAAAGCAGCACACTCCGTGGTCGGCACCTGCCCGACTTGGTGGATGAGTGCTACGCTAGACGCCGAGCGCCTCGCCACGGTAGATCATCCCAAACCCGGCCACGGTTGGCCGGACATCCAGCTTGGAGACGCTGACCGGGCACAGCCGGAGGTTCGCGCCCGACTGCACGCCCAAAAGCCTCTCGCCCAGGCTCCCATCAAACTCACCAGCGAAACGAGCAAAGCCTACGCCCCCGGCCTCGCGGCCTTCGTGAAGGAGAAACACGTGCCCGACACGCTGACCCTCGTGGTGGTCAATACTGTGGCGCGTGCCCGTGAAGTCTTTTCGGCCCTGCGCAAACTGGGCGTTGCCGAAGACCGCCTCGCGCTTATCCACTCTCGATTCCGTTCCGCAGACCGCGCCGCCCACCAGGCAAAGCTCCTGGCCGAGGGAGACCGCATCGTGGTTGCCACCCAGGCCGTGGAGGCTGGCGTGGACGTGTCGGCCCGCCTGCTTGTCACCGAACTCGCGCCGTGGTCTTCGTTGGTTCAGCGATTTGGCCGTTGCAACCGCCGCGGTGAATTCGCTAAAGAGGCCGAGATCGTTTGGATTGATGTGCAGCCCAAGGATGAGAAGGACAAACTCGCGCTGCCATATGACGCCGCAGAATTGAAAGCGGCTCGTGACGCGCTCAAGCCGCTCGACAATGCCAGCCCCGACTTGCTCCAATCCGTCACTGTTCCCCCACGCCGCGTCGTGCGCCCTGTGCTGCGCCGCAAAGACCTGATCGAACTCTTCGATACCACCCCTGATCTCTGCGGCGCCGACACCGACATCGCGCGGTTCGTCCGTGACGGGGAAGACAACGACGCGCGCGTGTTCTGGCGCGAGTGGGAGGGAGAGCAACCCCCTTCCAACCTTCCCGCCGCCACCCGCGATGAGTTGTGCGCCGTCGCGGTGTATCAGTTCCGGGCTTTCCTGAAGCACAAGTCCAACCCGGCAGCCTACGTTTGGGATGCCCTCAGTGAAATCTGGCAACGGGTGTGGACCGCTACCCCAGGGAGGGTCTATCTGCTGGGCGTGAGCGCTGGCGGCTACTCCCGAGATTTGGGCTGGACGGGCAACCCGAAGGACAAGGTTGAGGCGCTGAGCAGTCAGGCAGAGCCGGAAGAGCGCTACGCAGCAGACGAGCCCACCTTTATCAATCGCTGGGTCGAACTCGGCGAACACACAGCGGACGTCGTTGCGGCAGTGGACGCCCTGGCAAAGGCACTTCGGCTTCCTCCCGATGCCCGCGAGGCGCTTCACACCGCTGCCCTTTGGCACGATTTCGGCAAGGTGCATTTCATCTTCCAACAGATGTTGACCAAGGGGACCGCAATTGAACACCAAGGCAAGCTCTGGGCGAAATCCGGGCGTCCAGGGGGCAAGCCCTTGCGCCCCGGTTTCCGCCATGAACTCGCGTCGGCTTTGGCCTGGTTGCAGGCCGGTTCCACCGAGCAGCGGGACCTGGTGGCCTTTCTGGTAGCAGCTCACCACGGAAAGGTCCGGCTGTCCATCCGCTCGCTCCCGACGGAGAATCAGCCGCCGGGAGAACCCGGGCGTTTCTACGCGCGAGGGGTCTGGGACGGCGACACACTTCCCGCCGCCACGCTCAATGCCTTATCGGTGCCGGGAGTGGAGCTCGACCTCCGGCCCATGCTGCTGGGAGATGGCCCGCAAGGCGCATCCTGGCTCGCCCGCATGATCGGGCTGCGCGACCGCCTCGGCCCCTTCCCTCTCGCCTATCTCGAAACCCTTCTGCGCGCGGCCGATGGTCGCGCCTCCGCCGCGGAAGCGGTCCTGGCGAAACCCGCCGATTCCACCGGTGTTTCCTCCCACATGGCCCTGCGCGAAAATGCTCCGCCTCACGACTCAACCACTGTGCTCTCCGCGAATGAGCAATCCCTCGTCGCCGATCTCGTCGCTGACGGCTTGAGCATCCAGGACAAGTTCCGTCCCGAGCCGCTCTACAAACAGACCGGCAAGGGCCACTACGCCAGCCAAACCGTGGAGGAGATCCGCCAGGCCAAGAAGACCAGGCGTTCCAAGGGCAAGCCGTGAAACGCGCCTGGCTCCAACCCTTCACTTGGGCGGTCATCGTCGAGACCAACCGCCAGCTTTGCCTGCCCAAAGCCGCCCTCCACAAGCCCACCAGCGACGGCTACGAGGCCACGCGCCAGCTCTGGGAAACCACTCACCTCACGGAAATGACACTGGCCGAAGCGACAGACCTATGCCGCCGCTGCCATCGTCTTGCGCCCTTCTGTAGTTTCAATGGGAACACCTTCGTTGCCGTCATCCGCAAGGTCATTGCCGCGTTGCCCCTTGCGCCCGAATCCGCCGCCGCCTTGCGCAGCCTCGCCGGCCACATCGTCGCCGGCACAGCCAGCCCGGAGGAACAACGCGACTTCGCAGCCATCCTGAACCGCCTCTCCACACCACCCGCCTCGTGAGTGCTCACCCCGTCATCCTATCCGGCTGCGCCTCTACACCCCTGGCCTCCTACCTGAAGGCGCTGGGAGTGTTCCGGATAATCGGGACACAGGCGGATGCTTCTGCCCGTGGGTGCTGGCACCAGGGCCTCTTCACCTTGGACTCGCAGTTAGACGATGACCAATTGGTAGCGTTTTTCCTGAAACGCTATGAACCTTCGCCTTTGATCGCGCCGTGGAACGGCGGCAGCGGCTTCTACGAAGGCGACGACGCGGCAGGGTTAGAGGCAATCGCAAGAAGTAGTGAGCCAAGGCTCGCCACCTATACCGGCACCATCAAGGCAGTAAAGCAGTGGTCGCAGCTTGCTCCCGCGAGCCAATCGCTGAAGGACATGCGCGCGAAACTAGGTGCGGACCTAAAGGAAATGAGCGGGAAGACCGCAAAATCGCTGAGTGATTTGATCTCCGAATTGGACAAGGCAGTTGATGCTCTTGAAGAGTTTACCTCTTCTGCTTCCGTCCTTGGCGGCACGGTCGAGGATCTCGATAAATGGAAGCTGAACGGCAAGGAACTGTCGGCTCGCGACGAACAACAGAACGCGGCACTGAAGAAAGTCGTGCGCACGGCGAAGAAGGTTCGCTCCTCGTTCAAGAAGGGATACCGTTCCGCCGGCAAGGAAACCCTGGTTACGCTCGCTCGTGCCATCCTTCCGGACGGCGTGGTTGAATGCCTCGATGCGATGCTGCCGATACTTGCGGGAGGGTCGCTGGGCTACCCGCCGCTCTTCGGTGCCGGCGGATCGGAAGGGCGGTTTGATTACACCAACGCCTTCATGGGTCACATCGCTGGGATGCTCATCACGGGTTCGGCGGGGGAGAGCGAGTCCTTGCTGCGCAACGCACTATTCGGGGACATCACAGACGATTTCCAGAACGCAGCGGTAGGCCAGCATGATCCGGGGCGCGCGGGCGGATTCAATCAGGGGCCGGAGATCGAGACCAAACAGGTCCCCATGAATCCATGGAACTTCATCCTCTGCATGGAGGGCTGCGTGGCGTGGGGGTGCGGCGCCTCTCGACGGTTCGCAACCAGCCAGGGTTCTGTCCTGGTGAGTCCCTTTACCGTCAATGCGCGGAGTGCCGGCTACGGCTCTGCTTCAGCGCAAGACGAGGCGAAGGCCGAGGTCTGGGCACCGATCTGGGATGCCCCCGCCTCCTATCCTGAAGTGCAGCAGGTCCTCCGTGAGGGGCGGGCCGAGATTGGCACGCGCCGCGCCCGGCACGCCGTGGAGTTCGCCGAGGCCGCCGCCTCGCTTGGTGTGGATCGCGGCATTAAAGAGTTCACCCGCTTCTCATTGCTCAAGCGCCGGGGTGATAGTTATGTGGCACTGCCCGCCGGCAGCTTCCCCGTGTACTACCGGAGCGAGGCCGACCTTGTGCGCGAACTGGACTCCATTTTGCACAAGGTGGATCGTTTCATCGCCGGCTTCAAAGGGACAGAGCCGCCTGCGCGCTTTACCTCGCTCCGGCGGCAGATTGACGAGGCGATTTACGACCTCCTGCTTCGTGGTGGGGCGGACAGAGTAGCCAGGCTCATCGCCGCTGTCGGCAGAATGGAGAAGCTCTTCGCCCAACGCGACCTGACCAAGGAACCGAAGCTGGCTGCCCCGCTGGCGGGCCTGTCGCCGCGCTGGATATTGGCGTCGGACGACGGCTCCATCGAGGTGCGGCTGGCGGCTGCCTTCGCCTCGCTGACGGCGTGCGGCAAGGTTGGCCCCCTGCGCGCGAATCTGGCGCCGGTGGACCCGGCCAAGCCGTGGGAATGGGCGCGCAAGAACCTCCAGACCGCGTGGTCGGGCAACACCGTCCAAGCCCGCCTCGCGGATGTGCTCGCGCGCCGAATGATGGACGCGGAGCGACTCAACGCTCCCGCCAACCCCGTGGCGGCACGGATCGCGCTCCATCCACTGGACGCGGTGGCATTGGTTACTGGCAAGCTGGATGGGGGTCGCCTGGAAGATTTGCTGTTTGGGATGACGTGGATTCGCTGGAATGCCGCGCCGGCATCCCTGGCCGCCTGCCGCGAAGCCTCCCGACGCTGGGCTGCACCAGTCCGCGACTCCGTCATGCCCCGTCCCTATGTGTTATTGAAGCATCTTTTCCTGTCGGAAGGCATCCGCCTGCCTGGCCAGACGAAGATGATTACTATTCGAGCGGAGCCATCCGTCATTCCGTTGCTGCGGGCCAATCGCATCAGCCAGGCATGTGCGGTGGCGCAGCGACGGCTGTTTGCCAGCGGCCTGAACGTGCTGCGCGCCGTCTTCCCTGACTCGGCGGACGGCACTGGGCTTGCCGCGGCGCTGCTGGTGCCCGTGCGGCAAAGCGCGCGGCTCACCCAGATGATTTTGCAGGAGAAAACAACAAACGCCTGAATCACACATAACGTATGAACAATGAACTGAACCAAGCCCCGCGCCTCCTTCTTGAAGCTAGGCTCAAGCCCGTCCAGGGTGACCGCCTCCAGCCCACCGGGTTCGCCGACCTCGGCGCCGCCGTCTATGAACGGCCCGATGGCAAACGCATGTTGCTCGTCGAGTCCGCCCAATCCGTGACGAACCGGCTGGAGCATGCCTGTCTGGCGCCAGGCACCGCGCGCCTCGATCCGGCGCTCGACGGATTGCCGTGGGTGCTCGTGAAGCTTACCAAGGGCGGACAGGCCGTCACGGAAACCAGCTCCCTCTTCGAAGCGCACCGCATCAACTCGCCGTTCATCATCGCCAACGACACCTTCAAGGAGAAGTTCCGGGCCGTCACCGGCTACGCGAAAGGCCAGCCGCTCAACTGGCCCAAGGTGGCCCGGGGCATCTTCAGCCTCGATCCCTGCTCGCTGCTTCACGGCGTCTTCATGGCGAACTTCGAGGATGGTCGCATCAAGATCCCACGGGCGCTCACCGGCTTCATCGAGGCCGAAGACGTGCGCGAGGTCCACTCCGGCGGAGTGAAAAACAACCCGATTGACCCCACCGGCACCCTGCGCGCTGAAGGCTACGACAAGGACGTTTACAGCAACGTCCCCTACCATCGCACCGAGTATGTGGCGGGGAAGATCACGGCCTACTTCAACCTCGACCTCGCCATGCTGCGCGGTTACGCGCTGGGACCGGAAGCGTTGGACCTCTTTGTCAATTTGGCCATCTACAAGGTGCGCCGCTTTCTGCGCGAGGGCCTGCGCCTGCGCACCGCCTGCGACCTGGCGGTTGACGGCGATCTGTGCGTCACCGCCCCGTCCAGCCTGAAACTGTCTTCCGAGCAGGAAGCTCTGAAGGCGGCTCAAACCGCGATTGGCGCCTGCGCCAAGGCGGGACTGTTCGCGAAGCCGCCGGTCACCGATCTTGCGACCGCCGTGGTGCAGAAGGAAAAGAAAGAAGAGGGCGCCAAAGTGGCCACCGAAGCCCCGGAGCCGCAAGAGTGATTGCGACCGACGCCCCTGGCATCAACCCCCGTGCGCCTTAGCATCCATGACTGTCATTGAACTGCACTTCCTGGCGGGTCGTTACCATTCCACGCCGTGGGGACGCCACGTGAACGAAGGGCAGCCGGAGTGGCCGCCGTCACCCCTGCGCTTGCTGCGCGCCTTGTATGATGCCTGGCGACGCAAACATCCCGACTGGCCCGCGTCGCGCGTCGAGCCGTTGTTCGCGGCACTGGCCGGGCCACCCGTCTTCCGGCTGCCGCCCGTGGCCTTCGCGCATACCCGGTCCTACCTGCCCACCAATAAGCCCGACGCCGCCGACCGCAAGCTAGTGTTCGACGGGTTCGCCGTCGTGCATCCGGCGCATCCCGTGCTGCTGGGTTGGCCGGAGCTCACGCTCTCCACCAGCGCGCAGGCCGACTTGGGGGAACTCCTCACCGGCTTGAACTACCTGGGGCGCTCGGAATCGTGGGTGCGCGCCGCATTCCTGCCGGACGCGACTGACGCAGACCTCCGTTGGAATTGCGTGCCACTGTCGGAGGGCACCGCCGAAGGCGACCTCCTGAACGTGGCGTGCGCGTTGCCGCCGGCTGAGCTTGCCGCCGACACCCGGCGCGGTTCGCTGGCGGCAAAGAAGGAGAAAACCGACGAAGCCGACGCAGGCTCCGACTGGCTCCGGGCGCTTGGCTTCGCGACGCGGGACTTGCTCAAGGCCCGCCTGAGTGACCCCCCGGTGCTCCGCTGGCAGGACTATGCGATGACACGCCCTCCGCACGCTCCAGAGCTTGACACAGCTCCAGCCGACCCGCCCACCGGCGTGACGGCTGTCCTGTTCGCGCTTGAGTCCAAGGTCCTGCCCCAGGTGACCGGGACCATTGAAATCGCCGAACGCGTCCGGACCAAGCTCATGGGTTTGCACAAGGTGATCCAGGGCAGCCCGGGCAAGGTCTCCCCCCGCTTTACCGGCAAAGACTCCAATGGCAAGCCGCTGCTCGGCCATCGCCACAGCTTCCTCTTCCCGCTGGACCGCGACCACGACGGCCGCCTGGACCACCTGCTGGTCGTCTGCAACGCGCCGTACACCGAATCCGAACTGCTGGCCTTCGACCGGCTGAACAGCCTGTGGCAGCCCGGTGGCCGGCCGGACATTCGCTGCGTGCCGTTGCGGTTTGGCACACAGGCGGAACTGCTACAAGAGGCCACGGTCTTTGAGAGCGCCACCCCGTTTATCCCCACGCACCACCACCGGCGCGGGCGCGGTGAGTTCAGCGACTGGCTGAAAACCGAACTCCTCCGCGAGTGTGGCCAGGCGGGAGTGCCGGCGCCATTGCAGGTTGAACCATTGGAATGCCTGACTCTCCCCGGCGGACACCGCCTCTATTGGCTGGATTACCGCCGCAGCCGCCGGGGGGAAGGTGCTCACCAGGGCTATGGCTTCCGGTTGAAGTTTCCCGCGCCTGTTCCCGGCCCTTTTGCGTGTGGTTACGGCGCCCACTTCGGCCTCGGCCTGTTTGTACCGGCAGAGTGAGTTGTGGCCGTGCGCGCATGATAAGCCCGTCGGCTTTCTGAACGGTTCTTTGACATACTAATTCACGCGAGCCGCTTGGTGGCGGGGGAAAACTGCCAGGCGCTCGCGCGGCCCCGTTGAAGCATCCGGTTGATATACTGCTGCACCGGCTGGATCATCCTTCCGCGCTCAATTGAGCGCGGCCCCGTTGAAGCGTCGTCACCCAGGTCAGAATCCCGGAGACCAGCTTGGCCTTCCGCGCTCAATTGAGCGCGGCCCCGTTGAAGCGATAATTGGGGCAGCCTGGGGGCGCTGTATCCCGCCTACCTTCCGCGCTCAATTGAGTGCGGCCCCGTTGAAGCGAGGGGCACCATGCGGACAGGCCGGATCAGCCGCTGATCCTTCCGCGCTCAATTGGGCGTGGCCCCGTTGAAGCTGCGGCTTGTGCCGCGTATCAATCGCGGTGGCCGTCCTTCCGCGCTCAGTTGAGCGCGGCCCCGTTGAAGCGACCACGCATGCACGACATCATTGCCATTCCCATCCCTTCCGCGCTCAACTGAGCGCGGCCCCGTTGAAGTCCCGTCTCGAACACCGGATAGTACACTCCTACGTCCATTCCCCCGCGCAGCCGAGTGCGGCCCCGTTGAAGCCACTTCGTCATGTGCAGCTCGACCGGCCCCCAGTCGCATTCCGCGCTCGTTTGAGCGCGGCCCCGTTGAAGCATGTTCAGCGCCGAGATGCAACGCGTCTCCGGTTTGACCTTCCGCGCTCAGTTGAGCGCGGCCCTGTTGAAGCGCGCGTAATGACTCCGCATCCTTCACCAACCCCGGCACATTCCGCGCTCCATTGAGTGCGGCCCCGTTGAAGCAGGTAATCCCCGATCCGCCCCTCGCCCTCGCCCATCCTTCCGCGCTCAACCGAGCGCGGCCCCGTTGAAGGGTGCGCAACGCCAAGGACCTGAATGTTGGCTCTACCCCCTTCCGCGCTCAGTTGAGCGCGGCCCTGTTGAAGCGTTTGCCCCTACGGCTCTCTGGACTGGGTCAGGATCCTTCCGCGCTCAATTGAGCGCGGCCCCGTTGAAGCCCGAACCGGTGCGACAACCTCTGGTGTCCGGAGTGCCCCTTCCGCGTTCAACTGAGCGCGGCCCCGTTGAAGCAGATAGTCCGTGTTGGTGTCGGTGTCGGTGTCGGTCCACTGGACCTTCCAGGCTCAATTGAGCGCGGCCCCATTGAAGCGTGACAACGTTGGCACAATCCTGCTGAACGCCTACCACCATTCCGCGTTCAACCGAGCACGGCCCCGTTGGAGCAACACGAAGATGAAAGTTGCTACGTAGCAACTTCCTGTGTCCGTTCCGCGGTCATCTGAGCGCGGCCCCTGACGCAAGCCTGCCGAGGCCAGCCGTCCGGCCAAACCAGAGGTCGATTATCAGGCCGTCCGGAAGGCCGTGACCCCGCAGCCCCGCGGTCTGCAGGCTGCTCTGTTGCCATTACGGCGACCATCCTTCAGGGTGGGGTTCGTGGTCTGAGTTCCAAAGGGCGGCGCTGTTCGTGCGATTGAACAATATCCACGGGTTCATCGCCGCCACGTGCCCATCGCACCAAAGCTGGTTATAGGTCTTGCCGTGCCGTGCGGGATCAAACGGATGCCCCGACGCCAAGCCAGAAATCAGCGCATCGTCACCTCCGGCTTCTTGATACGCTCCGGCACTCAAGAACGCTGAGTCGCTAATGGCCAGCATCTCGCTCGGCACCTTGATTTGGGCTTCCGCCACCGGCGGGATTTCCCACGTGATCATCGGTCCCAGCCCAAAATAATACCTCGTGTAGTCGTGAGTGCCGGTGCCAGCGTAATTGTAGGCGTAGCTGCCGAGGCGATAGGCGGACTGCAGGCTGCGCACCGGTCCGGTAATTGCCCCTTTGTAACCCGGACAGTGGAAGGCCTTGTTGGTCCAATTCAGTGGGTAGTAGGGAAACAGCTTGGTTGACCAAAACACGCCACCTTTGCCCTTGCCTCCGACGCCGCCGGGAAAGGTGGCGTCGCCGTAGGAGGGACCCGGTGGACCCAGGAAATACGGATATCGGTTGCGGTTTTCATCCACATACATTTTCAAGGCCATGCCCATTTGGTGCAGGTGGTTCTTGCAGGTGGTGGAGTGCGCGTAAGCCTTGGCCATGGAAAGCGCCGGGAGAAGCAGCGCCGCGAGAATGGCAATGATGGCAATGACCACCAGCAGTTCGAGCAGCGTGAATCCGTGCTCAGCGTCGCAATTTCTTCTCATACCGGTTTAGACAGTTCCCAAGGTTCTGGCTCACGGCACGGGCAGTCGTTCAGGTTCAGCC
>OCTA010005703.1_pt1 | contig 10724 bp, 8 predicted proteins | sample 1538991 | NCBI WGS metagenome assembly OCTA01 (sample SAMEA3539302, study PRJEB22396) | soil metagenome | biome: tundra; feature: field; material: soil | place: USA | collected 2010-05 | depth 0.15 m | reverse complement strand
GTTTGGGAGAGTTACTACAGCGCCCGGCTGTTCCCCGGTTTCTTCGCCACCTTCGATCTGCAGCACGACAACAACCTGGCGTTCAACCACGACCGCGGGCCGGTTTGGATCGAGAGCCTGCGGCTGCACATGGAGTTTGGGCTCCGGCCCCGTTCTGCAAAATAGGCGGCGAAATAGAAGAGCGCGCGATAATGGTATTTGATCCGCTTCAATAGATATCTGACCACGCTGGCCGTGACCCTCTCGACCGCGCTGCCCGCTTCGTCCAACGAACCCGGGTACTTCGTGCCCGTCCACCGCTTGCCGGGCATAGGCATCGCCCGCCAGGATCTGACGGAGGAAATGCTCGCGCGGCGAACGGAGGCCATGATCCAATCGCAGACATTCGGCATCATGCGCGAACCGCTGGCGGCGCAGGGTGCCGAGCGCATCCACGGCGGCCGCTTGCAGCATCTGTTCCGCGATGCCGAGCGTGCCAGCGGCTTCCCGGCATCGGTGTTGCAGGCCATGGCCTATCTGGAGAGCTGGGGCGTGGCGAACGCCGAGAGTCCGGCCGGTCCGCGCGGCATCCTGCAGATTTCCGAAGCCACCGGCAGGCGCATGGGATTGCGGATCGTCTACGCGACGCGTCATCGCGTAACCAAGACGAAAACCGCGATGCGGAACAAGCACGGCAAGCTGGTGTATCGCACGGTGCGCAACAAGGAGAACTACACGGTCCTGGCTCGGGACGAGCGGTTGAAGCCCGAGAAGGCCATCCCCGCCGCGGCCATGTACCTGGCTGGAATGGAGCAACGCTACGGCGGCCGCGATTGGGCGATTTGGGCCTACCACTGCGGCGAAGGCTGTGTCGCCGATTTCCGGGCGATGGCGAAAAGCACGAATAGGTTGGACGACCCTCCCGCCAGCGTGGCCAAGGTCTTCTTCGGCTGTAGTCCGGTATGGAATCGCGAGGTCTGTGAAGCCATTCACGGGCAGATGGATCGCGACTACTCGCCCACTTATTGGTTCCGCGTGATGCGGGCCGAGCAGTTGCTGCACATGTATCGGGACGATGCGCGGGAGTTCCGGGATTTGGCTGAGGAATACAAGTATGCCGCGGCTCCGGCGCACAGGGCGCCGGACCGGCTGTCGGCCTGGTTGAAGCCGCGAGATCCGATTTACGAGATCGGCGATCTCATACGGAGCGCTGAGGGGAGCAAGCTGGGGAGCAAGCTGGTCAGCGCGCCGGACGATCCGGAATTCCTCGGTTACCGGGTAGATGGACAGGCGCTGCCGCTTGGGCTGCCCTCGACCATAGGAACGCTGGCGTATATTGCATTCGAGACACGCCGGCTCTACGAGACCCTGCGCCCTGGGGAAACCTTCGCGCCTCTGGAGGCCACCGCGCTGGTTCTTCCAAAGGCCGACGGCGGATCTCGGGACCGGGCGCCGGGCGCGCGGATGATGGACCACGCCAGCGGACAGGTGTTCGACCTTTCCCTGTCGGGGCTTCCGCCGGGCGAGCGGGAATGCCTGCAGTTTGTGCTGGACGATCTGGGCTGGAGCGGCGCTCTAGGTTTTATCGAGGAGTCGCCCGGCACGCAATCGCTGCGGACGCTGCACATTGGTTGTTCGCCCTCGTCGCGGGATTTCTTCGCGCAGGTTTTCGCGGAGGCGCAAGCGGCGTGGCGCGACCGGCGCGCTCTGCCGGAGCCGCTGCCGGCGCCCCCGGTGGCGCAGTGAGGGCGCGGTGGTTTGGAATCGAGAAGTGCGCCGCCATTTGGGCGCGAAGCACAGTTGGTTTCAGCGCCCGCTTCACACGCAAGGGGGTCACAGGTGTTCGAGTCCTGTCGCGCCCGCCGTTGTTTTCAAGTACGCTCAGTGCCTTCCACTCGCTTTGGTATTGCGTCGACTGGCTCGCTGTGATCGGTAACACTCCTCAACCGGGCGCATAGCCGATGCGCATCCGGTCCACCACCGCCGGGGACTCCATCCCACGGCTGCGCAAATAGCTCTGGGCCTCGATGCGGCGCCGGAGTTGCTGCCGGTAGAAGTCGCAGGCATCGCTCCAAAGACGTTTTCCGTTTCCATCGTCCGGCCCCATGAGGGCGGCCAGCGCTGCCTGGAAGTGCAGCCCGTGGAGCAGTTCCGCCAGCCGGATCACATCGCCTCCCTGTCCGCACCCATGGCAGTAGAACACGTCCTTGCGACGGTTGACATAGAAGGAGGGCCGGCTGTCGCGATGCAACGGGCACAGTCCGCACACCTCGCCGGATGCGCTGTACGCGATCGGTTTCCATCCTTGTTGTTTGCGGTAAGTGAGCCGCGGAATCCTCCGCCGCAGGTGCTGTCGTGGCTCGCAGTTCATGCCGAATTTGTCTCCGGAATCGGAATACGACGTGCCGCCTTCCAAATCCCAGGCAAACAGGTCGGGTGGCTGCGGCCACCTCCCGACGAGCGACAGCCACAGGCTTTCCAGCCGGCGTGGAACCGGCGGCGCGCCGTGGAGGGATCCGCGTAACGCTTATCAGGGTATGCTTCGCATCATGGGCCTGCCGGCTACGCCATCCATGCCCAATGACGGAGACCTGTTGGCATGCCGGACAAACACGCACCGTCTCGCCGGGCTTGCCTTCGGCATGATTCCATGCGATAAATACAATCACTGCGGTGGCGAAGCCCCCTTCCGGATCACCGCGCGAACGTTGTCCTGTTGGCCGCCTTCGCCCCCTACTGAATCACAGATCCATCTGGAAGAAAAGCCTCACCTTCTACCGCCCAGAATCCGGAACCTGATATTGGCCGGTAAACGAGTCACAGCACGTTGGGAATGTGCGCCACATAACCCGCCGCGTGCGATCATGATGGCTTGAGCCCACTCATTCTTGTACTGCTGGCCCCCTTAATGAGCGCTGACATGGGCGGCGCCGCCCACGATTTGGCCCGCGGCGTCGCGGCCGCCGTGGCGCATGAACCGGTGGCCGTGAGCATGAAGAATCTATCTTCGCTGGGCGCCGCCGAAACCGCGGAGATTCGCCGCGCGTTCGAGTCTGAATTGAAGGCGGCGGGACAGCCCGCGGCCGAAGTCCAGCTCACTATCTCCGAGAACCTGACGCAGTTTCTCCTGGTGGCCGAAATTCGCCGCAATGGCGAGCGACAGATGTTGCTGGAATCCTGGCCGCGCGCTCCGGCCCCAGCGCCCCCGAGGGACAAACCGGCGCGCGTGACACTTGAAAAGAAGTTGCTGTGGGAGCAGGACCAACCCATTCTCGACGCGGCGCAAACCGGCGACGCGATGCTGGTGCTGGACGCCACCCGCGTGCTGATGGTCCGCGGCCGGGAGCGGCAATCCGCGCCGATTCCGGCCACCCACGCATGGCCCCGTGACACGCGCGGCCGGCTGTTAGTAAGTGACACGGCCTTCACCGCGTATCTGCCTGGAACCATCTGCCGCGGCAGCACCGCGCCGCAGCTTTCACTCGCATGCCAAGACTCGCAAGATCCCTGGCTCCTCGCGCCGGGCGCCATCGCGCTCTTCGCACCGGATCGGAATCTCTTTCAAGGCCACATCGATATCGAACCCGGAGGCGTGCACGACCTTCCGCCGTTCTACTCGGCCGCGCCCGCGGGCGACACCTGGATCTTTGCCGCCGCCGACGGCCATGCACACATGTACACACATTCCTGGGAATCGGCCGGCGCCATCGACCAGTGGGGCAGCGATATCGCCGCGATCCAATCACCCTGCGGCGCGCGCATCCTCGCCACCCGCCCGACCACCCTCACCGGGCCGGACGCCATCCAACCCTACGACCTCGGCGCCTCCGAACCCACCAACGCCGCACCCAATCCCGCCGGTCCAGCGCTCGAATTCTCAGGACCGATTACCGCGCTATGGTCCGCCGGCAACTCCGCTACGGCGGTCTCGCGCGATCTACAAACTGGACGCTATGCGGCCTTCAGCCTGGCTCCCACTTGCGGTTCTTAGCGCGTTAGCGGTCTCGGGTGCAGCCACGCGCCCGCGCTACGGCGGGACCCTGCGCGTCGAAATGCGCGCCGCCCCGGCCGCGCTCGACCCGGCCGCGCCGGATGCCGCCCCGCTCGCCTCGCTGGTTTTCGAAACCCTGGTGCGCCTCGATGATGCGGGCGCGCCACAGCCCTGTCTGGCGCTATCCTGGCAGCACGACGCTACCGCGAAACGCTGGCAGTTCAATCTCCGGCCGGGTGTCAAGCTCCACGATGGCTCTCCGCTGACCGCCGCCGCCGTGGTGGCAGCCCTCGAAGCCGCTCTGCCTGCCATGACGATTGCCGCCACCGGCGACGCCGTCATCGCCATCCATGCGAACCACCCCTTGCCCGGTCTGCTTCTCGACCTGGCGCACATCGGTTGGCTGGGCACCGGCCCGTTCCACCCAACTGCATTCGAACCAGGCAACCGCGCTACGTTCGCCGCCAACGAAGATTATTGGGGCGGCCGTCCGTTCCTCGATGCCATCGATGTCCGGCTCGGCCGCGGCCTGCGCGACCAATTGGCTGACCTGGAACTCGGCAAGGCCGACGTTGTGGAAGTGGGCCCCACCGACCTGCACCGCGCCTCCGAACACGGGCGGACCGTCTGGTCTTCCGCCGCCGCCAGCCTGATCGCCCTCGCCTTCGCCCCGGACGCGCCCGGCCACCCAGGCGCCCCGCGCGTGCGCGAAGCTCTGGCCCTTTCCATCGACCGCGCCACCATGTACACCATGCTCCTGCAAAAGCAGGGAGACGTCACCGCCGCGCTGCTGCCGCAATGGATCTCCGGTTACGCTTTCGCGTTTCCCACGGCGCCCGATCTGCCGCGCGCCCGCGCCCTCGCCAATGCCATGCCCCCCGCGGCCCGCACGCTCACGCTTACTTACGATCCCTCCATGCGCGCCGCCCGCTCTCTCGCCGAACGCGTAGCGGTCAACGCACGCGATGCCGGACTAACTGTGCAGGTCTCCACGCAGAATCCGCGCGCCGACGTGCGGTTGGTCGAAGTCCACCTTCGCTCGCTCGACCCGCAGCGTGCACTCGCCGGACTCGCCGCAGCTCTCGGCCTGCCGGCGCCAGCCACGCCTGCCGGCTCTGCGTCTCCGGCGGCTCTCTACGAATCCGAGCGCAAGCTGCTCGAAGGCTTCCGCGCCATCCCGCTCTTCCAGCTTCCCGTGTTCTACGGCGCTGCCAGCCGCGTCCGCGTGTATGCCCCGCCGCCGATCGCGCGCCTGGGCGATTGGCGCTTCGACAATCTCTGGCTCTCCGGGACCGCACCATGACCTTCCGCACGCGCCTGTTGATCGCTTTCGCACTCACCGTGGTCGTCGCCGTGGCGTTCGTCGGCGCCATCGTCTCTACTACCACCACGCGCGCTTTCGGGCGCCTCGACGACCAGCGCGTCTCCGCCCTGGCCGCCCAATTCCACCAGGAGTTCCTCCGCCGCCAGCGCGAGATCGCCCAGCGCGTCAAAGATATCGCCGAGGCCGACAGCACGCGCGACATGGTCATCGCCCTCAGCCGTCCGGACGCCGATCCCTCCATCTTCGTGGATGCCGCGCAACCGCTCGCCGTGGCCCACAATCTGGATTTCCTGGAACTGGTCTCCGCCACCGGCGGCATCGTCTCGTCCGCGCAGTGGCCCGCCCGATTTCTCTACCAGGAAGACTGGGTCGCCCAGCGCGCCGACTGGAACTCGCAGGAGCCTTTCTTAAAACGCGAGGAACTGCCCACCGGCACCGCACTGGCGCTGATCGCCGTGCGCATCGCCGGCGTGGGAGATGGCAAGGGCGATAGCAAGCTGTACGTCATCGGCGGCGAAGCCCTCGACCGCGATTTCCTGTCGTCTTTTGTGCTGCCTGCCGGCATGCGCGCCCTGCTCTATCGCGAGCCGCAATCCATCGTTGGCGGTTCCGGGCCGGTCCCGCAGACTGCGGCGCTCTCGCCCCTGATCGATGCCCTGCGGAAGCAGCGCCGCGAGGTGACGCGCACCATCCAATGGACCGCCGACGCCGCCAGCGCCGAGACGTTTCACGCCATCCCCCTAATCGGCCCCGCCAAAGATCCCCAAGCTGCCGAGCTGATGGGCGCATTTCTGGTGGGAAGCTCGCGCGCCGCGCAGGTGGGCCTGGAACGCTTCCTGCTCCGCGTCGAAATCCTGGTGGCCATGGGCGGCATCTTGCTCGCGTTGCTGGTGGCCTTCTGGACCACCGCGCGCATCACGCGCCCTGTGGAAGCGCTGGCCGCCGGAGCCCGCGCAGTGGCCGGTGGCGACTGGCGCACACAAGTGGACGTGCACTCCGGCGGCGAAATCGGCGCGCTGGCCGCCGCCTTCAACCAGATGACCCGCGATCTGCTGGAGCAGCGCGACCGCCTGGTGCAAGCCGAGCGCGTGGCCGCCTGGCGCGAGCTCGCCCGCCGCCTCGCGCACGAGCTCAAGAATCCGCTGTTCCCCCTGCAGATCACCGTCGAGAACCTGCAACGCGCCCGCGCCGCGCATCCCGATGAGTTCGACGAAGTCTTTCGCGAGAGCACCGCCACGCTGCTCGCCGAGCTGGGCAAGCTGCACGGCATCGTCGGCCGCTTCAGCGACTTCGCCAAGATGCCGCAGCCCCAACTCGAAACCGTGGACCTGAACAACCTCGTGCGCGAGAGCCTGAAGCTGTTCGAAGCGCAGATGCAGGCGGCCGCCGTGACCCTCCGCCTGGACCTCGCCGCCGACTTGCGGGCCATCCAAGCCGACCCCGGCCAACTCACCCGCGCCCTGCAAAACCTGGTCCTGAACGCCATCGATGCCATGCCCTCCGGAGGCGCGCTAACTATACGCACCGCCCCGCACGAAGGCGGCGTACGCCTGGAAGTCTCCGATACCGGCCAAGGCCTCACGCAAGAGGAATGCGACCGCCTCTTCACGCCGTATTACACCACCAAGACCCACGGCACCGGCCTGGGCCTGGCCATCGTGCAATCGGTGATCAGCGACCACGGAGGCAAGATCGGCGTGCGCAGTGAGCCCGGCAAGGGGACGACGTTCCTTATCGATCTGGCCTGATCGGCGTGCATTTCAACGCTGTTGGCCATATCGCGCGCAGCGTCCGCAGCGCTGTCTGGACGATCCCGGCTTGAGGACGTTGACTGCAAACCCCAGGCTGCGCCGGTTAGTAGGTCAAATGTTACAATTCGGTTTCGCGGATGTCTGATCTGATCCAACGCCACATGTACCTGCGCCGCCGGAACCTCCAAGGAGTTCATGGAAAGTTTTCAGTTGGCTCGCCGCCCATCCGCTGATAAGCCTTCTCAGTTTCCTGGTAGGAATCTGCTCGCTGGTGGTCACAGCTCCGACCTGCGTGTGCTATACAAAGGCCAGGACGTGGCGACAGACATCACGGCTCTCCAAGTGGGGCTGTGGAATGCGGGTGACAGTCAATTAGACCGGAGAATGTGCTTGAGCCAATCATCCTCCAAACTACGCCGCCTGTCCGTCAGCAGGCCAGTAACCAAATTCACACTGGACACGGCTGACATCGCAAACGGCAACCTCAGAGTTAGCTGGCGAATTCTTGAACACAACGACTGTGCAGTAATTCAGTTGATCATCGCTGGGCCTACTGAAGAGGGGATTGCCCCGTTGGGCATTGTAGAGAATCAATTTTCCGGCTCCATAGTCTCAATCGAGCCAGGTTCCTTGACATTTCCACTTCCTCTGCCGGTTCTCCTCTTCGTGGAGGCCCCACTCTTCGCTCTCCTCGCTGTACTGCTCCATATGGTGGAGGGCGTTTGCGTTCTACGCCGTGCTCCTCACCATTTCTGCCGTTGTGTTTTTACGCAACGCATTGGGGCGACGTACCCGGTCCACTGCGATTTGACACAACCCGCGTTCATCGTGGGGACTACGCTGCCACGACGACATTGCCGTCTTGGCACCGGAGTCAAGATCGGTATGCGCAGCGAACCCGGCAAGGGCACCACGTTCCTCATCGATCTCGCCTGATCAAGCTCGTGAGATCGTTTCCAACCTTAGCGAAGTGCCTCTGGCGGACGGCGTGGCCGACGACGGCGCGTCTTGAGATAATGAACTGAAGGACGTTCGCCGATGCAGATTACGTTGGAACTGCCGGAAGACGTCGCCCAGGGACTCGAATCCAGCGCATACCGGTCTCGCGCGCTCACCGCGCAGCTTCGGCGGCTGCTTGGCTTCTAAACGCGAATGCAGGTGGACGCCTTCCTTAAGGAGCACGAAATCTACGACTACACGGCTGTAGATTTCGAACAGGATCGGGAAACCCTCCGCCCAGCTCCGGGTGACAGAGGTTCGGCCCTGATCCCGCTCCCTTCATGCTGATATCGCCAATCAACTACCTGGTCTCATTGACCAGATCGCGATCCTGCCCCGGCTTTACACGCGTGTTCTCATTCCACCCGCCGTATTCGATGAATTGACACATCCAGCGGCTCCTTTGCACAACTCCGGCCCCCCAGCTACAGTAAGGATTGGCCCAACTCCTCATAGTCGACGACGACGCTAACACCCTGGCCTCCCTCTCCCGCGCCTTCCGCCTTGCCGGTCACCAGGCCACCGTCTGCGACAACGCCGCCCGCGCCCTCGAACTCATCAAGACCGAGCGCTTCGACATGGTGCTTTCCGACGTGGTCATGCCCGGCAAAGACGGCCTCGCGCTGCTCGAAGATCTGAAAGCGCAGGGCGTGCCGGTGCCGGTGGTCATGATCTCCGGCCAGGCCAACATCGAAATGGCCGTGCGCGCCACGCGGCTGGGCGCTGTCGATTTTCTGGAAAAGCCGCTCTCCACCGAGAAGTTGCTGCTCACCATCGACAACGTCCTGCGCATGAAGCGCCTGGAGGATGAGAACCGGCAGTTGCGGCAGCGCGTCGGAAAGCACGAGATCGTACACTCCGGCGAAGCCATGCGGCGCGTCATGGCGCAGGTGGATCGAGTGGCCGCCAGCGAGACGCGCGTTTGCATCCTGGGTGAGACCGGCACGGGCAAGGAGCTGATCGCCCGCGCGCTCCATGATCGCAGTCCGCGCCGCGATGGCCCGTTCGTCACGTTGAACTGCGCCGCCGTCCCCGCCGAGCTGATCGAATCGGAGCTCTTCGGTCACGAAAAAGGTTCCTTCACCGGCGCCGTCTCGCGGCATCTGGGCAAGTTCGAACAGGCGCACCACGGCACACTGTTTCTGGATGAAATCGGCGACATGCCGGCGGTGATGCAGGCCAAGCTGCTGCGCGTGCTCGAAGAGAAACAGGTGGAGCGCATCGGCGGCGACCGCTCCATTCCGGTGGACGTGCGCGTCGTCGTGGCCACGCATCGCAACCTGGATGAGATGGTCGAGCGCGGCGCCTTCCGCCAGGATCTCTACCACCGCATCTACGTTTACCCGCTGGCCCTGCCGCCGCTGCGCGAGCGGCGGGAAGACATCCCCGCGCTGGTGGATCACTTCGCGCGGCAGGTTTCCGAAATCAACGGTTGGAAACCGAAGCCGGTTTCGGCCGAAGCCATTGCGGAGCTGACCGGATATTCGTGGCCCGGCAATGTGCGTGAGCTGCGCAATGTGGTCGAGCGCCTGCTGCTGCTCGCAGACGCCGAAGTGGATGCGGCCGCCGTGCGCCTCGCCCTGCCCCACGCCGCAACGGCTTCCGGCGCGCCGCTGGGTGGCGGCACGCTGGCCGCGCGCACGGAGGCTTACGAGCGCGAAACGATCCTCGCCGAGCTGAAGCGTCACCAACGCATGACCGAAACCGCCAAAGCGCTGGGCCTGGAGCGCAGCCATCTCTATAAGAAGTGCCAGCAGCTCGGCATCGACTTGCGCGCCTTGCGCCAGCCCTGATGTGATGTGAATGTGGTGGGGCAGGCGTCCACGCCTGCAGCGGGTCTCCAGACCCGCTCCCCCTTACTTCCCCCGCGGCGCAGCCGTCACCCTCGCCAGAAACAAATCCAGAAACCCGCGCACATTCACATCGCGCGCAATCAGCGTGGTCGCCTTCACGCCCTGCGGCAGTTGGTCCGCGGGCTTGAACATGGTCATGCCGTTCGCCACGCAACAGCCGGTCTCCACTTGCACGCTGCCCAACTGCGTTTCAATCAGGTTGGGCTGAAACGCCGCCGCCACGGCCAGTGGATCGTGCAACGTCGGAAACTGATTGGGATGCCCGTCCTGCCACAGGTCGATGAGCTTCGCCAAAAAGCGCGAGGCTGGGTTCGCCGCCGCGCGCAACCGCGCCAGATCGGCGCCTTCCAGCTTGCAGCGCGTGGTCACGTCGAGGCCAACGGCGGTGATCGGCACTCCGGATGAGAACACGATCTCGGCCGCCACACGGTCCCGCCAGATGTTGTACTCCTGATAGAGCATGTGGAACGCGCCGCCCATCAGGACAATTCGCGCGATCTTGGGCCGGATGTTCGGGCCGATCTTCAGCGCCAGCGCGATGTTGGTAAGCGGGCCGATGGGCACCAGCGTCATCGGCCGCGGCGAGGCCATCAATGTGTCGATGATGAGTCCGGCGGCGCGGCGGTGCGCGGCCTCGGGCACCGTGTCCGCATCCGTGAGCACTTCAAATTGCCGCGCGCGCTGCGGGCGCACCGGATCCAGCAGCGGCTCGGAAGCGCCCGTGGCCACCGGAATATCGTGGCGGCCATAGAGCCCCAGCTCTTTCCAGGCCAGGCGCGTGCGCGTTTCGGTATCGTCGATGACGGTGGTCACCGCGCGCACGTCCA
>OCTA010005702.1_pt1 | contig 10725 bp, 7 predicted proteins | sample 1538991 | NCBI WGS metagenome assembly OCTA01 (sample SAMEA3539302, study PRJEB22396) | soil metagenome | biome: tundra; feature: field; material: soil | place: USA | collected 2010-05 | depth 0.15 m | reverse complement strand
GGCTACCTGGGCGGCAATGATGCCTTTGGCGTCGGAAACGCCCCGCCCATACATGAAATCCGCATCCTCAGTGAAGGGAATATAGGGCGGCACCGTGTCCATGTGCGTGGAGAACACCAGGTCCGGTGACTGGCCGGGCGGGCCTCCATATACGTTCCACCGAGGGCCCCCTGTCGCGCTCTCCGCGGGCTGCGGAACGGCCGTTTTTTCCACATCCCAGCCTCGCCCGGCGAGGAAATCGGCGAGAAAATCCCCTACCGCGCCCTCCCGGTAAGTGGTGGACTCGATTTCGACAAGCTCGCGGGTAAACCGGACAAGATCCAGTGGCGGATGTGCGTACATGATGCTGCCAGAATACCTTACGCGGTCGATCGCTCCCTCGAAGTCGCAGCATCTCAATCAACAAAAGGGGGAGGATTCTGATGTGATTTGACGATTTACCCGGGCACAAAGTTCGGTTTAGCGCCGAACCAATGTGCGCGTAGAATAAGCCGTAGGATGGCCTCCACAGTCACAAACGGGGACCCGGCGCCTAATCCCGGGACAGCCATGCTGCGCAGCATTGACCTGACTGGTCCTGCCGGGCGGCTGGAGGCGTTGCTCAACGAGGGAGCGCCCGATGCCCCTTATGCGGCCTTGGTGTGTCATCCCAATCCCAAAGGCGGCGGTACGATGCACAACAAAGTGGTCTACCACGTCATGAAGGTGCTGAACGCGCCGGAATGGGGATTGCGCTGGCCGGTTTTGCGCTTCAACTTTCGCGGAACTGGCTTAAGCGAGGGCGCGCACGACGGCAGGGCCGAAGCAGGCGATGTGCAGGCTGCACTCGATTGGCTTGAAAACGAATACAAAAAGCCCATGGTCGTTACCGGATTCAGTTTTGGCGCGGCGATGGCGCTTTTTGCTTGTTGCAGCACGCCGCAAAAGCGCCCCAACCTGCATGCCCTGGCGGCTCTCGGCCTGCCAACCCAGGCTGATGGCCATCATTATCGTTATTCTTTCCTGGCCGGTTGTTCCCTTCCCAAGCTCTTCCTCAGCGGTGACCGCGATGAATACGCGCCCGCCACAGACTTACAACATGTGGCCGCCACCACGGCCGAACCCAAGAAGTTGGTGCTCCTACCCGGCGCCGATCATTTTTTTGCCGGCCAAATCCAGGCGATGCAAAACGCACTCGCCGGTTGGCTAAAGGAGCAATTGTCATGAGCCCAGTGAGCGACTCCGCGCTTGATTCCCTTCATACAACTTCCACCGCAATCTTTAAGGGTGCGCTGGAGGCATGCAACATTGAGTCGGCGTTCGACCGGCGCATCCGCTTTGATGGCAATACCCTGGTGCGCCTGCTGCCCGATGGCAGCGGTCCGGATACGATCAATCTCTCCTCATACAAACGCGTGTTTGTGATTGCGATGGGCAAGGCCGCCGGTCCAATGCTTGAAGTCCTTATGGACCGCATGAAGCGCCGCAAGGGACTCCGCGGCGTCTGTTGCTCAAAATACCTGCCCAAGAAGCGCAACTGGCGGATTCGCTATTTCGAAGGGGGCCACCCGCTGCCCAACGAAGAGTCGTTTGCCGCGGCTCGCGCCACGTTGGCGATGTTGAAAAAGGCGAAGAAGGATACCCTGATCTTCTTCCTTATTTCGGGGGGCGGCTCGGCCATGTTCGATTTGCCCCTGGACCCGCAGATCGGGCTTCAAGATACGATTGCGTTCAACGAGGCACTGCTCGCCTCGGGCGCGCCTATCAATGAAGTCAATACCCTGCGAAAGCACTTTTCCGCGGTGAAGGGCGGCCGGTTGGCGATTGCCGCGCCAGATGCGACAAAGGTTTCGCTGCTGTTACCCGACGTGCCTCTGCGGACCCTGGATGCGCTCTCCTCGGGGCCCACCTCTCCCGATCATTCCACCGTTGAAGAAGTTCGGGAGATCCTGGCAAAGTACGACCTGCCGAAAAAACTGCCGGCTTCCATTAGCGCCTTCTTCGAGCGGGAAGATTTGCCGGAGTCTCCGGGCAATAAGAAATGGCGGCCAGGCTTTCTTCCCAAGCTGCAATGGCCGGGGACTGCGCAGGCCCGTCGAGTGACGGCGGCGGTCTCGATGACCGGCGAGGACGAGGCGTTTCGTGACTCGGTCTTCGAAGTGCTGCTCTCAAGCCACGACCTGGTGGAAAATGCCCGTGTGCTGGCCCAGCGCGCAGGATATTTTGTAGCTGTCGACAACTCCTGCGACGACTGGGATTACGCCGAAGCAGCGCGCTACCTGCTGGAACGCTTTCACGCGTTGCGCGCCGCGCATCCGCGGCTTTGCCTCATCTCGGTAGGTGAGGTTACGGTGACCATGGATCGCATTCCGGGTGCCGGTGGCCGTAACCAGCAGTTTGCCCTGGCTTGCGCGCTGGATCTGGCTCGTCATCCCGGTGAGATGTTGAGCGTCCTGAGCGCGGGCTCCGATGGCATCGACGGCAACACCCGGAGCGCGGGGGCCATTGCCGACCCCACCACCGTGGATCGTGCCCGGGCATTCGGATTCGACCTTGAAGAATCGCTGCGGGCATTTAATGCTTGTCCCCTGTTCACGGCTCTCGGAGACGCGGTCGTAACCGGACCTACTGGGCATAATCTGCGCGATCTGCGCCTGCTCATTGCCGACAACTCGTAACCGATGCACCGCCGGTGTGCCGCTTTCCACCGACTGACCTTAAAGAGTCACTCGCCTTTGCGCCCGGCGGGTCTATGATGAATGTTCGTACCCGTTTCAGAATCCATTCCCGCTAGGACTTGGCTGTGGCCCGCAGAGGAACGCGCAAGACTGCCGACAAGACGCCTGATATCCGCGCCGTTGCTGCGCTGGCAAAGGTGTCTATCGCCACAGTCTCCAGAACCATTAACGGCTCTCCCGTCGTGAGCGATCGTTTGTCCAAGCGTGTCTGGCAGGCGGTCGAGCAACTGAACTACTTCCCGAATACTCATGCACGCACCCTGGTCTCCGGCCGCAGCCGCCTTTTCGGCATCATTGTTGAAAACATTACCAATCCCTTCTTCCCCGAGCTGATTCAGAGCTTCGAAGAGGTGGCAGTGGCCCACGGATACGAGATCCTGGTCAGCTCTTCCAACAGCAACCCCGCCATTCTGGCAAACTGCGTTCGGCGCATGCTGGAACGCAAAGTCGATGGCGTCGCGGTCCTCAGCTTCGGTGCTGAAGAGCCGGTGCTGGACCAGTTAGTGCATCGCGACGTGCCCATGGTGCTGGCGGAGTTCCGTCCCGATGACCCGAAAGTCAGCACCATTCTGCTGGACTACAACACCGGCATCCGGGCGGCCGTGAATCACCTGCAGCAACTGGGCCACCGCAAGATCGCTTTTCTTGCCGGACCGCACACGCTGCACTCCGCCATTACCCGTGAAAATGATTACCGCATTGCGATGGAAGCGGCCGGGCTCGGCATTCAGAGTAAATGGATCATTGAGTGCGATCACACGCTGAAGGGCGGCGTGATTGGTTTTGGAAGGCTGCAGGCGCTAACCTCCCCTCCCTCGGCAATTCTGTGCTCGAACGACATGACGGCAATTGGAGTCTTGCGTGCCGCTTACATGGGCGGCTTTCGCGTACCGCAGGACCTGTCGGTCATCGGTCTGGACGACATTGATTTTGCCGAGTTCACGCTGCCGCCGCTGACGACCATTCGCCTTTCGCGTTCTGAACTGGCGCACGCGGCCTTTGAAGCGCTTCGCCAGCAGGCGGAAGAGGCAGGCAGTCCCAAGATGCAGCGCGAGTTCCTGGTTTCAACCAGCCTGGTAGTACGCGGCTCGACGGCGGCGCCGCCCGCGGACAAAACACCTACCCGTCCTCAAGAACGAAACTAGACAATTTGCATTGCTTCCAGATTCTCAACACTGCGGTCGCTGTTGCGCCAGGCGGTGATCTCTTTATGGGTCTGGTCGGCGGCAACGCGGCGGTGAGAGTAAATATGCGGCCCGCCAAAGTGAACCTCGGCGCAGAATCCTGCCGTGCCGAGCGCCTTCCACAAATGAGGCAACAGGAGCGTGTCGTCGAACCAGCACAGTTCCCTCTCCGGCGTCCCGTCCTCGATTACGTAGCGAATGGCCGCCGCCGTAACCGGCACTCCAGTTTCCGTTGCGGGCGTAAAAAGCCGCGAGTGAAAGCGCAGCACCGTGCTGCCGTCGCTGCTGGTGCCTTCAGGAAAAAACAAAACCGGGAGCGCCCCCTTGAGCCGTTCCGCCACCTGCTGCGTAACCGCAACGGCGCTGGCCCTGCTTGACCGGTCGACAAACATGGTTCCGCTGGACCGCGCCATCATGCCGAATACCGGCCAGCGGCCGAGTTCCGCCTTGGCCACCATGGTGCAGGGAAACGTGGCAACATAGATCGCAGCGTCGAGGTAGCTGAGGTGATTTGAAACCACCAGGCCGGTGGCGGGCGGCTGGCCGTTGATCTTCGCGCAGATCCCCAGGCTCGACATCACCAGTCTGGCGGTCGATTGAAGCCACCGCGCGCGATCCTCCAGAGTCAAGGGACCGCGCAGACGTGTAAGCCCCAAACGAAGGATGCTGACAAACAGTGCAAATCCCAGCGCCACAGCCCGCCGGGACGCCCTGAATCTCATTGGATAAGTGGCGCCAGGAAGCGATTGCGCGCTGACGGCGAGAGCAACTTCAGATCGAGCAGAGTAAGAAAGTCGATGGTGCCGAACTCGCGGTCCCAGGCCGGCGGAGCGCAGATGCGCGCGCCAATGGCCAGATACGTCCTGAGCAATTTGGGAACCTTGGGAAGAGAAGGCAACGAAGAACCATCCGGGATGGGCGACGTCTGTGGACGCCCGCCCTCCTGCTCGGTGGGACAGGCATAGGCGGCGGTTGGCTCCGTCGCAAACTCTGGCGAAACCCGGTTGTGCTCAAGCTGGCGGTACAACTGCCAGCCCTCGGCCGGGTCTTTGGAGTTCAGCGAAGAGCAACCGATCAGGTAGCGCAGCCCCATGTCAGTAGCATACTGCGCAATGCCCCTCCATAGCAGTGTCAGCACCTCAGGCGTGCGATGTTCGCGGTCAATCGAGGCACGGCCCAATTCCAGAATTCCGGCGCGAAGCGGCTCGTAAGGCACCAGGTGAAATTCCTGTTCGGAATAGTAGCCGAGATTTTGAGCGGCGGTGGTACCGGACTGCATGCGGTAAGTGCCCACGATTCGTCGGGCCGTATTGTTCTCGAGTTTGTCCTCAACAAGAAGATGTTCGCAGAACACATCGAAATGATCGGTGTCCAGACCGGTCTGATAGGAACTCTGCAACCCCTCACCCATTTCGATGTTGAAGACTCTAAAACGCAGTCGGCATGCGGCTTCGCGATCCTCAATCGAATCTGCAAGGCGCACCCTGTACCTGCCGACTTCAGCATGGATCGGAGGACGGCCCGGAGTTACGGGTTGCGTCGGGAATAGCGTGAAACGGGAAGCCTCCACCAGAGAGGAGGGACCAGTTAGAAGAGCGAGCGGAACCTTCTGCCCAGCTTGCGCAATCACGGGAGTAGTATCCGGCACGAATTGTAAGAGGAAAGTTAAGCTGGCGCAAATAGGCTGCAAATACTTTGTTGACGCTGTAACTCAACCGTGATCAAGAATAAGTTTTCGCTACCTAAAGTTATAAGTGACACAAATCACATTTCGACTGGTGGCGCCGTTTACACCAATACACTTATCCCGATTCAATTACCGTGCAAAAACCGCACTTACAATCGCCGCTCAGCAAATGTCAGCCATTGACATGGAAATTGGAATGACGCAGTCCCCCTAAGGCTGCGTCACCGGTGCGGAGTGGATCCAGATTGCATTCCCGCCGCCGGAGACCATGTGCACATTGAGCACTGTTTTGCGATCGACAGGCTGCTTTGTGAATGTAGTGTGCGTCGCATTTGTATCAGCATCCGGCGCATCAGCGTAGATTTCAGCGATGTAATTGCCCTCGTTCAAAAAACTCAGCGGGACTTGAACCGAGCGCGCATCCCAGTTTGTGATTGATCCGACATACCAGTCTTTGCCGCTGCGACGCGCAAGCGTGATGTGCTCCATCGGCTGGCCATTCAGCACACGCACTTCATCCCACGTCGTCGGTACTTGCTTGATGAATTCAAAATCATGCTGCCCTGCATAATGCTCCGGGTAGTCGGAGACCATCTGCAACGGGCTCTCCAGCACCACATAGAGAGCCAATTCATGCGCGCGCGTGCCGAGGCCCATGGGCATTTTGTCGCGCGCAACGAAATTTTCGCGGTTGCTGTTTCCAAAAGCGCCCGGCGTGTAATCCATGGGACCGGCTAACATCCGCGTGAAAGGGAGCGTGGTGTTATGCACCGGCGATGTGCGCGCGCTCCATTTGAGGTACTCCTTGCCCATCACACCCTCGCGGGTGATCAGATTCGGATAAGTACGGCGCAGGCCGTCAGGCTTGTATGCGCCATGAAAGTCGATCATCAGATGGTGTTGCGCAGCCAGTTCAACAACGCGATGATAGAAGCCAACCATCTGCTGATCATCGCGATTCATGAAGTCGATCTTGACGCCGGCGATTCCCCATTTCTCAAACAGCGGGAACGCCCGGTCCATGTATTTATCGACAGACGTCCAATGCGACCACAGCCAAAGTCGAACATTTCTCTCTTTGGCGTAGCGCAGCAATTCCGGCATGTCGATCTCTGGCGTGACTTGTGTGATGTCGGCCACTGCAGAGTAATCCTGGGGCCCGTTGCGATCGGCAAGAGCCCAACCCGCATCGATCAGCATGTATTGAAAACCGGACGCTGATGCGAAGTCAATGTAGTGCTTCATGGTCGCGGTATTCATGCCGGTTTTGAAGCTGACGCTCGGCGCTGCTTCGCCCGACCACCAGTCCCACGCCGATTTGCCTGGGCGAATCCACGACGTATCCGGAATCTTCGAAGGCGGGTTCAAATTCAAAACGATGTTCGACTCGATTAACCGTCCCGGAGCATCTCCGATCATCAGCACGCGCCAGGGCGTTGTGACCGGCGCATCAGCATCCACTGCAACTCCGGGCTCATCTACGCGGGGTGGGAGTTCAGCACGCAGTGCAAAGGGCGCGCCCGCTTTGCGCAGGTACATGCCCGCATAATTGTCGATGTCCGCCTCGGTCACTGCGACCCATCCGACGCCCGGAACCTCGCCAAGCAAAGGCAGTCCAATGAGCCAATCGCGATGGATGCCGCTGACGTTCCGCATCTGGTATTCGTCCTCCCACGAAGACTGAAACCCATCGAGGATCAGCGGATAGAGCGTCGCGTCTTTGGGGTACCGGAATTCTGTCAGTTCCTGTTCGATGCGCACGTTCGCGAATGATGATTGCTGCGGCACGATGTAGCGGAACGCAACACCATCGTCGAAGGCGCGGACTTCCATTGCGAGTTTTCGACCCGAGGGATCCTCGAAGTCCACACGAGCGGAGTTGTAATGATCTCGCACCGAGCTCGTCTTCCCGACGGGAATGGAGTAGCTCTCGTCAACATGGCCGGATACCGCGTGGACCTGCTTCATACCCGGCCCCAGCGCGGGCTGGCCCTGAATCTTGAGGCCCAGCACCGATTCATCCATGAGCCATTTGCCGCGAAAGTCCACTGCGTAATGCATGCCTCTACTGGATGGATCGGTGGCCGGACCGACGGTGGAGTCGGAAAGAAGCAGCACGATCTGGCCGTCGGGCGACGCAACTCTAAGCGGAGCCGGTGCTTCTGTTTGAGCGTAAGCAACCGTACCGAAGCATAAAGCAGGCAGACACAAAAGTAGAAGTCTTGAACGGGTCATGGTGTCTCCGAAGGAGAATCATATCGGTTTTCGCGAGCTGACTTGGCGGGGGCCAGCCCCCACAAGTGTACGAGCACGCGCACGAATCAATGCGTGATTGGAATCAATTCGTGTACACGCGCACATAGTCCACCAACATCTCCGATGGAAAGGGTGTGGTGGGATCAGGCGGCCCGGGCCAGTCGCCGCCGATCGCCAGGTTGAGCAGAATGAAACTGCTTTGGCCGGCATCAAAGGGCCACACCGCGCCGCTCAGACCGTTCATGTTCGAAGTGGTGTAGGAGATGTAAGGATGTGCGGGATCATCGATGTAATATGCCACACTGCCTTTGGACCAGATCATGCCGTAGGTGTGCCACCCGGCGGCGCTTTGTCCCACGGGGAAGTTAAACACCGTGCCGAGGCCTTTGCCGCCGGTAAACCCCGTGCCGTGAATCGAGCCTTCATTCCAGTCGGGCGTCTTTGCCGCGTTCACGCGTTCCAGCACATCCATTTCGCCGCAGGCCGGCCAGTCGACCGTGGTGATGTTATTGCCCAGCAGCCACGCGGCAGGCCAGAAGCCTTGCGCTTCCGGCACCTGTGCGCGCACTTCGAAGCGGCCGTATTGGAAACTGAAAAGTCCTTGCGATTTGAGCCTTGCGGAGGTGTAGACGCCGGCGGAGGGCTGTTGCGCTTCAATGTGCAGATAGCCTTCGGTACCCACATAGGCGCTGGGGCTGGCAGTGGAGCAAGGCGCTGTGTTTGAACCCCATGCGCAGTAATTCTCAAGCTCATGATTGCCGAAGCCGCTGTTGCCTGTGTCATACGTCCACACCTGCGGATTGGGTTCAACCTTGGCGCCGGTCGAGTTGTTAAACTCATCGGACCACACCAGCGTGCCCGAAGGAATGTCAGGCCTGAAGGTTCGGCTGGCGACACTGCTGTTGGTGTAGCCGGGCGGCTCCGCTGCAATGGCTTTCAACGTCAAATTCGCGGTTATGAGAAATGGCGCCTGATATCTCTGGGAAGTATTGGTCGGCGTGGTTCCGTCAAGCGTGTAGTAAATAGTGGCCCCGGACGTGGTTGTGGTCAGACTCGCAATGACCGCGCCATTCTCCGCATTCGTAGTGGTTATCGTCGGAGCAGCCGCCTGAGTTTCGGGCGGAGTTGTTGTTCCTGTGCTTCCACTGCCACATCCACAAAACAAGACACCTGATAAAATGACCGCTGCCAGCATTCCCTTACCCGCTCTCATGGGGAGTCCTCAAAACTTCGCGGGCGCGCTGCATGGCGCCGTCCCGCCGCCACAATCTAAGCACCGGCTATTTCCCTGCGTCAAACGCGGAGCATGGCCGTGCGCAGCGGCGAGAAAGACCAGCGGCCAATGTCATGTGTTGTTATTCTGGGTCGTAGTTCAGGTTTTGCCCCAGCCATCGCTCAACTTCCGCCACGCTCATCCCTTTGCGTTGGTGATAATCGACAACCTGATCGCGGTCAATTTTGCCGAGCGCGAAATAACGCGACTCCGGGTGCGCGAAGTAGAGTCCGCTCACGCTTGAACCTGGCCACATCGCAAACGACTCGGTAATCTGCATGCCGGTGTTCGCATGCACATCGAGCAAACGCCACAACGTGCCTTTCTCCGTGTGATCCGGGCACGCGGGGTAACCGGCGGCCGGACGGATGCCCCGATACTTCTCATGGATCAGATCGTCCATGGTCAGATTTTCCTCGCGACCGTAGCCCCATTCGTCGCGCACCCGCTTGTGCAGACATTCGGCAAATGCCTCTGCCAGACGATCGGCGATTGCCTCCGCCATAATCGCGTTGTAGTCATCGTTCTCGGCACGGAACCGGTCGCACAGTTCCTTCAGGCCAATGCCGCTGGTCACCGCGAACGCGCCGATGTGATCGGGCAGCCCGGTTTCTGTTGGCGCGATGAAGTCGGCGAGCGAGCGGCAGGGCTCATTGCCCTCCTTGTTGACCTGCTGGCGCAGAAAGTGAAATTGCTCACGCACCTTTCCGCGTTTGCAATCCGTATACACCTCGATATCGTCGCCCACAGCATTGGCCGGAAAGAACCCGTAGACGCCACGCGCCGTGATCAGGTTCTTTTCAATGATCCGATCCAGCAGAGCATTGGCTTCGGTGAAGATCTGGCGCGCCTGCGCACCTTGGCGCTCGTCGTCGAAAATGCGCGGATAAGAGCCTTTCAGCTCCCAGGTGTGGAAGAACGGAGTCCAGTCAATGAACTCGCGGAGCGTGGCCAAAGGAAAGTTGTCCAGCACGCGCACGCCCGTAAACTCAGGCCTGGGCAAGTCTTCAGCGCGCCACTCAATCGGAGTGCGCCGCATGCGCGCGGTCTCGAGCGGAACGGCCTTCTGACGCTGCGCGACATGGGCCTTGCGCAGCGCTTCGTATTCAGCACGATGTTGAGCCACGAACTCCGCTTTGCCATCGTCGCTCAGCAGGCTGGTGGTTACAGGCACAGCCCGGCTGGCGTCGAGCACATGAACTACCGGCTCGCTATAGTGCGGTGCGATTTTGATGGCCGTGTGCCTGCGACTCGTGGTTGCCCCGCCGATGAGCAATGGCAGCTTGAAACCCTGACGCTCCATCTCGCGAGCCACGTGCACCATTTCATCAAGAGACGGCGTGATGAGGCCGCTGAGGCCGATCATGTCCGCCTTCTCCACCTTGGCGCGTTCGAGGATTTTTTCGCAGGGGACCATCACTCCCATGTCGATTACTTCGTAGTTATTGCACGCCAGAACGACGCCAACGATGTTCTTGCCAATGTCGTGAACGTCACCCTTCACCGTGGCGAGCACGATCTTTCCCTGCGCCTTGACCACTTCGCCGGCCGCTGCCATCGCCGCCTTTTCGGCCTCCATGAACGGGGTCAGGTGCGCCACAGCCTTCT
>OCTA010005697.1_pt1 | contig 10733 bp, 10 predicted proteins | sample 1538991 | NCBI WGS metagenome assembly OCTA01 (sample SAMEA3539302, study PRJEB22396) | soil metagenome | biome: tundra; feature: field; material: soil | place: USA | collected 2010-05 | depth 0.15 m | reverse complement strand
GCCACGTGTTCGTCGACGAATCGGCCGACCTCGAAAGCGCGGTCGCCATCGTGCGAAACGCGAAGACGTCACGTCCGGGCGTCTGCAACGCCGCCGAGACGGTCTTGGTCCACCACAGCATCGCCGGCGATTTCCTGCCGGCGCTGGCGGCGGCCATGCCCGAGGTGGAGCTGCGCGCCGATGACCGGGCCCGGGAGTATTTGACGAACGCCACGCCGGCGAGTGAAGAGGACTTCGAGCGCGAGTTCCTCGATCTGATTCTCGCGGTCAAGGTCGTCGACTCACTGGATGAGGCGATTCTCCACGTCGCGCGCTACGGCACCGGCCACAGTGAAGCGATTCTGACCAATAATCCCTCGAACGCCGACGCGTGGGTGAGGCGGGTGGACGCAGCGGCCGTCATCGTGAACGCCTCGACGAGGTTCATCGACGGCGGCGAGTTGGGACTGGGTGGTGAGGTCGGTATCTCGACCCAGAAGCTGCACGCCCGCGGTCCGATGGGACTACGAGAACTGACCTGTCTCAAGTGGGTCGTACGAGGAGAAGGACAGATTCGATGACCGCACTGGACCCGCGCGAAGAACTCGCCAAACGTCTCGGACTCGACGAGGTCCCGCCGGTGCGTTTCGACTCGGCGAAGGACGTCCTGAAACGATTGGCCGACCACGACTACCTCAGTGACGACGCCATCGCCTCGGTCTGCTTTCTCGCCGACCGACTGGCCAAACCGGTGCTCGTCGAGGGGCCGGCCGGCACCGGCAAGACCGCGCTCGCCCGAGCCGTCGCCGACGCCGTCGGCGCGCGACTCATCCGACTGCAGTGTTACGAGGGGCTCGATGACTCCAAAGCGCTCTACGAGTGGAACTACCGAAAACAACTGCTTCGCATCCAGGCCGGGCGGCCCGAGGGGGAAGGGACCGAAGACTGGGAACAGCTCGAGGAGGATATTTTCGGCGAGGAGTTCCTCCTCACTCGACCCCTCCTCGAAGCGATCTCGGCGACGGACCCGGTCGTCTTGTTGATCGACGAGGTCGACCGCGTCGAGCTCGAGACCGAGGCGCTGCTGTTGGAGATCCTCTCGGAGTACCAAGTGTCGATTCCTGAGCTCGGCACCGTGCGGGCCAAGCAGATCCCGATGGTCTTTCTCACCTCGAACAACACGCGCGAGCTCTCCGAAGCCCTCAAGCGGCGTTGTCTCTATCTCTACATTGGCTACCCGAGCGTGGAGCGCGAGCGCGACATCATCGTCTCGCGCGTGCCGGGCATCACGAGCACCCTGGCCGAACAGATCGCCCAGGTCGTGCGGTCGCTTCGCACGATGGATCTCAAGAAGGCCCCGTCGGTCGCCGAGACCCTGGACTGGGCGCGTACCCTGGTCGTCCTCGGAAGGTCCGAGATCGGTGATGAGGACGCGGCCGAAACGCTGCACATCTTGTTGAAGTACCAGACCGACATCGAACGCGCGACGAAAGAGCTGCTCGGTCGGCCGAAGTCCAGTGCTTAACCTCCTCGGTGACTTCATCGGCGAACTGCGCGCCGCCGGAATCCCGATCTCCATGAGCGAGCACGTCGACTCGGCCAAGGCCATGGAGGTGATCGACCTCTCGGATCGCTCGCTGGTGAAGAACTCGTTGGCGGCGACGCTCGTGAAGGACGGCGACCACATGCCCGTCTTCAACACCGCCTTCGAGGTCTTCTTCTCGACGCGTTCGTGGGACAGTGCGTCGGAGTTCATGGACGACGTCGACACCGACGAGATGCAGCGCGAAGGCGCGGCCGGAGCCACGGGTCCGGGACAGTCCCGCGGCGAAGGCGGCGGCGCTTCGAGTTCGCTCAGCGCCCAAGAACTCGCCGAGTTGCTCTTTCGCGCGCTGCGCGACGGTGACCGCGAGGCGCTTCGTCTGGCGGCGGACGAGTCGGTCACGCGCTACGCCGGAATGGAGCCGGGCCGTCCGGTCGGCGGGACCTATTACTTGTACCGGACGTTGCGCAATCTCGACCTCGAGAATCTGGAGCAGCGTCTCACGCGGGGTTCGGTTGACGACGACCAACTCGCACAGCGACTCGCTCGCGAGGAGGCCCGTTCGCGCATCGAAATGCTCAAGGCCGAGATCGAACGAGTGATTCGTGAGCGTCTGGTGGAGGACCGCGGTTCCGAGGCGCTCGCCAAGTCGGTGCGCAAGCCCCTGCCCGAAGACCTCGACGTCATGCACGCCAATCGTGACGAGATGGCCCAGCTCGAGCGCGCCCTTCGACCACTGAGTCGCAAACTCGCCGTGCGCCTCGCGCGCCGACGCCGGCGTCGTCGACGCGGGCCGGTCGACCTTCGCCACACCGTTCGTCGGAGCCTGTCGACCGGCGGCGTGCCCATCGACCTCCGCTTCAAACCGCCGCACCCCGCCAAGCCCGAGATCTTCGTCATCGCCGACATCTCGGGATCGGTGGCGTCCTTCGCTCGTTTCACCCTGCACCTGGTGCACGCGATCAGTTCGCAGTTCTCCAAGGTTCGCAGCTTCGTGTTCGTCGACGGACTGGATGAAGTGACGCAACTGTTCGAAGGCGTCGACGACCCGGCCGAGACGGTCGCTCGGATCAACGCCGAGGCCGACGTGATCGCCTTCGATGGTCACTCCGATTACGGTCGCGCGTTGTTGAGCTTTCACGACCGCTTCGCCAAGGACATCACGCGGCGCTCGACCATTCTCATCCTCGGTGACGCGCGCAACAACTACCACCAGGCCCACGCTGAGGTGATCGCCGATCTCAAGTACCGCGCCAAGGCGGTGTACTGGTTGAATCCCGAGCCGACGGCCTATTGGAACAGCGGCGACTCGATCGTGAGCCAGTACGCGCCGTACTGCGAGAAGGTCATCGAGTGTCGCACCCTTCGCCAACTGGAGATGTTCGTCGGAGAACTCGCGTGAGCGATGCCGAGGACCGACGACTTCCGCCCGCCGGCTTTCGCCAACGCGGTCCGAAACCCTCGGGCACGAGGCTGATGCTGATTCGCCACGGGGAGAGTTACGCCAACGCCAACGGACTGGCCGGGGGGCCGATCGGCGACGGGGGACTGACGCCACTCGGACGCCGACAGGCCCAGGCCCTCGTGGACCGGCTGCGATCGAGCGCCGAGCTCTCGAAAACGACGGCGTTCTACACCTCGGCGCTGCCTCGCGCGATCGAGACCGGCGACATTCTGCGTTCGGCGCTGCCCCAGGGGCTCGAACCGACCGCCGACGCCACGCTGAACGAGATCAGCGTCGGTGAGGGCGACGGCCTGGCGTGGTCCGAGTACGTCGAGCGTTACGGGGCGCCGGACTGGGACCTCGATCCCGACGCGTTGACGGCCCCGGGCGGTGAATCCCTGCTCGGATTTCACGAACGGTGCCGCGAGGCGATCGAGCGGCTCGTCGCGCGACATCCCCACGAGTTGGTGGTCATCGTGTGCCACGGCGGCTTCATCGAACAGGCCATGAAGATCTACCAGGGTGTCGCGCCCGAGGTGCGACTTCGCCCGCGCATCGAGAACTGTTCGATGACCGAGATCGAGTTTCGCGAGAGTTGGCGACGTCTGTTGCGTTACAACGATCGTGCGCCGTTGCCGGCCGAGTAGCGCTGCAAGAACTCCGCGACGTGAAAGGCCATGTCGAGGCTCTGGGTCGCGTTGAGCCGCGGGTCACAGATCGACGTGTAATTGAGCTCGAGGTCGCCCTCGTTAAGGCGTGAACCGCCGCCGAGGCACTCGGTGACGTTGTCGCCGGTCAATTCGACGTGGAGTCCACCGGGCCACGTGCCGAGACTGGAGAGCAGTTCGAAGAACTTCGAGGTTTCTGAGAGCACGTCGTCGAAGTGACGCGTCTTCTGTCCGCCCGAGGCGACGAAGGTATTGCCGTGCATCGGGTCACAGGCCCACACGACCTCGCGGCCCTCGGCGCGCATGGCTTCGACGAGCGGCGCGAGCTTCTCTTCGACCAAGTTGTCGCCCATGCGCGATATCAACGTGAGGCGCCCGGCGCGGTTCTCGGGGTTGAGCACGTCGACGAGTCGTAACAGCTCGTCGACGCCCATCGTCGGGCCGACCTTCAAGCCGAGCGGGTTCGAGACGCCGCGCAAGAACTCGACGTGCGCGCCGGCGATCTGTCGCGTGCGATCACCGATCCAGAGCATGTGCGCCGAGCAGTCGTACCAGTCACCGGTGAGTGAGTCGCGGCGCGTGAGGGCCTGCTCGTAGGGGAGGATCAGCGCTTCGTGGCTCGTGTAGAAGTCGACACCCTGCAGCGCCCCGTCGTCGTGCAGGTCGATGCCACAGGCCTTCATGAACTGCAGCGCCCGTTCGATCTCGTCGGCCACGACCTCGTAGCGTTTGCCCTCGAGCGAATTGGCCACGAACTCCTGATTCCACGCGTGCACGCGCGAGAGCGCGGCGAATCCGCCGGTCGTGAAGGCGCGAAGCAGGTTCAGCGTCGCGACGCTCTGGTGGTACGCGGCGAGGAGGCGTTCGGGATCGGGCCGTCGCGCGGACTCGGAAAACTCTTCGCCGTTGACGATGTGGCCGCGAAAGGCCAGCAATCGCCGCCCGTCGCGCTCTTCGTACTCGTCGCTGCGCGGTTTGGCGAACTGTCCGGCGATGCGTCCGACCTTGATGACGGGCACGCCGGCGGCGTAGGTGAGCGCCACGGCCATCTGCAAGATGACCTTGAGTTTGTCGCGAATCGAGTCGGCCGAGCCCTCGTCGAAGGACTCCGCGCAGTCCCCGGCCTGGAGCAGGAAGGACTTGCCCTGGGAGACCAATTCGAGGTGTTCCAAGAGTCGGCGCGCCTCACCGGCGAAGACCAGCGGTGGCTTTCGCGCGAGGTCGCCTTCGACGCGCGCGAGGTGCGCCTCGTCGGGCCAGGTCACGCTTTGTGCGGCGTCGCGTGCTCGCCACGTGCTCGGATTCCAGTCGTTCGTGGACTTCTCCATCCGTAAAGCGTAGAGGTTCTCACGACGCCGCAACAATCGCCCTCTATCCTTCTGGCGTGAACGTTCGGCGAATCGGTCTCTTCGGCGGAACCTTCGACCCGCCACATTTCGGTCACGTCGCCGCCCTTCAAGCGGCCGCGGCGAGCGGACGTTTCGACCTCATCGAAGTCACCGTCGCGGGTGATCCGTACTTGAAGCGTCTCGAAGGGAACGTGCGCGACGCCACGATTCGACTCGCGATGGCGAGGGCGGCATTCGGTGACCTCGAACTCGTCGAAGTGTCGAACCGCGAGATTCGTCGCGAGGGTCCGTCGTACACGGTAGATACGGTGCACGAGCTCTTGAAGGACTGCGACAGTGTCGATCTCATCGTCGGCGCCGATCTTTCGCGACAACTCGACAGTTGGCACGGGGCCGAAGAATTACGAACGTTGGTTCGTGTTGGTGTCGTGCCACGGCCCGGCGCGACGTCCGTCGTACCTGATGGTTGGGTCAGCTACGAGATTCCAATGGATCCCGTTGACCTATCGAGTTCTTTCGTGCGTGACCTCGAGCCGACGTCGACGAACCTTCGAAAGTTTCTTCCCGAGTCAGTTATTCCGCTCTACCAGAGCGTCCGAGGCTAAAGTCGAAGGGATGGCAGTTCGACTCTTTGACGCGACCGAGCCCCAGCCCACGAGGCTGCGGGGCCTGGAAGCGGCGCCGTTGAGGCGTAGAGAGGTTCGTCGCTTGAAGCACCGATACGCAGTCATTGGAGTGGTATCACTCGCCGTCCCTTTTGTCGCTGCGCTGGTCGTGCTCGGGGTGTCCCACTGAGTGACTTGGTAACGAGCGGCGAGGCGCCTCGCGGCCCACACTCTGAATTCGTCGCCGCGCTGGTGAATGCCGCGGTCATGGCCGCCGAGGACAAGCTCGGTCGCGACACCGTGATGCTCGACCTGCGAGAACTCGTGGACTCCTTCGACGCCCTCGTCATCGCGTCGGGAAGGAACGATCGACAGGTGCGCGCCATCGCCGAGGAGATCGAACGACTCGTCGACATCGCGCTCGACGTGAAGCCGAATCACGTCGAAGGGTGGACGAGCGCCGAGTGGATCGCCCTCGACTACGGCGACGTCATCGTGCACGTCTTTGACGAAGCGGCCCGCGAGTACTACGACCTCGAGCACCTATGGAACGCTGCGCCCGCCTTCCGATCGGCGTCGATCGCCTAGGAGTTCGAGAGGCGCTGAAAGTCCCCGGTTGTCACGAAGATCGCGCTATGGCCATTGGGTAGCGGCAAGATCTGCGTCACGCCGGCGACCGTGATCTCAATGCCTGTCACGTGGATGCCCAGCGTGATGCCCACGTCCTTGGCGGTCAGCACGAGTTGGCCGACGGCGAGGACTTCCTGGCTGCGCCGCATTTTCGACAGCGTGGAGGCGAGGTCGATGTAGCCGATGCCGCTGCGGAAGCTGGCCGAGAGGATGATCAGGTTCTTCGGCAGCGCCGAGGTGTAGCCGCCGCCTGATTCGATCTCGGTCGGTCCGATGATGAGTTGGCGCAGCACCGACTCGAGCACCGGGGGCGAGGGCACGATGCGGCTCACCGCGGCGAGGTGTCCGGTCGCGTCAACGATGTAGACCGGCTGGGAGATGAAGCGGACCCGACCGTTGTTCGTTCCGGGAATGGTCTTGCCCAAGAGTCCGAAGGGGACGTGCTTCGGACCGATCCGCTGCGGCGACGACGCCGTCGGGACCAGGGTGCACCCGGCGAGGGCGAGCGCACCGAGCAGGAGCGCGAAGAGAGTTCGCAGCCTCCTCACGGCTGCTCGCTCTCGACGATCGGTAGGAGGATCTGAAAGCGCGCTCCACCCTCGGGACTCTCCGAGACGGTGATCGAGCCACCGAACGCGCGCACGTGGTCGCGCACGAGCGCCAGACCGAGCCCGGTCCCGCGCGCGATGCCACGGTCGTGGGCCGCGCGGCCGCGGAAGAACCGTTCGAAGACCTGTTCGTGCTCGTCGCCCGGGACGCCCGCGCCGGCGTCGTCGACGTTCAACGCGAGTTGCGTTCCCTGCACTTCGATGCGCAGCGCGACCGCGCCTTCGGCGTAGCGGTGCGCGTTGTCGATCAGGTTCGTGATGACGCGCTCGAATCGTCGCCGGTCGACGAGCACCATCGGATCACCGACGCCCTCATCGATCTCGACGGGTGGCTCGTCAATACCGAGACGTCGAGCAGCCGATCGCACCGACTGGTTCACGAGTTCGGTCGCCGAGATCACTTCCCTAACGAGCGGCACGGCGGCGTCACTTCGCGACATCTCCAAGAGATCATCCACGAGTGACTGAAAGATCGAGAGGTCGGCGACCAGCAGATCCAGGCTCTCCTGGCCCGCCGCGGAGAGATCCTCGCGGTGCTGTTGCAACACCGAAGCGGTCGTCGCCAAGGTCGTCAGGGGCGAGCGAAGTTCGTGACTCACGTCGCTCGCAAATCGCGCGTCACGTTCGAGGCGTTGCACGAGTTGACTGACCATCTGATTGAACGACTCCGTCAACTGCTGGACTTCGCGGTCGGCTCGATTGACCTGCAGGCGCGTCGTGAGCGCCCCGTCGGCGATCAGCGCGGCGGCGAAGGAGACCTCTTCGAGCGGCCGCACCGTGCGCCGCGTGACCCAGATGCCACCGCTCATGCCGACGATCGACGTGAAGAGCGCGCCCAGTCCGAGTACTAGCGCCAAGGTTTGCAGCGTCCGTTCCAGGTTGTGAAGCTGAAACACCTCGAAGACCTGGGTTTCGACCGAGGGAATCGGCACGCCGACGACGAAGATGATCTGTCCGCCGGCGTCGAGCGTCTGTTCGGTGGCGTGGCCCTCGCCGACGGTCTTGATCGTCGCCAAGGACACGTCGAGGGTCGAGGCCTGATTCGATCGCGCCAACCATTGATGGTGGGTTTGGACCAACACGTTCGAGTCGGTGGCCTTATGAATCGAGTTGAGCAGGTTGGAGAGTTCGGTGGGCTCGGAGTACAGCGTGCTGCGCACGAACGCCGCGTTGACGTAGCTCTGTTGAAGGTCGGTTTGCTGTTGGTTCTCGATCAACAGTCGTTTGACCCCGAGGTAGGTGAGCGAGGCGAAGAGCGAACTGAGGATGAACGCACCGAGACCGAAGGTAACGAGGAGGCGAAGTCGAAGACTCCGGCGGCGCATTAGATGACCAGCTTGTACCCGGTGCCACGAACCGTCACGAGGAATACCGGGTTAGCCGGATCGGGCTCAATCTTCATGCGCAGGCGTCGGATGTGCACGTCGACGAGTCGGCTGTCGCCGAAGTAGTCGTAGCCCCACACGCGTTCGAGCAGGTCCTCGCGTGAGAGCGCCTTGCCGTTGTTGGACGCCAGGTCGGTCAAGAGTCGGAACTCGGTCGACGTGAGATGTAGTTCGGTGCCGTCGGTTTGACGCACGACGCCCTCGTCGGGAATGACGTGGAGCAGACCGAGTTGAAAGGCGCCGGTGCTCTTCTCGGGACGTCGACGTAGGTGCGCGCGCACGCGCGCGAGCAACTCCTCGGGCACGAACGGCTTGGTGACGTAGTCGTCGGCCCCTGATTCGAGCCCCAGTACGACGTCGGCGGTGTCGTCGCGCGCCGACACGATGACGATGGGAAGGTCACTCGCGCTGCGCAGTGACAGACAGGTCTCGAAGCCGGACATGCCGGGCAGCATGATGTCGACGATTGCCACGTCCGACGCCATGCGGTTGAAGAGCGCGATGCCCACTTCGCCCGTGGGGGCGTCGTCGACTACGAAGCCCTCGCCTTCGAACATCAGTCGAAGCGCGGTGCGGATGTGGTCGTCGTCTTCGACAATCAGGATGCGCGACACGTGTTCCCCCTCGGATTCCCCGTCCACCTTAGTGAGGTCACGGTGCGTCGCCGAGGTCGTTACTAGCCTTGACGTGTGTCACGACCACGCAACGCGCCCCGGGCCACTGCTCAGTGGTGTCTGAAGGACTACGCCATCACGCTCCGCGCGACCGATCGGGCCGAGGCGACGCGGAAGGCCTATCTGAGCGACGTCGAGGCGTTCATCGCGTGGGCGGAAGAACGGGGACTGCGTCGTCCCGCTGACGTCACCGTGAAGACGCTCCGTGAGTACCTGGCCTTCATGACCGCGCGCGGCGACGAACGAACGTCCATCATTCGACGGCGTGCCTCCCTGCGGGGCTACTTCTCCTGGATGGTCCAGCGCGGACACCTCGATGAGAGTCCGGCCGCTCGTCTCTCGGCTCCGCGACCGAATCATCGCCTGCCCAAGATCGTCGTTCGTGAACAACTCGATACGTTGCTCGACGACGATTGGGGCGAAGACGCGTGGGCGACGCTGGACCGTGCGGTCTGCGAGGTCCTCTACGGTGCCGGTCTGCGCGTCAGCGAACTGTGTGGCTTGAACGTCACGAGCGTCGACTTTCGCCAGGGACTGCTGCGCGTACTCGGAAAGGGTCGCAAGGAGCGAATCGTGCCTTTGCATCGCCGGGGGCTGGAAGCGGTGCAGCTCTGGATCGAGGACGCCCGCGAGGACGTGATGCGCTCGGACTCTCCACCGGAGGCGTTGTTCTTCAATCGTCGTGGTAATCGACTCGGCCCGCGCGACGTACGTCGCATCCTGGATAATCGCACCGCGCGAGGCCACGTCTATCCCCACGCCCTTCGCCACACTTACGCGACGCACCTCTTGGAGGGTGGCGCCGACCTTCGCGTCGTCCAAGAACTGCTCGGGCACGAGAGTCTTACGACCACCCAGATCTACACCCACGTCTCGAAGTCGCGCCTGCAGAAGGTGCACCACGACACCCACCCGAGGGGCTAGCTGATCGCCAGCGAGTAAGATAGTCGGGCTCTCTCACAGTGGGGGAGTTGATGAAATGTCGCCGTGGTTTCGTACGGTCGCCTTCGGGTGCACCACGGGGATCGAGTAACCGAACGGAAGGAAAAATAACGTGGCACTCGTCACTCTGCAAGAACTACTGGACTCGGGAGTGCACTTCGGGCACCAGACCCGCCGTTGGAACCCCAAAATGCGCCGATTCATCCTCGGCGAGCGCAATGGCATTTACCTGATCGACCTTCGCAAGACGTTGCTCGGCATCGAGACGAGTTACGCCTACGTGCGCGACCTCGTCGCCGATGGGGGCGTCATCCTCTTCGTCGGCACCAAGAAGCAGACCCAGGGTCCGATCGAGGACTACGCCAAGGCCTGCGGCATGCCCTTCGTGAACCAGCGATGGCTGGGCGGCATGCTCACGAACTTCGCGACCGTCGCCGGTCGCGTGAAGCGCATGGTGGAACTGCGTTCCATGCAGCGCGCCGGTGACTTCGACAACATGCCCAAGCGCGAGGCGCTGCGCCACAGCCGCGAACTCGAGAAACTCGACCGCAACCTCTCGGGCATCGCGAACCTCGAGCGCGTCCCGGACGCCATCTTCGTGATCGACACGAAGAAGGAGCACATCGCCGTCACCGAGGCGAACAAGCTGCACCTTCCCGTTGTCGCCGTGGTCGACACCAATTGCGACCCCGATGTCATCGACTACGTGATCCCGGGCAACGACGACGCGATTCGCGCGGGCCGGCTCATGTGCCGGGTAATGGCCGACGCTGTCGCCGAGGGACGCTTCATCGCCTCGCGCCGTGCCGTGGAGGCCGCCAACAGGGCCCGCCGGGCGAGCCAGGAGGCCGCCGCGCCGATGTTCGCCGAACCGCCAGTGGCACCGGTCGTGCCGGAGGCGGAGGT
>OCTA010005696.1_pt1 | contig 10735 bp, 8 predicted proteins | sample 1538991 | NCBI WGS metagenome assembly OCTA01 (sample SAMEA3539302, study PRJEB22396) | soil metagenome | biome: tundra; feature: field; material: soil | place: USA | collected 2010-05 | depth 0.15 m | reverse complement strand
CGCCGCGCCCTTGTCGCCGACCCCGGCCCGGTCGGTCACATCCTCGAATTTCCAGTTCCCGAGATTATGAAAGAGTCGGCAGCTATCCGATTTGCTCACGACAAAGATGTCCGGCAAGCCATCGCCGTCATAGTCGCCGATGGCCACTCCGGAGCCGATCGAACCGGCAGCGGCTTCCAGAAAGCGATCACCCCACATCCTGGGGTCGGCGTAGCGATTTTCCGTCCGCACGCCCGTCTCCTCCGGCGGGAGCTGGACGAACATGGTCTTTCCGCGCGGACCGGAGCGCGGCGCCAGCGTTTTTTCCGTGATGCCCCCAGCGGTGTCCGCTCCCCAGGCGGCGGGACCGGTGAGCAGGATCCCCGCCAGCAGACCGCCATACACATGGTGCATGACCATGGCCGTCGCCTTCCGGCGAAGAGGCTTCTCAGCGAAAAACATGGGCGCGACGATGGGACGAATCTTTCGCTGGCGAGTCAAGAAAAGGCTGGCCCGCGGACGGATCCAGAACTTGTCTCTCCCCATATTGCCCTCACGATTTTGAAGTGTTCTCCAAACCCGCGGCAACGATCTGAATGAATTTGCGTCTCCGGTTTCCTTCCTCGGCCTGGATGGTCATTCCGCTTTGTGCGTGCGGGTTCCTGGTCTGGGCCGGCGGGGTTCGCGGGCGACGCGTGGAATACGTAACCAGCCTCGCCAAGGACGAGCTGAAGGTCGATGCCGCTTCACCGAGCGGCTATGTCGGCGGCATGCGCAGAATGATTGTGCCGGAGCACAACAACGACAGTTACAGTTGGATTATCCAGACTCAACTGATGTTGGCCCATCGGGAATGGCGGGTGCGGCACATCGACTATGAGAATGCGCCGTTCGGCCACGAAGTGAACGCGGCTTCCCCCTATCGGTGGTGGCTCGGGCTGATCGCCTGGCTCGACCATGAGATTTCCGGCCGGCCGCCCGGTCTGTCGGTGGAGCGCGCGGCGCTTTTTGCGGATCCGCTGCTCCATCTGTTACTGCTCGTGGCCGCCACGATTTTTGTGGCGTGGCGGTTTGGCGCCTTTCCCGCCGCACTGCTTTCCATTGGATTGGCGGCCATGTTCCCGCTGGCGGGGGGATTTCTCCCGGGGCTGCCCGATCATCACGCGCTGGCGCAAATCTGCGCCCTGTGGTCGGTCCTTTTATTGCTGGCCGGGATCGGTGCCGGCTCTCCTGTCAGGCCGCCGGCCGGGGGCGGGCGGCCGGAGACCGGACCCGGGCACGCAAGTCCGCGGACATGGCGTTGGTTTTTCACCGCCGGGGTCATGGGCGGCTTCGGATTGTGGATTGGCGTGGCCGGCCAGGTCGCGATTCTCCTTGGGATCGCCTTGGGCGCGCTGCTGGCGGCATGGGTTGGGCGCGGCGACGCGAAGGAAGATCCGGCCGCAGCGCCGGAGGCGACACCCTGGCGGGCTTGGGCGCTTGGCGGTGCGGCCACGATATTCGTGGCTTATCTTGTCGAATATTACCCCGCGCATTTGGGAGCCTGGCAGCTGCAGGCGATTCACCCGCTTTACGGTCTGGCATGGCTCGGCGGCGGCGAGTTGCTTTCGCGGGCGGTGGCTTGGATTCAAAGGGGAAAACCCTCCCGGGGTCTTCGCGACATCGGTGTGGTCGTGCTGGCCGCCGCCGCCCTCGCGGCGTTGCCGGTGGTCATGTGGAAGACACACAACCAGGGATTTCTGGCGGCGGATCTGGCCTCGTCCCGGCTGACGAAACTGCCGGACGGCGCGGTGGCGGCAAGCTTCTGGGATTGGATCATTCATGATGGGATCACCCGCACGGTCTGGGCCACGGTTTTGCCGCTATTGCTGGTGCTGCCGGCGACATGGATGCTCGTCCGCCATGGGACTGGTCCCGGACTCCGCACCATGCTCGCCATCGCGCTGGGCCCGGTCTTGGTCACGTTCGGGTTCGCGTGTCGGCAGCTCGGTTGGTGGAATTCGCTCGATGCGATGCTGTTGGTCTTGCTGGTCGCGGCCACGGCAGCCATGCGCCGGACGGCCAGACCCCGTCTCACCCGTTGGGCGTGGTCCGGGATCGTGGGGTTGATTCTGATGCTGGGTGCGATCCAGCTCATGCCGCTAACGGGGGCCGGGATGAAAGAATTGCTGACTGAACCGGAGGCGAAAGAGCTGACCGAGCGGGATTTGGCCCACTGGCTGGTCAAGCAAGCGGGCGCCAAAGGGGCGGTGGTTCTGGCGCCGCCCAACGAGACTGCCTCCTTGTGTTATTACGGCGGACTGAGCGGACTGGCCACGCTCGATTCGGCGAACAAGGACGGATTTGTGGCCGCGGTGAGGATCGCCAGCGCGACCACGGCGGAGGAGGCGCTGGAGTTGATCCGCCGGCGCGGGGTCACGCATATCATCATACCTTCGTGGGATTCTTATCTCGACGAATATGCGCGTTGGGGTTTGGGTCAGCTCGAAGGTTCGTTTGTCGATGAACTGCATCACTGGGGATTGCCGCCGTGGCTTCGGCCTGTACCCTATCAGTTTCCCACCATCACCGGATTTGAGGGACAGTCGGTGACGGTCCTCGAAGTCGTCGAAGAACAAGACGATGCCACGGCCATGAGCCGGCTCGCGGAATATTTCATCGAGATGAGCCAACTCGATATGGCTGCGTCCCTGGGTCAGGCGTTGCGGCGTTTTCCCGCCAATCTCGGCGCCATTGTGGCGCGGGCGCAGATCGAGAATGCCCGGGACGATGCGTCCGGCATGGCTCAAACCGTCAATTTGATCAAAACCCGCCTCGCCGGCAAAGCGGATCGTAGCATGCCATGGGATCGACGCGTATCCCTTGCCATCGTGCTGGCGAGGGGACGTGAGGCCGATCTTGCCCGGGCGCAACTGACACGCTGCCTGAAGGAAATCGATGAGGAAAAATTGCGATCCCTCACCATGACGACGCTTTACCGCCTGCACGTGTTGAACAAGGCGTTTGGGCTGGAAATTGCCGACCCGCGGCTGCGGGAGCTTGCGCTGGATCTTCTGCCGGCGGACTGGCGCACCCGCCTCGACCAGTGATCAGCGCAGGGCGTTGCCCCGGGCCGTTTGCACCGGCACGGCACCCGGTTCTTCGCCACGTCGTGTCGCCGCCGTCTGCCGCCGGCGATAAACGTAGCCCGGCGGGGCGCCGCGAATCAGCGGAGTTGCCCGCGAGCTCGGGACCCTGAGCCGGTCGAACGGGCAAGCAGGCCCCTACACCGATCACCTGACGGCGTTCTTGTCTGCGAACGAGGGCGAGGTTCATTGCATCGTCCCGGCCCAGACTGAATGTCCCTGGAGACGCAGCGCCCTCGCTGCGCTTCAGACGCCGTCATCCGTCCGGCCCAGGAGCGTTGCGAGCGCCGAGGCTTCGCCCCGCAGGGCTTGTTGACGTTCCCGGATCTGGCTCTCGTAGGTGGGCGGCGGCTTGGGATTGCGGTAGAACACGCCCGTGTAGAGCGTTTCGCCGTATTCCTGCGCCAATTCCATGGCGCGGATCCGATTGGTCACGTCGTGGCCTTCCGCCTCGAGCTTGTGCATCCGCGCCCGCTGGGTCTTTAGTTGGGTGTCCGGATCGCCGTAGGTGATGCAGGGCGATTGCACATTCACGAAGGAAAAGCCGGGATAGCGAATCGCCTCCTCGATCATCTGCGCGAGGCCCTCCATGTCCGCGGGCACGCCCTGGGCCACAAACCCGGCACCGTATGCGAGGACGGACAGCAGCGGATTCACCGGCTCTTCCATGCTCCCGTAAGCTGAAGAGGCGGTTTTTTTGCCGCGCGGCGAAGTGGGGGACAACTGGCCCTTGGTCAGGCCATAGATTTGATTGTCCATCACGATGTAGGTCAGGTCGGGATTGCGGCGGACGGCGTGCGGCACGTGACCCCCGCCGATCGAGAAACCGTCGCCGTCGCCACCCGCCACCAGCACCAACAGCTCGGGATTCGCCATCTTGATGCCCTGCGCGATCGGCAGCGCCCGCCCGTGCACCGTGTTGAAACCATAGGCTGTGGTATAACCGGGAATGCGGCTGGAACACCCGATGCCGGAAATAAAGGCGATTTCGTGCGGCGGACGTTTGATGGCGGCGAGCGCCCGGTAGATTGCGGTGACCACACCGTAGTCGCCGCAGCCCGGACACCAGATCGGCTTCAGGCTGCTGCGATAATCCTTGGTCGTGAAGACTTCCGGGCTCAGGGGACATTCGGTGCTCATGGTGGCAATCTCAGTGATGTGTCTGCTCTAAACCGGCAGGGTGCAGCTGGATATGTAGGGCGGGGTCGCCATGGCCTCCGTAGCCTTGGCGAAGGAGGCCGGACCCCGCCACGCCTCAGGAAATGCGGTGGCATCGGGCCATGCCGCCCTACAACTATTCGGTCTGGTCGCTTTCATTCGAGACATGGGTTTAACCGCATTCGTCCGGCCAATCTCGGTCGGGGCGGTTCAGCCCCGCGCCATCGCGCGGAGTTTCTCCAGGATCTCTTCCGGCGCGATGGGATTGGATCCGCTTTTGGCCAGCACATCGTACCGGGGAGGAACCGACACCCACATGCGGATGATGCGGTACAGCTGGCCCTGATGGGATTGTTCGACGACTAGACACTGCTGCAGCGGCGCGAAAAACTCTTGGTAGATATTTTCCGCCACGGGATAAAGGAGCTTGGGCACGAGCAGCCGGGCCTTGATGCCTTCGGCCCGCGCCAGTTGCAGCGCTTCCATCGCCACGCCGGCGATGCTGCCCCAACTGATCAACCCGATCGTCGCATCGGGATCGCCCTCGATCAGGAAGAGGTCGCGCCGCAGTTTGAGCGGGTCCATTTTCTTCAGCCGCTTGTCGTTCATGCGGGCATGAAGCTCGCCGTTCGCCGTCGGCGCACCCAGCTCGTTGTGCTCGATGCCGGCGGCGAGATAATTGCCGCCCTTCATGCCGGGATGACTGAGCGGGCTGATGCCGGACTCGGTGAAACGGAACCGGACGTATTTCTCCAGCTCCTGCCCGGTGGGTTGAAGGCGGTCGTCCAGTTTGTACCGCGAAGGATCGACCGGATCGACGATCTCTTTGCGCTGCGCGATCTCCTGGTCCGACAGCACGAGCACCGGAGTCTGATATTGCTCCGCGATGTTGAAGGCTTCCACCGTGACGCCAAACATGTCGGCGACACTGACCGGCGCCAGCACGGGGCGCACGGTGTCGCCGTGCGCGGAAAAGACGGCGGCAAAAAGGTCCGCCTGCTCGGGTTTCGTCGGCATGCCGGTGGAGGGTCCACCGCGCTGGACGTCCACACACACGAGCGGCAGTTCGGCGACGCTGGCGAGCCCCAGCACCTCGGTTTTGAGCGAAAGACCCGGCCCGGAGGTCGCGGTCATGGCCTTGACCCCGGCGAACGACGCGCCGACGGCCGCGGCGACGCCGGCGATCTCGTCCTCGGCCTGCAGCAGCGATCCGCCGTGTTTCCAGATCTCGCGGCCGAGGTATTGCATGATTTCCGACGCGGGCGTGATCGGATAACCGCCGAAGAATTTGCAGCCCGCGAAGAGGGCCGCGGCCCCGCACATCTCATTCCCATCCGTCAACACTTTGCGGCCGGACGCGGGCGCCGGAGGGCTCAAGTGGCGCTCGTCACCCAGCGAATGCTGATCCGCATACTCCAGCCCGGCGGCGAAGGCGCGCTCATTGCCCTGCAGCACCGCCTCGCCTTTCCGGGCGAATTTCTTGCGGATGCCTTTCAGGATGCTTTCGCGGGCCAGCCCAAACCAGCCCGCCAGGAGGCCGAGGACCACGTTGTTCTTCGCCTGGAGCGTGCCCGCCGCTTTCATCGCCATGGCTTCCATGGGCACGGCGACCACCACGGCCGGCGTGATCCCGCCGAGGGGAAGCTGGGCCGGATCGACCCCGGTCTTGGCCTCGTAAATGACCACGGTGCCGGGTCCCACCGGCAGCTCGCCGCCAAACCGGAGAAAATCCTCCCAGTTCAGCACCACGGCGACATGGAGCGTCCCGCCGGGGTTCAGCACGGGCCGGGCCGAAACGCGCAGCCGGCACGAGGACTCGCCTCCGCGGATCTGCGAGCCGAAACTCTTGGTCAGAATCGCGAAGTACCCCTCGGCGGCGGCGGCGCCGATCAACGACTCGCCGGCGGAGACGATGCCGTCGCCGCCGGAGCCGGCCATGCCAATTATCAGATCATCTACCATAAAATCGGTCGGGGGTTCGTGGTGAGGTCTTGCTGGTATCAGCAAGACCCCCCTCGGAAAGCCCGAAAAACAACCGGATCAAGGGGGCCGCGGCGGAAAAATCAAGCCAACCCCGCAACTTTGCCGAAACTACTCCCGGTGAAGCACTCCGGCGATCGCGGCATGCTCCTTCTCCAGGCTGCCGCAGACGAGTTCGCAAAGCTTGAAGATCGTCGGGTCGGCGATTGCGTAGAAGACCTGCAGACCCTCCTTGCGGCGTTTGAGCAGGCGGGCGTCGGTCAGCGTCTGCAGGTGGCGGGAGACGTTGGCCTGCGTGCCGCCGGTCAGTTCGACCAGCGCATTGACGTGTTTCTCGCCGTCGAACAGCGCCTGCAGCAGCCGCAGCCGCATCGGTTCGGCCAGCACGGCGAAACGGCGCGCCACCAAGTCCAGCGCTTCCGGGGAAAGCGGACGGTTTTTCATCGGCAGGCAGAACAGTGAGACAGGGCTTGACATGAATTCAACTATATCCTTATATGTGCATATAGTGTTAAATAGGTCAAGCTGATTCTCCATGAAAATCGAATCCTCCGTCCGCCTCCTCGCCGGCACCCTGGTGCTGGTCAGCGTCACCCTCGCGCACTTCGTGAGCCCCTGGTGGCTGTTGCTCGCCGTGTTTGTCGGCTGCAACCTCGTTCAGTCCGCTTTCACCGGTTTCTGCCCGGCGGAGATCATCCTGCGCCGGCTGGGATTGGGCGACGGCGCCGGCGCGGGGCATCCGGAGCGGAAGCCATGAACCACCCGCTGTTTCGTTTCCTTGCCTTCGTCCTCGCCGGCGCGCTGCTGGGCGGGCTGCTGGGCTATTTTGGCCAATGCACGTCCGGCACCTGCCCGCTCACGTCCACCTGGTGGCGGGGCGCGCTCTACGGCGGCATTCTCGGCCTGCTCCTGGGCCTGGGTGGTCGGTCCTCCTGATCCCATGAAAACTTCTTGCCCGGCCCCGGCGGTGGCCGCCACCGCGTTCCCTCCGACCTTCGTCCTCCGCTGGACGTTCATCATCCTCGTCTTGGCGTCGTGGGCCGCGGCCAGTGTGTTGCGGGCCGAGCCGTGGACGCTCGACCGGGCCCTTGCGACCGCCCTCAAGAACAGTCCCGACAGCCGCATGGCCCGCGAGCGCGTCGCCGGCGCCCAGGCCATGACCGAGCAGGCCCGGGCCGCCTGGTTTCCGCAGCTCTCGCTCCAGGGACGTTACACGGCAACCAACAGCCCGATGATGGCGTTCGGCTCGATCCTCAACCAGCGCGCCTTCAATTTCGCCCTCGATTTCAACCACCCCGGCCGGATCGATGATCTCAACGCCACCGGCACGGTGGCCTACAATCTCTATAGCGGTGGCCGCGCCTCGGGGGGGCTTGCCGCCGCGAAGGCCGGAGCGCGCGCGGCCGGGCAGGACTTGCTCGCCGCCCAACAGCAGCTCGGCGCCGAGGCGATCAAGGCCTGGTTCAACATCCGCAAAGCGCGCGAGGCGCTGGCGGCGGTCGACGCCGGGGTCAGGGCCTACACCGCCGGAGTCGCCGTCGCGCGCGCGCGGTTCGAGGCCGGTCAGATGCTCAAGGCCGATCTGCTCAGCCTGGAGGTGCAACTGGCGCAGACCGAGGAGAACCTGGCCGCCGCCCGTCATGGCGCTGCGCTCGCGGAGCGCGCCTTCCGGTTTGTTCTCGGTCTCGACGCTTCCGGGGAAGCGGTGGAGCTGGCGGAGGACGATCCCGCGCTGGCGCGCCTGGTGATGCCCGACACCGCCGATTTTTCCCAGCGGCCCGAACTGGTCGGACTGCGGGAACGCGTCCGCGCCGCCGAGGCGATGGTCCGCGCGGCCCGGGGCGGCCATCTGCCGACGGTCAACGCCTTTGCCAGTTATCAATATGACCAAGGCTGGGAGCTCAACCGTCATGCCGACAGCTGGCTCGCCGGTGTCTCGGTGGACCTCAATGTTTTCGATGGCGGAACCACCACCGGGAAAACCCGCCAGGCCGCGGCCGAGCTGGCCCAGGTCAAGGAAATGCTCCGCAAGGCCACGCTGGGGATCGGCCTCGAGGTCGAGCAGGCGCGCCTCGCTCACGTGGAAGCAGTCGAGCGGTTGGCCGTCACCGCCCGCGCCATCGAACAGGCGGGGGAAAGCGCCGCCCTCAGCCGCGCCCGTTTCGAAAAAGGCGCCCTGCTCACGGCGGATCTCATTGGCGTCGAAAGCCGCCTGATCGAGGCGCGCATGCGCCGCGCCGTCGCCGCGGCCGATGAGCGCATTGCCCTCACCGAGCTGCGCCGGGCGCTCGGTCTCGAACCACTTCCGCCATCTTGACCTGAAATCGTGGCCGCGAACGCCAGCGATCGGCTGGTCCGCTCGCTGGCGCTCGCGGCCACAATCGACTCCATGAAAACCGCCCCGCTCATCTTCTTTCTGTTTTCCTTCGCGTTCGCGGCCGGCTGCAGCCGACAAGACGCCGATAACCAGGCGAGGGATTCACGCCCGCCCGTTCGCGTGCGGACGGCGCTCGTCCGGATTGAGGAGGTTCCCATGCTCACCGAGGTCGCCGGCACCGTGCGCCCGGTGCAGCATGCGGTGATCGCCGCCAAGGTCATGGGCGTGATCGAGGAGCTGCCCGTGACGCTCGGCCAACGCGTGAAGGCCGGCGACCGGCTCGTCAAGATCTCCGCCGGCGAGATCTCCGCCCGCCTGCTCCAGGCGCAGGCGCAACTCAACCAGGCCCGGCGCGACCTTGACCGCGAGCGCGACCTCCTCGGCAAGGGCGCCAGTACGCCCGACATGGTGAAGAACCTCGAGGACCGCTTTGCCATGACGCAGGCGATGGTGCGCGAAGCCGACGTGATGCTCGGCTACGCGACCGTGTCGGCGCCGTTCGACGGCGTCGTGGCCCGCAAGCTGGCCAGCACCGGCGATCTGGCCGCGCCCGGCATGCCTCTGCTCGAGCTTGAGGGCACCGGTGATTTCCAGGTCGAAGCCGGCATTCCCGATTCGCTGGCGCCGCGGCTGGCCGTCGGCACGCCGTTGGCCGTGGACGTACCCGCGACCGGTGCCGCCTTTACCGGCAGTCTGGTGGAGCTTTCCTCGGCCGCCGATCCATCCACGCGCGCGATCACGGCCAAGATCTCCGTGCCGCCCGGCACGCCGGTGGGCTCCGGCCAGTATGCCCACGTCCAGGTGCCGGGGTTGCCGGTGCGCGCCTTGTTGGCGCCCGTCACGGCCGTGTCCACCCTTGGTCAGATGGAACGCGTGTTTGTCGCCGCGGAGAGTGGCCCGGGCGTCCCGCCCGTGGTTTCGACAGACATGGGCAAGATGCCCAGGCCGCATTTCGCCTTCGCGGTCCTCCGGCTCGTCAAGACGGGCGCCGTGCGTGGGGACCGGGTGGAAATCCTCGCCGGGCTGGCCGACGGTGAACGGATTGTCGTCGACCCGCCCGCCGGCTTGCGGGAAGGCCAGATTCTGGAGGTCACTCCGTGAGCGCGACGCCCGGTGCCGCCTTTCCCGACCCGGCGAAGTATGGCTTCGCGGGCCGCATGGCGTCGTTCTTCATCGACTCAAAGCTGACGCCCATCGTTGTGGTCGCCTCGCTGCTGCTCGGCCTCTTTGCCGTGCTGATGCTGCCACGGGAGGAGGAGCCGCAGATCAAGGTGCCGATGATCGACGTGATGGTCGCCATGCCGGGCGCCGCTGCCGCCGAGGTCGAAAGCCGCGTCACGCGCCCGCTGGAGAAGCTCCTCTGGGAGATTCCCGGCCTGGAGTATCTTTATTCCACCGCCATGCCGGGCGCCGATCTCACCATTGTGCGGTTCAAGGTCGGCGAAGACCTCGAAAAGAGCCTGGTGAAGCTTAACCAGAAACTGCAGACCAATTTCGACCGCATCCCGCTCGGGGTCAGCTTCCCGCTCGTCAAACCGCGCACGATCGACGATGTGCCGATCCTCGCGCTTACTTTTCACAGCGCCCGCTACGACCATTACACGCTGCGCCGGATCGTTGCGCAGGTGGACGACGCGGTGAAGGCCATTCCGCAGGTCGCCGAGACCACCCTGATCGGTGGCACCCGCCGGCAAATCCACGTGCAGCTGGATCCGCAGCGGCTGGCTTCGCGCAATCTCAGCTCGGGGTATCTGGTGTCGATGCTCCAGCAGGCCAACGCCCAGGCGTTTGCCGGAGCCCAGGACATCGCAAATCAGGAGATGCTGCTGCAGGCCGGAACGTTTTTCCGGGATGCGCGCGACGTCGGCGCCGTGGTGGTCGGCGTGGCCGAGGGCCGCCCCATTTACCTGCGCGACGTTGCCACGATCGCCGATGCGCCGGAAGAGCTGGCGAACTACGTGCTCTATGGGGTGGGGGCAAACGTAGGGCGCGTTGTCCCCAACGCGCCTGCTGTAGCCGGCCTCGCGGGGGCCGGGTCAACGATTCCGGCCCTACTCGAACAACCCGCGGTTACGCTGAGCCTGGCCAAGCGTCCCGGGGCCAACGCGATTGATGT
>OCTA010005694.1_pt1 | contig 10737 bp, 11 predicted proteins | sample 1538991 | NCBI WGS metagenome assembly OCTA01 (sample SAMEA3539302, study PRJEB22396) | soil metagenome | biome: tundra; feature: field; material: soil | place: USA | collected 2010-05 | depth 0.15 m | reverse complement strand
GGGGCGCAGCGTGACGGTGTTCCGCAACTGATATACTTGTTTTTACCATAGATACATCAATATCTACCTGGGGATTGAACGCGAGAGCGGCAAGATTAGCGTTATATTTGGTTAAATCAGCTTTTTTACTTAAATGAAGATTACGTAAACCACCTACTTCTACTTCAAGCCTATCTCTATCTAACTCTAATCGGTTTTTATCATCGATTATTGTCTTAGTCTTAGCTAATTCAGTTAATTCTAACTCAATGGTACCTATCAAACCAGATAAATTAGTTATTTCTTTCTTTAATAAGGTAATTTGTTTCTCATGTTTAATTATATGTTCGGTATTGTCTACATCATCTAGCTTTCTATTACATGATTGACATATCCCACCAGCTATAAGGCCATCAATAACCTTTTTTAATCTAGCTAATTCAGCTTTTTTAACAGCATCAGAGGATGTATTAGTAGATAATACCTTAGTTAACTCATGATGTCTATCTTCATTAAAGACTACCATCCCTATTTTAGTTATACTAGTATTCAATGCATCTATTTTACCCTTCAATAGCTTACCTTTTTCTGTTATAGTATTAATTTCATCCTGTAATTTAGATGGATTTAACGTAGAGATGGTTACATCTACCTTTTCTTTACTATTAATAAGTCTATCATTCTCCCCATTAAGCCTTACAATCTCTTTTTTATTATCTTCTAGTTTAGTTTTTAGTACATTTAATAGTTCAGATGCTTCTACTACCTTAGATTCATGTTCTGATATCTCATTGCCCAGTGTTATAACATCATAATCATTAGATTTCTTCTTAGAATTGAACTCGTTGTACATTTTTCTAACAGCAGCTTCCTTTAATTCAAGAACTTCTAATCCAATTAGTCTAGTTAATACCTTTCCTGACTCAGTTGTTGTTAATCCAATCAAATCATCTAGGTTATTTTCAGTTGCCAATACCAATAATTCGAAATCTTTCTCACTCCCAATTGTTTCTTTTAATTTTTTAGTTGTTTTTTTAGCATCCTCTTCATTTAATTCCTTTTCTTCACCGTCTGGAAGCACTTCATAGTAACTAACTTTGTTTGTAACGTTCCATTCACCAGTTTTTTTCTGGGTACGTTTCATTTTACGTTCAATTATTGTCTCCTCACCCTCAATATCTATCATCCCACGTACTACTAATTCATTTTTACCACTAAAGGTGTTGAATATCTCTGCATTGGTATCTGTTTTAGTAGTACTTCCATGTAATAAGAACTTAATCGCATCTATGGTAAGGGTTGTTTTACCCCCTTGATTAGCTGGTACCGAATTAACTACAGTTAAGCCATTCATTTTACTGAATGGAGCATAGTTATTAGCTCCAAATGATAGAAAGTTATCTATCATAAGCCATTTAATAGACCATGTTCTATGTTGAGAAGCGTTGATGTCTAGGTTTAGCTCTCCATTAACCTTAGTATCTAAAGCGATTATCCTATCAAAGTCTACTACCTTACCATCCCTAGCAATAACTTCTTTCATAAGAGCTCTTTGGTATGATACATCCATAATGTTATCTATGCCAGCTCCTGTTATTTCAATAGCATCACCTTTAGCATTGAACTTGACTGGCTGATATACTATGTTAACATTATTTCTATTAACACCATACTTCTTAGCAAATTCATTCTTAAGTCTATTCTTAGCTTCTTTACTATAGTTCTCTGGTCTATCTTGCCAATACACTTTAACCTTTGAATAAGGTGATATAGCTTCTTTTTTAATTGTTACTGCTTCCATTAATTCTCTCCGTAGATATCTTTTTTCTTCTTATTTTTTTCTTCTTCTAATGCCTTTGTTAATTTTTCAATTTTATCTGTTAAATCTTTTTGTTCAGTCTTTAACTTTTCATTTTCTATAAGTGTTGTTTTTAAATTTTCACTTACTTCAGTATCAACCATTACTTTTGGTACCTCAACTATCTTCTCAACAATTTTTTCTACAGGAACTTCGACTATCTTTTCAACTATCTTCTCAACAATAGTTTCTTTTGCTTCTGGTGTTGCTCCAAATTTTTCAACGGTAAATCCTTGCTTAAGTAATTTAAGCGTAAACTCATCAATGTTTGATATGTTATTTAGGCGACAATAATCCCAAATATCATTCTTAAGAGCCTGTGGTATTTCCATCTTTAAGTACTTTATTTACATCTTCTTGAGTTTGGTGGAATAAACATACCTCTTTTGATTTTTCATCAACGTACAAGGCTATAATTGGTTTATCTATACGATAAGTTAGATTCTCATCACTACCTTCTTCTTTTAATACACCAACTTCTCCATTAACAACATGAAATTCATCCATGGTATCTGGAAGTTTTGCAACAAATTCTTTTAATTCTTTTAGTATCATAAATTTGTAATTCTTTCTAATCCATTTTCTATGTCTTCAATAGACTTTATTTTAAATTGATAAAATGGATATTTGTTTTCAACATCATGTTCTTCAAATGTTTTTGATTCTACATCCCATAATAGAAACCCATGCTTACTTACATTCTCTCCGAAGTTTTGTTGTATTAATGATGATGGATAAGCAATAATAATTCCTTTATGATTAAAGCTTTGTCTTTTGTGAATATCACCAAGCATAACCATATCACATCCTTCAAATATATCCAACTCAGCACCATGGTCTATTTGATAACCTATATCTGTCTTGGCATTTATAAGTGGAGCGTGGAATAATCCTATATATGTTTTATCCCTCCCAAACTCTAACTTAGCACCAGCAATATCTGGTTCATCATTTCCTTCAAATATTGAATACACACACCAAACAATGTTATCATCCAAATAACATTTGCTTTCTTTAAAGAAATTTATATTAGCATCTGGAAGGAATTGAACCATCGGTGAAATGCTATCCATACGGTCTTTATTATTCTCTAATAAATCATGATTACCAGCAATTAATATCACTGGCGCAATGTTCTCAAGATTCTTAAGAAACCAAGTACCAAGTATTAATTGTTCATTAGATATAATTATTTTTTGATGCACCAAATCCCCAGCTAATACTATTCTAACTTCTTCTCGTTTATAGTCTTTAACTAGGTCAGTTATTTGAGTGATAAGTGTTTTGAAGACTTCTTTATACTCGTCATGTTGCCTAAATGTTCTGATATGTATATCAGCTAAGTGTATTATTTTTTTAACCATTGTTTGCTATTTTACCTTCTTTATCTAATTCTTCTACTTTTATGAAATGGTCATTAATCATAGTAAATATCGCTCCATCTGTGAACCATTTGGATAAGTCTTCAACCTTTACATTTTTTTGACCTACATAAAACCATAGTAATGGTCTTAATATTTCTACCTTACCATAAAAACTAGCCATTTTTTCAAAATGAGTTTTTGTTTCTGGAAATTGAAACTCTCCTCTCCAACTTTCGTGTCCTATAAATGTTAGCATATTATGAGTTTTTCATTATGTTATAGTGGTGCATCTCAATAAGCTGTTTGGCTTCTTTCTTAAGATACATTATGTGAATTTGTTCGAATGTTTGTTTTATTTTATCCCAATACAATACAATTATTTGTCTGCATTTACGTTTAGGAAACTCCATTTCATAGAGTCTAGCATATACACTTAATTGAAGAGTGTAGATAGACCACTGACATGACTGTAAATGGTCAAATGGTTTAAGAAGTGTTTGGTACCCAAATGGGTTATAAAAATTAAAAACCTTGTTTGTTTTATGGTCTAATACATCGAAGAAAATTTCATCAATATCGATTATTACATCAGACATACCAGCCAGTTCATATTGTTCAGCAAAAAGAATCCTTTCTGGCCAAATCGTGTGGCCTTCTTCAAGTTTCAAATTATTGAAACCATCAATTACCTTTTGTTCAAATTCTCCTTCTGGAGTTTCTGGTGGAAAATACCATTTATTGGCTAATAGGTAACGTTCAACGATATCATGAACCCTTGTACCATATGTATTTGCCTCATCATTTAATTGCTGCCAAAAGTCAAGAATCTGTCTTTGAGATAGGCCTATATAACGTTCTTGTTTAAGTGTATCTAATTGTCTGGTAATCGCTAAAGCAATTGCTTCCTCATCAAATTCTGGAACTATTGATTCAATGGTGGTAGTAACTGATGTATATTTTTTACCAGTATCCCTATGTATGTACTTATGTTCAATTGGTTCTAAATAAACGGGACCAATCCATTGTTTTGCCTTACTCATATTATGCAAATATACTACTTTTTTAAGTACCTTGCAACTAAAAACAATGATAGTATTATAATTCGGGAATAATATCTTCGTATGCATCGTCTTTTTACTAAAAACTAGATATTTATAATAAAACACTATATGTCAAAAATTAAATATAAAACAGAAATGGAGAGAAAAGAAGCTGATTATCTTAGAAAAAAGAAATGGGCTAAACTTAATAAAGAAAAGGTAGACGAAAGTAGAAAAAACTATATTACTAATAATAAAGAAAAAGTTAAAATAACTCAAAATAACTATCGTAAAAATAATTCAGATAAGGAGGTAAAAAGACATATTAAATATCTCACAGAAAACAAAGAAAAAAGAAAAGAAACAACTAGAAAGTATCGTGAAAAAAATAAAGAACAAATAAATAAAAAAGCTAGGGACAATAAAGGAATCAGAAATAAAAACCATAAAATAAAGTATGATAATAATCCATTATATAAATTAACTTGTAATATTAGAAATTTAATACGAAAATCTTTTAAAAACAAAGGTTTTAAAAAGAATACATTAACTGAAAAAATATTAGGTTGTTCATATGGTGAATTTATTTTACATGTAGAATCTCAATTCCTTCCTTGGATGAATTGGGACAATTATGGTTTATATAACGGTTCTTTTAATTATGGATGGGATATTGACCATATTATCCCTCTTTCAACAGCAGTTACAGAAGAAGATGTTATAAGACTTAATCATTACACCAACTTACAACCTCTATGTAGCAAGTTTAACAGAGATATTAAGAAAGATAATTTAATTCATAACCAGTTGGAACCCTAGCTGATTTAAGAAGTTTAACAATACCACTTGACCCAAGAATTTGAAAAATAGAACTTGGGTCATGTCCATTTGGTGGGAAACATATTTTAATTCTATCTCTTAAATTACCAAAATTTAATTGTTTATATAATAATAATGAATCTAGTTTTGCATCATCATCCAATACTATCACAATATACCCCATGGCTTTATCGTGTAATAACTCTAGTAGTTTAGGTGAGATGTATTTTCCTAGTAGGGGTATAGAATTCGGTGTTACGATATGGTCAGTTACTCCTTCAACTATATAAATTGTTGCATCTAGGTTTATTTTACCTTCATTAAATATTATTTCTTGCTTTTCAGCAACTGGATTTAAGTATTTTAATTTGTTTTTCTCTTTTGAGAACCATCTAGCGATAAAATAATTCAATTTACCCTCAATATCATATGATGGAATGATGATTCTATTAAAGAACTTCCCTCTATATGTATACCCTATATCAAATTCCTTAATTATTTCATCAGTAATTCCTCTATCACGTAGATAATTTAACGCTAAACGATATTTAAAATCCCTATCAGTACATTCGGATAATTTTTTATACCCCTCTGGTAGTTCTACTACTATATTATGTTCCTTAGCTTTGGTTAAATCAGTATCTGGCTTAAAAAGAATGTAGTCACGCAAATTCTTTTCACTACCATATCTCTTTAATAACTTAACAACAGGACCATGCATGTTATTAGTCTCTTGGCAAGACCAACACTTATATATACCTAAATTATAATTTATTTCTAGATTACCTTTACCATCACCCTCAATCATACCCTTCTCTTCAGAACATGCTGGGCAATCAAAAGCTATTTGGCTAGTATCTTCATTATGCTTTCTTGGTTCACCCAAAAAATTCTCAAGAATGCTAACTAGTATTATAGACATCTTGCAAATGTACTAAATATTTTGCTATTTTGCAACTACTTAACCCAAAGGTTTTCTTTATTCATGTAACCTATTGCAGCAACATAAGCATCGCTTGTATCGAAAGTTTCTTTTTTTAACTTGTTCTTTTTATCATAGAACCAAGTTATTTGTGGTTCTAATTCAGCAACCTTCTCCCAAAGAATATATTTTTTGTCTACATCAAAATCATAAGCACCAAATAAAACTGGTTTATTCTTAGCTATATTTTTAGCATCCAATGCTGTACCATCTTTTTTAAATTTCCTAACGGCCATTAATTCTGGAAACGCATACTTACGAGCTTCATAAGAAGAAATAAATTCTGGAACCACATGAAGTGTATCAAACACTGATTTTGAAATCATCCCATTAAATCTTAGTAATGTCGCAATGGTGTAAACGTTATTTGATTGTAAAAGTGGTTCTTCTATAACAACTTTGGTAATTCCAAAACCTTTATACTTTAATAAGAATTCATTTTCAAATATTTCAACCTTACGAAATAATTCTTCCATCTTGTTCACTGGTTGCGGTTTAACCTTTGGACTTACGTGATGTAATAGTTTTAATTTACCACTACCACCTAGGTCTTCAAATAATGCAATACCAATTGTAGATGTAGATACATCCAAGGCTAATAAAAATTCTGATTCTGGCTCCATAAATTATTTTATTACCAATCTAAGTCAGAATTCTAAAAAATAAAGGATTAAAATGAAATATCCACACTAAAGGCAGCAAAATCGTTTGAACTTCTATCCATGGAAGCATTTAATTTCCCATAAGCTACCATTTTACCATACTTATCAAATAATCCAACTTCAGTTATAGATACTTTACTATCCGATTTTGGTGAATATGTTCTATTTAATGAAGTTGCAAATTCACTTCTTTCAGCAACTAAACCAACTTTCAAATTAACAGCTGTTGATACGCTGTTAATGTTAATTGTAACACCTGTTGATATAGTTGAATTGTAAGCAGAAACTATTGTTGGATTTGTAATTACAATAACACCTGTATCTAGGTAAGCTATACCTACTATTGTATCAGCAGTTAAACCTAAATTTGAATTAGTTTGGAAATTCCATGTTGCTTTCTTATTTAAAGAAAATGGTTTATTTAAACCAAATCCTGTTGCCCAACTATTTGACATATTATGGTTAGGTGGTGCTATTTGGTCAGAAAATAAGAACGCAATGTTTCCACCTATTTGTGAAACATTGGAAGCATTCTCATATATTTGCGCATCTAGAGTTTTCAAATTTATTCCAGTATTTTCGAATGTGCTATACATTGTGTATGTACCAGCTGTTGTTGGTAGGATAACTTGTACTTGTTTACCATCAATATTTTCACCATATCTAGAACTATCTAATGCTAGAACAACTATTTGTGTTACATCTACGCCACTAAGAGCTGTATCTGCATAACCACCATTTGCATAAGTTGTTGACGAATAAGTTACATCATCACCATGTATTAACGGTAATCCAAACTTATAATATAAATTAGTTAATCTATCTGTACTATAATTAGCTCTTTTAACTACCTTTTGAGTTACTCCGCTTCCAGTTATTGAGACTTGACCAAGAGATATAATATCTGTTGTTATTTGTACTGATTGTGGGTCAATCGGTTTCATTAAAGCACCACTAGCATTAACCACTAAGAAACTTTTGATATATGGATTTAATGATGTACCGTTACTTATGCTACCTATTCCTCCAGAGCCTACTTGACCAGCAATCGATAATACTTCACCATTTTTAGGTGAATCATAAGTTAAATAATTTCTATCTGAATCACCTAACCCAAAAAAGGATATTAAAGGTAAAGCATTTTGAAGCATAGAAACTCTACCGTGTGGAGTAAGTCTTGCGGTTAATGTTGTTGTTGTTGATGAAGTGCTGAATCCCATATAAGTTTTTTATTTTAAAAGTCTAATCCTAATTCAAACATCACAGTCGACCCAGCCTCTAATGATACTGGTGTACTTAATTTTCCAATTATAACAAGATTATAGTTATTATCGTATATACCTATTTCACTAACCTTTATATTTGGTGGATTAGTTGATGGCATTGTTGGGTTTGATGTTTGATTGAACATGCCCGAATTAACTCTAAAGTCAAATATTGTTTTAAATATTGTAGCTCCAATAAAAGTTGTTAAATTACCATAGAAGAATCTTTCATCACCAAATTGAAGCCACTGAGGTTTGTTGTTTGGTGCCATATTCAATGATTGTGTTATATCAAATATTGTAGCACTTGCGTTTTTAATCAAATCAATAGTAAATCCATTTACTGCTGGTATTTGATTTTCTAACAATTTAGGGTCAATAGTTGCACCTGTAGTTGTTGTGATAGCTGTTGATGTGAAATCATATGCTAACCATGAACCTGGGTCTGGACGTGTGTTTGGGTCTGTTACTATTTGATAAAGAAGTCTGAATTTATTTGCATAGAATCCAAAACCATCATAACCAACATTTTCTATCTTACGCATGTAAGGTAATAAATCAGTAGCACTTATTGTAAATGATACATCTTTATTAGTTAATGTATTATTAGTTATTTTAATATATTCTTGACATGGAAGACTAGTTGTTAAACCAGTACTTGAAGTGTTCTCAAGGCTATAAGTTAAATACATAGTACTATCTATTGGTAATATACCAGAAGATGTTCCACCACTTGGTGAAGTAAGAGTTGCAGCTAATGCTGGTAGTGTCCAATTTCTATTTGATTTATAGGAAAGTGCTGCAACTATTTCGTCATTATCAATTACAACAATTTTAAGTTGTGGAAATACTTTACCTACAACCAATGCTGTTGTTCCTGATGAAATATATACTGGGTTTTCAATTAAATTAACATATTCAATATTACTTGTTCCAATATGTTGTGTATCACCACTAGCTATGAAACTCATACCACCAGTTGTTCCACTTCCAGTAGGATATAAACTTCTATTATATAATAAGTCTGGTAAATAAAGTGTAAGTGTTTTATTATTACTATTATCAATATATAAAAACTCACCGTAATTGCTAGATATTGTATTATTTGTATAATGTATTATTGAAATTGATTTAGACACATCATCTGGATAACTATATCCAGGTCCATTACAGTTAAATGAAAGAGTATTGGCTGTTGTCATACAGAAATATTCAAGATATGGATTCTTAGTTCCTAAATAAGGATATGAACCAAACTTTGTATAGTCTTCATAATATGATGAACCTGTTAAGCCAGTCATACCAGCAAGGTTTTCGCACCAAACATTATTCATATTCCAAACTGGGAAATCACTACAATTAATGTTATTTGAAGCATCAAAAGATAATGTACCAGAATCCCAATAAGATGTTGTATTACCAGTAGCTATAGTGTTATACACTTCACCACCTTTATAAACGATTATTATTGATTCATTAGTATCAGCTGAATAATTAGGTAATTTTCTATCCACTGTAACGCTATTTCCAGTTACACCTTGTATTTCAAACCATAAACTAGGTATAGCATCAATATTATTAAGTCCAATAATTGTACTACTTGCTCCACTACTGCTGCCACTACCAGAAGGTAATACAAAAGTACTTGCTGTTCCATCAATAGTTATCGCACTATATGATAACATACGACCTACAAGATTTACTGTAGAACCAATTGTTATTGCACCAGTTGGACCAGACATTAAATTACCAACTATATTATCGTTAGCACCTACAGTAATTGCATTATTAGCAACCCAATATACATTAGATGATTGAGCACCACCAGATAATATTACATTATCATTAGCACCAAATACTATCGCACCACCTGTTGATATGAACACATAATCACCAGCACCACTAAGGGTAATGCTATTAGCAGCAGTCATATTTATACCAGCTGCTGTTGTGTAAACACCAGGTGTATAAATACCGTTAGATGTTGGACCATTTGTTTCTAATGGTGTTGCTCCAAGAGGGAAACCAGTTAACCCAATCAATGTGCTATGAAGTGCAGAAGCAGCAGCAACAGCAGCTGGACTAGAACCTAAATTAGAACCAGTTCCAAATGACGGTGTACCAACCAAGGTATTTTCACCAATGTTACCTGTACCAAAATATTGAGGATTGGTTAATGTAAGAACACTACCAGCAAGTGCTACAAATCCAGTTGCTGCACTTAAAGAATAAGTTGAACTGGAACCGCTACTATAACCAGTAACAATATTATTTATTAGTTTAAGCAATACTAAATCACCCACACCAAATCCACTAACTGAAGAAAGTGTTAGGATACTTCCACCACTTATTTCTGCATTAGGAATTAATTGGGAATATGGACTAAGAGTATCACCAGTAATTGTAGTAAATAGGGAACCTGTGTGTTCAAAAAATCCTCTTTCTAAAGCTTGGTTATTAACTTCAGCTTTAATTACATTAATATTTGATGCGTTAAGTGTTTGGAAAGGAATTGTTGCCCCAGCTGGAGTAATGAAAGATTTAAGATTTGGTTGTTCATCAAATGGTCTTAATATTTTACTAGTAGCTGATAGTGTTATATCATTAGGATTTGCATCAACTATAGCTTCTCTATCATAGTTTAATTCAGAGTCACCAAGTGCCCAATGATTGAATGTAAGGCTACCACTTGCTAAGTTTTGTCTACCAATCTCAGTAAGCTTTATTGAAACGAATGGTGAAGAACTATTTATTATTTATGACATATT
>OCTA010005693.1_pt1 | contig 10738 bp, 7 predicted proteins | sample 1538991 | NCBI WGS metagenome assembly OCTA01 (sample SAMEA3539302, study PRJEB22396) | soil metagenome | biome: tundra; feature: field; material: soil | place: USA | collected 2010-05 | depth 0.15 m | reverse complement strand
GCTTCTCCTCGAACGCCGCCGCCGCGCCCGGCACGTCCTCGGCACACGCGCACGCCAGATAGAGGTCCTCGATCGGGAGCTTCGCCCTATCCGCCTCCGGCGCCCCCTCGACCGCCCGCGCGACAAAGCGCTCGAACACCTCCGGACGAAGGTCGAGCCGCGGATACGCCGCGCGCCCCCGCTCGAACGGAAGCCCCCGCGCCTTCATGACCGCCCCGACCGCATTCGCGGCGCTATCTTGCCACGTAAGGTCTCCGTAGCGATTAGCGATAAACTTCGCGGCGGTGTGCGATCCTGATCACGAGGACGAGCAAGAGATCGTCGTGGATTGAAAAGACGATCCGGTAGTCACCGGTGCGCGCCCGCCAAAGGTTGTCGTCACCTTTGAGCTTCTTGCAGCCTGCTGGGCGGGGATTCTCCGCGAGGATGTCGATCTTCTGAGCGACGCGCACGCGGACAGCGCCGTCGAGCTTTGCGAGCTGTTTTTCGGCGTCGGAGCTGATGCGGACGCGATACATCGGTCGCGTGGCTAGCCGAGACCGAGCTGCTTTTTTACCGCTTCCCAGGGAATGGGTTGTTCGCGGTTTTCCTTCATGCGGGCCACGATGGTCCGTGCCTCGACGACGTCCTCGGCGTCCTCGATGGCCTCGATCTCCGTTTCACTGAGGCTGTGCCAAATCGTATCGGCGAGGCGTGCTCGCTCGACGGGCTCGAGCTTGAGCGCGGCCTCGATGATCTCCTTGGTGGACATGATGGCTCAGTGTACCTCGCTCTCGAATCCGGAGCCCGCGACGCCTTGGCGAATCGCGGCATGCAGATCGGCCACGCCGAAGCCTGACCCCGCCCGGGGGCGCTATCCTGCAACGGCGAAACGGCGTAGCGTCAGGGCCCGGTGAGCGCCGTTTGCCTGGACGAGAAGACCGTCCTCGCGTTTCTCGGCGGAACGTTGCCGAGCGGCGCGCGAGACGACGTCGAGGCGCACGTCGCGACCTGTAAGGCCTGCGCCGAGATCGTCACCTGGGCGGCGGCCGATCTCGCCAACGCCAGCCAGGCGCCCGGTCGGGAGGGGCGGCCGTTCCTGGGTCAGCTCACGCCCGGCACGCGCGTCGACCGCTACCAGATCCTCGGCCCCGTCGGGCGAGGCGGGATGGGCGAGGTCTACGCCGCTTACCACCCCGATCTCGACCGCCGCATCGCCTTGAAGGTCGTCTACGAATCGGGCGCCAACAGCGCCGAACGGCGCGCGCGCCTCCTGCGCGAAGCGCGCGCCATCGCGCGGCTGTCGCACCCCAACGTCATCGCGGTCCACGATGCCGGCACCATCGGCGACCGGGTCTACATCGCGATGGAATTCGTCGACGGCGACACTCTGGACGTCTGGCTGCGCGCCTCGCCGCGGAGCTGGCGCGAGATCCTGGACGTGTTCGTTGCGGCCGCGCGCGGGCTGGCGGCGGCGCACGCGGGTGGGATCGTGCACCGCGACTTCAAACCGCAGAACCTGATGATCGGGAAGGACGGCTCGGTGCGGGTGATGGACTTCGGGTTGGCGAGCGTCGTCCAGGAGGGCTTCGCCGAGGGCGCCTACGCGAAGGAGACCCGAGAGGCGGCGGACGCGTCGATTGACCCCGACGCGGTCACGACCAAGGTAACCAAGACGGGCGCGATGCTCGGAACGCCGGCATACATGGCGCCCGAGCAGTGGCGCGGCGAGCCGACCGACGTGCGGGCGGACCAGTTCAGCTTCTGCGTCGCCCTGCACGAGGCGCTGTATGGGGTTCGGCCGGCGTTGGCGCATGTCGAGCAGCCACCGAGCGCGACGAGATCAGTGGAATCAGGGAGGTCGGAGGGAACGGGCTCGAGGCGAGTGTCTGGAGTGCCGGCGTGGCTTCGCGGCGTCGTGCTTCGCGGGTTGGCCGTGGACAGACAGCAACGCTTTGGTTCTATGGACCAACTCCTCGCCGCGCTGACCCGAGGCCGGACGCAGGCGCAGCGCCGCTTCACGGGGATCGCGGTCGGGGTCGCCGCTACGCTGATGTTCCTCGGCGCCTGGCGACTTTCGGGCGCGCGACGGGTTGACTGCAAGCCTCCCCGCGACCGACTCGCGGCGGCCTGGAGCCCCGGTGATCCGTCGGACAAACGTCGTCAGTTGCTCCACGCAGCGGTTCTAGCCAGTGGTCACCCAGAAGCGGCAGCCATATGGGGGAAGCTGTCGTCGGCACTCGACGCCTACGTCGGACGCTGGAACGCGATGTACACGGAGACCTGCGAGGCGACTCATGTGCGCGGCGAGCAGTCGGGGGAGGTGTTGGACCTGCGCATGCGCTGCCTCAACGAGAACCTCGACGAGGTCCGCGCCCTGACCGACGTGCTCGCGACCACCGATCGCGCCACTCTGCCCCGGGGGCTCACCGCGGTCAGCGGCCTGACACCGGTCGACCGATGCGCGGACGTTCGCGTTCTACGTGCGGCTGTGCCGTTGCCGCGGGACGAGAAGACCCTGCGGGCCGTGCTGGCTCTTCAATCATCTATAAAGGAGATACAGGCGGCCCACGATGTCGGACGGTATCGAGCCGCTCGGGATCAAGCCATCATGCTGCGTCCCAAGGTCGAAACCACACAATATAAGCCGCTCTTAGCTGAGCTCCTCGATTTGACCGGGATGACAGAGGCATTGACCAGCAAGCCCGGCGAAAGTGAGAAGACTCTGAGGATGTCGTTCGTGCTAGCCATTGGAGTCGGAGACGATCTCGTGGCGGCCAAGTCTGCGACGACTCTGATCTACGTCACCGGCTATCTCGAAGGCCGATTCGACCAAAGCGACCTGTGGTGGGGGGTGGCGAATGCGTTTCTCGATCGCGTCGGAAAAGGTCACGAACGTCTCCGTGCTTGGGCCCTCCAGAATCAAGGTCAGGTCTTCATGCGCATGGGCAACTACGAGAAGGCGCGCGACTCTTTCCGACACGCCGTGGCCCTCAAGGAAGCAACGCTCGGGCAAGACGATCCCGATGTCGCCGTTAGCTTGACCAGTCTCGGGGACGCACTGCACGAATTAGGGCACCTCCAGGAAGCACTCGAGACGCTCAATCGGGCTGCGGCAATCCTCTTGTGGAACTCCGACCTACTGGACCTTCTGCTCGGCGACCGCGGCGAGATACTTCTCGAGTTGGGGCGGTACCGCGAAGCGGAAGTGGCGGAGGAACACGTCCTGAAGGACTGGGAGACGGACCATGACGCGGTAAAGTGGCAGATCGCCTATCCGCTCACCACCCTTGGGAAGATAAGGCTCGCCACCGGCGATTCGACATCCGCAGTTTCTTATCTTGAGCGCGCTCTCGGAATCCGCGAGCAATACGACTCGGACGCGACCCTGGTCGCCGAGACTCGATTTGGCCTGGCCCGCGCGCTCTGGGAACGTGGGGGCGATCTGCGGCGCGCTCTCTCGCTAGCGAGATCCGCACGCGAGACATACGCTACGAACAACCGGCCTCGGAAGCTGAGCGAAGTCGACGCTTGGCTGGCCGCTCACGCCAAAAGTCCGCGCCGAGGTTCGGGGCAGGGACAGGCCCGGAAGCAGGCGTCCAGGGCTCCGCCGTCCTCGGCGATGGTGCCGGCCGGGTCGTCAGCTCGGCGCTGACGGTCTGCGACCAACGGGTTGCCGATCAAATTTCGACCCGACAACCCGAATTCGGACCAAGGCATTCCTGAGATCGACTCGAGTCACTCTCGGGAAGCGGAAGGGAGCGCGTGAGACCACAGGTACTCCGCGGCGGCCTCACGAAGAAGGTCGTCCGCAGAGGACAATCCAATTCGGGCAACGAGCTCGTCTACGTCGCCTTCCTCGACGGGAGTCAATCCCGTACGTTCTGAGAACCATCGCCAAAGTGCCTCTTCGCTGACCCCAGCCGCCTCGTTGGTGAACTCGGTGACGCCGGTGGCGGTCAGGTGATCCCATTTCTGAGCCACGCGATGGCAGATGAGCTTCAGAATTCCTCGGCGTTGCAGTTCGAACGGGATGTAGCGATCGATCTCGCCGCGAAGGGTGGTCGCGAGATGCTGGTAGACACGCTGTAGGCGTTCCGACGGGTCTCGGCCGAGCCCGACCGAGGGCGGCCCATCCTCCGGTCCCTCCACGAGCTCACCTATCCGCTCAGCTTCGCGGTCGAGAAAGTACAGTAGCAGAGAGGACCGCAAGACCTCGACGCGCTCTACCTCGAAGAGTCGAACGTGGCGAACAACCGCAGCTTCCTTCACCGTGGAGGGCCCGTCGTCAAACGTCTGGCTCGCCGCGCGTCGCTGCTTCTCCGACTCGACCATCTTGTTCCAAAACCAGGTCGCCTCGAATGGCAGCAATTTGTCGCTCGGCCTGCGCGGGCCGCTAGTGTCTTCCGCCGCAAGTGCCTTCAACAGGAGGGTCGCATCTGCACGCTTGGCGTTCGGCTTCTCGGAGCGCACATAGGTCTCGAGGCGCTCCATCTCGTCGGACGGCAACCCTTCCCGCCGTCCGCCCTCGAAGAGCGCTGGCCATGAGCGTTCCGGGTAAAAAACACGCTTCGCCTGGCGAACAAGCTCATCTCGAGTCTTCGATCCGATCAGCCCTCGGTCGAGGGCTTCGCCCAGAGCCGCGCGGATGTTGACCATGGCTTCAGAGAGAGGGCGGTAGCCGTGCTCTCGGGCGGCATGCATGACGGCGACCTCATCGTCGTCGTCATAGATGCCGTCACGGAAGGCTTCATAGATCGCGCCAACCCCCTCCATCCCGAATTCATGCAGCTCTGCCGCTCGCAGGGCTCCCATGCTGGAAGCTCCAATCACCCGAACTCCGCGGTCCAAGGCGTAGAGAATCTCCTTGTGCCAAACGGCCGGTGCATTTTGGAACGTGCCGTCGATGATCGCTATCGTCGAAGGCCGATCCTCTTGCAAGGCATAGATATCTCCCATGGCCACCGGCGGAAGATAAGTCGCTTCGCAAATCTTCCGGGCTGCTTCGAGGGGAAGCGTGGGACCGAGAAAGACGTACAGGCTCAATCGAGGCCCTCGGGCTCTATATCTTCCCGTGCCGCATCTTCCCGTGCCGCGTTCACGCGAGCGCCGCTCTGAGCCTCCGGCGTGGGAACGCCTGCTAACCCTGGCACGACGACCTTGACCACCGGAATGCCGATCTCTTCCTTGGATAGGTCCACCACGGCGACTGTGTCGAATCCTGCGGCCGCGATTGCATCCAACAGAACTCGTAGGTCTCCCTCAAATGTTTCCGTCGCCCGATTCTTCCTCATTCCAACCGGAATCTCTCCTGCCCTGCCCGCCTGAATCTCATCCCACATCCCCTTGAGCAGGGAGGCGTCGCGGAGCTGAACGTAGTCATCGTGAAAGAGATCGTCACGCGAACCGGAAATGAAGGTAACCCGGCCCTGAACGGCTTCGATCATTGCCCGGAACAGCGCAAGGGTTGGGTCGAGATGACATCCAAAGCCATGATAGAAGCCCAAGCCTCGCAGGGACTGTCGCGACGGTTCCTCCAGCACGTAGCACGCATAGGTCGGGATTCCGACATCGCTGGTGATGTCCCAGACCACCAGCTCGGAATCGGCGCCATGCACCAGCTCAACCAGTCGCCGACATCCTGGGTCGTCGACGCTCGTGACGTCCACGGGAACGGGAGGACGCGGCGATGCGTACCAGAGAGCAAGCGCGTCGCGCTCGACCACCTCGCACAATCCATGGACCACGGCTTCGAGAAGGTGATTTCCCGAAGCGAGACCGTCTGTGCTTATTAGGAAGGTTGGACTATATTCTGGGGAGGTAATGGTGTTCATCGTCACAAGATCGTAGGGAACGAATATTGGCTCGTGGCGAAAGAGATCCTCGCCCTTTGCCCAGAGCAGTGGGGTCTGCGTCTTCACCACACGTCCGCGGGCGACGGTCGTCTTCGAAATATCCACGACAGCCCCCTGGGCCCGTAAGGCAGCGTAGGATTCGAAGCGCAACGGAATATCGAGGTTCTCGGCGTGCCAACACTCGATGCTTTCCATGAGCGCCGAAGTCCTGGCGGCAGCATCGTCCAATCCCTTCCCCTGAGATGTAGAGAGCGAACGTGAGCGAGGCCTGATGGCGGTATAGGTGGGCAGTCCGATCGAATCCAGGCCGGTAATGTTGGCGATTCGAGTGATGCCCATTAGCGGCATGAATCGGCGGTAAGCCTCGAACGTCTCCGTTGGCGATCGCATCCGATGAGTCTCGGAATGGTGGCCTTTCTTGGCGGAAAGCTCCTTTCCAAAAATCGAAAACGTCGGGCTCACCGGCAGACAAGCTACTCCTGCGCCGGTGCCTTTAGGAAGCACTCAGAACCTCGCGCACAGGCACATGAGCACGGCCGATCCTTGACCAGCAGAGTGGATGGCTCTCACTTGAGGTCTACGCACGCGCCGGACTTCTTCCATGACCGCGCAGCCTTTGATGGATATGAGCACCCGAGCCGGCCATTGGAGGTTATGCGATCTGCTCGCGCTCTTCTCGGACAGTCCCATTTATGAGATGTAATTTTGTATGTTAGCGTACTTTTAATTACCATCAATTCAGGAGCATCGTTTGCTCAGCACATCGGCTCGCAGTGCTGCGGGATCCACATAGCCGCTTCTAGTCTGTGCGTGCAGCCAGTCAACCCGTATGACCTTCGGCGCTCCAGTGAAAGGAAGATCGCCGCAAGTCATAGGGTCGCCATCCTCTTAGTCATATGGAAGTCGGCCACGGGCGGCCGCTCCGCGCGAAGCTCCGCGGATTCGCGTCGATCTCCTCGCTGGCACGTTCGCTGCACTTAGGTCCAGTCAGAAAACATCAGCGAACACGAGGAGAAAATCATGAAGACCATTTCCAAATCGGGCCTGAAGATCAAAAGCACCATCAAGGCCGGCGGCTTCGGCGGATCCAATCACAATCGCTCGGGCCTCAAGATCAAGTCGGCCATCAAGGCCGGCGGCTTCGGCGGATCCAACCACAATCGCTCGGGCCTCAAGATCAAGTCGGCCATCAAGGCCGGTGGCTTCGGCGGATCCAACCACAATCGCTCGGGCCTCAAGATCAAGTCAGCCATCAAGGCCGGTGGCTTCGGCGGATCCAACCACAATCGCTCGGGCCTCAAGGTCAAGTCGGCGATCAGGGCCGGTCATATCTGCCTGAGGAACCACAACCTCAGCCTCCTCGCCGCCTAAGAATCCATTCGCCTCCGCGAAGGGATCCGTGTCACGCAACTGCGCGACGCGGATTTTGGCTATTCTGACAGCACTTCCGAACGCAGCTCAACTCGCGCCGTGGGCTCGGAGCCAGCCATCAACCTCGAGCGCCTTAGTTTTTTCAGGAGATTTTGCGTAGTCTTTCTTCGCTTCATCGGCCAACTCCAGCGCTCTGCCACGCTCGCGTTTGGATTCCCAAAGAGCGCGCGCTAAGGCAAACTGAGTCTCGGCAAGCCTAAATAGCTCCGGCTCGTGAGCGATGCGGATCTTCAGTGCTCGCTCGAGGGGCACGAGAGCCTCGTTTGCCTTCCCTTCGCCGAGATAGCTCGCGCCGATACCTGTCAGTGCGTAGGCCAGGGCCTGATTCTCGGGACCAAGCTCGCGGTCCCAGACGACGAGAGCACGGTCGAATGTCTGGCGAGCCTCGGGATAGCGGCCAAGCGCATTCAGTATCTCGCCACGCTCGTTGAATGACAGGGCGAGAACCGGGTGGTTGACGCCGAGCCCATTCGTCTGGATTTTAATCGCGCGATCGTTGTGCGCGAGGGCTTCCTCGTTGCGTCCCAATTCTTGTAGCGAGATCGCCAAATTGACTTCAGATGTCCCGATGTCTGGGTGATCGGGACCAAGAACCTTCAATTTGAGGGACAGCGCTTGCTGTTGTGTGCGAGCCGACTCGTCTCGCAGTCCCTCCAACTCGAGCACACAGCCTAGATCGTTGAGAAGCCACGAGCGCAATAGATCGTGGCCTCCCAGGCGCTCGAGGACCGCTCCAGCCGTCTTGGCCCAGTGGTGCCCCTCTTCGAAGTGTCCCTCCAAATAGCCAACGACGTAAACCAGCGAGGCAGCGACCTCCGCCCGGACCTCGTCGTGGCGCGAAGCATCCGCGACCCAGAACGCTTCTATCAACGTGCGCTCGGCCTCGCGAAAGCTGTTGGCGTTCGAATACATGTTCCCCATGAGAGACAACGACTCGGCGATCAGCGGCTGATACCCAACGGCCCGTGCTTCCGCGATCAACGACGGTGCATCTTTGAGCGTCTCCTTCCACCGTCCCGCGTCGAACCGTGCCTTGATGTCGGCAAGACGGTGGCGCAGCTCTGTTACACGCCTCCGCGTGACCGGATCCTCTGGCGGCCGAATCACCGCCCGCAGCAGCGGCACGTCGGCGCAGCGGTCGAGCGAGGCAAGGGCGTTGGACGCACTGACGGCATTCTCGACGACCTCGCCATTGGCGTCTCTCAAGACGGTCGTGAGCGCCCGCAACCCGCCCAGCCGCTCCTGCAGACACGACATCCGCAGGTCGAGCACGTCCGCCGACTGCTCGTGCCGGATCTGCGTCGCCTCGCAGGTCTCCTTGTACATGTTGGCCCAGCTCTGCGCGTAGGCCGTCAGCGCCCGACTCGCGGTGTTGAAGACGTCGACCGCGTAGCTCTTCCCCGACCGCAGAAACGCCGCGTGGATCGCCGCCTGTCTCGGCGGCTCGTCTTGGATCGCGCCCTGCCCTCGCCCCTGCGCCCCAGCCGCCGGCAGCTCCCAGATGTCCGCCAGCTTCTCCGCGCCGCCCCCGCAGACCGCGCGGTGGTCCGCCAAGCTCTGCCGGATCCCGAACCCGAACCCGACCGTCAGCAGCAACGCCGCGCCGGCGAATCCCATCTGCCGCCGCTTGGCGTAAGGGCTCTTGCCGAGCGCGTCGAGCAGCTCGCCCATCGTCGGATAGCGCTCGACGATCGCCGTCCGGAGACCGCGCAGCAGGATCCTCCGCACCCACAGGGGGACCTTGGTGTTCGCGGGCGGATCGCGGACGGTTCCTTTGACGACGTTGCCGGTGAGGGCCGTGAGGTTGTTGCCCGCGAAAGGCCGCTCGCCGTAGACCGACTCATACAGCGCGACGCAGAAGCTGAACTGATCGGTTCGCGCATCGGTGGCCGAGCCGAAGAACTGCTCCGGCGCCATGTACGCCGGCGTCCCCATCATCGCGCCGGTGCGGGTCAGGCGCGCGTCGAACAGTCCCGAGTTGGAGGTCTTCAGGTCGGGTTCCGACGTGCCTCCGCCCTGGTTGATCACGATCGTGGCGGAGCTGCCGACCTTGACCTCCTGGTCCCCCTCGGGAAGCTTGACCGCGATCCTCCGGGGCACACCGTCGCTGGCGCCGGCCCGCTCGTCGACCTGACGGGCCAGACCGAAGTCCATGACCCGGATCTGACCGTCGCGCCCGATCATGACGTTGTCGGGTTTGAAGTCGCGGTGGACCAGCCCCTTTTCGTGCGCCGCCGCCAGGCCGCGCCCCGCGGCGATGAAGACCGCCAGGATCTCCTGCCAGGTGCGTGGCTGCGCCTCCAGCCAGTAGGCGACGGTGTTCCCGTCGACGTACTCCATCGCGATGAAGACCTTGTCCTCGAACGTGCCGACGTCGAAGACGACGACCACATTCGGGTGCGACAGGCGCGCGATCGCTTGCGCCTCACGCAGCGTGCGCTGGCGGCCCTCCGTCAGCGAAACGCCGGCGCCCGGTTTGACCCGCAACAGCTTGACCGCGACCTTGCGATCGAGCTCCGGATCGTAGGCCGCATAGACCTCGCCCATGCCGCCGCGCCCGACCAGACCGAGGACGACGTAGCGCCCAATGCTGGCGCCGCGGGCGAGTGTTCCCGGCCCGGGATCTTTGGGGGGTGGCGGTGTGGGCATCTAGAGTGCGGCCGCTACATCGGCCCTTCGAGACCTCGATTTGAGGCGCGCCCCCCCGGGCATAGGTTTCAGCCAAATTCCGACATCCACCTACACGCGCACCACTATTCTACAAACGAACGTCTCCGAAAGCATTTCGTAGGGCAATCCGCAATCACGGATGTGCGATGACGAGCAGGGTCTCGGCGCGGCGGAGCACGCAGGCGAGCGCCCGTTCCAACGTCTCCGGATCGAGCGCGGCGAAGCTCTCGTCGAGCACCCGCATCGACAGCGGTTGGAGGAGGGAGCGCGCGATGTAGAGGCGGCCGCGCTCGCCGTGCGAGAGCTGCCAGCCGCTTTCGCCGACCAGCTGTTCGAGCCCCGACGGCATGCGCGACAAGAGCGGGCCGAGGTCCAGCTCCCGGCAGACGGCCTCGGCCTCGGCGACGTCCTCGCGGCGCGGCGGCCAGGCGCGGCCGAGCAGCAGGTTGAAGAGCAGGCTGGCCGAAAAGACGTGGTTCTCGTGGAACTGCGGCGCCGCGCCGACGCGCGCGCGCCAGCCCAGCGTGCCGAGCGCGTCGCGTTCGACGCCCCCATAGCGCAGGCTGCCGGACGTCGGCGCGCGCAGCCCGCAGAGGAGCGCCCCCAGCGTCGACTTGCCACCGCCCGACGGCCCTTCGAGGAGGATGCGGTCGCCGCGCCGGATCTCGAAGGTGCAGCGGGCGAGCACCGGCTCTGCCCGCCCGGGGTATCGGAAGCCCAGATCGCGGACGGCGATGAGCGGGCCGGTGGCTTCGTCGGCGGCGACGCGACCGACGGGGACGGCCACAGTCGCGGTCGCGGCC
>OCTA010005692.1_pt1 | contig 10739 bp, 9 predicted proteins | sample 1538991 | NCBI WGS metagenome assembly OCTA01 (sample SAMEA3539302, study PRJEB22396) | soil metagenome | biome: tundra; feature: field; material: soil | place: USA | collected 2010-05 | depth 0.15 m | reverse complement strand
CCTACACGACGCTCTTCCGATCTGGTTGCGGCATGGCCAGCGACAGATCGCGACCGTGATGCGCGTGGCCGGCGATTCGCTGGATTCGGATACTGCGGCGCACGAGGCGCTAGAGCGGGTGCGGAGCAGCGGAATTCGAACCTGGCTCGTTACAGATAAGCGCGGCGTCATTGGCGTGGTCAATCTTGCGAAGTTGGAGAAAGAAACACAGGACGGTACGGGTGCGGATAAAAAACTTCGCGATTTGGTCGATGCGGTCGTTTTTCCGCATGTGCATCCGGATCAGGCGCTGGATCTGGCGCTGGAGCGGATGGGGACAAATCAACTGGAAATCCTGCCGGTGGTTAATCGTGCCGATGTGCACAAGTTGGAAGGCATCGTTACGCTGCGGGACGTGCTGGATGCTTACGGCGTGGGGCGGGCGTGATCTTTATTTATTGTGCTCGGATTTATTGTGTTCGGCGCGTTTGTCGCTAGCGTTTGTATTTTGGCGGCCGGGCGGGGACGCCCGGCGCTCCATTGGAGCTGACTGATCCTCGCCGCGAATCCTCTTTGCATCTACGTTCATCTATGTATGCATCATGAACGTCGATACTGGATTTCCTGAATTTCTTTCTTCCCAACAAACTCGTGGCGCGTTTTTGCCGGAAGAACCGCTTCGTTCTGCTTCTCTCGTTCCTGATTCGAACTTACTTGATGCATATTCGCGGGCCGTTATGGACGCAGTCGAACGAGTTAGCCCGTCGGTTGTGAATGTTGAAGTGCGTCAGGCTTCGGGTAAGACGCGGGTGGGCGAAGCTCGGGAACGACGGGGAGGCGGATCTGGCTTCATCTTCACGCCTGATGGATTGATTCTCACCAACAGCCACGTCGTGCATGACGCGGCGACGATCGAGGTGAAGCTGGCGGATGGGCGGCGCGCTTCGGCACACACGATCGGCGATGATCCGGCGACGGATCTGGCTGTGATTCGCATTGACGCTCCGGGATTGCAGGCGGTTCCTTTGGGAGATTCGCAGCAATTGAGACCGGGGCAGATGGCGATTGCGATTGGGAATCCTTATGGATTTCAATCGACGGTGACGGCCGGTGTGATCAGCGCACTTGGGCGATCGCTGCGATCTTACTCGGGACGATTGATTGAGGATGTGATTCAGACGGATGCGGCGTTGAATCCGGGGAATTCTGGAGGGCCGCTGGTCGACTCGAGTGGTCAGGTAATCGGAGTGAACACGGCGACGATTCTGCCAGCGCAGGGTATCTGTTTCGCGATTGGAATTAACACGGCGAAATTTGTAGCGAGCCGGTTGTTGCGGGATGGACGGATTCGGCGCAGTTACATTGGCGTATCGGCGCAGACGGTTCCGATTCATCGACGGGTCGTGCGCTTCTATTCATTGGCGAAGGAGTCGGGCGTGGTGGTGGTTGGGCTTGAAGAGCGGAGTCCCGCGCGGAGTGCGGGCTTGCGTGAAGGTGACATGATCGTGGCGCTGGACGATAAGCCGGTTGCGGGCGTGGATGACTTACATCGGTTGCTGACCGACGCTCAAGTCGGAGCGCGTTGTAGTTTGACAGTCATTCGGCACACGGAGCGGCTGGTGCTGCAGATTGTTCCGGAAGAAGCGCGGTAAGCCTCAAGTTTGCGGCGGCCGGGCGGGGATGCCCGGCGCTCCATTAGGCTGATGCGACAGGGTCCTCCTATCGCATTGCACACATTGGATTTCGTGTGTTAGCTTCGACTCGGAGAGTTCCGCTTGCGACACACGGTTCCGGCTGGAATGGACCGCAAGGAAACGGATGTTTACCTGCGGTTGGATTCGGCGCGGCTTCCCAAACATATCGCCATCATTATGGACGGAAACGGGCGCTGGGCCCGGCGACGTCACATGCCGCGCATAGCTGGACATCGCGCTGGCGTCGCGGCGGTGCGTTCGACGGTGGAGACAGCGGCTCGAATTGGAATTCCGGCGCTGACGCTTTATGCATTTTCGGAAGAGAACTGGAAGAAGCGTCCGAAGACGGAAGTGGATTTTCTGATGCGTCTTTTGTGCCGCTATCTGCAAGCCGAGGTCAAGACGCTGAACGAAAACAATATTCGACTGAAGTACATTGGGCGGCTGCACGAGTTGCCCGAGTCGGTGCAGCGCGAAATGGATGAAGCGAGTTGCGCCACGTCGAAGAATACGGGAATGCTGCTGACGCTGGCGCTGAACTATAGCGCGCGCAGCGAGATTGTCGACGCGTTTCGTTCGCTGGCGGAAGCTGCGGCACGCAATGGTGGGCTCGATCACATCAAAGTGGACGAGCAAGCGATTAGTGAACATCTTTATACTCATGGGCTGCCTGATCCCGACTTAGTAATTCGTACGAGCGGCGAGATGCGGCTTAGTAACTTCCTGCTGTGGCAGTTGGCGTATGCGGAGATTTATGTGACGCAGACGCTGTGGCCGGATTTTCGCGGCGTGCAGTTGCTCGAGGGAATCGAAGAATATCAGAAGCGAGAACGGCGCTACGGTGGGCTGGCGCAGGATGGTCATGCTCCGCAGCATTCCCATCGAGAACATGCTGAGGCGAAGCGTTGAGTAGGGAAGAACGAGAGCGTCTCGGCTTTGCGATTGAATTCGAGGGGCGGGGAGTTGCGTGGAACTGCAGATCCCTCGCTGAGCTCGGGATGAGAACTCACAAGAATGGGAATTCCTACTTCGCGAAATGATTAAGCGCATCGCGACAGCCCTCGTTTTAATTCCCCTAGTTTTATTGCTGGTGCTGAAGGCACCGCTATACCTGCTGGCCATTGTGTCGGGAGCGGTTGCGTTGCTGGCTATTGGCGAATTTTTGAAGTTGACTACGTTTTACTCCGTTCAGCCGATGACGGTGGCGACGTTTGGTTTCGTGGCCGTCTTTTTTGTGTTCGTAATTTTCGCGTCGAGTTATCGCACGCCTCTGGTTGAGACGACGGCCATGCTTTATGGAATTGCGCTGGCTGCGGGAATCGCTCCGTTTGTGTTTCTTACCGTCGCAATGGCGCGTTCGGATTTGAGGACTGGCTATCCGGCGGCAGCGGCCTCGGCGTTTGCCTTTGTATATGTTGCGATACCGATGGCGTTGCTGGTTGCGATCCGCGAGCAGCCTGCGGGAGCGATCTGGACGATTTACACGCTGCTGGCTGTTTGGGCTGGAGATATCTTTGCGTACTTCGTTGGTAAGGCAGTGGGGCGGCATCGAATGTCGCCGGAGATTAGTCCGAAGAAGACGTGGGAGGGCGCTGGGGCATCGATTGTTGCGAGTGTGATTATTGGTACGTTGTGGATGCAGCACGCGCCGGCGATCAGCGCGACGTTGCTGAGAATTGGATTGATTGGCCGGCGCGACGGCATGTTTGGGTTGGAGCAGCCGCAATTGTGGCCGATTATTTTGCTTTCGGCAGTGGTGAATGTTGCGGCACAGCTCGGCGATCTGGTGGAGTCGCTCATCAAGCGAGGCGCCGGAGTGAAGGATTCGGGAACGATTCTGCCCGGCCACGGAGGCATGCTCGACCGCATCGACGCCATGTTGTTCGCGGTGCCGATTGTGTGGGCATACGGCGCTTGGCGGATGATGCAATAGCGTTGAGATTTGCGGGTGGCTCAGTTTGAAAAATGCCTTCCCTCCGCGGTTGAAGTCGGAAATCGAGAATCGGGCCTTTACGGTGCGGCTGAAAGCCGCGCCCTTTCGAAACAATCCAAATTGAGCCACTTCCAACGCGATGCTTGCTTGGCTGGGATACGCGCCTTTCCCGTACAATAGTAGGAAGTCTCCAGCATGAAACACATCGCCATACTAGGCTCGACGGGATCGATCGGGCGCAGCACCTTGAGTGTGGTGGAGAGTTATCCCGAGCGTTTTCAGGTCTCGACGCTTGCCGCCGGCAATAATACAGAACTCGCCTACGAGCAGGCGGTGCGGTGGAAGCCGCGCGTGCTGTCGCTCGCCAAAGAGGAGGCTGCGGCATCGGTTCGGGCTAGACTGCGCCAGGCTGGGCTTGCCGAGATCGAAGTGGTGGATGGAGCGGCGGGCACGGTCGCCGTGGCGACTCATCCTGAGGTGGATTTCGTAGTTAGCGCCATAGTCGGAGTGGCGGGGCTGGAAGCGACCTACGAGGCGGTGCGTGCGGGTAAAACCGTCGGTTTGGCCAACAAAGAGTGTCTCGTGGTAGCGGGCGAACTGATTACGGCCGAGGCGCGGAAGCAGGGAAAGCCGCTGCTTCCGATTGATAGCGAGCATAATGCGGTCCACCAGTGCCTGCGAGGCGGGCGCATGGACGAAGTGGACCGAATCTGGCTTACGGCGTCGGGCGGTCCGTTTATGAAGACGCCCAAGTCGGAGTTTCGGTCGATTACGGTCGAACAGGCGCTCAACCATCCCACCTGGAAGATGGGCAAGAGAATCACGATCGACTCGGCCACGCTGATGAATAAAGGTTTCGAAGTCATCGAGGCTTGCCGGCTCTTCAACGTGCCGGCTGAGCGCGTGCAAGTCGTTGTACATCCACAATCTACGATCCATTCGATGGTGGAATTCGTGGATGGCAGCATACTTGCTCAAATATCGGTGACAGACATGCGTCTGCCGATTTTGTATGCGCTAACGTATCCGGAGCGAATCCCATCGGAGCTGCGGTTCTCGATCATGGACCTGCGGCATCTCGATTTTAGCCCTCCAGACATGGTTAAATTCCCTTGTCTGCGATTGGCATACGAGGCGGCATCGACGGGAGGCGCGAAGACGATCGCGCTGAACGCGGCGGATGAGGTGGCGGTAGCGGCGTTTTTGGAAGAGCAGATCGGCTTCGAAGATATTCCCCGTATCATCGAAGAAACGATGGTTGCAACGCCGGCCGGGCATTTGGAATCTATAGACGAAGTGCTTAATTTAGATACCGAAGCCCGCCATTTGGCAACAGAAATCGTAAAGCAACGGCGCCATAAGGGATCGCCCATCAGGGCTATTTCCTAATCGAGAATCTGGAGTAATCTAGAGTAATATGTCCCAGCTTTTGTCTATTCTCCACACTATTTTTGACATGGGTATTGTGCTCGGATTCATGATCCTGATTCATGAGTTCGGCCACTACGCCGCCGCGAAGTATTTTGGCGTGCGGGTAGAAGTGTTTTCCATCGGCTTTGGCAAACGCTTACTTGGTTTTAAACGAGGGGAAACCGACTATCGCATCAGCGCGATTCCGCTGGGCGGCTACGTCAAGATGTCGGGCGAGAATCCGATGGACGACCGTACGGGTGATCCTGGGGAATTTCTGTCGCATCCGCGGTGGCAGCGTTTTATCGTAGCGTTGGCTGGACCGGCGATGAACATCATGCTGGCGGTGGCTTTGCTAACCGGCGTGTACATGATTCATTACGAGTATCCGGCGGACCTGGACGAGGCGGCGGTCGTGGGATGGGTGAATCCCAATACCCCGGCGGAAAAGGCTGGAATTCAACGCGGCGACAAGATTGTTCAGGTTGAGGACATCAAGAATCCGGATTGGGAGCAAGTCCATATTAAGGATGCGCTTAGCCCTAACCAACCGTTGAGGTTCAGCATTGAACGCAATGGCAAGATCATTGAGCAGACACTGTTCCCGGAGCCACTTGGGCCGAACCAATACGGAGATATCGGCTGGGTACCGCAGGAGCCAACCAAGGCTCTGACGTTAGTCGAACCGGGCATGCCAGCGGCCAAGGCTGGAATCAAGGTTGGGGATGAAATCGTAAGCGCTAATGGTCAGGAGGTTCCGCATCTGGGGGCGTTGATCCAGATGTTGAACCAGACCAAGGAACAACCTCTGAATCTGGTCGTGCTACGTAAGAGCCAGCTTTTGAACTTCACGGTCAAACCGACGCTGGACGCTGGAAACGCGGGTCAGGGGCCAGCTTACCGGATCGGTATTGCGAGTAATCCTACGAAGATTGTGAAGCTAGGTTTTGCGGACGCGATGAAACGCTCGCTTGCGGATAACAAGCGGAGCTCGTTCCTGATACTTGAGTTGCTGCAGAAGATGGCGCAGCGCAAAGTTTCCATGCGTCAGGTGGATGGCCCGATTGGCATTGGCAGCGCCGTGGGCGCGGCGGCACGTGAGGAAGGCTGGTCTCCGCTGTTTTTGATCAGCGCGGCCATCAGCTTGAATCTTGGCATTATGAACCTGCTGCCCATTCCAATATTGGATGGCGGAGTGATCTTGCTGCTCTTCATCGAGAGCCTGATGCAGAAGGAAATCAGCCTGCCGATCAAAGAGCGGATTTACCAGGCGGCGTTTGTTTTCCTGGTGCTCTTTGCGGTAATGGTCATTTATAACGATCTGGTCAAGACTCTGCCTGGCCTGACGCGGATGCCGTAGGCGTTTGAATATTTGGTCTTTCAGTGAAAAGCGAGGCTTCGGCCCCAAAGGTCGAAGCCTTTTCTTCCGATTGTCGTATGGCTCTCGCCATCTCACGATTTTGCCAATCCTGCTAAAATAGAGCTTAAATATGGCTCAAATTCAACGCAGAAAAACGTTTACCGCGACCATCGGCGGGGTTCGCGTCGGCAGCAATGCACCGATTATGGTGCAGTCTATGACGAATACTGACACGGCGGACATTCCTGGCACCGTCAAACAAGTAGCCGCCTTGGCGCGAGCTGGCAGCGAAGTGGTGCGTGTGACGGTCAACAATGATGAGGCGGCCAAGGCGATCCCGTTTATTGTCGAGGGACTGGAGAAGCAGGGCCTGCGAGTGCCGATTGTCGGCGACTTTCATTACAACGGGCATCTTCTGCTGACGAAGTATCCCGAATGCGCGGAAGGACTGGCAAAGTATCGCATCAATCCCGGCAATGCCAGTATTGGGCGGAAGAACGACGATAACTTCCGTACGATGATCGAGGTTGCGGCAAAGAACGAGAAGCCAGTGCGGATTGGCGTGAATTGGGGCTCGCTCGATCAAGCGTTGCTCACGAAGATGATGGACGAGAATTCGCGGCTGCCTGAGCCAAAAGACGCGCGTGAAGTGACGATGGAAGCGATTGTGGTGAGCGCGCTGACTTCGGCTCAACTGGCCGAGCGGCATGGATTGCGGCCCGACCAAATCATTCTTAGCGCGAAAGTAAGCGGTGTGCAGGATCTGATCGATGTCTATCGCATGCTGGCATCGAGGTGCGAATATCCGCTGCATTTGGGGTTGACTGAGGCCGGCATGGGAGCGAAAGGCATCGTAGCTTCGAGCGCGGCCATGGCGGTGTTACTACAAGAAGGAATTGGCGACACGATCCGGGTTTCGCTTACACCGGCTCCAGGCGGAGATCGGACAGAGGAAGTTCGAGTGGCGCAGCAGATTCTGCAGTCGCTGGGCATTCGAAGTTTCACGCCGCAAGTAACGGCATGCCCGGGTTGCGGGCGCACGACCAGCACGTTCTTCCAGGAGATGGCACAGCAGATTCAGACTTACTTGCGTGAGCAGATGCCGATCTGGAAAGAGACTCACACCGGGGTCGAGGAGATGAAGGTCGCGGTGATGGGATGTGTGGTGAATGGTCCAGGGGAATCGAAGCACGCGAGCCTTGGAATTTCACTGCCTGGAACTTTTGAGGAACCGAAGGCTCCGGTATACGTGGATGGCCGACTGTTTACTACGCTGAAGGGCGACAAGATTGTGCCAGAGTTCATTAAGATTTTGGACGACTACGTTGATTCGCACTACGCGGTGAGGGAGAAAGAAGCGGTCGTCTGAGGCGGCATAAAAAACCCGTCCAAGTTTGGCTTGAGCGGGGAGCATTTTGACCTCTTAGCGGCCATCTTCTTTAGTGATGATCTTCCCAGTTGTGCTCTGTCTCCCAGCGATGTTCCCTTCCGTTCCACCACTGATGATGCGCTCCCCAACAACGCTCCCTTTCGGCATTTAACTGTCTGCGACGCTCTTCGGCGGCGTGGCTGTGTTCGCCCCGATCGCGAATCGCTCGATCTAATCTGACTTCCGCTTTTTCGATTGCGTGTCGACATCTGTCTCTCTCGTCGGCGTGCAATGCGGGTGCGGCGGCGAACAGGAATAGTGCTCCCGCCAATACGGCACCGGCAAATTTACTCATTGGTGTGGTCAAGATAATGTCCTCCATCGTTTTTGACTGCTCGCAATCCTGAATCTGCGAATTCTACGAGGAACCCGCGCTGTAGTTCGATACAGTCTATACGGTATTACCAATATCTTCACCCTGAAGGCGGAACTCCGACCTTGCGCCCAGCGTACATCTGCAGTGAGGTGGCGGAGAAAAGCGGCGGGACAAGTCCCGCCGCCACACGTGCGTAATCGCGCGATCGCGCTTGTTTGAGGTACCACCACGCACGTCCGTATCTCTCCCTAACACGTTTGTTGATTTCGAGGCTTGCAAACGCGGCTAACTCTTTTGATCGGAGCGGGTCAAACTATCAGGACACGGTGAGAGCTTGAACATCAGGGAGGTCTTGCGACAGACGGTCAGTTCGATTGCGGCGCATAAGCTGCGCAGCTTCTTAACCATGTTTGGGATCATCTGGGGAATCACGTCGGTCATCTTGCTAGTTGGTCTGGGAAAGGGATTCAGCCACGATCAGAAAGAACGGCTGAAAACTATCGGCGTCGATCTCGCCATTGTTTGGGGCGGGCGCACGAGCGAACAAGCGGGTGGATACGCTGCGGGACGCGTCGTTCGACTTTCCATTCGCGATGCCGTCCTCATTAAGCAGGAAGCTTATCTCATAAAAACTGTCAGCCCGGAATTGCGGCGAAGCGTTTCTGAAGTGAGCCGTTATAACGCGGCTTCGCGTGCGGTGCGTGGTGTTTGGCCCGATTATCAGCGGTTCCGCTCACTGAAGGTACAGGAAGGTCGGCTGATGACAGATGACGATGAAAACGAAGAGCGGCGCGTGGTGGTGCTTGGAGTGGAGAGCCGCGACCAGTTGTTTCCGGGCAAAGCGGCAATCGGCGAAACGTTGATGATGAATGGCTACGCTTACACGGTCATTGGTGTGCTCGAAAAGAAAAAACAAAACGGCAGTTATGGCAGCGGGCCCGACAACACGCAACTGTTTGTTCCTTACGCATCGATGGCGCGCGATTATCCTCCAGCAGAGCGGCCCGGGATTTTCAAAGGGTGGATCAACAACCTGGTGGTTGAAGTCGCGGACCCGGCGCACCATGAAGAGGCGCTGCAGCAGGTGTACCGGATTCTGGGACGAGAGCATCATTTTGATCCGCGCGATAAAGATGCGCTGATGGTGTGGGACACGCTCGAAGGGTCGCAACTGGTGGAGCGCATCTTCGACATCATGACAATCTTTTTTGGCGCGGTGGCGCTAATGACACTTTCGCTCGGTGGCATCGGAGTTATGAACATCATGCTGGTTGCGGTGACCGAGCGCACGCGTGAAATCGGCGTTCGAAAATCATTAGGCGCAACAGCGGCAGATATCCGCAATCAGTTCTTCGCCGAATCGGCGGCGCTGATGACGATCAGCGGCGCTCTTGGATTGGGGATTGGCGTCGGGATTTGCCTGGCAATCAGCAATGTGCAATTGCCGGATATCGTGCCTCATCCAATTATTTCTTCGGTGGCGATTATCGTGTCGCTGCTGACGCTCGGAGTTATTACGATCGCTGCGGGAATGTATCCCGCGCAACGCGCAGCGGCGCTCAGTCCAATCGAGTGTTTGCGGCAAGAGTAGCGAAAAGGTCAGAGATTTGAGGTTAGATTGCGGAGGTTACTACCTGCTCCGCTTGACTTAGCAATCTGAGTTCCGACCTCTTAACTAATAAGCCCAGACGGAAGGACTAACCGTGCAGGTCAAGGAATTGATCCAACAAAGTTGGGATGCGCTTGCACGCAACCGGCTGCGTTCCGTCCTAACGATGATGGGCATTGTGTGGGGACTGACTACGGTGGTGTTGCTGCTCGGTTACGGGCAGAGTGTTAGCGCTGGCGTGCTCAACGCTTTTCTTGGAATTGGAAACAACGTCATCATGATTTGGGAAGGTCAGACGAGCATGCAGGCGGGCGGGCAGCGCGCCGGCAAGCGCATTCATTTCAAGTACGAAGATATCGAAGCTATCCGCGAAGAGGCCCCGCTGGTGCGACTGGTGAGCGCGGAATGGGATGATCCTTTTGCCTATAAGTACGGAGACCGAGTTGTTACGGTGCAAAGCAAAGCGGTGCAGTATCCCTACGGCGAGATGCGTAAGTTGCGGATTGCCGAAGGGCGGTACTTCGAAGAGAGTGATTTTGCCGAGCACAGGCACGTGTTGATTGTTGGTCCGAATGCGGCGCGGAAGGTTTTTGGCAACCGCGATCCTGTGGGCGAGTTTGTGACGGTTAACGGTGGAAGCTGGGAGGTAATCGGTCTACTCCGACTGAAAATTCAGGACAGCTCTAACAATGGCCCGGACAACGAGAATTTTTTCATGCCGTTCGAGAGTATGAGCGACATTAACGACAAACGCGATCCAGAGATGATCGTGTTCCAGGCGGTCATGCCGCTGCAACATAAGGCAGCGCTGGCGCAAGTCCGGGAGGTGCTGGCTCGACGGCACAATTTTAACGCCCGTGACGACAAGTCAACTCCAGAGTGGGACACGGTGGACGACACGAAAGATATTCAGCAGTTCGGGCTTGCGCTGCAACTCATTCTTGGATTTATCGGCATGTTAACAGATCGGAAGAGCGTCGTGTAGGGAAAGAGTGTAGATCTCGGTGGT
>OCTA010005691.1_pt1 | contig 10739 bp, 4 predicted proteins | sample 1538991 | NCBI WGS metagenome assembly OCTA01 (sample SAMEA3539302, study PRJEB22396) | soil metagenome | biome: tundra; feature: field; material: soil | place: USA | collected 2010-05 | depth 0.15 m | reverse complement strand
TCGGCGCGTGTCGCCTCGTTTGTCCCGCAGGCGCAGCAGACGCCGCTCAACACCTTTTTCGCCAACAACGCTTCGCTCGACCTGCGCCGCCAGAATCTCAATATCTATCTCAATCAGGCCGGTGCCGCCGCCTTTAACGGCATCGCAGACGCGGACAAGACCGCCGTACTCGCCAATGCGAACGCCATGCAGCGCGTCCTGCGCATTGTCCCCCATGTGGACATGGCCCAAACTCTGCTCACCGCCGGCCTTACTTCCGCCGCCAGCATCGCCATGATGGGCAAGCAGCAGTTTGTCTCCAAGCTCGTCCAGACCGGCGCCGTTGCAGCCGACGCCTACAAGACCTACGCCCTGGCGCGCACGCGCTACGCCGGCGTAATTGCAATGTATACGCAGTTCAATTCGTCCTTCGCAGGTCTTTGGCCCAATGCCCTCGGCCCACTGGAGCCGGATGGGGTAATGATCAACAACGCACTCGCGCAGGACGCCACGCTGGAGACGCTTTTCGGCTCCCAGGATTACTGCGAGGTCGACGATTGCACCTCCATCCTCAGCCCTGCCGCTTATTTGACGGACCTGCTCCTCTGGCTCTCCCGGCGCACCAGTGGCATCACCGGCTACGCCAACGCCCTTGCTGTGCTCACGGCACGCCGTCCCGACCTCGTCAACCTGCTGCTCAACTGCCCCAACACCGACACGCCTCTGCCTTACATCGATGTCGTCAACGAGCTGCTTGCGGACACCATCAGCCCGCCTGCCCCTGCGGCCTGGCGCCAGACGACCCTTTCCGCCGACCTGCTTCGCGCCGCGCCCGATCCCGCGAACGCAAACCCGGGCGCCGACACGGTTCTGCTGAATGCCGTCTATCCCCGCACGTTGCTGTACGACGTCTCACTCGATCTTCTGCGGAGTGTCCTCGCGCATTCAAACGTTGCGCTCTGGCTGTTGCGTCAAGCCTTTCTTCCTCTTCACGGTGCTCTCACTACTGCGCAGTTGGCGCCCGTCACTGGCGAGCGTTTCTCCATCTCCCTGCCGGAGCGCAACCTCATTACTGTTCCCGCCACCCCCGCCCTGTTGCCTCAAGTCTGGAACACCGCCAATCCGCCCACTGATCTCGCCCCTGTCGACCCCTTCCTGGCCAACGCCAACCTAACCTACGAGCAACTCCTCGAACTGCTCGACGTCGTCTGGGTGCGGGGCGGCGGCGCGGCTACTACGATCCAGGGTCTCAACGACTCCTGCGACACCAGTGTTGAGACGCTCGCTCCGCTCGACGCCAACCGGCTAGACCTTATTCATCGTTTCCTGCGCCTCTGGGAACGGACTGGCTGGAAGATGTGGGAACTCGACCTTCTGCTCACCGCCGCCGGGATCGGCGATCCCGCGCTCACGCCGCAGACGCTCGTCAACCTATTTACGATCCGGCAACTTTTGGATGCGACTGGTCTCTACGTTGTACAACTGCTGGCTTTCTACGGCACCATCGACACGGCAAGCCATCGCGACCCGGACGGCACCCAAACTACCCCGTTCTACAACTCACTCTTCCTCAACCCCACCTTCACGCCAGACTCCGCCCTCCTGCCGGCAAACCTGAACGGGACCGCGGACCTGGCTACACACGCGCCCGCCATTCAGGCTGCGCTCCAGATCTCCGCCGCGGACACCACCACTCTCCTGGGCCTTACCGATAATCACCGAACGCTCGCCAACCTCAGTCTGATCTACCGCGTTGCCACCCTCGCACAGGTCCTCCGACTCGGCCTGTCCGACTTGCAAACCATCGGGCCAGCGACAATCACCGATGTCTTTGCTTCCCCGTCCACCACGTTTGCCTTCTTGCAGCGCGCTAAGACCATCGCGTCCTCCGGCTTCACTTTGGACCAGATGACCTATGTGCTCACCACCTCCCCGGCCAAGACCGGCATCACCGACACGCAGGTCGCGGCCGCCATCGCCAGCGTCATCGCCGCCATGCAGAAGGTGCAGCAGTCTGTATACGGCGGCGGCGACCCTCCCTACACCGCCCTGAGCAAGCAGTTTGCTCAACTGCCACCTTCCACCGATCCCGCCAACCCCAGCCTGTCTGACCCAACGCAGATGAAAACCGCTCTCTCCATCATGGACGGCAGCTATTCCAACGGCAACCCGAACGGCGATCCGCAGCGGACGAATTTCATCAATAACTCAGTTCGCGTTCTTCATGAGCGCTGCCCAGCTCGCTAATGCCGTAGCCACGCTCAACACGTTGGGGGCTCCCGCAACCGGAGGTGCGCTTGACGCCCGCGCGAACCTGGTGCTCGCGCCTCTCGTCCAGTACCTCACGCAGAAACAGGTCATCGCCGCTGTTGCCAGCGCCCTGTCGCTCGCCGCCGACAGCACCAGCTACTTGATGAGTACCCTGCTCGCGCCTCAGCTGCCGCCTTCCACGGAAACGCTGCTCACCGCCCTCACCGACCAGAATCTACTGGCAGCGGTCGTGCCCCCAGCGGTGCAGACCGCCGCCAACAACTCAATCCGCCTTCTGAGCAAGGTCGGAGTCGTCGTTGCCCAACTTCATCTCGTCGCTTCGGACCTGGCATGGCTCGTCCCCAACGCCACCGTCTATGGCGGGGCCAACCTCGCCAATCTCCCCGTTGTGACCGGGCAAGCCAATGAAAGCATCGACCAGCTGCTGGCGACTGTTTTGCTTGTCCAGCTCAATCGCACTTTCACCTCACTCCTTAACACCACTCTAAATCCGCCGCCAGCCGTTACCAGCCTCACCGGCCTCATCTCTGCCGTTGCTTCCGCTAGCATCAACACGGATCTGGCCGCACAGACAGCCTTCGCAGGCATATCCGGAGCGTTGCCTACGGATATCCAGGCCTTCTCCACAGCCATGGGCATCTCTCTCGCCGCCGGCGACTGGACCAACCTCGCCACCTACAATCGTCTCCGCACCGTGCTGCAGATGGCCGCCGCTACCAACGGAAGCGGCGCCGGACTCAGTCTGTGGAGCGCCGAAACCACTCCCTTGGCTCCCGCCGCCACCTCCGCGCTGGCCGCACTTAAAGCAGCAACGTCGAGTTCTGCCTGGCTCTCCGTCGCCCAATCGCTCAACGATCCTCTGCGCCAGGACCGTCGCGACGCCCTCGTCGCCTTTCTCATCTCGCAGCGCAACACCGGCGTCGTCCCCTGGACACGCATGCCCTGGGGCACAGACACCGACAGCCTCTTCGACTACTTCCTGATCGATACCCAGATGTGCTCCTGCATGGACACCTCGCGGGTGGTGCAGGCCTACGCCACCGTGCAACTCTTCGTTGAGCGCTGCCTCATGAACCTGGAGGCGAACATCGCCGTCGACGCCACCCAAGACGATGCCTGGAGCGAGTGGGACTGGATGAAGCGCTACCGCCTCTGGCAAGCCAACCGTGAAATTTTCCTCTGGCCGGAGAACTGGCTAGTCGAAGCCGACCGGCCCAACAGCTCGGAGATTTTTGACTCGCTCGTGCAGGAGGCCCGCCAGACCAACGGCACCGCCAGTGCACTCGAGACCGTGGTCCTCGACTACATCGAAAACCTCGACCAGATCGCGCATCTGCGCGTGTGCGGCACGTGCCAGGACGCGGTCACCGCGACCACCCACGTTATCGCCCGTACTCACTCCGACCCTCCGACGTATTACCACCGCACGTTCTTCAACAACGCCTGGACTCCGTGGGTCAAGATTCCGCTCAACATCAAGGCGCACCAGGTCGTGCCAGTGGTGCATCGACGGAGTCTGTTCCTCTTCTGGGCAGAGGTCGTCGTCGCCAACGAGCCGCAGCAGACGATCCCGCCTGCGCAGGGCAGCTCCACTGCTTCCACCAGCACTCCACCCGCCCGCCACGTCGAAATCCGCATCGGTTCCAGTTCATGGCGCAATGACAAGTGGACCCCGGCGGCCTATGCCGGCGGCACTCTCTATGACGCCCCCTTCATCCTCCTGGACCCCCAGGCCAACACCTCTACGCGCATGGTCGAAGCGCTCTACAGCATCAAGGTCAACCTGCCCACCAACGTCAACCGCACGGACCTCTGGATCGAGGTCTTCCGCTTCAACAGCTACACCTACGATTACGACTGGAGCGTGACTTGGACGCAGGGCCAGTCGCCGTCGGAATCGGATATTTATCAGCAACTGCTCAGTGGTATTTTTCAGTATCTCGGACAGAACTTTCAGACCCTCGTTAATTACGGTTCGTTCTGGATCGATTGGGACGTTTGGGGCAATGGCTATTCAGGCAATTTCAAACTGGATGTCAACATCCACAATACGGCGCAGCAGATCGGCCGCGCTGTCTTTGACGGCCGCTTCGATGCGCTGGAGATGCTCAGCGCCTCCGCGCTGATGCAGGGTCTGTTGGTGGCTGATTACCTCGCCTACGCGCAAGCCCACTACGGCCACGACGCGGAAAAGCTCACGCAGCTTTCCGGTACGGACAGCGATCTCAATGGCGACTCCTCCCTGCTGCCCAAGGCTGGCGCCCTCGTCACCCAACCGGTGCCGACGGGTTCGCCCACGACACTGCCGCTCAACTTCACCACCACGGTCAGCCCGAACGAGCAGAATGCCGGGCCGCTCCTCATGACCGCACAGGCCCCGTTCGCCGTTATCGGGCCGGACACCGACCTTCAGTTCGATCCAGGCAACGACTTCTTCTACACCGACCCCAAGCGCGCCTACTTCGTGCAGGCCGCGCTCTGGTACGAGTACGGCAGCCAGTGGCGACCCGTCACTCCCTCCAATCCCGCCGATGTGCCCTTCCAGCTTCGGTACACGTTCCACCGCTTTTATCATCCTTACACCCATCTGTTCTGGCATGAGATTTTCAACGGTGGCCTGCCATCTCTGTATACTCCCGCGCTTCAGGCCTCGCCGGCCACCGTCGATCCCTCGCAGGGGGACAATTTCAGCTTCCAGGCCACTTACAATCCGGTTGTGGGACGCGTCTCCTGGGGCGAGGACGGCGAGATCATTGACTTCAGCCGGAGCGCTCCTTACTCCAGCTACAACTGGGAACTGTTCTTCCATGTTCCCTTCTACATCGCGCAGGCGATTGCCCAAAACCAGCAGTTTGATGACGCGCTCGCTTGGTTCGAATACATCTTCAACCCCACCGCCCCCGGTCCATCCCCGGTACCTCAGCGTTTTTGGGTCACGCTGCCTCTCTCTACGCTGACCTCGGCGCAGGTCGCGCAACAGAACATCAACAACATTTTGCAGCTGGTCAACCAGAACAACAGCGACGCCATCGGTCAGGTTCAGGGCTGGCAGGCCAATCCGTTCAATCCGTTCCTGGTCGCCGACCTCCGTCCCGTCGCGTACATGAAGGCAGTGGTCATCGCCTACGTCAACACGCTCATTGCCGAAGCCCAGAACCTCTTCGCCACCGCCTCGCGCGAGAATCTGTCGGATGCCACGCTGCTGCTCGTCCGTGCGTCGGAGATCATGGGTCCGCTGCCTCAAGCTGTCCCGCCGCCACTGCGCGCCGACGCCTCGTTTGCCACCCTTCAGCCCGACCTCGACGCCTTCGCTAACGCCATGGTCGCCATTGAAAACCTCCTACCCGCCGGCGGCTCGGGTGGCAACGGAGGCGGTGGCCCGCTTCCCGCGCCCGAGACCTTTTACTTCAAGATTCCTCCCAACACGCAACTGCTCAGCGTCTGGCAGACCATCGACAGTCTTCTCTACAACCTCCGCCATTGCCTCTCCGTCACCGGGCAGCCACTCGCCCTGCCCCTCTTCGACGCGCCACTCGATCCCGGCCTGCTGGCCGCTGCTGAAGCCGCCGGCATCGATCTCTCCAGCATCCTCGGAGACCTCTCGGCGCCGCTGCCCAATTACCGCTACGACGTGCCCTACGGCCAGGCGACCAAATTCTGCGACACCGTCCGTACCTTTGGCGCACAGCTTCTCGCCGCTCTCGAAAAGAAAGATGCCGACGACCTCGCGCTCCTGTTGCCAACCTTGCAGCAGCAACTCCTGGTGCAGCAGAACCAGATGTACCAGTGGCAAGTGGACGCCGCGAATGCGCGCTTAAGCGCCATCGGTCAGGCGATTCAAATTCAAAACCTTCGTAACACGTTCTATACACAACACGCTTCGCAGTTCGTCAACCCAAGCGAGCAGAGCTCCATTGACCTCCAGAAAGTGGTGATCGACGGCTACAAGGTTGCAGCGGCAGTCGCCGGTGTGGCCGTCATTGATTACCTGCTTCCTGACTTCGGCATTGGCGCTTCCGGCTTTGGCGGCACGCCCCTTGCCACCATAGCCGAGGGTGGTACAGACATCGGGGACTCGACTAAGGCCGCGGTCGCTCTTCTGCATGACTTAGTTTAGGGCAGATCTTCGACCGGCAATCCAAGCTCTCAAAGCAGGTAGGCGATTATCAGCAGCGTGCGGACAAGTGGAACGAGCAGGCCAGCGAAGCCCAGACCGAGATTCAGCGGCTGACCTTTGAGCAGACCGCTGCCGGCCTCGCCGTTCAGATCGCCCAACAGCAGCAGGCCGATCATCAGACGATGATCGACAACCTGCAGCAGCAGATCGATTTCCTCACCAATAAGTTCACCAACTCGGACCTCTACGACTGGATGGTCAGCAAGCTCTCCGACGTCTATTTCCAGAGCTACCGCATGGCTTATGCCATGGCCAAACGGGCCGAGCGCGATTACCAATACGAACTTGCCCTGCCCAACGCGACCTTCATCCAGTTCGGCTACTGGGACAGCCTCCACAAGGGCCTTCTCGCCGGCGAGTCCCTCATGACCGACCTGCTTCGCATGCAAGCCTCTTATCTCGACCTCAACGTTCGCCGCTACGAGATCAGCCGCATCATTTCGATGGCCACTCTCCCGCCGATTCAGGGGGCGGCGCAGCCACCGATCGTGCAGTTGCTCCAGACCGGCGCCTGCGACTTCGAGCTGCCCGAGTCCCTCTATGACAACGATTATCCTGGCCAGTACCAGCGCCAGCTTAAGCGCGTCAGCGTGACCGTCGTCTACTCCAACCCTGGGAAGAACGATAACGTTCTCTGCACTCTGACTCTGGTGAAGAACCAAGTGCGCATGAACACCAATCTCAACACCGGCGGCGGTGACCCATACGCCGAAACGCCCGTCGGCAACGACCCGCGTTTCGCCTACCAGTACGGCGCCGTGCAGACGATCGTTACCAGCCAGGCGCAGGACGATCCCGGCCTCTTCGAGAATCAGATCCACTATCAGATTACCGACCCCCGCTACCTGCCGTTTGAAGGCGCAGGCGCCATCAGCGACTGGCATCTGGAGCTGCCGCCCAACAATCAGATCGACATCGCGTCGGTCAGCGATGTGCTCATCCACGTCCTCTACACCTCGCTCGACGGCGGACCGGACTTCAAGCTGAAAGCCTCCACCTGGGCCTCGAACCAGCCCCAGTTCACCACCAAGTTCTTCAGCGCGGTCAACGATTTCTCCGCGCCGGCGCCGACCGCTGCCAATCCTTACCCGATTACCCCTTGGCAGGCCTTCCTCGCGGCGCCTACGGGGGGCGCCGACCAGGTGCTCACACTGTCCATCAGCTCGAGCAAGTTCCCGGTTTGGACGCGCGGAAAGAAAATCACGGTCACGGGCATGACTGTTTACGCTGTTTCCTGGACTGGAAGCTCCTTTGTGCTGCAACCGCAAGCTCCTCTACCCAACACCAACGTCACTCTGAATGCCCCCGGCCTTCCCAACCTGCTCGCATCCGGCATAGTCGCGCTCCCAGCCGGTGGCGTCTCTCCCGCCACTTGGAGCTTCAAAGTCCAGGTCTCCGGTGCGGGAAACTTCCAGTCGCTCACCAGCAGCCAGATCGCCGACCTCATCCTGCGACTGCAATTTACCGCGACCTGACATGACGATGCCGCTCTCCCAACCCGTCCTGCCGGTCGTCGCCGATGTCGTTTCTACGGCGGCTCGAGTGGTCACGCTGACCGCCACGGTCGTCCCGCCAGCCCTGCTCCTCCGGCTCGTCCGCTCCCTCTCGCCGGACCGCATCCTCCTTTTTGGCTCGCGCGCCCGCAACCTGGCGCGTCCGGCCAGTGACATCGACCTCCTCCTCGTTGGCGCGTGGAGCATGGAGCCGGCGCATCTCCTGCGCCACGCGCGCCACCTGGTCATGCACAGCTTCCGGCGCGTGGACCTTGTGCTCTGCACCCCAGAGGAAATCACCGCCGCGCAAGCGGGCCACGCCCCGTTCCTGCACTCCATCCTGGAAAGCGGCGTCGTCATCTACCAACGGTGACGCCTTGGTTATTCGGGACGGAGGCAGATCAGTAAACCACTTCGCGACTTCCTTGGGACTGGCTCTGAAGCGGCCGGGATCGACCACTTCGCCTCTTTCGTTGAGCGTGCAGTCACGGCTCCAGACATCGCCAAGGTCGATACCGATCGTGATCTCGACCCTGTCCGGTCTGCGCGAACTTCAGCCATGAGGTGCTGCGCTGGCTTTTCATGGGTGACAGTCTCTCCGATTCGGAGGACCTGCTCATCCCATTTGTCGCTAGGAATCCCGAAAACGCAGGGTGCTTCTGTATTGCCCTTCGCCGGGGGGGGGAATCTGAGCGATGGTCTCCACGTTCCAGACGCATCATGTCTGTATTGCATACACACGGATTAGAGCGTTGATCACCTCTGTGTAAAAGGAGCCGGCGTTGCCGTCGCCGCTGTCACGGTTGGTCATGATGGCCATACCCGCGCGCTGATTGGGATATCCCTGAATGATCGCGGTGAAGCCATAATTCTCACCGTTGTGATTGAAGAAGTATCCCGGCTGGTTGGATTGGTCCCCGGTAAAAATGCCGAGTTGGTTCGAGAGCATTGCGCCGGCCTGTTGCGGGCTCAGCAATTGAGTGCCATTGATGAGACCGCCGGCATTGAGCATGATGATGGTCTGACAGAGATCGCCTGCGTTGGTGTACAGCCCCGCTGCCGATGCTTCCGGATACAGATTTCGCAGTCCGGGAATGGGTTGGACATTTGTATCGTGACCTACGGCGGCGCGCGACAGCCCCGCGGGCAAGTCCAGAGCGTAGGTTGAGTTCGACATGCCCAGCGGCGTGAGGACGTTTTGCTGCATCCAGTCGCGAAAGTCCGTGCCGGTGACGTCTTGCATCATCCGCATCAAGACCACGTAGCCCATTCCAGAGTAAAAGAAAGTCCCGGGCTGAACCGTAATTTCAATCGCCGGCGAATTCGCAGGCGCAGTCCCGCTCAAAATTTGATCGAGAGTGGGTAGCATGACTCCAGGCGTGTTGGGATAGCCACCAAACCCACCTCCGCCAGCCGTGAAATTCGAGCACGCGGTGAGCGGATAGGTATTTCCACGGCCGATGAAGCCGCCCATGTGCTTTAGAATGAGTTGAATTGTCGATTGATTTGCCCATGCCGCCTGGGCGCAGGAACGTGTGGCGACTGGCCAACTGGTGTGCTTGCCGACCGCATCGGTCAGAGCTATGGAATTGTTTTGCGCGAGCAACTGAACCCCGATGGAGGTGTGCGGCTTGCTGATGGAGGCGGCCTGAAACGCAGTGTCGGTATAGACATACTCGCTGCCGCCGGTTTGTAAAACACCATACGATGTGCGCCAGGCGACGGCGTTGTTCTGGACAAACGCGACACTGGCTCCGGGAACCCCGTAGAAAGTCATTCGATCGTATATCGTGTGCCATTGGCCATTGGCGTCCTGGAGGAAGAAGTCCTCGAAGACGCGGAGCGGGTCGGGGGATTGGGGAAGAGGATCGTTGCAGATGATCGACCATCCGCCTGAAGGGGTGAATGCAATGTGTCCGACCAACAAATCTTCGTCTTCAAACGCCTGGACTTGTGCGAAGCAGGAGTTGTCGAGGTTTCGTGCAAAGTAGGCTTCGTCACCATAAACGATCCATCCGCCATTGGGAGCGAAAGTCACCTGAGTTGCGCGCCGATTGCCCTGCGTGTAATTGCACAAGGTTTGAAAACATTCGTCGTCGATGTTATGGGCAAAGAGGGCATTGTTGGCGAGGATCACCCAGGAATCCTCACCAGAGGGTGGGAAGGCGACGCAGGAGATTTTCGAACCACCATTGAAGAAATCTCCGATCATCTGGAAGCAATCGTTCGGTATGTTGCTGGCGAAATAGCCCTGGTCGGCGACGATGACCCAGCTGTCCCCGCCGGAGGGCGGGAAGGCGATGGATCGTACGGTCCAGCCATTGCTGATGAAGTTTCCCAGTGTGGTGAAGCAATCCTGGGGAATACCTTCGGCGTAGTAGCTGCCGTTTGGGGCTACGACGACCCAGCCACCACTTGGGGTGAAGGCGACGACCGACACCCCGGGGCCTCCCATGCAACTAGTGATGAAAGTGTGTGCGTCGTTGGGAATATTGCTATCGAAAAATGCTCCCATAGTTCCTCCTGGCAAAAGAACCTCAGTCGGCCTCCTTCTATCTATTGCTGGTTACCCTGAAAAAGGATCCCGCCGATTTTACGAGGATGGCGATAGTTTCGACCCTCCGGAGGGTCAGCTCCCGCTGCAATGTATCGTAAATACGATACTGTACGAGACCGGGGACGTCATCCAGAAACGGCCTTCTGGGAGATTACTCCAGACAAGTCGGCCACTGTTTACGAACGCTTTCCTTTTATCTGGCCGTATCTAGTTGGGCCACTTTCTTCGCCCGTGCGCTGGCTGGTGGTTGATGCTGAGGCGA
>OCTA010005688.1_pt1 | contig 10741 bp, 6 predicted proteins | sample 1538991 | NCBI WGS metagenome assembly OCTA01 (sample SAMEA3539302, study PRJEB22396) | soil metagenome | biome: tundra; feature: field; material: soil | place: USA | collected 2010-05 | depth 0.15 m | reverse complement strand
ATGTGGGTGTTGATCAGGCCGGTCCAGCCCATGTGGTCGACGACGCGATACAGCCACCGGAGCGGCTCGCTCGCGTCGCGGATCGCCGCCCCGCCGCGCATGACCTTCACGAACACCTCCTGGAGCGCGTCGTCGGCCAGCGCGTCGTCGCGCAAGATCGCGCCGCACCGGCGCCGGAGGAAGAATCCATACTTCGCATAAAGAACAGAGACCTCCTCCGCGTCGAGCGATCGGTTCAAGAGGGGCAACGGGCGGCGCTTTCGTCAGGTCACTTGGCGCAGGGCCAGTCGGCGGGCGTCGGCGTGGGCCGGTCGAATCCGACCGACGTGCAGCTCTCGAGCGTGCCCTTGCAGAGCCCCTGGGAAATCGTGACGCACGTCGAGAAGATGTAGTGGGACCCGTCCGACGCGCAGTCCAGATTTGGATCGCACGGATCGGGGTATTGTGCGGGCCGCGACTGGGGGTCTTCCGGTCCGCCCGCGCCCGTCCCGGTGGACGCGCCCCCGGACTCGTCGTGCAGGCACATGAGGGCGGCGACTTCGGGGCTGGTCGCGACGGAGAGCGGGTACGGCGTGCTCATGTCGAGCCACTCGATCGGCGCGCAAGGGCCCGCGTCGACGACGGTCGACGGGCACGCGGGGTTGGGCGTCGACAACGGCGGCTGCGGCGGAGGGATGTTGCAGCTCGGGATATTCACCAGGTTGTATCCCTCTTTCGGCTTGTGACCGGCGCCATCGACGAGCGCCATGCCGAGCGACGAGCCCTCAGGGATCGGACCTTCGAAGTACGCGATCGCAAGCTCCGCGTTGGCCGCGAGAATCTGGTCGACGTACGCCGTGGCGTTGTCGCCGACGAGATCGAGCTTGCCGTTGTGGTTCAGATCGAGATAGGCGACCACCGTGCCGACCGCGTACTTCGACGCCGGACTGATGGGCGTGTCGGGCAGCAGGATGGGCTGCGACTGGACGGTCTGCGCGTCGCCTGCCCCGGCGTCGTCCGAGGTCGGGCCGGTCGTGGGTCCCTCGCCGCCGCCCGAGGTTACCGAAGCCGACGGCGGCGTCGATGCGGACGTCTGCTGGTCGGCTTCGCTGATCATGGCGGCCTCGGGCGGCGGCCCGTCGAGCGTGATCGAGAAGGCCGCCGGAAACATGGCCTTCACCGGCAGGTCTTCCGCCACGTTGAACTGACCGTAGCCGTTGCCGCGCCAGACCACCGCGACGCGGACGTCGTCGGTGGTCGCGACGTCGACCTTCGCTGAATTGCTCACGCTGCCCACGACGGTGGCGAGCGCAGGGGCCGCGTTCGTATTCGAATCGAGAGACCCGCAGGCCGGCAGCGCGGCTCCAAGACCAGCCGCGGCCGCGCAAGACAGAACGAGACGCCTCATGGGAAGGACCCCCGGAGTAGAAGGAGAGTCGAGCCGGCGGCTTGCCGGCCCTTACCCCCTACGACGCTCGAGGTGGTCCGAACTGTAAAGCCGGCGGCCGACTTTCCGGAAGGCGCACGTCTCGCCGAAGGTGACCGCTACTTCGTCGGCTGCGGAATGGGCGGCGGCGGAAGGCTGTCGAGCGAGACGCAGGCCGATAGATCGAAGAACAGGAATTCGAGCGCCTTGAGCTGCGCGGTCAGCGCCGCGTTGCCGCAAGACGCCGGGATGTCTCCCGTGGGGCTCCCGCCCGCGTGAAGGTCGCTGAAGACCGCCTTGCCACAGTACGTGGCGCCGGTCTCCCCCGCGTCGATCTTGAGCGGGATCCCGCCGATGGGCGTGAGAAACGACAGGTACTTCGTGTTGTTCGACTTGCCGTCCTGCGGGTCGTTGGCGGGGTTATAGATCCAGCGCTGCGTGGGCATGTTCACGGCGCCGACGCTCTCGGCCACGCCCGTCAGGCTGATCTGCGTCCCCGTGAGCGCGCCGACGGTGCCTAGCCACTGGTTGAAGACCTTGCCCTTGGGGAAGGTCGTGTCGATGTCGTAGAGCGCGTTGTCGTTGCCGCTCGAGTTCCCGAGCCACGTGGCCACGCCCTGAAAGTCGGTCGTGGGGCTGTTCTTGAACCACGTGTAGTGGAAGTGCGTGGCGAACACCTTGCCGCCCTCGTCGAGCCAGTCGTGGAGCGCCTGCTTCGCCGCGGGGGTCTTGTTCGTGTTCTGCTGGTTCGACTCGGCCGGATCGTACGTGTCGCCCTCGCACGCGAGGAGCACGATGTCGTACGCCTCGAGGTTACTGCGCGTGTGCCAGACGCAGCTCGCGTTGTCGGTCGTGCAGTCGCCGGCGGTGCCCGTCGAGAGGGCCGGAGCCCCGCCGCCGCGCCCCCGTCCGCCGAGCCCCTGGTAAATGTCGAGGCTACCGCCGGCGTGCGGCGCCGAGTATTCGCCCGGATCGAGCCCGATGCCCTCGAGAAAGCAGCCGAGGTTGTCGGCGCCGCCCGTGACGAGAGCCATCTGGGGAATGTTGCCTTCGGAGCGCTTGGCGGGGAGGCGCGTCATCGACGAGCCCGCGATCGGCGTGTTCGTGCAAGCCTTCACCTCGGGCAAGAAGACTTCGCGCCGCCACTTGCCGATCTGAACGACGAGCGGCACGTGCGTTCCGGCGGGCATGCCGGTGAGCTTGAAGGTGCCGTCGGCCGCCGACGTGGTCGCGGTGACATAGTCGCCGATCGACACGTCGCAGCTGTTGCACGTGTTCGTGCCCTGCTTGATCGGCGAGAGCGTCCCGGCGGCGTCGTTCGGGACGAAAACGACCACGTTGTAAAGGGGGTTCGCGCCCGCGGGGTCGTAGACCGTGCCGCTGATCGACGTGGTGCAGTTCGGCGGAACGGAGCACGCGAGGCTGCCCGTGCAGGGCGTGGCCGCGTCGCTGCTCCCGGGAACGAACACGCCGCCGCTGCTGCTGGTCGTGACGCTGCTGCCGTCTGCGCCGCCGCCGCTGCCCGAAGACGAGGCACTGCCGTCTTCTCCGCCGGTGTCGTCGCCCCCGAGCGAGTTCCCATGGTTCGCTCCACACCCGCCGGCGGACGATACGAGGGCGAGCGTTCCCATCGCCCAACCGCCGACGATGACTTCACGGAGACGTACCATGCCTTACCTCGAAGAAGATTCAGCGAACCAGGCGGAGAACCGGGCAGAAGACCAGACTTTCAACCACCGTAGCGTGTACCGAGCGTGTACCGCGAACGTGCCAGGATCAGGCAAGCCTCGGCCTCGTGGCGCGTCTCATGCGCGTTACGGCGGTCGGCCCGATGTAGCCAGCCGCCCGATTGACATCCAGGATTGCGGGTCCGCCTCGTGAGGGGGCGGCGCGCGCGATGAAATTCTGGACGAAAGGAGTCGCGTTTGCCCTTCTCGCCTGGGCGTTGCCCGCGTGCGGCGCTGCGCAGGGTGATCCAGCCTCACGCGATTCCACGTCGCGCGATTCCACGTCGAAAGCTCCCGCGAGTCAGGCGACGAGCCCGGCGGCGACGGCGATGGCTATACCGAGGCTCGATCCGCGGAATCCCTTTCGCCCGGGGCTCCCGCCTCTCGAGGCGTTCCCGTGGGCGAACGCGACGCTCTTGCCTGCTCCACCCGAGTCGATCGGCGCCGGCGCCTTGACCGATGTGGGCGGACTCCCGTTCCTCCGGCTCGACGAGCAATCGCGGCACGCGTCGAGCTACGACCGGAGCGGCGGCAACGTCGACTGGGGCAACGTGTATGGCACCGACGCCGCGGGCGACTCGATCTTGCTCGACACGCGCGGTCCGGGTTGCGTCTATCGCATGTGGGTCACCGGCTTTGCCGACGCCGACCAGATCAAGGTGTACTTCGACGACGAGACGGTCCCGCGAATCGCGATGACGCTCTCCCAGCTCTTCTCGGGGCAGGCCCCGCCGTTCACCGCGCCCCTCGTTGGCGGCGCCGCGACGTCGAGCGGCGGCTTCTTCAGTTATTTGCCATTGCCATTCGCAAAGAGCGTGCGCATCACCGCGACCCCCGATGGCGGACTCTACTTCAACATCGACTTTCACGCGCTGCCGGCCGGCGTGCCGGTGACGACGTGGACCGGAAGCGAAGACCTCTCTCTGGCGCGCGCGGTGTGGTCGGCCGCGGGTTCGGAGCCCGCCGGCGATCCGGTCTACGGGCCGAGCACCGGAACCGAGAGCACCTTCGATCTGGCGCCGATGCAGAACCAGGTGCTCTTCGACGGGGCCGGACCGGGCGAGCTATCGGCCTTCGAGCTCCGGATTCCTGGGGTCGTTCCGGCACTCCCCGACGGAGGGGCCGACGGAGGCGCGCTCGCGACGGCGAACGTGCTCAACGATCTCTGGGTGGCGATGACCTGGGACGACGACGCATCGCCGAGCGTCTCGGCCCCCGTGGGTTCGCTGTTCGCGCTGGGCGACCTGGGCGCGGGGGTGAGCAGCGGGCTCATGGCCGGGATGCGGCCCGACGGGACCCTCTATCTCTACTTTCCGATGCCCTTCGCGGCGCGGGCTCAGGTGACCATCATGAACCGCGGCTCGACCTCCGCGACGGGCCTCTGGGCACGCGTCGAACAGCGCCCGTTTCCCTTCTCGTTCGACCAGGTCGGCACCTTCGCCGCCGAGTACCACGCGGGCACGAGCACTCCGGGCGCCGATCTGACGCTCCTCGATACGACGGGGAGCGGCAAGGTGGTCGGCGCCGTGGTCTCCGAGGCCCGCGCGGCCTGCTCGCAGTGCGTCGTTCGCGATTATCTCGAAGGCGACGAGCACATCCTCGTCGACGGCGCGCGCACGCCGGTCGTTCTCGGCACCGGGACGGAAGACTTCTTCAACGGCGGGTTCTATTTCAACCATGGACCCTTCGGCCTCTCGTCGCACGGAAACGGAGCGCACTCGGCGACCTCGTCGTACGACGCGACAGCGGCGTACCGGTTCTTCGTGAGCGACCCGATCGCGTTTCGCGATCATGTTCGGGTGTCGCTGCAGCACGGCCCGATTGACGACGATGACGTGGTCGCGTCGTCGCTCGTTTACTACTACCGACAATCACGCTCGCGGCTGGAGGCGAGCGACTCGTTCGTCGTCGGCGACTCGGCGGGCGAAGCGAGCCACGCGTATCGGACGACCAACCCGACCTGGTCGGGGTCGTTCAAGTCGACCTGGGAAGGCGAGTTCAGTAGCGACGCATTCACGTCGACGGGACGCGCCAACAAGGGAAGCACGAGCTTCGTGATGCAGATCGACCCCGCGAACTGCGGAGTGATCTTGCGCCGCCTCCTCGACCAGGCCACCGGCAACCAGCGCGCGAGCGTGTTCGCCAACGGCGTCCTCGTGGGCGACTGGTTGACCGCCGGATCGAACCTGGCCCACGCGTGGCGCGAAGACGACTTTGCCATCCCCGGGTCGATGACGGCCGGCGAGACGGCGATCGCGATCGAGATCCGCTTCGTGTCGTCGGACGTCGACTGGACCGAGTTCGAATACGAGGCGTTCTCCGAGGTGCCATAGAGCAGGAGTCCTTTGAATGGAACATTCAAAGGACGGATGCGACCCACATGAAGAACCAGCGACCCGCAGGCACGGTCCGTGAAGGGGCGGGCCCTCATGCGGCGGATCAGCGTGTGCGGGTGTGCGGCGGCGTTGTCGATGGCGCTGGGGGCTTGCGGAAGCTCGGGCTCCGCGTCGCCGAACGGCGCATCTGGCGGGCCCGACGGCGGCACACACACAGGAGCGCCCGGTGACGAACCGGGGGGTACGAGCCCCGACGCGGGGGCCAGCCCCTCGGGCGGAGACGACGCAGCCGGTGGCGACGCGACCCCGGGAAACGACGGAGGCGACGCCGCGCTGGTCGTGAATCCGCACCCCACCGTCTCGTCGTGGCTCGGAACGAACATCGCGGCCGACCTGCCGCGCGTCGACATCACGTACCAGCTGAAGCCGTTCGACACGGCAACGGCGCAGCTCGACGCCAACGGCTATCCGGTGGCGGGGGCGTCGGGCACGAGCTCGACGGACATCGGCTACATCCTCTCCACCGGGACCTACGACATCTCGTTTCAAGGGACCGGGACACTGACCGTCTCCGGCATCGGCAAGCTTGGCGGCGCCTGGCAAACGGTGAACGGCGAACAGCGAAACACGGTGACCATCACGGCCACCCCGGGCGCGTTCGGAAACTTCCTCACGCTGAAGATCGCGAACGGCAGCGGCCAGACCGTCCAGGCGATTCACCTCGACTACCCCGGCTTCGACTACGACTCGACCGCCACGTTCTTGCCGCAGTTCGTCTCGATTCTGGCTCCCTTCCGCGCGATGCGCTTCATGGACTGGGAGAGTACCAACGGCAGCAAGCTGGCCGACTGGACCGACCGGCCCGCAGCCGCGCACTTCGGTCAGTCGAGCTTCGGCGAACCCTACGAGCACATCGCCGAGCTCGTGAACGAGACGGGGAAAGACGCCTGGCTCACCATCCCCGAGATGGCATCGCCCGACTTCGTCACGAAGTTCGCAGAGTTCATGGCGGCGCATCTCGACTTCGGCCGCATCGCGGCGGCCCGCGCGCAGGCCGGGTTCACCACGCCGTTTCAGCTCATCGTCGAGAACAGCAACGAGACGTGGAATCAGGGATTCACCGCATATGCCACGTTCCTCGCCGCCGCGAACGCGATGCCGGCGCGGTATACCGGCAAGTACACCGGCACCTACGGTCCCTCGTGGATGTCGGGCTCGAGCGACCTGATGAAGGTGGCCCAGTACGAGGCGGACCGGCTGGTTCAGATCGGCAACGCCTTCCGTACCGCGTTCGGCACCGAGGCGAGCGTCGTCGCGCCCGTGCTGTCGGGCTGGGCCCTCGGGGCGGTCTACAGCGACGAAGGGCTCGCGTTCATCCAAGCGAACTACGGTGACCCGAAGAAGTACGTGAGCTACGTGGCCCAGGCGCCTTACTTCGCGACCGCCGACGACACGACCACGGGCTCGCTCGACATGCTCTTTCCCGCGTTGCAGGCGAACATCGCGGGCATGGACGCCACGTTCCAGGACTTCGCGAAGCTGGGTACGCAATACGGTGTCGGGATCGTGGCCTACGAGGGCGGACAGTCGCTGAGCGGCACGACCAACCAGCCCATCAAGCACCTCGCCCAGCACGACGAGCGAATGTACGAGGCCTATACTGCTTACCTCGCGCTCTGGAAGAAAGACTTCGGCACGTCGCTCTTCATGCACTTCAGCCTGGCGGGCGATCCGGGCCTGCCCGAGAACATTTACCAGTACGGCTTCTGGGGCTCGATCATCGGTGTCCTCGAAGATAGGGCGACGTGCGCGCCGAACCTCCCGACGCTGACGGGAAGCGAGACCATCGCGGCTGTCGTCCATCACTGCCCGAAGTACCGCGCCCTGGCCGAGCAGGTGCCCTGAACTGGCGAGCTAACCCCTGGAAAACGCGTCCGGGTTCGATCGCCGGAATCAAATGGGGATGGGCGGCGCGGCGCCCGGGCCTATGCTGGGGCGAAACGTTCGCCAGGAGCGTGGGGGCCAACATGATCCAGATCTCCGTCATCAACGAATCGACCGTCATGACCGATGCCGCCGTCCAGGCGATGATTCCCGCGTTTCAGACGCAGTGGAATCGCGACCTTGCGCCGGCCTGGGACCTCGGGGAGGCCCAGTTCACGTGGACCGTGAAGACGCAGCAACCTCCGGCGACCAGCTGGTGGGTCGTCTTCCTCGACGACAGCGACCAGGCCGGCGCGCTCGCCTATCACGACGTGACCGATGCGGGGCTCCCGATCTCCAAGGTGTTCGTGAAGACCATCCTTGCCGACAAGGCGAGCGTCAGCGTGGGGGCGACCCACGAGATCTGCGAGATGGCCGTGGACCCGACGATCAACCTGGCCGCCCAGGACTCGAACGGCACCTTCTGGGCTTACGAAGTGGCCGATCCGGTCGAAGACGACCAGTACGGGTACGACATCGGCGGCGTCCTCGTGACCGACTTCGTGACGCCCGCATGGTTCGGCTTCAAAGACGCGACCGGGCCTCTCGACTTCCAGCGGCACGCAAGCGCCGCGTTCACCGTGCTCTCGGGCGGCTACGCGCAGAAGTTCGAGAAGCAAGGCTGGACGCAAGTGAACGGCGCGAAGATCGACGCCAGCAAGAGCAAGCGCGTCCTCGTCGGCTCCGACGGTTCTCGGCGGCAGCGACGCCTGAAGCATCGAAGCAAGTGGCTGGCGTCCGAGACCGTGGCCAAGCGAAACGCCCTTCGCGATCGCCTGCGCTGATCCGCGCCTGCATGACGGCAGCCGGCGGCTCGGGCCCGTTGTATCGTGCCGCGCATGAAGTCACGCCTCGACTGGGCCCAGCGCGTCGCCATCGTCACGGGAGCGTCGACCGGCATCGGTCGCGCGGTCGCGCGTGACTTCGTCGCGCGGGGCGTTCGGGTCGCGCTCGTCGCTCGCTCGGCCGAAAGGCTCGCGGCGCTGGCCACGGAGCTCGGCCCGGACCGCGCTCTCAGCATCCCACTGGACGTCACGGACCGGGTGGCCCTCAAGGAGCTCCCCGGCCGAGTGAAAGCCCGGTGGGGCCGGCTCGACTTCGTCGTCAACAACGCCGGCGTGAATCACCGCGGCGCCGTTCTCGAGAGGACGCCCGAAGAGCTGGCGTCGATCCTGGAGACGAACCTCGTGGCCCCGGTGCTGCTCACGCACGCGGCCCTTCCGCTCCTCGAGGCCGATGGCGTCGTGGTGAACGTGGCCAGCCTGGCCGGAAAGGTTCCGGTACCCCACGAGGCGGCGTACAGCAGCTCGAAGGCGGGCCTGCGGGCGTTCGGCCGGGCGCTCAACACGGAGCTGTCGCTTCACGGTCAACGGATTCGCGTGGCGACGGTCTGTCCGGGCCCCGTCGACACGGGCTTTCTCGGCGAAGACCTGAGTCTCGTTCCGGACCTCGTGTTTTCTCAGCCCATGAGCACGGCCGAAGAGGTCGCGGAGGCGGTGTTCGTGGTCATCGAGCGCGGCTATCAAGAGCTCGACGTGCCGGCGATCTCGGGAAAGCTCGCCACGCTCGGCTACCTCTCGCCGCGCGTCTTCGGCGCGCTGCGGCCGCTCCTCGAGCGGATGGGGGCGAGGCGAAAGGCGCACTTCACGGCGAGAAACGCCGCGCGCCTTCGCGCCCGCTGACGCTCGCCGCGGGCACCATCACTCTCGTCCGGGCCGCGTGTCGATGTGGCGGAATTCTCTGCCGACGGTGCTCATGGAAGTGAGTCTCGGCGCCGCCTTCGGACTGGCGGTCCGCAACGAAAGCGACCAGATTCGTCCCGACCGTCGCGCGGAGCGGCTGGCTCTTCAAGGCAGAGACAAGAATGCAAACCGGCAATCGGCTTCTGGGAATCTTGGCGATCACGGCGCTCCTGGCCGGTGGGTCGCTCGCAGGCAGCGCGTGCAGCTCGGTCAGCGCGTCACCCGGCGGCGACGCCGCGGCCAGGGGCGACGCGGGCGAGGTCTCGGACGCGGGTCCGGCCGAGGGCGGCGCGGCGCCCATCGTCACGATTGGCGACGGTCAGCTCCAGGGCCACGCCGATGGAACGGTGTCCGCGTTCCTGGGAATCCCGTATGCGCAGCCGCCCGTCGGCGCGCTGCGGTGGGCGCCGCCCCAGAAGCCCATGGCGTGGACGGGCGTGCGCAACGCGGCCACGTTCGGAAAGCGCTGCGCGCAGGTCGCCGACTCGACGCTGCAGACCGCCGCCAGCACCGACGAAGATTGCCTGTACCTCAACGTGTGGACGCCGAATCCGACGGGCTCGAAGCTCCCAGTCATGGTGTGGATTCACGGCGGCGGCAACGTCGGCGGCTCCGCTTCCGATCCGGTCCCCTTCGGAGACGGCGGACAGTACTTCTACAGTGGCGCACCGCTGGCTGCGAACGGCACCGTCGTCGTGACTCTGAACTATCGACTCGGCATCTTCGGATTCTTCGCGCACCCGTCGCTCGCCGGCGAAGGCTCCAAGGCGGGAAACCAGGGCCTCTGGGATCAGCGCCTCGCGATGCAGTGGGTCCAGGACAACATCGCCAAGTTCGGCGGCGACCCGTCCAACGTGACGATCTTCGGCGAATCCGCCGGGTCGCTCGACGTGTGCATGCACGTCGCGTCGCCCCAGACGCCACCCCTCTTCGAGCGCGCGATCAGCGAGAGCGGCGGGTGCACGACGCGCCAGCCCACCCTCGCCGAGAACCAGGTGGGAGTGCTCAGCACCGCCGCTCAGCTCGGATGCCCGGGAGGCAGCGTCGTGGCAGTCGACGGCGGAGCCGCGGCCGACAGCGGTGCTGCGGCAGACGACGCGACGGCGCCCGACAGCGGGCCTGCGCAAGACAGCGGGACGGCGCCCTCGGGCGATCCGCTCGCCTGCCTTCGCAATCTCCCCGTGAGCACGCTGCTCGCCGCCTCGCAGTCGGACGCGGGTCTTGGAATCGGAAACACCTTCGCGCCCGTGGTCGATGACGACTTCTTCGCCGACCAACCGCGAACGCTCTACGAGAGCGGCAAGATCGCGAAGACGCCGTACATCCTCGGCAGCAACAACGACGAGGGAACGCTGTTCGTGCTCAACGCGACGCCCGTGGCCGACCAGGCCGGGCTGAGCGCGGCCATCCATGCACAATACGGAGACGCGGGCGCCGCCATCGCCGCGCTCTATCCCCCGTCGGCGTTCGACGGCGGCACGCCGAACGCCTATCAGGCCGCGCTCACGCGCATCGTTGGCGACTCGACCCTCGTGTGCTCGACCTACG
>OCTA010005684.1_pt1 | contig 10747 bp, 8 predicted proteins | sample 1538991 | NCBI WGS metagenome assembly OCTA01 (sample SAMEA3539302, study PRJEB22396) | soil metagenome | biome: tundra; feature: field; material: soil | place: USA | collected 2010-05 | depth 0.15 m | reverse complement strand
TGACGAATCACAATGCCGTGGACTCGCGCGGAGCGGGCGAAGCGCCGGCGGCGGCGGTGCGCCGGCGGCCCGTGCAGGAGCGCAGCGCGGACACGGTGCAGCAGATTCTGGCGGCGGCGTCGAAGCTGCTCGGCGGCATGGCGACGGAAGAGATCACGACCAGCCTGATCGCCCGGGAAGCGGGCATCTCGGTCGGCGGATTGTACCGCTTCTTCCCGGATAAGCAGTCGATCATCGATGCCGTGGCGGTGCGGCATATGAACGACTTCAAAGCCGCGCTGCTGGGCCGCGTGGCGCGCCTGGCGCTGGCGGACGGGCCGACTTTCCTGAGCCGGATCATCGACGCCTATGTGACGTTTCTAGACCAACGGCCGGATTTTCGCAGCATCGCTCTGGGGCGCCACGTCAGCGCGCAGGCGCGGAAGAGCCAGGCGGAGCCGGACTCCGGGCCGGCGGCACTGGTGCGCTGGTTCCTGATGAAGCGCCTGGGTGTGAAAAAGAGCGCCGACCTCGATCTGAAACTGCGGGTTCTGATCGAGACCGGCGAGCGTTTGATCGCTTACGCCTACACCCAGGAGACGGCGGCGGAGCGGCGGCGGGTGATCGCCGAGATGAAGCTGATGCTCTCGAATTACCTTTTCGGACGGGCGTAGCAAGCGGCGCCAATCGGCCGATTCAACCGAACCATCACCAACCATCGGGCGCAGGGTGATCCGCTTCGGGTTATCATCGAACCGAACCCATGGATCATTTCGACGTTCTCGTGATCGGCTCCGGTCCGGCAGGGCAGCGGGCGGCCATTCAGGCCGCGAAGTGCGGCAAGCGGGTGGGCCTGATTGAGAAGCGCGAGGTGGTCGGCGGGGCGTGCATCAACACCGGCACGATTCCCAGCAAGACGATGCGGGAAGCGGTGCTGCACCTGTCGGGGTATTTGTACCAGACCTTGTATGGCGTGAATTACAGGGTCAAGGAGAAGATCACGATCGCGGACCTGTCGTTCCGGGTACAGAGCGTCATCCGGACCGAAATCGACGTCACGCAGGCGCAGTTGGCGCGGAACGGCGTCGAGGTGGTCTTCGGGACGGCCAGTTTCGTGGATCCGACGCACGTCCGGGCGGTCAGCGCGCGCGGCGAAACCGATTATTCAGCCGACGTGATCATCATTGCCTCGGGCACGAAGCCGGCCGCGTCCGAAAAAGTTCCGATCAACGGCCGGAGCATCATCAACAGCGACCAGGTGCTGGACATGCCGTGCATTCCGAAGACGCTGATCGTGGTGGGCGGCGGCGTGGTCGGGGTGGAGTACGTCTGCATGTTCGCCACGCTGGGCGTGCGGGTGATCCTGATTGAGAAGCGGCCGCAGCTGCTCGAGTTCGCCGACGCGGAGATCGTCGAGGCGTTGAGCTACCACCTGCGGGACAACCGCGTGACGCTACGGCTGAACGAAGAAGTGGAGAGTGTGGAGGAGACGCCGGAAGGCACGGTGGTCGCGACTTTGCAGAGCAACAAGAGGGTGGTCGCCGACGCCCTGCTGTATGCGGTCGGCCGCCAGGGCAACGTCGAGGAACTGAACCTGGCGGCAGCCGGGCTGGAGGCCGATGCGCGCGGACGGATCAAGGTGGACGAGGATTTCCGGACGGCGCAACCGCACATTTACGCAGCCGGGGATATCATCGGCTTCCCGAGTCTGGCGTCGGTTTCGATGGAGCAGGGCCGGATCGCCGCGGGCCGAGCGCTGGGCCTGCCGGTGCACTCCAACCCGGCCAACTACCCGTACGGGATTTACACGATCCCCGAGATTTCGTTCGTCGGGAAGACTGAGGAGCAGTTGACCAAGGAGGACGTGCCGTACGAGGTTGGCGTCGCCTTTTACCGCGAGATCGCGCGCGGGGCCATTCGAGGCGACACCACGGGCCGGCTGAAGCTGATCTTCCACCGCGAAACGAAAGAGATCCTGGGCGTCCACATCATCGGCGAGGGGGCCGCGGAACTGCTGCAAATTGGACAGGCGGTGATGATCCTCAAGGGCGGAATGGAGTATTTCATCGAGACCGTGCTGAATTACCCGACGCTGGCCGAATGCTACAAGGCGGCGGCCTTCAACGGGCTGAATAAACTGGCCAGGCTATAGCCCGCCGCAGGCGCCGGCGGGAGCGGCGGGTGGCCGGAGCAGGGTTGCTATCGGCCTTGAGCCAGTCGGGGGTGGCATGAAGGGCTCCGGAGTCCGATTGCCAGCCTCGATCATCGCGTGCGCTGGAGAAGTTCCGGCGCAGCATTACATTTCTCTTGATTCTGCGGGCATTCCCTGTGAAAATCCCACACAGTGCGAACGTATGCCGCGTGCCTGCTTCCTCCACAGCGCACTGGGAGGAGGTGGTATGAGTCTCGATCTGAAGGTCTACGATCATGGCGACTACACCTGGCTGGCCACGGTGACCGCGGACGGCCTGCCGGGCGCGTTATGCTTCCGGCACAGCCTCGCCGCGATGGCTTACGAGGGTGGAGGTGAGCGGCAACGCGGGCGTTGCGAAGAGGTAAACGACGACGGGAAAGGCGGTCGTCAAGAAAGCCGGCATTAAGAAGAAAGTCACGATAAAAGCTCCAGTGAAGAAGGCGGCAGTTCCAGAACAAGCTGCGGCCAGGAGGACGGCGGGATCGCGGAAAAGGGCTGCCCCCGCGAAAAAGGCCGTCGCCACCAAGAAGGCAGCCTCGAAGAAGCAGAGAGTCAGGAAAGGAGTCTGAATGAAATTGGCAACCAAGAAGACGGATAGCCCCGTGGCGGCGCAGCCGGCTATGGCGAAAGCGCCAGCTCCGGCGCCGAAAAAGGCGGCAGCCAAGAAAAAGAAGAAGTAGCCGGATAGACGATGCGACACCGGCTGGGGCCCTCGTCGGCTCCAGCCAGTGTCGGCATAGCATGCGAGCTGCGTACAAGCAGGAACCGGCCGGTACAACCGATTGAACTCCGGGCTGGGGGTCGTCCGCGGCGGGACTGCTTAGTGATGGATCACTGATATCAGCCGAACTCCCGCACGGCGTCGAACATGGCGATGACATTTTCCGGCGGCACGTTGGCCAGGATGTTGTGCACCTGCTGGAAAACGAAGCCGCCGCCGGGCGCCAGCTCCTCGCACTGCCGCAGTACGTGCGTTCGCACTTCCTCCGGCGTGCCCTGCGGCAGCACGCGTTGGGTGTCGCACCCGCCGCCCCAGAAGGTCAGGTCCTGGCCGAAGTCCCGCTTCAGCTCCGCCGCCTGCATGCCGCGGCAACTGATCTGCACCGGGTTGATGGCGTCGAGCCCGGCGTCGATCAGGTCCTTGAGCAGCGGCCGCACTGCCCCGCAGCAATGCAGCATCACCTTCACATCAGCCAATTGTTTGGCCCGTTCCCACATCAGTTTATGCCGCGGCTGGAAGAACTCGCGGTACATGCGCGGCGAGATCTGCGGGCCGTTCTGCGCGCCCAGGTCGTCGCCGAATTGAATGATGTCGATGTACGGTCCCACCGCTCCCAGGAAACGCCCCAACTTCTGGAGATGCCGCTCCACCAGCAGATCGAGGAAACGGTGCGCCCGCTGTGGTTCGCCGGCCAGCAGCACCAGGAACTCGTCCATCCGGAACAGCATCTGTCCGTTCTCGAGCAAATTGCCGCCGAACAGGCCGATGATCGCGCGCCCCGTTTTCTCGCGCAGTCCGCGTGCGCCCGCGGCCAGCTCTTCCACCGTCGCGGTGGGCTGCGGCGGCGAGCCGAACACCGACCACATGCTGCCGTCCAGTGCCGTTTCCAACTGCGCGCCGCCGACGTCGCCGGCAAAGGCCTGGCCGTCGAGGAACGGCCAGTAGACCTGGTCGAAGTGCAGGGCGCTGGCGGGCATGCGTCCCAGCATGCGGCCATCGGGAGCGCGTAGCACCCACCCGTCCGAGCGAGGTTCTGGAGAGGACCACGCCGGCATCCGGCAGGGCGTGCCGTCCGGCAGCGTCCAGTCCGTCCACCACTTGTCTTCGAGGCAGAAGCCGCGCCCCATTTCGATCGTGTCCACGCCGAATCGTTCCAGCACATCGTCGTCGACGATCGCCAGTTGTTGTATTGGGTCGTAGACGTAGATTGTCCGCGGCTCCAAACCGAGGGCGGCGCGCAGTTTGGGATAGGCGATGGCCGCGATGCCCGACGAACGGTGTCCCGAAAAGTCCACCGGAACCCGGTCGGGCTGGCGATGATTCAGTGCCGTGAGCACGCGTTCTCTCGATGTCGGCATGTCTGGATTCAAGCTACACCAACACCGGTGTCCTGCGGCGGTCGCGATGCTCACTCGTCATCAGTTCATGGAGCAAAAACTCTGGCCCGCCGCCTTGAATGCAGGAGCGCTCATCGCTGGCTTCAATCTGCCCTTTGATCCCTCACGTCTTGCCGTGGACTGCCGCCAAGCCAGACGGCGAAATGAAGGCTGGTCCCTTGTGATGTCGCAGGACAAGGACCCATTCACGGGTCGCATACGAGACAATCCGTTTCAGCCAAGAATACGGATCCAGCCCAGAGACAGCAAGTCGGCCTTCATCAATCTTACAGGCGTGAGCATTCGTAGCAAGAAACAAGGGCGGAGATTGAAGCAATATAAGCCTGGACGGATTCTTGATCTCAGAACACTTGGCTGGGCCTTGCGAAACGAGTCATTCAGCCTGCAACGGGCATGCAAAGCGTTCGGGGTTTCGGGCAAGCTCGACCATGAACCGACGGGCCGCATCACTGCAGAAGAAATCGAGTATTGCCGGCAGGACGTACGCGCCACTACGAATCTGCTGAATGCAATGCGTGCGGAAGCTGATCTGCACCCGATCGACCGGCCGGAGCATGCCCTCTCCCCTGCCTCAATAGCAAAGAGCTACTTCAAAAGCATGGGACTGATCCCCCCGCTCCAGAAGTTCTCGATACCGACATGGGCTCAGGGAGCCGCAATGCAGGCGTATTACGGCGGAAGAGCGGAGTGCCGCATTCGCCAAACCATTGTTCCGATCATCTATACCGATTTCCTTTCCGAATACCCAACTGTCAACACCTTGATGGGACTCTGGAAATTACTCATTGCAAAAGAATTGATATTCAAGGATGCGACCGAAGATGTTCGCAAGATGCTATCAAGCATTACACTTGAAAAAGCCTTTAATAAAGAAATCTGGGGAGATCTCGTGTTTTTTGCTCTCGTGAGTCCCACGCGAGATATTCTGCCCGTGCGCACATATTACAACGGCAAAAACAGCAACATTGGAATTAATCCACTGACCTCGTCAGAACCGATTTGGTATGCCGGGCCTGATGTCGTCACAGCAACATTGTTGACCGGGCGGCCGCCTGAAATCCTTCGCGCCTTTCGAGTGGTCCCCGTCAGTCGGCAGGCAGGTTTGCGCTCCGTCAGTCTCCGAGGCATGGTCGATATCAATCCAGCGAAGGGGGACTTCTTCAAAGCCGTGATTGAGGCTCGGTACCGCGTGAAATCAGATCAGCGTCTGCCGCCAGACAACCGCGACGCGTTAGCGTATTTCCTCAAGATACTGGCTAATGCAGGCTCGTACGGATTATTCATGGAAGTGAATCCGGAGCACGTTGGCAAGGGGCACCGAGAAAAAATCAGGGTGTCTTCCGGCGAAAAGAGCTTCGAAACGACTTCCACCGTCGTGGAAAACCCTGGAACCTGGTATTGTCCGCTGTTTGCGGCCCTCATCACGGCGGGGGGGCGGTTGCTGTTGGCTCTGCTGGAACGCTCAGTGACAGACCTGGGTGGAGCGTATCTCCTCTGTGACACGGATTCCATGGCTATTGTGGCTTCGGAGAAGGGCGGTCCGGTTCCCTGCATGGGCGGAGCCCATCGCGTTGCCGATGCTGATGAAGGAATCCAGGCGCTGTCGTGGGCACAAGTGGAGGGCATCGTCCAGAGGTTCCACCTGCTTAACCCCTACGAGGGGGACTTCATGCCTCGGTCCATTCTCAAGATTGAGGATGTGAACCGCCGCAACGGCGTGCAGGTGGAGCTCAAAGGGTACGCCATTGCTGCCAAGCGGTACGCGCTGTTCGTAGATTCGGCAAGCGATTTTGAGATCGTCAGTGCGAAAGCTCATGGTCTCGGGTTCTTGCTTCCGCCAAGCGACGATCACGGGTTCCGCGCTGACGCTCCGGCATGGGTCATCGAGGCTTGGGAGTGGATTCTGCGGGGCGTCCTCGGACTACCACAGGTGGACCCGCCATGGTTCGGGCGACCCGCAATGATGAGGTTGAGAATAACAACGCCAGAAGTGCTGAAGGCATTGCAGGGCCGACAAAAGGACCTTGCCTATCGCGATCGCGTGAAGCCCTTCAACTTTATCCTGAGTCCGATCGTTGATCGCATCGGCGGCCATCCGCTCGGGACCGATCCCGACCGCTTTACGCTGGTGACGCCATTCACGTTGGAATCGGGGCGCTGGTACCGGCTGCGATACACGAATGTGCATGACGGAAAAGTGTACCGCTTGACACCACCCGACCGTCATCGACCCTCGGAGGCCAGAGCCAAGACCTGTGGCGACTTTGTTAGCGAATACCGATGGCATCCCGAAGCGAAGAGCTTGGGTCCTGACGGGAGACGCTGTGATCGGAAAACCCAAGGTCTGCTAAAGCGTACCCCGGTCAACGTCACCGCCAATGATTTTCGTTATATCGGCAAAGAGACCGATCGGAAATGGGAGCAGGGCGAGGACATCAGCTTGCTTGAATCCGAGACGTTGGAATACAGGCCTGGCGAAACCGCGCGCTTGGTCGCCGACCCGGAGCTGCGTGAGGCCGTCTACAATGTCTCCATTCGTCGGCTAGCAAAAGAGGCTGGCGTAAGCGAAAACACTGTCAAGGCGGCCAGGCGCGGTGAGCGGCAGCAGAGGCGCGTTGTAGCGAAACTGTGGAAGGCGGTCCGGGCGCTACTGAAGTGAGTGCCAGTTTCCAGATCCGAGTTTCCAGCAGAGTGTTTTGAGCCGATAAGGATTAATGGTAGTGGGTTTGAATTCAGCGGCAGCAAGCGAGTTTCCGGTAACGCCGTTTACCGGCCACGTGCCCATTCCAGATGCGCCGTGATCCGCCGGGAGGATTCGCCTCATGAACTTCCCACAAGCCCACTTCAGGGTACTAATCGACTCAGGCTTCCTCGACGCTTTGAGGCGTCACGACAAGGAGCCGTGTTCAATAAGCTGGAAAACGTCGAATAGGCAAGGATCGCTCCACCACGGACGTCGTGTGGAGTCACGGCTCAGCGCCGCGAGCAGTAATCCGCACGACAAAACCAACATCCTCGATCTTTGGAAAACGTTTATGGCTTTTATTTGGAGCCTATTCGGCGGATAATAACAGCGACAGCGCATCCACATTTCTGTTGCTGGTCGCTCCCTGGAGGTGAACCATATGGATCCAATCACGGCAGCCATCGTCGCAGCACTTTCTGCCGGTGCGGCAAGCGGCGCCACCGACGTCGCCAAGAAGATGATCGTGGATGGCTATGAAGCGCTCAAGTCCCTGCTCAAGAAGAAATTTGGCGGCAACAGTGACGCCGCGGATGCGCTCGACAAGCTGCAAGCTAAGCCAGACTCCGAAGGACGCCAAAAAACACTTGCGGAGGAATTGGGCGCGGTAAACGCAGCCAGCGATCCGGAACTGATGATTGCTGCTCGGTCGCTGCTCGAATTGGTGAAGGCTCTGCCGCATGGGGAGCAGCACATTCTTCATGTTGCTAAAGGGGCGAACATAGCTCAGGCCAGCGGTGGCAGCACAGCCACCGTCACTCGCAATATCTATGAAAACCCTGCCAAAAAGACCAAAGACTGAAAGCGTCCCTTCCGGCCTGATCGCCCGTGGTAAGGATATTGCACAGGCCTATGGCGAGCATGCTACCGCCAGCGTGACCCATGGGCTTACGCCAGAGCAGCTCCAGGCCGCTCTGCACGCGGCCGGCGAGGCACAACAGCGCACGGTTGAAAATCTAAGCCGGAAGTTGGAGACAACCCAAGAAGCAGTACGTGGTTTCTTGAGTGTTCTCAGTGACAGCGAGGTACCGCTAGAGAGGCTGCCACAGACCCTTGCGGAGATCGCGCAGCGCCACCGTGACATGTTGCAGCGTCTATCGGCTCTGAATCCCGAAGACCCTGCGATCAAGGCGAAGATCGAGGACGCTCGCGAAATACTGACCCAGGCCAGCTCTGCCGCCGCCTATGATCGAGCCGACGCACTGCTTGCCGAGGCAGAGGAATCAGACGTGCAAGCCATCCGGGAAGCCGAAGCTCTCGAACAAGAGGCGCGCGAAGCGGTCGAGCGGAAGCGCCAGAGCGCTGCCGCGACGCGTACGGAACGCGGCGAGTTAAGCCTCACGCGATTGGACTATCTGCAGGCCGCCCAGCACTTCAAAGCAGCGGCGGATTTTGTGGTTGGCTGTGCGACTGCACTCCGGGCAGAGTATCTCAATCGTTATGCTGTCGCTCTGTGCCGATACGGAGACGAGAAGGGCGACAATGCCGTTTTGACACAGGCCATTGGCGTCCTTCGCGACTCGCTGAAGGAATTTACTCAGGAGCGCGCGCAGCTCGATTGGGCGATGACGCAGAACAATCTGGGCAACGCGCTTAGGAGTCTGGGCGAGCGCGAAAGTGGGACGGCCCGGCTGGAAGAAGCAGTGGCGGCCTATCGGGAGGCCTTAAAGGAACGGACGTGGGAGCGCGTGCCGCTCGATTGGGCGCGGACGCAGAACAATCTGGGCAACGCGCTTGCAAAGCTAGGTGAGCGCGAGAGGGGGACCGTGCGGCTGGAAGAAGCCCTACGCGCCATCGAATCTGCCCGCAGCGTCTACCGCGAAGCCGGTTTGCTTCAATATGAAACGTACTTTGAAGCGAGGGCACAGCCCCTGCGACAGCTCATCACTCGAAGATCAGCTCACTACGAACAGCCTGCTTGACAACCCGCTTCATCCCCTACTTGGCACAACAGGCCTCGGAGCCATCGGCTTCATGGGAAGATTCGCCCGATTATTTAGGAAACGGCGTTGTGGGAACTGAACTGCAGCCCGCAGAAGAACCCGCTGACCGCACGCGTGGTCCTCGCCAGCCCGGCTGAGGATCGTGTCCCGGAAAGTGGGGTTTTCGGGCAAATGCGCCGCAGTGCAGGCTCATCAGCAGCGTCACGTCACAGCTAAACTCTGGAAGTCAGTCCGGGCACTACTAAAGTGAATCCCAATTTCTAGAAAGAAATTTATTCCTATTCTAAATATATTTGTAAGCTGGATTACTATGATTCATTAAATGCAGATTATCTGTTCTATAAAACAGAAAATAAATTCACATTGTTAGTTGCAGAATTATATTATTTGCAAACAAATAATATTATGAAGTGCTGTGCTCCAAATGCACGCCACGCGATCGCGGCGAGCTGCGGCGCGGGAGGGGGGTGGGGCAAAAACAGCATGGTCTGTTGCTTACCCCCGTCCTCGGCGGACGCCTTGGTGTCGCCCTCGGCAGAAGGCTGGGTGGTCGTGCTCGAAGACGAGTGAGCCTCGGTGTCCCCCGCGCGAAAGGCGTTTGCGGCCAGTCCCCGTATTTTTACGGGCCGCCGCTTGCTCCCGCGGCTTACGACTCGATCTTCGTCCCCAGCAATTCCAGGAACTGGCGCATCCAGGCCGCATGCGCGGGCCACGCCGGAGCGGTCACCAGGTTGCCATCGGTGAACGCTTCATTCATCTTCAATTCGACGTACGTGCCGCCAGCCAGCGTCACCTCCGGCGCGACCGCTGGATAGCAACTCACCTTCCTGCCCGTCACCACGCCGGCCGCCGCGAGCACCTGCGCGCCGTGGCAGATGCTGGCGATGGGCTTGTTCGCCGCGGCGAAGTGGCGCACCAACGACAACACCTTCGCGTTCAGCCGGAGGTATTCCGGCGCGCGCCCGCCCGGGATCACCAGCGCGTCGTAGTCTTCTCCCTTCACCTGCTCGAAGCTGGCATTCAACGCGAAGTTGTGGCCGCGCTTCTCGGAGTAGGTCTGGTCGCCCTCGAAGTCGTGGATCGCCGTGCGCACCACGTCTCCGGCCTGCTTGCCCGGACACACGGCGTGCACGGTATGGCCGGCCAGCTCCAGCATCTGGAACGGCACCATGATTTCGTAGTCCTCAACGTAGTCTCCGGCCAGAACCAGGATCTTTTTTACAGCCATCGTGCGCCTCACTTTCCCTTCTTCTCCGCTTCAATTCAATGCGCGGTCCGTGGTCCGCGCCGCTACGCCCGCGCCCGCAGGCCCAGCTTCAACGTCTCCTGGCAGTACTTCAGGCTGCGCTCCAGGTCCAGCCGCTGTTGCTCGCGCAGTGCCGCGGCGAGCGGCTCGCTGTGCTGGCCCGGCCCGCCGATCACCATCGGCCCGAGATAGGCGTGGCCCTGTCGCGCCAGTCCCACGAAGCGCGCAAAGTCGGCCGCGGGCGTCGTGCGAAAGCCCTTCCACCACTCGTCCTCGAGATACGGCAACACCTGCGGCGGCCGCCCGGTAATGATCTCAAGCAGCACCGATTTGCCCGGGCACAGCTTCTTGTACGAATCCACGACGCCGCCGATATTGACCGCGCCGTCGCCCATTGCCACCCACTGAAAGGCCGCGCCGCGCGGATGTTCGAACAGCGCCGAATCGCGGAAATGGCTGGTGACGACAAACGGCGCCAGCAACTCCAACGCCTGCGCCGGATCTTCCATCACCCACATCGGGTT
>OCTA010005683.1_pt1 | contig 10752 bp, 5 predicted proteins | sample 1538991 | NCBI WGS metagenome assembly OCTA01 (sample SAMEA3539302, study PRJEB22396) | soil metagenome | biome: tundra; feature: field; material: soil | place: USA | collected 2010-05 | depth 0.15 m | reverse complement strand
CGGTGGGAGAGAATGATGTCTTCGCGGCGGATGCCGGCAACCGGGTCGTGCTGCGCTACGACAAATCCGGCAAACTGGCGGGACGCATCGGCGAGCGGAACAAGGAGCGGAATGTTCCCGGCCTGATCATGCCCAGCCCGTACCTCGCCGTCAAACTAGGGCGCGATGGTCTGCTACGCGTCAACAACACGGGAAGGCATCGTGTGGAAGCCTACACGCCGAGCGGTGACCTGGAGTTCTCGTGGGGCAAACCTACGTCGGCCATCGAAGGTTTCTGCGGCTGCTGCAACCCGGTTGGCCTGGCACTGCTCCCGGATGGGCGTTGTGTGACCTGCGAGAAGGGGCTGCCACGGGTGAAGGTGTACTCCTCAGAGGGCGTTTTCGAATCGGTCGTGGCCGGGGCGGAATCCTTCGTGGAGAACGCGAAGGCAACTTTCGTCAAGGGAACAGAGGACTGCCGGCTGGGCGGACTGGATGCGGCTGTGGATTCGCAACAGCGCATCTACATTCTCGACCTCGTCGCCAATGACGTGCGCGTGATGCAGCACAAAGCGTGACCGCCGCATGAACCCCCAGCCTCAAGACCAGCCCCCGGTAACACGCCGCCAGTTTCTGCGCAACGGGACGCGGGTAGCCGCGCTAGCGGGGTTGGGCGGGTTGCTGGGAGTTGTTGCTGGACGCAGCACGGCCAAAGGCACGGTCTGGCAAATCGATCCCCAGAAGTGCGTGCGCTGCGGTAACTGCGCCACCCATTGCGTGCTTGAGCAGTCTGCCGTGAAGTGCGTCCACGGCTACGCGATCTGCGGCTATTGCCAGCTTTGCACAGGATACTTTGACCCGGAGCCCAATGGTCTGAACACCGGCGCGGAGAACTGCCTCTGCCCCACAGCCGCCATCAAACGCACGTATGTCGAAGACCCCTATTACGAATACACGATCGACGAGCGGCTATGCATCGGCTGCGCCAAGTGTGTCGAGGGCTGTAATCGCTTCGGCAACGGCTCGCTTTTCCTGCAGGTGCGGCACGACCGCTGTGTGAATTGCAACGAGTGCGCCATCTCCAAGGTCTGCGCCGGTGACGCCTTCCGCCGGGTGCCAGCCGATCACCCGTATCTGCTGAAGACCACCAGCCATTGAGATGAAGCTCGTAGATCGTAAGTGGTGGGCCTTGCTCGGCGGCTTCTTGCTGTTATCGCTGCTCACGGGCGTCGCCATTGCCGAGCAGCGGTTTCCGCCGCCGGACTTCGAAGGGGGACATCAACTGCCGGTGACTACGACTCCCGCGGCGCGGGCGGTGTTGCTTCAGTATCTCGATGTGGCGGTGCTCGCGGCAAGCTTGGCGCTTGCAAGCTGGCTGATCTATAAGCGACGCTCGCGCAAGGGCCTGATGGCGCTCTCCATTTTCTCGCTGCTCTACTTTGGCTTCTGGCGAAAGGGGTGCGTCTGCGCGATTGGCTCCTTGCAGAACGTTTCCCTCGCGCTTTGTGACCGCAGCTACGCTGTGCCGCTGGGAGTGGTTGCCTTTTTCGTCTTGCCGCTCGTGGTGGCTCTCTTCGCGGGAAGAAGCTTCTGCGCCGGGGTCTGCCCGCATGGCGCGCTGCAAGATCTCGTCCTGCTGAAACCGATGAAGGTGCCTCCCTGGCTCGAACAGGCGTTGAGCGTGCTGCCCTACATCTACCTGGGTGCGGGCGTGCTGTTCGCCGCGACGGGCAGCGCGTTTATCATCTGCCAATACGATCCCTTCGTGCCAATCTTCCGGCTGAACGGGCGGACCCTGATGGTGCTGAGCGGCGCGGCGCTGCTGCTGCTGGGAGTGTTCGTGGGGCGGCCTTACTGCCGGTTTCTCTGTCCCTATGGCGCGCTGCTCAAGCTTGGGGCCATTGTGGCAAAGTGGCGCGTCCGCGTGACCCCTGACTACTGCACGCAGTGCCGGTTATGCGAGGCGTCGTGCCCTTTCGGCGCAATACGCGAGCCGGAATCCAGCCCAGTCGGCGCGCAAGCGCTCGTCAAAGACCGCCGACGCCTGGCGTGGATGCTGGCACTCTTGCCGGTCCTCCTGGCTGGCGGCGGCTGGCTGGGATCTCAATTCAGCGCGCCCGCGTCGCGGCTCCATCCGACCGTTAGCCTTGCCGACCAGTTGGTCCTCGCGGGGGAAACTGCTCCGAAGCTCGGCGCCCTGTCACCGGACGACTTGGCGCTCGAACGCGCGCGTCAGACGCCGAAGGAGATTCTGACCGAAGCGGCGGGCATCCGGCGCAGGTTTGACATTGGCGGCTGGATCTTTGGCGCATGGGTCGGCTTGGTGATTGGCGCGAAGCTGATCAGCCTGTCCGTTCGTCGCAAGCGCACCGATTACGAGCCAGACCGCGGCGACTGTTTCGCGTGCGCCCGCTGCTTTGAATACTGTCCGAACGAACTGGCCCGCCGCGGCTTGATGCCAGCGGCTATACCGGCTTTGGGTGGGAGTGCCATCGCGGGTCAGCGGGATTCCTGAAGGAGTTGACCTGTGCTAAACGCAACTCAAACCAAGACTGCTCTAGCGCCGCACCAAGGCGGAGTAGCAGCGGTTGGCCGGGCGTGGTGGTTGGCCGCGTGGGTCGGAGGCGTGTTCGCGGTAATGATGGGCGTAACGCTGTTAGCGGGGCATGTCAGGGCCAAGGCGGATGATCCACTCAAGTCGCCCCAGCTCAAGGAATATAGGGAAACGCTGCGGCTCAATCCGACCGATGAACAAACCAAGCAGCACATTCGCCAGCTCGATTTGCAGCTCCGCCAGCGGTACTTCCAACAGTTGTCACGGATGGGATCGGGCGTTTACTTATTGCTCGGCGGCGTGGCCGTATTCGTCCTGGCCGTCACGCAGGGCGCGCGTAGCCGGAGACAACTCCCGATGCCCCAGCCCAAACCAGACGTCCCGGAACAGGCCACCCGATCGGCGGCCAGAGCGCGCTGGTCAGTGGCGGCAGGCGGTGCAGTGATCGGTGGACTTCTGTTTATCCTGAGCCTCGGCTTGAGCACGGCCCTACCCAAGCGGACGGCAGACATGGAGAGATTGCTTGGCGGAGGCGAAGCCGTCGCTGACGGTCAATTGCATCCTACTGAACATCCCACTCCCCAGGCACAGGCGAGGGATGCGGCGTCGCTCCAGGAATTCAAGCAGAACTGGGCCCGGTTCCGCGGATCGGACGGCAGCGGCGTCTCGATGCTGACCAATGTGCCCATAACGTGGGACACTAAGACTGGCGTGGGCATCGCGTGGAAGGTGCCGGTGCCAGCAGGTGGATTCAACTCCCCAATCGTCTGGGGCGACCGGGTCTTCTTCTCCGGCGGCGATGCTAAGAGGCGCGAAGTCTTCTGTCTCGACGCCAAGACGGGGCAGACTCTCTGGCGGCAACCCGTGGCTATCGTGCCCAACGGGCCGGCGCAGACAGCCGAGGTTCCTGATTCCACCGGGTATGCGGCTTCGACCATGGCGACGGATGGGCGGCGCGTTTATGTGATCTTCGCGAACGGCGACTGCGCTGCATTCTCTCTCGAAGGGAAAGCCGTTTGGTCCAAGGCTTTTGGCGCGTTGAAGAATCCCTATGGCCACGCAACCTCATTGGCCACCTGGCAGGACCGGCTGATTGTGCAGCTCGACCAAGGGGACAGCGAGGACAATAAGTCGAAACTCTACGCGCTGGACGGGCGCACCGGTGAGATACTCTGGCAGCGCCCGCGCAAAGTAGGAGCTTCCTGGGCAACGCCCATCGTCATCGAGGCCGTCGGAAAAGCGCAGGTCATCACGCTGGCCGTTCCGTGTGTCATCGCCTACGCGGCGACTGACGGCACGGAACTTTGGCGGGTTGAATGCCTCAACGGGGAGATTACGCCCTCGCCGGTCTTCGCTGGCGGCTTGGTTTTCGTGGCCAGCCCGTCGGAAAAGTTGCTGGCTATCCGTCCCGACGGGCAGGGCGATGTGACCAAGACCCATGTTGTTTGGACCAACGAAGACAACGTGCCGGATGTCACCAGCCCTACCGCCAACGGCGAACTGGTATTCGCGGTAACCACCTCGGGTATGTTGACGTGTCTGGATGCGAAGGACGGCAAGAAGCAATGGGAACACGACTTCGATATGGAATGCCACGCGTCACCGAGCCTGGCCGGGGGCCGGCTTTACTTGCTCAGTCAGAAGGGAACCGCGGTGGTGGTCGAGGCCGCACGGCAGTTCAAGGAATTATTCCGCACTGACATGGGCGACGGCTTCCATGCCAGCCCAGCCTTTGCACAGGACAGGATCTTCCTGCGGGGCCTCACGAATGTGTGGTGCCTGGGCGAAGTCCGAAGTCCGGCCCCTCATTCATGAGCATTGACCTGAAATATGTGGATGAGGCGGTGGAACAAATCGGGAGCACCCCCGATGCGGTCATCCCGATCCTCCAGGCCATGCAGGACCACTACGGATATTTGCCAGAAGAGGCATTGCGCCGCGTTTGCACTGCCACGCAAATAACTCCAGCGGCGATTGCCGGGGTCTCGACCTTCTACGACATGTTCCGGCATGAGCCGAGCGGCAAACACATCGTCCACGTGTGCCACGGCACGGCTTGCCACGTTGGCGGGGCTGAGCGGGTCGAGGACGCTCTCCGCCGCCACCTGCACATTCCCGACGGCTCAGACACCGATGCCGACAGGCGATTCACAATCGAGCGCGTCGCATGCCTCGGTTGTTGCACCCTAGCCCCGGTGGTACGGATCGAGCAGGAAACGATCGGCTACGCGACTGCCGAGAAGGTGCCGGGCGCAGTTCGCGACTTCCTGGCGAGCCGGCAGAGCGCAGTCGCCGCGAAACCAACCGTCGGTGCCCCCACCAGTCACAACGGCGGTGCCGAGATCAAGGTCTGCCTCGACTCGTGCTGCCTGGCGAAAGGAACAGATCGGGTATTTCAGGCCTTGCAGCAGAGCCTGGCGCTGAGCGGCGCGAACGCAACAGTGAAACGCGTCGGCTGTGTCGGGGCATGCTATAAGACGCCGATGATCGAGGTCGCTGTGCCGGGCAGGTCGAGCGTGACCTACGCGGGCCTGACCCAGGCCCAGGCTGGCGAACTGGTGCAGTCGCACTTCCGTCCGCGCGGCCTCGCGCGCCGTGTGTCGCAGCTTTGGACGAAGGTGGTGGACGGCCTGCTGGTGGAGGACGACGCGGCGGCCCCACGAGTCGAGCGCTTGACTGTTAACCGGAATGACCCCGGTCTGCGGGCATTCTTCGACCGACAGGTCCACATCGCCATGGAGCACTACGGGCGGCTCGACCCCTTGGACCTCGATGAGTATTCGGCACACGATGGGTTTGTGGCGCTGGCCAAGTGTTTGGGGGTGGGAAGTCCAAAGTCCAAAGTCCAAAGCCCCGATTGCGCCACGCTTCTGCCCGACCAAATCATCACGACGATCGAGCGGGCTGGCTTGCGCGGGCGCGGGGGCGCGGGGTTTCCTACAGGCAAGAAATGGCGCATGGTGCGGCAGCAGCCCGGCGACACCAAGTACGTGATCTGCAACGGTGACGAAGGCGACCCCGGAGCGTTCATGGATCGGATGATCCTCGAATCCTTTCCGTATCGGGTCATTGAAGGGTTGGCCATCGCTGCGGTAGCGGTCGGCGCGCATGAGGCTATCTTCTACGTGCGCCACGAGTATCCCCAAGCATTGCGGCGGGTGAAGGCGGCGCTGGCCGAGTGTGAGCGGCGCGGTTGGCTCGGCAATCGGCTTCTGGGGAGTGATTATCAGTTACACATCACCATCAAGGAAGGCGCCGGCGCATTTGTGTGCGGCGAAGAGACGGCCCTGATCGCATCAGTGGAAGGCCGCCGGGGAATGCCGCGCTTGCGCCCGCCGTTTCCCGCGCAGTCCGGCTTGTGGGGCAAGCCCACCCTCATCAACAACGTGGAGACGCTCGCGATGGTGTCGTGGATTATCCGCCACGGCGGGGAGGCCTTTGCCAGCATCGGGACCAAGACCAGCAAAGGCACAAAGGTGTTCTCGCTGGCGGGTAAGGTCCGGCGGGCTGGACTGATCGAGATCCCCATGGGCACGACCATCCGCCAGATTGTGGAGGAGATCGGCGGCGGAGTCGCGGAAGGGCGCACGTTCAAGGCGGTACAGATGGGCGGGCCTTCCGGCGGTTGCGTGCCCGCGCGCCTGGCTGATACCCAGGTGGACTACGAATCCCTGCGCGACGTTGGCGCCATCATGGGGTCCGGCGGCATGGTGGTGCTCGACGACACCGCGTGCATGGTCGATATCGCGCGCTATTTCCTCCAGTTTACGCAGAACCAATCGTGCGGCAAATGCACCTTCTGTCGCATCGGCACGAAGCGGATGCTCGAGCTCCTCAATCTTCTCTGCGCGGGCAAGGCCAGCCGCAAGCATCTTCAGGAGCTCGAGCAACTGGCTCCCCAAGTCAGCCAGGGCAGCCTGTGCGGCCTCGGCAAGACTGCGCCAAATCCAGTGCTGACCACTCTGCGGTATTTCCGTGACGAGTATGAGGCGCATCTGCAAGGCCGGTGCCCGGCGGGCAAGTGCACGGCGCTCATCAAATATCGTGTGCGGGAGAACTGCACCGGCTGCACCATCTGCGCGCAGCATTGCCCGGTCAACGCCATCCCCATGACGCCTTATGCGCGGCACGTGATCGACTTGGACAAGTGTACACGATGCGACTCGTGCAGACAGGTGTGTCCGCATGGCGCGGTGGAAATCGTATGACTCCCGTCAAGCTTACCATCGACGGCCAGCCCATCGAGGTCGCGCCCGGCACCACGATCCTTAGCGCGGCGCGCACATTGGGCCTCTCCATCCCGACGCTCTGCCACGTTGAGGGCTTCGAGCCATCCGCTTCTTGTTTTCTGTGCGCGGTGAAGATTCAAGGGCGGCCCAATCTTTGGCCATCCTGCGCCACGCCCGCGGCCGAAGGAATGGTCGTGATCAACGATTCGGACGAAGTGCGGGCGGCGCGTAAGACCTCGCTGGAACTCCTGCTCTCCGACCACGCGGGAGACTGCGTCGGGCCTTGCCGCACAGGATGTCCCGCCCGGCTGGACATCCCTGGCTTCATCGCGGGAATCGCCTCAGGCGACCAAGCGAAGGCGGCGCAGATTGTAAGCGACGATCTCACGTTGCCGGCGTCCCTGGGGCGGGTTTGCCCGAGGCTATGCGAGCAGCGCTGCCGGCAGTGCGATGTGGAGGAGGCGCTTTCGATCCGCAACCTGCATCGGTTCGTTGCGGACCAGCAACGGCAGGCGGGGACGCCCGACCAACTCGCAGGCGAGACGCCTGCGCTACTAGCTCCACCCACAGGCCGGCGGGTGGCCATCGTGGGGGCCGGGCCGGCGGGGTTGGCGGCAGCGCATCATCTGCTTCGCCGGGGTCATGGCGCGGTGCTGTTTGATGCGCACCCGCAACCGGGCGGGATGCTGCGCTATGGCATTCCGGAGTTCCGCCTGTCCCGGCAGGTGCTCGATGCGGAGATCGGCTCGATCCGCGAACTGGGCGCTGAGTTCCGTCTGGGCAAACGCCTGGGTCGAGACTTCACACTCGAGGACCTGAGGCGGGATTTCGATGCAGTGTTCCTGGCAATTGGCTCACAAAGCTCACGCGGCTTGGGCTGCCCTGGCGAAGAGTTGGCCACGCCTGCCCTGGAGTTTCTGGAGAAGCTGACTGATGGTCCGGCGCCGACTGTGGGGACTGAGGTCATCATCGTCGGCGGCGGGAACACGGCGATGGACGCCAGCCGCTGCGCCATCCGCCTGGGTGCAAAGACCGTGCGCGTGCTCTATCGCCGGACCCGACGCGAGATGCCCTGTCTCATGGAGGAAGTGGAGGCGGCGGAGGCTGAGGGCGTCCAGATCGACTTCCTTTTTGCCCCCGTGCGCCTGGAGCGGAAGGCGGGGAAGCTCGTCCTCACCTGTCAGCGCATGGAGCTGGGGCAGCCTGATGCAAGTGGGCGGGCTAGACCTGTGCCGGTCGCCGGCTCGGAGTTCGAAGTGCAGGCTACGTGCGTTATTGCGGCCATTGGGCAAAGCGTGGACGTCGGCACGCTGAACAACGCGCAAGTCACCTTATCCAAATGGGGCATCGCCGCCGACCCCAAGACGCTGGCAACAAACCTCCCAGGTGTCTTCGCCGGGGGCGACGCGGTCACCGGTCCGGACCTCGCCGTGCGAGCAGTGGCCGCCGGCAAGCTCGCGGCAGCCTCCGTTGATCAATACCTGAGCGGAAAGAAGGTCATCGGCGCGCCCGAGTCGGTGAATGTGGTCATGGGCAAACTGACTGAGGAGGAGCTCGCCGTATTCCTGCGGGACATCGAGCAGTCAACCCGCGCCCCCATGCCCCACCTGCCGATGGACAAGCGGCGGACCACCTTCGAGGAAGTCGAGCTTGGGTTTTCGTTGGAGACTGCGACCCGCGAATCGCGGCGCTGCCTGGGCTGCGGCTGCGGCAAGGCGATCCCCTGCCGACTGCGCCAGTTTGCGACCGATTACGGTGTGGACCCGCAACGCTTCGTGGGCGAGCGGCGTCACTTCGCGCGGGATACCTCGCACCCGGACATTATCTTCGAGCCGGGCAAGTGCATCATCTGCGGGGCCTGCGTGCAGGTGGCCGCCCAGGCGGGCGAGGACCTTGGGCTCTCGTTCATTGGGCGGGGATTTCAAGTGTCTGTCGCCACTCCTTTCCATAGGCCGATGGCAGAGGCTCTCAAAAAGTCCGCCCGGCGTGCCGCAGAGGTCTGCCCCACAGGAGCGATCATGCTCAAAGGCACCGGCTGCGCGGGATGCCGGCTGGCGTAACAAAGCGGGAGGCCGAAGCAGGAAGCCTCAAACAAGCTTGAAACAAGCTTGAAACCAAGGAGTAAGCATGGTGGTGCTTCGGTGTCAGGGGCGTGTTTCTGTGGCGGCTCGGTCCCTGGGCTGGGCGCCGCAGATAGCCACCTCATCGCAGCACCTCATTCCCTTGCCTGAACCTCGCCGCAGCCGCCAGCGGTGCACCCAAGACGGTCAGGCCCGAACCCAATCCGCGTACCCAAAGCCACTCGTTACTTGTAACTTGTCACTTTTAAATGATACTCTGCGTGCATGGCTCGCAAGGCATCCGCAAATTCAGAATCCCCCCGTGGATTCTACGACATCATCGGCATTGTATCGATGTGCTTTGCCGCGCTGTTGCTGGCTGCCCTGCTCTCGTATCACCCCCATGACGTCTCGGCCAACGCCCTGCCCACCAACCCCTCGGTCCACAACTGGATTGGCCCATTCGGCGCCTGGATGGCCTACTACTGCTTTCACTGGATCGGTGCTGCCGCTTTTGTCCTGCCGGTGCTGCTCTTCTTTGTCGGGCTCGGTTGCTTCTTTGACGCCTTCGGCTACCTGCGCCGTCGCTGGGCCTGGGCGCTGATTCTGGTGGCCTGCAGCATGGGCCTGCTCGATCTATACCGCGAACACCTCGGGAATCTCGAACGGAATTTGGGTGAAATGGCCGGCGGCGTTCTCGGCCTCAACCTGAACCAGCATCTCTGCGGCGAATGCTTCGGCACCGCGGGCGCGACCATCATCTTCCTGATGCTCTACTTCATCAGCCTGCTCTTCCTGACCAATTTCCAATTGGGCGAGTGGGTCCGCAGGATCTGGGACCGGCGCCCCGCCCCACGGGGCGATGAGACGCCTGAGGAAGTGGCCCTCGACCGGCGCTCGCGCGACCTGCAAAAACAGACCAAGACGCTGCAGGAGCAAGTGGATCGCTCCGGCATCGGCGCCGATGGGAAGCCCGTCCCCGCGCCCACCGTCCGCGATCTCAGCGTTCCGCAACCCTCCAAAGGCGCGCGTCCGAAGAAGCTTACCCAATACGAGCCGTTCAAGGAGCCTGCGCCCGCGGATGAGGTTGAAGTGATACCCGCCCGAGAGGTCGCCGCAGCTACCGTAGGGGACATCCTGGGCAAAAAGTCCGGGTCCATCGAGAAGTCAGCCGAGGCCGAGGCCGGCGGTGCCAAAGCCGACGCCTCATCCGCTGAGAAGGCTGCCGCCGCGGAAAAGGGGGCCGAAGCCAAGCCCGAACCCGAGATCCACATTTCCGGCCTGCCCACCGATCCCGCCACGCCTTCCAAAGCGAAGCAGCCCCGGAGGCCGAAGCCCATTACCGTTGCCTCCACCCCTATGATTGGCAACTACCAGTTGCCGCCGCTCGATTTCCTCCAGCACCCTGACCCGACCGTCAAACCCACCGAGTCCAAGGAGGAGTTGATGGCCAACGCGCGGCTGATGCAGCAAACGCTGGCCCAGTTCGACATCGAGGTGGCGCTGGGCGACATCACCAAAGGCCCCACCATCACCCGCTACGAGTTGCACCCCGCGCCCGGCGTGAAGCTGGAGAAGATCACCGCCCTCAACAACAACCTCGCCGCCGCCCTCAAAGCCGAGCGCCTCCACATCCTGGCCCCTGTCCCCGGCAAGAGCTCCGTGGGCATCGAAGTGCCCAACCCGGTCAAGACCTCCGTGATTATGCGCGACCTCCTCGAATCCGAGGAATGGCGCAACAGCAAAGCCCGCATCCCGCTGGCCCTGGGCAAGGATGTCTATGGCCACCCCATCATCGCGGACCTCGCGGAGATGCCGCACCTCCTGATAGCCGGCAGCACGGGCTCCGGCAAATCCGTCTGCATCAACGCCATCATCAGCTCCCTGCTTTACCGCTTCTCCCCCGATCAGCTCCGCTTTGTCATGATTG
>OCTA010005682.1_pt1 | contig 10753 bp, 9 predicted proteins | sample 1538991 | NCBI WGS metagenome assembly OCTA01 (sample SAMEA3539302, study PRJEB22396) | soil metagenome | biome: tundra; feature: field; material: soil | place: USA | collected 2010-05 | depth 0.15 m | reverse complement strand
GGTCGGACGCGCTCTTGCTCGCATAGCTGAGCATGGCGACGCGCGGAAGTTCGTTGGTCAGGTGATGGGCGATCATCGCGGTGGCGATCGCGATGTCGGCGAGCTGTTCCGCGGTGGGCTCGGGAATCACGCCGCAATCGGCCAGAAAGATCGAACCGTCGATGCCGACCTTCTGCTCATCCCAGTCGAGAATCATGAGCGACGAGGCGGTGGCGACGTTTTCCAGCCGCGGGATGATCTGAAAGAGCGGGCGGAGGGCGCTCGAGGCCGAAACCGTGGCGCCGCCGACCAGGGCGTCGACCTGCCCGGTGGCGAGCATCATCGTCGCGAAATAATTGCTGTCGAGCATGGCGGCGCGGGCCTCGCCGGGTTTGAGGCCTTTGTCGCGACGGAGCGTTTCGAACTGGCGGACGAAGCCGTCGAAATCCTCGCTGCGCGCGGGGTCGATGAGGCGCATGCCGGTGAGATTCACATCCAATTGGGCCGCCGCCTCCTTGATGCGCGGGCGTTCGCCGAGCAGGATGGGCGCGCCCATGCGGCGCGTCACCCACTGGCGCGCGGCCTGGAGGACGCGCGGATCGGCGCCTTCCGGAAACACCACGCGTTTGGGATGGCGCTGCAGCCGCTCGACGAGTTTGGGCAGCAAAGGCATTCGCGCGCAACATGCAGACGGTCGCCGGGAGCGTCAATGCCGCTTAAGAACTTGCCAACCTGGGGAGAGCCGCAGAGAAACACCCGCCCGTGTCCAAAAGCCTCAAGAACATCGGCGTCGTTTCGTTCCTGACGGTGATCTCCCGCGTCCTGGGCCTGCTGCGCGATGAATTGAGCGCGGCGATCTTCGGCGCGAACCTGCTGCTGTCCGCGTTTTACACGGCCTTCCGGCTGCCCAATCTGTTCCGGCGCCTCCTGGGCGAAGGCTCCCTGACGGCGGCGTTTCTGCCCACGCTGCAGGAGGAATTGCACGAGCACGGCCGGCCCGGGGCCTATGCGCTGTTGAACAAGGTCACGAGCTGGCTGGTCGTGGTGACGGGAGGCGTCGTCGCGCTGGCGATGCTGTTGTTCGCGCATTCCCGGTGGCTCGGCGGGCAGGAGGAGAAATGGTATCTCGCGGCGGATCTGACGGTGATCCTGTTTCCCTATCTGGTGTTCATCTGCGTGGCGGCGGCGTTCAACGCCACGCTGAACGTCTTCCAGCATTTCACCGAGCCGGCGCTGTCGCCGATCTGGCTGAACCTGGCGATGATCCTCACGCTCGGCGGCGCGGGGCTGCATTGGGCGCGAACGCCGATGGGGGAAATCCGCTGGCTCTGCGTCGGCGTGCTGGTGGGCGGGTTCCTGCAGATGGCCGTGCCGGCGGGCGTCCTGATCGCGCTGGGCTGGAGGCCCCGGTTCGACTTCGCGCTGTCGCCGCGGGTGTACGAGATCGCGCGGCTGATGGCGCCGGGGTTTTTCGGGACCGCCGTCTACCAGGTGAACATCTACGTCGCGAATCTCCTCGCCTACCAGATCAACGATTCGGCCGCCACGCTGCTGTTCCTCGCCAACCGGGTGATGGAACTGCCGATCGGGGTGTTTGCCATCGCGGTGTCAACGGTCGTCTATCCCCTGCTGGCGCGCCACGCGGTGGAGGGGAAGTTCGAGTCGATGGCCGGGGATTTCCACCGGGGGTTGCGGCTGATCCTCGTCATCAACGTGCCGGCGGCGGCCGGCCTGGCGTTGCTGAGCGGACCGATCACCCGGCTGCTGTTCCAGCACGGCAAATTCACCGCTGGCGCGGCGCATTCCATGGCCGTTCTCCTCGCGCTTTTTGTGATCGGCATGCCGTTTTTCTCCGTGGTGAACCTGACCGTGCGCGCCTTTTACTCGATCAAGGACACGGCGACGCCGGTGAAGATCGCGGCCATCGACTTCCTGGTGAATCTCGGTTTGAGCCTGGTGCTCATGCGCTGGCTGGGCGCGGCGGGGCTGGTGCTGGCGAGCACGACGGCGATCGTCGTGCAGACCCTGCTGCTGAAGCGGGCGCTGACGCGACGGATCGCCGAAATGCGTTTTGCCGCGGTGTGGCCCAGCCTTGCCAAGATTATTCTCGCGACAGCGCTCATGAGCCTGGCAGTCGGCGCCGGTTGGTATGGCTTGAGCAGGATGTCCGGCGGACGCACGGCCGACGTGCTGGCCGTCGGCGTGCTGATCCCGCTGGCCTGTGCGACCTACGCCGGGGTCCTCTGGTGGTTGAAGATCGAGGGGCGCGAGGAACTGCGGGCGTTGGTGAGAGCGAGATTCGGCGGCACGAAACGCACCGGGAGTTGATCGGACCTGGCGAAACGATCCGAATTGGGCGAAATCATCCCCGAACCTTTTTCCCCATGTCCGCTCCAATCGTCGTCCGCCACAATCCAGCCGACAGCCGTTATGAGGCGGAGGTGGAGGGACATCGCGCGGTGGCGGAATACCGGGTGGAAGGCGACCGCGTGATTTTCACCCATACGTTTGTGCCGCCGGAGCTGCGCGGTCGCGGCAACGCCGAGGCCTTGGTCAGAACGGCGCTGGAGGAGACGCGACGCCGGGGCTCACGCGTGGTGGCGGAGTGCTCTTACGTGGCGGCGTTTATCCGCCGCCATCCGGAGTTTCAATCTTTGCTCGCGGATCGCTGACGCCGTCTCGGCTGCGACGATGCAGTTGGATGGAGGTGGAACCCGCCGTCCCCGGCGGGTATTTCGACGGGGAAGGTTTCAGCCCGCCGGGACGGCGAGTTCCACCTTTGAGCAACCCGATTTTGATGGGAGAAACCTGCGATTTCCCGCCGGCTGGCAAGCGGATCGGCGACGCATCCGCGTGGAGGGTGCCAGTTCCGCCTCATCGCCCGAAGGAAGCGTGGGGATTCCGATGACGAAAGGCGTAGATGATCAGGGCGCCACCGGCCACCGCGAGGAACAGCGAGTAGAACGTGCCGCGGCTGAGACCGAGGATCGGCAGGACGCCTTCATCGGGTTCGCGGTACACCTCGCAGACAATGCGCACCAGCGCGTAGATCACGAGGCATTCGCCGGTCAGGCGTCCAGGCTGATGGCGAGGGACATCGCTCTTCCAGAACCGCCACTGCAGGTAGGCCAGGAGCAGGGCGCCTTCGAGTCCGGCTTCATAGAGCTGCGAAGGATGGCGGGGGGCGATCAGCTCGACAGGCCTGCCATCCGGCGCACTCTTGGGGAAGATCACCGCCCACGAAACGGTTGATATCTTTCCCCAGAGTTCGCCGTTGATGAAATTGGCAATCCGGCCCAGGAGCAGACCGACGGGGGCCGTGGTTGCGACCAAATCAAAGAGGTGGAGGAAGGGGAGGCCGCTGCGCCGGGCGTACCACCAGACCGCGAGGAGGACGCCGATGAAACCGCCGTGGCTGGCCATGCCGCCCTCCCAGACGCGGAACAGGACGAGCGGTTGGTGGAGAAACAGATCAAAGTCGTAGAGGAGGAAATAGCCGACCCTTCCCCCGACGAGCACCCCGACGACCAAGGCGAGGATGAAATCCGCCACCTGGTTGGCCGGCAGCGCGGAACGTCCGGCGCGATGGTAGCGGACCATCAACCAGCCCCCGGCCAGAAAGCCGCAGACGTAGGCCAGTCCGTACCAACGGATGCCCACATTCCCCCAGAAGCGGATGGCAAAGGGGCTCAGGTTATCGACCCAATAGGCGAGCGGCAGAGGCATTTCTGATTTCGGATTTTCGATTTTGGATTTTCAGTCAACGGGCGCGCCGGCAGGCCACGACAACCGTTACACGCTGCCGCGGAAGGAACTCGAGAGCCCGGAACCGCCGTCGCCCGGGCGCCGCCCGCGTCGCTGCTTCTGTAACTTGGCGCGGGCGAGTTCACGCATGTCGACCGCAACATCGTCCTTCTCGAAAATTTCGCGGCCCAGGATGTGTTCCATGACATCTTCCATCGTCACGACCCCGGCGGTCGAGCCAAACTCATCCACGGCGACCAGCAGGTGTTGATGGGTCTTGAGGAAAAGCTGCAGCGCATTGCCCACCGTCGCCGTTTCCGGGATGAAGCTGATTTCCTGCATGAGGTTGCCCACCGTTTCGAGGTCCTGGTCGTTGGCCTTGGCCTTCAGCAGATCGCGCCGGCGCGCCAGTCCGACGACATCGTCAAGATTCTTCTGGCAGACGGGAATCCGCGCAAACGGGATGTTCGGAAACTCGTGGAAAACGTCGCCCACCGTCGCGTTCTTCCGGAGCGTGGTGACGACGGTCCGCGGGGTCATGATCTCGCTCACGCGGACGTCATCGAGCGACAGGGCGTTGGCGATGATGTTCGACTCGTTTCTCGACAGGACTCCTTCCTTCGCGCCCCGCTCGGCGAGCAGGATGATTTCCTTCTCCGAGGTCTGGGTCGACGGGCGCGTTTTGATAAAGACGCGCACGACGATGCTGCAGAGATAGAGGACCGGCGTCAGCGCCCGGCGGACCCACCACAGGGGAAGAACGACGTGGGGCTGCAGCGCGACCCGATAGGCGACTCCGATGTTTTTGGGCAGGACTTCCGAGAACACGAGGATGGTAAACGCCATGACGGCGGAGGCCGCCCCGAGCCAGGCCTGGCCGTAAAGGTGGGTGACCAGGCCGCCGATGAACACGGAGCCGAGGGTGTTGGTGAGGGTATTGAGCGTGAGGATCGCCGACATGGTGTCGTCCAGGCCAAACTTGAGTTCCTCGAGGAGCTGGCCGTGCCGGGGGCGGCGCTGTTTGAGGGCTTCGATCTCCGCGATCGTCGTGCTCAGAATGAACGCCTCCGCCAAGGAACAGACGAATGAAATGTCGAGGGTGAGGATGATGGCGACGATGAGCCAGGACATGTTGGCAGGCACAGTCTGACGCACCGCGGCGATTTTCGAATCTATTTTCGACCCCAGAAGGCGCCGGGCGGGCTGACGAAGCCCTCCCGGCTTTCGCTTGTTTTTGCCGGCGTTCTTTCCAATGCTGGCGCGCATATGCCGCATCACACATGTTTGCGCTGTGTTGCCGGGCTGGTCGCCGCGATTGTCGTCACCTCCGTCCGCCTCGCGGCGCAGGCCAATTCGCCGGCCTTCGAAGTGGCCAGTCTTCGCGAAGATGTCCGCCTGCTCAGCCAGCGGGTGAACGAGCTCAGCCTCCGCGTCGAACAGATCGAGCGGGAGAACAACGACCTGCAGGCCAAGTCCAGCCAGACCTACGTCACCCTCGCCCAGTTGAATGCAGCCATCGCCGACGTCCAGAAAACCATGCAGGCGGCCATGCGGGACCAGCGGCGCGAAACGCTCCAGCTGGTGAGCGCGCAGATGGAGAAACTGGCCAACGAGACGCAGGCGGCCATCAACGCGCTGGCCAAGGGCGCCGCCACCCGGCCGGCGGTGAGCACGCCGGCGTTCGTCGACGACTACCCCAAGGAAGGCGTCAGCTACACGGTGCAGCGGGGCGACACACTTTCCAGCATCGCCCACAAGACGAACGCCCGGATGCAGGACATCATCAACGCCAACAAGATTGCCGATCCCACCCGCCTGCAGGTCGGGCAGACGCTGTTTATCCCGCAGCAGAAATAACCACCCCCATGGCACTACCGAAATCCAGACTTGGACGCGGCCTCGGAGCCCTGATCGCCAGCGGCACCGTCGCGACGCCGAAAATCGAAACGAAGGCGGCGAATCCGCCGGCGGGCCAGCCGGGGGCTGGGGCGCCGGCAGCGCCCGGCTTCCAGGAGGTGCCGGTTCATTTGGTGGAGCCGAGTCCGTATCAACCGCGGAAGGACATCCACCCGGACCAACTGAAGGAACTCGCCGAAAGCATCCGGGCCGAGGGACTGCTCCAGCCGATCGTGGTGCGCAAAGCGGGCGAGAAATTCCAACTGATCGCCGGGGAGCGCCGCTGGCGCGCCTTCCAGTCGCTGAAGCTCAAGACGATCCCGGCCCGCATCCTGGAGGCCAGCAACGCATCGTCCGCCGCGCTCACGCTGATCGAGAACCTGCAGCGCGAGGGGCTGAACCCGATTGAAGAGGCTTATGGTTATGCGAGCCTGATCCGCGATTTCGATCTCACCCAGGAGCAGACGTCCGAGCGGGTGGGCAAGGGCCGGGCCACGGTGGCCAATTCGCTCCGGCTGCTTTCGCTCGACGCCGAAATCCAGGGCTTTCTGGCCAAGGGCCTGCTCAGTGTCGGCCACGCCAAGGTGTTGCTCGGGCTGGAGGAGGCCTCGCGGCGCGCGATCCTGGCCCGCCGCGTGATCGAAGAAGGCCTGAGTGTGCGGGCGCTGGAGAAGATCGCGCCGGGTCACCCGGCTTCGCCCGCCGGCCGCGGCAAAGGCCGTCCGGTGCCTCTCGCCGAAGCCGCCGTCGTCACGGACATCCAGAAGCGTCTGACCACGCACCTCGGCGCGCGCGTTTCTCTCCAGCATACGCCGAAGCACGGTCGCATCGTCATCGAATACGCCGGCAACGACGATCTGCAGCGGATTCTGGAAAAAATCGGTTTGCACGCGTAAGATCGCCGATGCCTGCATGAGTGTCGCGGAAACTGTCAGAGAGACGCTGTCCGACGCCCAGGCGCTGCGGGCCAAGATGTTCCGGGTCAGTTTCCCCTTTGTCGGGGAGTTTCGGGGCTATAACTGGAAGCGGTTCCGCGCCGATCTCGTTGCGGGGGCGACGCTGACGCTTGTCTCCGTCCCCCAGGCCATTGGCTTCGCCCTGATCCTGGGACTGCCGCCGATGCCCGTGATCATTTCGGTGGTGGTCGGCGGCTTCTTCAGCGCGCTGTTCTTCTCCTCGCACTATCACGTCTTCGGTCCGACGACCTCCGTCTGCCTGATCACTGCGGCCACGATCTCGGGCAACGCCAATCTCGGTCTTCACCCGCTGGCGCTGGCGGCGTACCTGGCCTTCCTGATCGGTGTCACGCAATTTCTGGCCGGCCTGTTCAACTTCGGCGAGGTGACCAAGTTCATTTCGCGCTCCGTCGTCGTCGCGTACACCACGGCGATCGGCGTCCTCCTCATCACGAGCCAAGGCCCCAATTTCATGGGCTTCCATGTGCCGGCCGGAGAGCGGTTCACGACGGTGCTGACGAAGGTGGTGCAGGCGGTCCGCGGCGATGCCTTCTCCTGGTGGGCGATCGGCATCGGGTTGTTGACCCTCGCAATTTTCGAGGGAATCAGGCGCTGGCGCGCGTCCTGGCCGGAAGCCCTCATCGGCCTCGCGGTCCTCGGCCTCGCCGCGCGGTTTTTCGCGGACCTGGTTGCCCGCCACCACATTTTCGGGCTCACGGCGACGCCGTTCCTGATGGTGCAGGACGAAGGGGCGCTCATGGCGGTGATTCCCCGGCTGGAACGGTTGCCGTCGCTGGCGACGCAATGGGACGTGGTCTCGCAACTGTCCAGCACCGTGATCGCGATCGCCATCATTGGAATGCTGGAGGCCACCGCGATCACCAAATCATTGGCGGCCAAGAGCGGCCAGCCCCTCGAACCCAACCAGGAGCTCTTGGGCATGGGCGTGGGGAACATGGCGGCCGGGCTCTTCGGGGTGACTCCCGGCTCCTCCTCCTTCACCCGGTCGGCGGTGAATTACCAGAGCGGCGCGACCTCGCAGCTTTCCTCGATGCTCAGCAGCGTGGTGGTGCTGCTGATCCTGTTCCTGGTTACGCCGGTGTTCAATTACATCCCGGTGGCCGCCCTCGCGGCCCACCTGATGCGCGTGGGCGTCCGCCTGATCAACAAATCGCAGATCCGGGTCTGCCTGCGCTCCACGCGGTCCGATGCCGTGGTGTTTGCCGTCACCCTCGGCGCGGCGCTTTTCTTCAAGCTGGAGACTGCCATTTACGTGGGCATCGGCGTGGCGTTGGTGCTGTTCCTGCAGAAAACCAGCACGCCTTCCCTCGTGGAATATGCCTTCAACGAAAGCGGCCAGCTCGCCGAACTGCAGGATCCAGCCGCGCGCTCCAACCCCCAGATTTCGATCATCCACGTCGAGGGCGAGCTGTACTTCGGCGCCGCCGACCTGTTTCAGGAGGAGATCCGGCGCCTGGCGGAGGACGCCCACATCCGGGTTTTCATCCTGCGCATGAAGAACGCGCGCCACCTGGACGCCTCGACGGTCATGGCCATGGAAAATTTGCACGACTATCTGCACCGCAGCGGCCGCTACATGCTCATCAGCGGCTGCAACACCGATGTGATGAACGTCCTGAAGAACAGCGGTGTGCTGGCCCAGATCGGCTCGGAGAACGTGTTTCCCACGGAGGTCAATCTCACGATGAGCACGAAGCGGGCGTTGAAGCGCGCCACCGATCTTTTGCACACCCGCAAGGCCGACGTCCGCCTGTTTTACAACAAGAAACAGGAGAAGGCGTCCGATGTGCCGACGCCGCCCGGCGGAGGGCGGTCGCCGGACGATTATGTAATCTGACGAGGCGCGCCGTAGTCAGGGTCGTGCGGCTTCGGACGGTCGCTTAATCGGCCGGATTCAAAGGGCAGGAATCGGCCTGTCGCGGCTTCTCCTCCCTTGATCGCCTTGTCGGCGCAGCGGACATTTGGCGAGGCGCCTGCTCCGGCCCTCGTGCGCTCGGTGCCACAACCTGAACCACTCGCTGGCGCTCGCGGCCACGAGGACCAGGGCCCGCCCCGGGCGCGCTGCCAGAACTCAGGTTGACATTGCACACCGGAGCCTGTTGTCATGCGCCCTTTATGATCCCGGTGTTCATCAGCATTGGTACCTTTCTGCTCATCATTGTGGCGCTCGCCCTCATCATGGTGGTGCTGGCGCAGCGCGCTAAATCGGACAGCGGCATGGCGGCCATGGGCGGCGGCATGATGGAGTCGGCCTTCGGACCGGACACGAGCAACGTCTTGAGCAAGTTCACCATCCGGGCCACCATCGTGTTTTTTGTTCTGAGCTTCATGCTGTACCTCGGGTATGTCCGGGTCCGAAGTCACGGTTCCGGCGGCAAGGGCTCCCTCCCGAACATCGCGTCGCCGGCCGCCCTGCCGTCGATCCCGGCCGGAAATCCTGCGCCATCCGCCGCGCAGCCTGCGATGCCGGCGGTCTCAATTCCTACCGCCGCCCCCGCTCCTGCAGCCCCGAAGCCAGCCGCGACCACTGCCGCCCCCGATGCTGCTAACACGACTACGCAGAGCGGTGCCGCCAGCAAAGCGCCCTGACCGCGGCCTGCTCGCCCGCATATTTCGTGAGGCTGTGGCGTCCCCTGAGCTCCGTCAGCCCGGCGAAGGAGGCGTTCGTCTTCGATCGGCAGCCTTTCGTTTGGGGTGCAGCCTGACCCTCCTGGCGCTGTGCGCCCTGCCGCCGTCCGCGCGTGCCCAGAAAGGGCCCCATCCGCTTCCGAACTACCTGGAGCTGACCCCGCCCGACCAGGCGGAGGGCCGCGCAATCATCGAGGCATTCCGCCGGCAGGGAATCGCGGGAGAATACTATCTTGAATTCGAATTGCGGGTGTTGCCCCGGCATGGCGCAGAGCGGGTCCTCCTCGGGCGGCTCTGGGGCAGCCGCAATGCCATCGGTCCCATTTCGCGGGTCAGTGTGCGCGCGCCGGCGGCTGGTTCCCAATCCGGCGAGGTGCGGCTGCTGATCCAGAGCGGACCCCAGCCGCAGATTTGGCGATGGGTGGAGGGATCCGGTTCGCCCGCGACGCCGCTGGGCATCGGGGCGCTGTTCGAACCGGTGGCCGGCACGGACCTGACCGCCTTCGACCTGCAGATGCCTTTTCTCTACTGGCCCGAGTTTGTCTACGAAGGCCTTGCCCGGATGCATGGCCGGCCGGCCCATCAGTTTCTGTTCTATCCTCCCGCCGACGTGGCCCAGCGCAATCCGGCCCTGCGCGGAGTCCGTGCCTACCTCGATACGCAGTACACCGCGCTGGTTCAGGCGGAATTGATCGGGGAAAACGACCAGGCGTTGAAGAGTCTCAGCATTCTCGACCTCAAGAAAATTGACGACCAGTGGATCGTGAAATCGGTCGATCTCCGGGAGGAGTCCACCCGCAACAAGACCCGGTTTGCGGTGACCGCCGCGGCGCTCAATCAGCACTTCTCTCCCGCGGTGTTTGAGCCAACAAGTCTGTCCGCGCCGGCGGCCATTCCCGATGGGCTGGTGAATCTGACGCCATGAGTTGCGGCGCACCCCGGTTTGGCGGCGTCGTGTTCGATCTCGACGGGACGCTGGTTGACACCATGCCCTTCGTGCTCGAGGGGCTGGCGACCGCGGTGGCGCCCTACCGGCCCCGCCCGACGCCCGCCGAGGTGATGAGCAGTCTCGGCGGACCATCCGACGTTTGCGTGCGGCGCCTGCTTGGGGGCACCCGGCATCTCGCCGCGGCGCTCGCGGCCTATCTTGAATTCTTGCGCCAGAATGACCACGTGGCGCTGCCGTTTCGCGGCGCCGGGACGCTGCTTAAGCGCCTGCAGGCCGCCTCCGTGCGGGTCGGCCTCTGGACCGGCCGCGAGCGGAACTCGACCCTGGCGCGACTCCGGGCGTTGTCGTGGGAGCATGGTTTTGACCCGGTGATTTGCGGAGACGATCTTCCCTCGCACAAGCCCGACCCGGACGGCCTGCTGAGGATCGTCCGGTCATGGCGGCTGGCGCCGCGGCAGGTGGTTTTCGTCGGCGACTCCGACCAGGATCTGGCGGGAGGACGCGCGGCAGGCGTGCCCACGGTGACAATCCATCCCGGCCGCCCGATTGCGTCCGGACTCCGGTGGCATCCCCTGGCCGT